>JAAUXT010095982.1_pt1 | contig 13305 bp, 13 predicted proteins | sample 7278171 | NCBI WGS metagenome assembly JAAUXT01 (sample SAMN14350112, study PRJNA611818) | marine sediment metagenome | isolation source: surface marine sediment (1.8m) | place: French Polynesia: Moorea | collected 2018-08
ATAACACCTGAAAATAGAAAAAGACATGAATTTCCAAAAATTCCCAAAAATACTGCAAAAAAGTCAAAATACTGCTGTTTTACTGCAAAATTGAGAAAAAGTGCCAAATTAACTCAAAAACAGTCAAAATACTGCAAAATGCAGTAATACTGCAAGGTCTATGACCCCTGATTACTTGCAAAATACTTTTGAGCCATCTTATTCTGCTTGCTTATTTTTGCAACCATTTTTCACACACATGTGTCAATAATTTGAAAGATGATAATAGCTAGAAATATAGTCTTGTTCCTGCAGTTTGACTGAACAGTATGTTCAGCTCGAAAAAATGAACCATTCAGCAACAGCACAGACCAATCGGGAACCTAAATTTCCTGCCTCGTAAAAGAAGCCAAAGCACACATGACCACGAATCTGAGCGGCTGAACACAGCCTGGACGTCAGGTACACAGGGAAACGCTCAAGGGAGAAAGACCCTGTCCGTGTACACAGTGACGCGCAAAGCCAACGAAAACACCACACTGGTTATTACCGCTTGGCTGAAAACGTCCGAAAACTGCAATGAACAAACAGACAACGTCCAAACATTGGTCACTTCATTCGCTCACAGCACAGACCTGGACGCCGGGTGCCGCGCCGGCCTCGAAGGTTCACATTTCATCAAGACCGGCCGGACGGACAACACCAACAGCTTCGAGTTCTCGGACCTGATCGGGGGCGACACCGAGAACCCGCTGCAATTCGGCTTCTCCCACATTGGTGTGAGTTCCAGTCTGACTGATCCACACACACAGGCACAAACACACACACACACGCACGCACGCACACACACACACACACACACACACACACACACACACACTATCTCTGTCCCTCTCACGCTCACGCGCGCGGCGCCCACTTTTCCCTCTGAAATCGTGGAAAGACACGAACCGAAATCCACACGTACCCAGTCGAAGCTGTGAGCTGCGCTCCGTTCCCTGCTCAGCCGGAGTACCAGCTGCGCGTCGTCGCCCGGGACTGGGACCGCTGGAGCAACGACGACCACATCGACACGCTGCTCGAGCCGCACCTCGACCTGCGCGACGCCGACTACCCCCGAGCCAAGCGCCTCAGCGAGCGAACCGCGTGAGCACAACCAACCAATCAACTGACCAATCAATCAATCAAGGAAGCAATCGGTCAATCATTCAAATGAGCAATCGAATAGTCGGAAAGCTAAAGCCACAAAAAGCCACGCGAGAAAGGACCTGGAGCTTTGGTGTTGCTCCTTCCAAAGCAAGGCGAAACTGAGCCGAGTTTCGTCAACAGGCTCGACCTGCTGGTGTGGTACGAGTGCGGCGACAACTTCTACACGTGTGAGTCGTGTACGGAGGAACTCTGCAGCGTCTTCTGCTACGAAGCGGAAGGCACACACGGTTACTGCAACTACTATGGGGAACTCATCTGTGACGAAGGTACAGTGCGCTGTTGACTTGGTCAAGATATCCACCAAAACCCGTCTGTCTCACTTCGTCAGACGCCCAGACGCAAACTCTAGTCCCTCCCCTCCGTGAAATAAAGAGCTGCGTGCACAAATCGGCAAGGTGCCAACTGGCACCACTGCCAGGCAACACAACACCGAAGCTTGCTGTTCTTCTTGGTAATGGACACATTGGGTGCCAAAACTCCGAGACAACCACAGTCCAACACAGTTGTTGCTCTTTCAGGGTGGACAGGCGATCAGTGCACTGACCCCATCATCACCAGCACCAGCACCACGGCAGCGCCGAGACCCACCGTCACCACAGATGACGACGGAGTCACTGGTGAGAGCCACAGCTTTTCGCTTTTGCGCGTTCGATCCACCCAGTGCGTTGACATGTTTGCTTCCTCACACCCCCGTTCTTTTCACCGAGTGGGTTGGTTGACGTTCACGAAAGTTCAACTTCGAACAGGTGGCTGCAATTTCCAACCAGAAGTGCAAAAAATGTCCCGTTTTTCATTTCAGAAATCAGAACAGACACACACACGTATTACTTGCTGCCGTACACCCTGTCCAAATGGAGTGCAGAGCAGTACTGCGCCCTTCTGACCGACGACTCCGATGTCGTCTCTGTCGCCAGCGTGCCCAACGACCAGCTCGCAAAAGAGATCGGAGATGCGGTGAGACCAGCGGTGCACGTTTCGCCCGGGAGTCTTTCTGTCCTGTGAGCCAGCGACATCTTTCTTCCAGCAACTGAGGCATGGACATCCTATTCGGAACCCAGAATTTGTTAACGAATCTGGTACTCTTTTTTCCAGCTCATCGCCGCTGATATTCGGAAAGAATTCTGGATTGAAGGCTACTCTTGGGGGGATCACCACGAAGTCATCGAGTCCATCCAGGACGAGGTGTCCAACGCAGGTCAGTGGAACACAACAAATAAGAAGCAGTGCTCAAGTCCCTTGCAGCGTCGGTAATGTTGTCAATTCTTCCTTGTTCATCAATTCTTCCTTGTCCTCCTTGTCCTCCACCAGTCATGCTGTCTGGGGGGGTCCACAGGGGGGTCCACAGGGGGTATCTGGCCACAGGGGGGTCTGGCTGGGGGGGGGGGGGTTCCATGGGGGGAGGGGACATTTTGGTCCAGCTGCCATATACTGCACTACCACATGGTGCTTCGCCCTAAAGGGACTTCGCACAAGAACAGCACCAATCAGCAACTGTGATCACAGCCTTCGTTGTTGCTTGCCAGTGTTACCTGATCACTGTAGTTCACACTGTGCTCTCACTCTGCAAACTATTCTTTCAGGCCCCCGCTGTGTCATTCTGTCGAGCTGGGCAGCAGACTCGGGCCTGGATGGCGAAAGTTACAGAGCCCACACCAAGAACTGCGAACACCACGTCGCTGGAGCACTGTGCGAAAAGGCCGTCTGAGCTCTGGGCGTGGCGTGGAGTCATGCATAACAATGAAAATGCAGCACGCAGTCTTAACTGTGGCGCTTTTGTGTTCGAATGAAAAATCTAAATTTCCCTAGACTTTGATCACTTCCGACACACTAACACCCTGACATCTGTCACCTCAGGCAAGCCAATTCGAACAAAAAGTTTGTTCAGCAATCACCCAACATTCAAGGTCTGATGTACTCACTGAAGGAATGTTTCCGTTTCATACCGGACGTCGCTTTCCGCAGAGGCAGCCAACTCACGTTGTTCTCCCGCAGCCGATCAATCCTGTCAAACGACGAAAAGACGGAAACCAGTCGCGTGTTCAGCTCACCTCACCCTGTTTGTCAACAGACGGTACAGGTTCTGGTCTGCGAGATTGGTTGCTGGGGTTGATGCGAAACAAAAATGAAGATACTCACCACAGCCGTGTGCTTCGAGCGCCATCTATCGTCAGTGCCGTCATCTGAAAACACACGAGCAGAATCACGCACAGACCACGCACGAGTCATAACTGCAGTTCTCCCGTTATTTTGTCAAACCAAGCAGCACTGTTGCACACATAATTCCAAACCATCTCACCTATTTCCCGTGAAAAACAAGACAAAGAACGAGTTGCAGACTGAGCGTTGCGCTCGTGGTTTCACGAATTGAGTTCACACGTATCTGGGACACACGAGCAGCCGGTGAGCACGTCCGCGTCAGTCAAATCCACACCCCACGGTCTATTCACATTCCACGTTGATACTTGAACAACTGGATTAATTTATTACCGATTCACGATTTTTTACACGTCAACAAAGACAATTCTTATAAAATTACTCAGTAAAGAACCCTAATTCAGTTGCCACAGAAACAAACGCGCCAAGCACGACTCATTCATTCACGTTCACGAGTTGAGGCATCACGGCTCAGGAAACACGCTGTGTCACATTTGCTCCACATTCACAAAGCATTGTGATGACGTCTCAAAGTCACGATGGAACTGTTTCCAGCGGGACTGGCGCGCATGCGCGCAGGTCACAACATGACGTCATCTCCACGTGTGTGCACGATCTGTGACGTCATGAGGTCTCCACGCTTTGATTGGTCACGTCGGTATTTCACGCGTCGAGATTTCCACCTGGGCTTGCTCTACCGAACATTCCTCTGTGGGTGATACAAGAACACGGGTCATTTCACAGGATTCACAATCCACGAAAAGAAATCACGTTGTATCACACGAAATTCTGTGATTTTACATTGACTGCCACGATTCTCACGACATTTTTTGCGCAAAAATTTCAAGGAAATTTGAGAGCAAAGCTGAAATTTCACGAAGCTGTCAATTATGCGGTTCACACAGTCCATCAAGAATCCAAAGAAAAGGAGATTGAACCTCGACCCTCCCTGAACACCAGACTCAAGGCGGCAGTTGTTTGTGGCCCAATTGGTGCTGAAACTGAGGATCAAGTGATGGTGTCCTTTGCCACACCAAAAGAGCACGAAAACAGTATTGATGCAGCATCAAGTATTGCCACAATGCAGTGATTTCTTACCGTCCGGAGTCAGCGCGCCCCTGGTCAAAACGTCTGCCCAGAAAATCCCACTGGCTGCTCCAAGGGAAAGAAACAAAGTAAAGGCATTGAGTGCTGTCAGCGGAGTTTGTACATTCCGTGCACTCAATGATGGCGTGAAACAATGCCTGTCGTGATTGTCGAACTTCGATACAGTGCAGGTCGCTGCTTGTTCATGAATTCAAGATTCCGATTTTAATTGCATCAAGGAATACCGGTGGTTTACCTTGACGGCAAAGGGTCCGTGTGCCAAACGTCTCTAAAAGAAAAAGTTGCAAAACGTCACCCGGAAAATTCCCACGACAAAACTCGTTCTCACTTTCCTGTGTGTTGGCAGGTGCGTGTGTGCGCGTACCTATTTCAGCTGTGATGATGGGAGAGGACAATTGCATTTCCATTCAAGAAACCAAAGGAAGGTTGTTGCCAATTTTAGCCATCTTGCAGAAGTCAGCTTGGCACAAGGCAGGGCTAAAAGGCCTCGCACCTGTCGTGTCCGACGAAATCCCGAGCGTAGTAGGGGTCGGTGTAGGGATCGAGGGGCGGGCGGCGGTACGGGTCCTCGTAGGAGCGGTAGCGGCCGCCCCGCCCACCCGGCGCGCCGTAGTACGGGTCGTAGTAGCCACGCCCGCCTCGAAACCGCCCTTGCCTGAAACAATTCAAAGAACCTTCGTCTTGTTTCTGAATGCTGACTGGTTGAGATCTTTCACTGCGTTCAGCGCGCTTTTGTCGTCAGCAAAGTGCTGAAAAGCAAAATGTTCTGTCGAAGTCAAGGTAAGGATGAGAGAATGACCACAAAACGCAAGATTTGTCCTCACTCCACCCATATGGGTGTGATCCCTTGGAGCAGCCAGTGGGATTTTCTGGGCAGACGCTTTGACCAGGGGCACCCTGACACCGGAAGGTTAGAAATCACTGGTTTGTGGCATTAGCTGATGCTCTGACAGGTTCCTTGTCACAGGTTCAAGTTCAATCGGATCTTGGATCAGTGTGTGCTGGGCGAACCTCTCAAAATTGGGAGGGGGTGTCATTTTCGAGAATTGGGGCAAGACCAGCTTGAAATTTTTTAAATGTGTGAAACATGAAAACAGGATGTGGTGTAAATTTATGGGGTTAAATTCGGGGTGGTCTGATTGACGTTTGAAGTTGGATTTTCACAAGGAGATCGATTCACCACGGTCGCTGGGGACACTCTCAGAAACACTCACCCTCTGCACCGCGCGAGGTACTCCTTGTTGTCTGGACAATTCTTCGTCCTGCGGGAAAAAACAAGTTTCCATGTGGTTGTGACGAATTGCAAAAGACTTCCGAGAAACAAAGAGTTTCTGTTCTGAGAAAAATGAGGAGGATTCCCGATTGGACACGGTAGTTCCTCTGTTCAACAAAAACAAGAACAGTTGCTGGCGTGGACACGCGTCAACTCCGCTGGAGTGGAAATCGTTGTCAGATACAATGTGCCGTTGCCATTTCTGTTCACGACGGTGACAGTGGTGGTCGTGGCAGTGGTTGTGGGGTGACCGCAAACATCACAAAGTTCCCAGTGCATTGGGTCAGACCCACCATTGTACACAGCTGACACAGCTCGACAAAATATCATGATGGGTGACCTGACAGTGCTCAAATATCCCAAGTGTCCGTGCTGGGTGCACTCACCAGTGTCCAGTCTGGCCGCATTTGAAGCAGGTTGATTTGTCCATGCCCGGTTTGTGTCGCACCGCACTCCGCGACACCTGCATCAAACAAAAGATAATCCGAAAATCGCACCCAGATGGGTGGAGCGAGGACAAATCTTGTGTTTTTTACTCATTCTCTCATCCTTACCTTGACTTTGATCGTCTTGTTTCTGAATGTTGACTGGTTGAGATCTTTCACTGCTTTCAGCGCGCTTTTGTCGTCAGCAAAGTGCTGAAAAGGAAAATGTTCCGTCCAACGACCCTTGTTTATAACTTGGGAGAGGAAAGTTATGAACACTTGAGATAACGACACAACATTGCTTCCTTCTTTCCTTTCTTGACCCAAAGGCAGTCGGTCGCAACTCACACAAGCGGACAGAAAGAACTCAAGTTTCCTGAAGGCGATTTTGGGTTTGACATTGAAGTGGAAAGACAGACGGACGACAAACTAGCAACTGACAGCCCTCTGCTACACATCTTTCGGCAGGAGGGTCCGTTTTCGTGAAGCTTTCTCTGGCACACTGACCACAAAGCCATAGTCTCTGATGACGTCACACTCCACCACGGTGCCGAACACCTCAAACAGGGACTGCAGGTCCTTCTTGGTGCAGTCGCGGTCCAGATTTCCGACGTAGAGCTTGTTCTGCGGGAGACGCGACTCGCTCTGCTCGCTGCTTGCGTCTCCATCAGCGCTGAAAATTGAACACAGGCGTGTCTGTGTTGCTTGGTGTTGTGTTTCAAAGGGGAGGGGGACTGCCCTGAATCTCGAAAGGTTCTACCCTCTCCGACAGAAGGTCAAGCCTCCAGCTGTTGCCGGGTGCACAACACAGGATCGCCCGGAAAGAAGCGCCTGTTTGAAAACAGATGTTCGCTGACTCCAACAATCTGGAGCCTTCATCTCATTCGCTGTGGTGTGACTGACGAAACGACCAATCACAAAGCGTTCATGGGCGTCGCAACAATAACGTGCAGACGAAACATCTCAACAGAATCTTCCCCGAGTGCAAAAATTTGAAGAACAACAAAGAGCAACAATACGTACCCGTAACACGGCGTTTCTTCCGCCTTCTCTGTCTTTGGCTCTGGTCTGGAAAGCAAAAAATCTTTGACCTCACGGTGCTCTGGCAAGTACGTACACGTTCAAAGCGGATGAATACTTTCTCAAGAATTTTTGCTTTGACTTACTCTTTCTTTTCGACGGTGATTTTCCAGATCTTGGTGTTGGGTTCCGCGGTGACGACGCTCTCGGTGTCCGAGTCCCACTCGATGTAATCCTCCACCTCCGCCAGGTACATCTTCACCAGGAACGGCGCAACCACCGAGAACTTGGTTTCTATGCTTCGATTCAAGTCACCGATCGCACACGAAATCAACTTTTTAGTTTCGCCGTACGTGCAGTGGAATTTGTACCTGGAAAGGAAAGCCAAGAAACTGAAGCAGCCAAGTGCGTTGTCGACGCATGTATACGAGCATTTCTTGCTCTGGCGAAAACCCCAGCAACACAATCTGACAAATGCTCCCTGAAGTAACTTTTCTCCATAAAGACAGATGCACTCACGTTTCTTCATTCATACTGGATGGCAGCGTCTGAAAAAGAAAGTTTCAGACTTTCAATGCTCGGTGACTTTTTTCGAACAATTTTGAGCAGCGCATACAAATTGAAAACTTGTTTGCACGAAAATGCGCAATGCCCCAGCGTTTGTCATCAAACAAATTTAACAGATCGACTCAAGTTGTCGATCTCGTGGAGGAAGACGATATGCCAAGAGGGTGATCAGCAGATGTGTGACAAAATGCAGAAGAATGACCATGACATCAAAAGTAGAATCTGTGACATTCTTGCAGGACTGTCACTTGGAGAGGCAGCTTGCTTTTGAAATATTTGTTACTTCTTCACCTGTACATGAACCACGGCACTTGATTGTAAACCAGACAACACAGAGTAACAGCGATGAAGAAAGCATGTGTGTCTTGAATCACATTCGCGATTTCGTCTGTCAAAATGAGTCGCAAAAACAACAGGCTGACAGGAAAAACGCAATATCAGGAACATTGCATATTTTCACATAGATAGATGGACGGGACCATTGCGCAATATTTGCCACCAAACTAACTGCAGATGTTTTGTCCGAAGAGCTTGAATTTTCAAAGAATACATACCGTTGCACCTGTACATTCAGTTTCCAGCTTCTCCCGATTTCGTCGCGGTTTTACTACGCAGTAGCAATTTGCGGATTTTTACGGACGACGCTAAATGACAAACACCGCGAAAACAACATTGCTTGGCACGCACACAAACTTGAAAATTTATTGAGGAACGAGAGTCAAGCTGATTCTTTTCAGGTCAATATTTTTGCCTTTTCTGAGCTGATTTGTTTTCTCTCCCAGGGTTTTCCCCTGGGAACAACGCGAGGAGGTTGTTCAAATGCACACATGCCAAAGTTGTCTGCCTGTTGGGCCACGAACTGGTCACAAAGAAAACAGCCTATCTTGCAGTTCCAGGTTTTGTGACCGAAAGAATGATTGTCTTTCACCCACCCACCCTCTCAACTGAATGAAGAGAACATCCAGCCTTCCCAAGGCAGCCAAGAGGATTCTGGCCCAAGTTCCTGTCCTGACTCCTCGGTGTTGTGTGCCATGGGGTGGGCCTCAAGATTGGTCCCATTTGGTGACGGTCGTGTTTCATGACAAACAAAAGCAAAACGGTTCCCTTTGTGTCTTGAATTTTTTATTCATGTAACAAGGTAATAATAATCAACGTTGAATTATGGCAATCGTGTGATCAAGTAATGAAGAAGGAAGAAAATGTGTGGCCGTAAAATACATGGGCCAGAAATGAGCAGCTGGAATAGGTGCCTTACAAGGAGAGAGAATGTGTTCGAGAAGAAATATGTACAGCAGTTTTACAAGTGTAGAGGCAATAAATACACAGGAAAGACGAATCAGGTAAGCTCACGTGCAAAATGACAAAATCATGCGTGTGAGACCGCGAAAGATCATGAAAGCCCGACAAGGGAGAAAGGTTCCGACGGTGTGCTTGACGCAGCATGGAAGAAGTGTCTGCAGGAAGATCCAGCAGAAAAGAGCACAGACCTGGTCATGCAGGATCTCGTTTCAAATCGAAATTCAAGATGCGTTGTCAGCGGATCGGGCGAGCGCCCCCCCCCCCCCCGGACCCCGACCCTTTTGTTCTGCCCGTTCTTTTGCGTCGCGCGCACAAAATTTGTGGTCCTTTTTAACACAAGATTTTGGAAGTTGATGTCAGGACCATCTCCCCAGTGCCCCCTCTTCGTACAAACATTTCTTCCCCAATTTGTGCTTCCCAAGGTCGGGCTCTCTCCCATGTCGGCGCCCCGGATCCCGATCCGCTGGAGTGCACTACGGTACGGGCGTGTGTGCCACCGAAACCCGCACAAAGATGACAGCAGATCAAATCGACAAAACATGAAAGAAGAACTTTGATCTGACAGTCAAAAGTTCTTGATGATCAACGAAGTACGCAATGAACCCTGCAAAAGTGCAGGGAGTTTTATGAACGACAGATTCGTGTGTTTTATTTGTAGAAACTATGAAACTACAAAAGTACTGAATGGAACTACAGTTTGCTTCGCTCGGGCGGTTCCTGGGAAAGTCAGAAAATTCCCATGCCTGCAGGTGAACAGAGAACCAACCATGTAAACGTGTGGACTGTGGTGTGCCTGGTGGACACCGATCCTGCTCAGAATCTCTGCCTCTTGGGAAACAAACTGTGAGTATCAAGGTGTCTTATCTGTTCAAGTAAGGAGTGTAAAACACGTGACGCCAAATGCAGCATGCGTACTCACTCAACTGGGGACCCATCAAACCCTTCCATGCAAGTTTCCCACGCACACTTAAGTTGTCACAAAGAGCAGAATCGCCCAGCATTGCTTGTTCGCGCCTCCAGTCTCAATGCTGGAGGTGAGTGTGTGGACGATTGCGTTTTTAGTCCCCTCACAATTCATTTGTTCTCAGACGGAAATACACACACGCACGTTGGAAACATTTGTCTGAGATGAAACGAAAAAGCAAATTGTGCACGCGCGCCCCACTCTCAATTCAGCACCACTGAGGATGATGCTGATGAATGCAGAGTCTGCATGGCGACAAAACAAAACCTCAGTTTTGCTCCACAGTGCTTCTTCAACATTTTACCCCTTCACACTGGGAAAGGAAGAGAAAGTGTACAGGCAGGAAAACCCAGATTTAAGAAATCTGCGAAACAAACGTGCACTGGAGATTTCCACAACTTAACAAGTATTGGAAGAAAAGAAATAAACCACGAAAACGGTTTGGAATCACACACTCGAATTCAACGTTTTCTTCAAAAACAAGACTGAGTCCGAAGGATGCACCATTGGTTTTGGAAGGAGACACCACACGAGCACAAATTTTCTCAAATGCCGTGAGAATCATTGATCAATTTGCATTGTGCACCAAGACGGAACAAAATCCTCTCAGTGTTGCGTGCGTGAACAACGTGTACCTACTCCGTGCACATGCGCCTGCAACTATTTTGGAAGAAACGAGTCTCGCCAACACGAAGAACTGTATTGGTGACACAAATTGAGTTTTCGGACCGATGCATGGAGATAACATGAGGAACTTTGTCCCCATTCAAGGCGAGAAAACTGTGTCTTTTTTCCACGAGTTGAATCTGTGAACAAAATTGTTGAGCAAACGTTGCGAGAAATCCTTCAAGAAATATGTACAGCTTCAAATGCGAACAACTGTTTACAACTTGATGAGAGGAGAAAGAATAAACGGACACTGGAATGGGTTCGCAGATCTGTCGACCTGACTCAGATATGACATGCAGTTTCAGCTGGACAAAGTAAGCACCAATGCAACAGAAACGCGAAGTTGAGGAGGGGTGCGAATGTCACACAGAGGTGGACAAAGCAAAGCTATGACCAGAACCTACACTTCTTCAGTACCTCCAATACCTTTTGTTGCAAAGAAACTCGTGTCATCAGAAATGTACAAGGAAGACTTCAGAAAAAAAGATGCACAGAAACATGAGACATTGCAAGGTAAACATGGTCATTCTACAATTACACAGTTGAGCAACAGTCTTTGTGGTGTGTCATTTTTCACAAGAAATCTGCGTGTTGTCATGAAATGTTCTCATACGGGAGGGAACACTGCATATTCTCCTGCGAAGCGAACACAGGTGCACATCAAACAAATTGATGAACTTTCTGGTGAAAAATGGCTTTTTGTTCGTGGAGCTCGCACCTTCAGCGTTTTTCTGTTGTTTGGAAGTTGCTCGGGTTTGAATGATCATCGTGAAACCGAGGGTCAAGGAACAGCCGGGACTTGGCTTCCAGAACGGGCTTGTTTTTGGCTGTTCGTGGAACCTTTAGAGATCTCTTGAGCAGGGATAGAAAGCAGTTTCGATTGAGAAAACTCAATGACAATTTTTGCTGCATCAGATTGGCCTTCAGCGGTCCCGAAGTTATACAGTCAGGTTGCTGGAATTGGTCAGAGGGGCAATGGTGCCCTGAAAAACAGAGAAACTTGAAATGAGGCCCACAGATCCGAGCTTATAGTCTGCGACGTTGACTAAACCAAGCCGCGGGGAAAGCCTGCGGACGAAGTACTTTTTGAAAAGCCAACATAAGCTTCTTTGGCTGCAGATTGAGACTGTAATTTCTGCAAGGCCAGTCCCATCTCAGTGTCTGCCTGTGTGGTCTTCCTGAAAAGCTGGGTTTGAAGCTCGCTTGGGAACTTTGCATGGGTGGCACTGCAGGAACGCCGCGATGCTCAAGTCACTTGCGCTGAATCAATTTGCAGATTCCGTTACATCAGGAGCAAAACCTTATCAGTTTCATTTGTTGCGTTCCTCAAGTGAACAAGACAAACTTTTCTTGTCCAAGTTCACAAAAAAGCTGCATCACCCACGCAAGAGCGCCAAACTGAGCAAAAGTGAAGTTTCATTGTGTCACGATGATCGATTCACCAAACAACGGATCCCTGGACTCCTGCTTCGCCAATGGGAATGGTCTCTTGATTTCATGATTCTTGAACAGCAACATCCGAAACTGCCTATTTTCCGTCAATCTGCGATCTGCCCAACAAACTTCCAAGGATTTCGTGGCTGTCTTTGCTCAGATTGTTGAGTTTTACAGGTGAAATGACTTTTTGCATGTGTGCATGGTTTACTGAATTTTTGTTTGCTTCAAATTTCCCTCTCACCGTTTGCGAACAATTAGCTTTCAGTTTTTGCCATTTCAAGTGACGTATCTTGCTGAGTGCAGTTTAGACTGTGAGAAATTTGAACATTGAAATGCTTCAAATTTAAGTGTCTGCCTACAAGCTGCAAGTTCGAGTGCACGAGTCACAGCGCTGAAAACACATTCGGTTGATATCACAACTCATAGCTTGATGCAAGTTCAGGTTACTTCACAGACCTGTGTACCCTTTAAAATTCATCCTGCCCTACACTCGTTTGCGTACACGAACACTGATATACCAAGTCACGAAAAAAGACAAAATGAGCAATTGCGCTTCACAGAGTATTCCACAGTTTAGTTGTGGCTTCATTATTTGCTGGTGTTGAAGCGTGGGTCAAGAACTCGTCTTGCGCACTGAGTCGATTCGTCCGAAGCTAGCTTGTAGCAGGACAAGAGAAGATACGGTTACATGAGTACTCAAGGACCGGCTCAATGTAAGCAATACCTACGTCTCTGCTAGAGTGTGTATGTTTGTGGGGTTTTTTGCCTGATGTTCTCAGAGGTAGCAAAAGCCCATTATGGCAGAGGGAAAACAAACAAGGTGTTTTGCCTTTTCTGCTCCATAGCGAGGCAGCTTTGGAGATGGGTGCACACGTACACATTGTGAAACGTGAGCGCCCACGTCAAAAGCTGCCTGTGAGGTATCGTAAGGTTCAGGTGTCACGAGTGGAATGGGGAAAAGAAATTCGTCAGGGCTAAGACTGTCATAATAGGCTTGCTTCATACACAACAACCTGTACAGCAGAGAAACATGTATTACCCCCGTCAGAACTCAAGCACTTATGTAACCTCTTCCACTTTCATGCCTGTAAAAGTTATTGAAATTGGCCACCACAACAGGAACAGGAAGTGCGATGGTCAGAACCCCGGCAATCACACACAGCGCGCCGACTAACTTGCCCCAAACTCCAACAGGAGTCACA
>JAAUXT010055005.1_pt1 | contig 13304 bp, 17 predicted proteins | sample 7278171 | NCBI WGS metagenome assembly JAAUXT01 (sample SAMN14350112, study PRJNA611818) | marine sediment metagenome | isolation source: surface marine sediment (1.8m) | place: French Polynesia: Moorea | collected 2018-08
AGGTTACATTCCAAAGTGTGGACAGACGCACACATGAATGCTCAGGGTTTTTAAGCCAACAGTGGGACCTAGATGGCCGGCTACGCGCGACCATCAACTAGAGTTTGTGCCCTGAACTGGCTCAGAAAGGTAAGTGGGCTTCTGATCGAAATGCACGTGTGTGTGTGTGTGTGTGTGTGTGTGTGTGTGTGTGTGTGACGACACCAAATTGGCCAACCGATCTATACACAGTAGCCTGCATGTCAAATACATCAGTATCTGCATCAACAGCGGTTTGCCGTTGTCCAGGTATTCACTTCACAAATCTCCACGTCAACCTTCCAGCTTGGGCGTACATGGTTTTATTTTCCGAATTCTCTTGAGGCTGCACTCGGGTCTCATTTTGCAACAAACCTGAACAAGTGTGCGTGTTTGCAGTGTTCGCACATGAAATACAAATAGTCGCACTTTTTGGACTTGATCCACTTCCTCCTTCCTTGTTCCTCTTCCAATGTTTGACGCTCTGCAAGAAACTTTTCTGCTTTTGTACGGAAAGCGACAGTTGCTCAGCTTTCCTAAAATAGACGTCCAATCAGGAAGCAGAAGTGGGGGCACATCATTAAAAAGAAATGTGAAGCACCTTCAAAATTTGCAATAAATCGCACTATTCGTGCGCAGTTAATGATACAAAACAATGTAAGTTACGATTTACATCTGCTTCAAGAAAATTTTCATTTATCTTTTCGGCAATAAGATTATTTTTGTGTTTTGTGCTAGGGGGCAGCAACTCATTTGGGAGCAGGTGACCTTGATGCAGTTCTCGTTTCGAAGGATTTTGCGAAATGTCGAGCCTTACGGCACAGGCTGCAACAGTAGAATTGGCTGGTGTGTTTTGCTTCTTGGTTCTCTGTGCATTATTAGTGTGCAGATTACGTGCTCTTTGAGAAAACGGCTTCCTTAAATGGGGCTGTGTGTATTATCGCCCATGTTGCGTGGGAAGCGGTGTGTTGGTGCACATGACAAAGATACCATTTGTATTTACCTTCCCCTTTCTTCAGGAAGAGACGATTGGCCGCAGGATGCTCGTCTTTATCAACCTGATGGAGGTGAGCAATGATTTCCTGTGGCTTCACCTCATGATGAGTGTCTGTGTCTCTTCATGTTGGTTGTCAATTGTCTCTTCCCAGAGGGCCAGGTCCTGCTGCCCGACTTCGCGCAGTGTCTCAGCGTCAAGGCGTTTCTCAGCATGTGTAACTTGCCCTTTTCGACGGTGTCGAAAACAAATGCACACAACATGTCACCGTCGGGTGAGTTCCTTGCTGTACGGCTATCACTGGTATTGCGTTTAGTTTGGATGGAAAAGAAGCAAATTGTGAGAAAGGGCAAAACAAACGAAAGTACTTTCTTACTGCTGCAGGGGAAGTTCCACTGATTCAGGTTGGGCCTATGACTGTGTCCGAGTTCCACCCGATCGTGGCATTCGTTGAAGCGAAGGTGAGACTCACTGAAGCGTTGTGAATCAAATCGAATTCGCGACATTTGTGTTGAGAAATCCCCTTCATGTGGTTCGGTTAATTCTTTCATTCCAGGGTCACAGACTGAGTGAAAGTTTGAGCGATTCACAGAGAGCGGAGATGAAGGCTTACATGTCGCTGGTGGAAAATGTGATCGTGAACGCAGAGGTGGGTGGGTTTGTCTTCTCAGCGTGGCAACAGGAGGTCAAAGTAAAGGTCGCTGAAGACTGTTACAGTTACTTTGTGCTCATGGCTGACATGTCACGGTGGTCCATTCAATGCTCGAAGTCCGCATAAAAGCAAAGCACGCATTGTCTCCCACGTACGTGTCGCTCAACTGACAGCAGAGATTTGGATAGAATGAACAACTTTCTGGCTCTGAGCGTTGCGAATGGGGACGTGTCAAGACTACCGGCACATCATGTTCACCATTTGTCCTCTCGTTTTCCTTGATGCAGCTGTTCGTTTGTTGGTGTGACGGAGAGGTCTCTCAAGAGGTTACGAAACCTCGTTACGGCAGCGTGTATCCGTGGCCGCTGCGCAAGATCATTCCCCATTGGAAGCAAATCGAGATCCGCAAGAAACTCCACTGCATTGGTTGGGAACAGAAGAGCACGGAGGAGGTGGGACTTTTCTTCTTCAACCCATTTGTCAAGCTCTCAATTGAAACCGCTCGTGTTATCCCCGCAATGCACGTACCGTACCTTTGGAGCGTCCGTGCACTTGGGACGTGGGTCATGTCTTGGGGTATGCTGTCTTTGATGTCACGTACACGCTCGCACACAACACACATGGTCAGGTGCCAAGTGCCGCGGGCAGATTCGATGTCTGACCGCCGGAAAAAAACTGACCCTGTCACTGAAATGGGTCGTTATGGTTATATTTAGGTGCTAGAGGAAGTGAAAACCTGCTGCGAAGCTTTGTCAGAGAAGCTAGGAAAGCAGGCATTCTTCTTCGGAGAAAAGTAAGTGTTCTGTTTTGCAATGTTTCGTGCTGTTGCAGGTGATTTTCGCCAGTGGGTTGGAACAACAGCTCCCTTCTCGGTCGTTTCTGTCACTTTCAAATATCTTTCACAGGCCGACGGAATTGGATGCGATTGTCTACGGGCACTTATTTACAATCATCACAACACCGCTTCCAGTCACCAAGGTAAAAACAACCAGCGAACAGAGCTTTCCTGCGCAGAATTTTCATCTTGTTCTCAGCCGCGAGGCGCACTGATATTGGTTTTGTCGCACATTCTTGTCCGAGAAGGCAACGAAGTTGAGTTCGTTTTTCTGTGTGTGTGTGTGGGGGGGGGGGTAAATCAGCAAAGTTGAGTTCATTTTACAAAACGAACTCAACTTCACTGCTTTACCCACCCACCCCATCCTGGGTAAATGAACTCAGTGAAGTTACTTCACTGGGTCAATAAACTGAGTAAAAATATGGTCACTGGTTTCACCCAACGAATGATTTGGCAGGTGGGAAATTTGGCTGGCACGCGGCTGATGCCTACTTTTCGTCTGGTTTTGTGTTAAAGAGTGTCATTTCCAAATGCTCTCCTTGTTCTCAGTTCGCGGAGACGGTTGAGAGCTTCTCGAATCTGACCAACTTCTGTCGTCACGTGGATACGGAGTTCTTCCTCAAGAAGCAGAGTGCGGCGCAAGGTGCTCATAGCCCCGAGGTGGACGGTGAGGCGAGAAACGACGAAAGCTCAGGTGCAGGGGACCAAAGCGAGAGTCCAGCTGCAGACGATGACAAGAGCTGATCACGTGCTACCGTCAGAGAGAAGAAATATACTGGAGCTTGTGGTGCTCGTGTGTCAGGGCAACGTTGTTGTGTGAAACAAAAAAGGTATTGTTTGTCACGTGGAGGGCGCAGTTGACCATTCCACCCGGCGTCTGACTGAATGGCAGAACCACGGGAGTCTTGAAGTTTGTTTTGCAGCAACGTTTATTGAAGACAAAAATCGGCGTCGATGTTCTTGACCCTCACCCCTGTGAAAATGCTGAACACGTTGACCAGGAAACGAATGGCTGCCACAAGCAGTTCAGTTCGCAACGTTTGTTGCTGTCGGCGTAACCCTGTGCAGTGAAGTTACGTTTATGTTTTTGAAACAGGTTTGTTCAATGCAAGTCACGAACGCGTCAGTTGCATATTTGTGCTCAACTGGAAGTTTTAGCAGTGTGCGAACCAACTTTTTTGTGACGGTTACTCCAAAAGAAAGCACATCAAAATTGCAAACAAGAAAAAAAACACAGCATCTGGCAATGTATTTTGAAGCACCAGTGGATTTCAACATCATCTGAGTGGTCAAATTGCAACATTCTGTTGCTTCAATCCGTTTTCGCAACAAAACGCGCTGGCTGCGGAGTTCTTTCTTCATCAAACGACTTCAAATGTGAGCTTTTGGATTCGGAAACAATCTGGGTCAATATGAAAGCAACTGCTTTCCTATTTGTGATCTCTCAAGAACGGCAAATACTCCGGCAAGACAGGGCAGTGTTTACAACTTGAAACAGTACTTCTTGAAGGGGCGATTTGCTTGTGCAGGTTCGTTCCACAAGTTTGTTGTCGGACGAACAGACCACCTGGGTGCAAGACGAAATTGCACACGACCGCAAAATTACCACCAGCTCGAGCCAAAAACAAATCAATTCTCCAGTGACAGCATGTTTTCACCTTTCGAAAGCTGAAGGTGCGTTTTTATCTCTGACTCAGAAAACTGCTTCAGATACCAGGCAGTGTCCACACAGTGGAGGTCCAGCCGCGTTCTTGAGACATGCACACGAAATCGTATAATTTCTGTTGGCAAAACTGGAATGATGCTTCTTGCACAAGAAATTAAACCCATCATTTATGTGGAATACAGAGAAATATAACATTGTGCGTTGTGAAACATTTTGCAAGCAGTTTAGCAATAAATAATACTTTTCAAATACTGGTTTTCATCACGGAAAGTGAAACATCTCACGCAGTCTAAAGTGGCACATTATTCAGCGCCCGTCTACTGTCACACAGTCCATGATGTCTTCCATTTTGCAGTGAAACTCACGGCTATTCTTCCACAACACAGGACAGAATTAATGCGAGCCCACTTCTGCTTCGGTTTCGTGGGACGTAGCAAATACTTTGGCACAAAACAATACAACAAAAGTCGCGGAAACAGCAGTCAGGTTCAACAGAAGCGTTGCACGAAGTTTGGGCTCTTCTCTTGGTCACTTTTCGGCTTCGGCCCGCACCTATATTTTTCCGAGACAGCACAAACAGGAACCGAGAAAATGTTGGTGAAAATGGCAGTTCTGGAATCAATCCAATGGTGGTTCTTGTTGAAAAAAGGGTGCAGCACAAAACCATACGACACAGATCACACTTCGGCGGTACACATGCATGCAATGATTGTCACAAACAACTAAAACGTTGTCCAAGTTCAATTGGAACGGGGATTCAACCCTTTTCGTGAGAACACATGATTTCCAACAGAAAATCTTCACATGCATGGCAACGAAGGGCTCTCTCTCAAATGCAGTACAAACTTTCAATAAATACCAACAAAACATTTCAACAAAACAAATTGATTCACAAATTGCGCCTCAAAGTTGTAACGTCTTGCTCTCCGTCTGGTGAGCGACCTTCTCTGGACATGCGCTCCTCTGGCGGCCGCCTCGCTCCATCAGGAATCGCCCAGGTCGATTCTGATCTGATGCTCGAAGAGCGCGATGACGAACATGATGGCGATGCCGGTGCTGATGCCGACGCACTGCAGGAGCAGCGTGCAGCCCCGCGACGTCGGACCGGCGCGCGACTTCTCCGTCAACTCGGGCATCTGCGCGCCAACAGGACCATCATTTTTTTGTGCATTGCGTGTCAACATGACACACAACACGCATACACAATCAATCAAAATTTTACACACACACACGTACACACACTCAAAGCGCACACACGAAAACAGGGCACCCCCTTTTGTGTACCGAAACGAGTGATCTTTCAGAGCCCGTCATTCGTCAACGGCAGTCTCTCCTGTGATGTTCGTCTCGCGAAACTCACCATGTCGACCAGTGCAATGTAGATGAAGGTGCCGGCAGTGAAGGAAAAGATCCACAGACTCGCCGAGCTGACGTTACCCACGACGCAGCCGATGAACATGCCCAGGAAGCAGAGTACGGATGACACGATGTTGTAGGTGAGCGCCTGCTTCACAGACATCCCCGCCCGGAGCAGCACCGCAAAGTCGCCTGCACGAACACACGAAAAGCCCGGTTCAGGGAAGACTCCATTTGCCAACCAGACCGAATAGTTTCTCCGCGTTTTCACCCTTCTTGCTTTGAAGCAACCTACCCAGCTCGTGGGGCAGCTCGTGACAGAAGACCGCAATGGAGGTGCTCAGTCCTCCTGTTATACTGTTGGCAAATGCAGCACCTGTTGGAAAGAGACACAGTAAGTTGAACATATTTCCTTTTGAAATGCACGTGAATCATGCGGATCAGGTAGTTATTCGTGCCCTCACCAATGGCAAGGCCGTCACTGAAGTTGTGCAGCCCGTCACCCATGATGACCATCCAGGCAATGGAGGCCACAGACGTATTCTTCTCGATGTCGTGAGAGTGGCCGTGGCCGTGGCTGTGCCCGTGTTCGTGGTCTGTCAGAAAAACAAAGCACCGTGCACCTGAACACATATGAAGCCGCAGTGAACATGACACGAATTTTTGTTTTTGTTTTGGTGTGTGTGGACGCAATGGGAAAGGAAGACTGATTTCATCCTGAAGTACCTGCGTGCGACTGCGTGTCGTTTGGTGATTTGGGCTCCTCGACCAACAGAAATGCTTCGGAGTGATCTTTGGAAACGTTCAGATCGTCTGATTCTTTGGTAGTGTCTGCAAAATTGCAACATAAACAGTCAGTTGGTGTCTTGAACGGCGCACACCGCTGTTCTGTTGAGCACCAGACCATCACACTGAAGTCGATCTGGTGATTTGGCCGGAAGGTCTACGTTTCATGAAGACGTCGAAAACTGATTGGTGTGTGAAACACAACCATCATCAGGTGCCTGCCCGCCCTCTCAACATTGAACGCAAGATTCTGAGTCACACTTTTACCTGCGGTGTTGGTTGACATGGAGATCATGAGAATGTCGTCGTAGTCCTTGTCGTAGTTGGACAGCTTGTCGCCGATGTTCTCGTACTGCGCCGTGGCGAGCTGAGTCTCGAGCTGCTCCAGCGTCGCCAGCTTCTTCTGCAGCGCCGTCTGCAGACCAACAACAAATGCACGTCCATCTGAGCGTGGTTTGGTGAAGTTTTTCCTGGGTTATACAATTCAGTTGTTGGGAGATTTGCTGAAGAAAAGAACGCTCTCCACTCTTCCGCTGTCGGCTGGAGTGACCCACCTTTTTTCGCTTCTTGAGCCTCCAGTCGGTGACGAGCACCATGAGCCGCTCCATTATGAAGAAGAGGTACATGCCGGTCAGCGCGACGGCGCCCATGAAGACAGGTGTGTGGTGCCCCTCTGCGTGGTCTCCCGCCTCCGCCCCGGCGTCGTGCGCGTGGTCCTCCCCTTCCGTGCCGACCAGCGCCTGCAAACCACAAGGCTTGTCGCCATCCAATTCATTCCCTGACGAACATACGCCAGGGGCACCGAACTGAATTCACAATCTGACAAAACGCACAACTAAAAGATTTTGCGGATGAGCATCCGAACGAGCGCACAGCTGCAAACGCGTGCAGAAACACAGAGCGGCACTCACGTGTGGAATGAGGTGAAGGAGGGCGTCGCCGGTGAGCGAGCCGACGGCGAGCGCCACGAGATACTGGAGGAGCGCGCTGTAGAAGACGCGGCGCATGACGGGGATGATGGCGACGGCGCCGAGCCCGACCAGACTGATGACGCTCACCGCTAGCAACGAGTACCCCCACACTGCAGAGAAAAGGCTCCAATGCAGAGAAAACATGACAAGCAGCACCCACCCAAGAAGACATGGCGCCCAACACAGCATGCAGTGTTTGTTGAACTCGAGCGCCGCCTGGAGTAGGAAAGCGGCAAACGCCAAGAGGGCGTTTCGCTCATGACGCATGCGCTTTTTTTTGTCCTGGAAATTGCCACATGCAGTCGAACTGAAGTTGAAGCGTTCATCTCATTGTTCCAAGTGAAACGACAGAGAAAGGGTTGAAGAGAAGAATAGAAGAGCATCTGAAGAAGAGAAAGGGTTGAACCGGAGTGACACGGGCAGCAACGGCACTGAAAGTTTCCACCACACAAACTGGTTTGCCACCAACATCTAGAAAAATCTAACCCGTACAACAAAGCTTGTTCGAGAGAAGACCCAAGGTGGCCCTCGAGGTGTCGATTGGGAACCGCAATGTATTTGCTCCGGTATTGACTCAGGTGGCCCGTCTGTTTTTCCGCTGATCCACATCAGCGGGATCCGTGCTTTGCATTAGCTCCGCACAACATTTCCAGTGGAAAGTCAAACAAATGTGGGTGTGAGGTAGCATAACCCCCAGGGGTTTCCCAGGAGAGCAAGCTATTGAAAACGTCTATTTTACACACCTCGTTAGCACTGTGTTTATCGCAATCTGTCAGACTCGATGAGTTTGACGCGTGACGTGTGAAGGATTGATCCTCTTGCGCAATATACGTGTGAGAACCTTCTGTGTTTTGCGTTCATTCTTCATGCCACGCAACGAGCCAACTTTTGCAGCGTTTGAAGAAACAAACAGCAGTTCGAACCTGTTTGTTCTGTATGCATGATGGGGACATGATATTGTGGACAGGTTTACACCCCGCAAAAGCGAACCCCTGCAGGAGGATCGTGTGTCGCTCGTCAACGCGCGCGACAGTCGCCGCAACTGCACAAACAAACACCTTGGTCAAGAAAATCTTGAAAGCGTGCGCACACGACATCGAAACCCAGTGGATCACACCAACATGAAACACACGCAACACATCAGATTGACAGCTGAAACCCTAAATCCTGAAAAATCGTCACACATCAAGCGAGGATAATGAGCGCAATGACAGCGAGGAAATCATTGCCATGTGGCCACTAAACTGGAGGAAAAACAAACCTCAGGACGCGTCAACAGGAAACGCAAACAAAAACTGCGGCTCAGAGTTTACTTCATCGCACCCAAAGGAAATAACTTTTGACCGAAGTGTTTGCACAGATTTCGCCGCCGCACATCAAAGATGCTTCGTGCATTTCCTTCTGACCGAACAAATCATCAGCTGTCTTTGTGTCGCTGCCTGAAGTTCACATTGATGTGATGACAAGCAATCAAACTCTGAAAGCCTGTGAGCAAGTAGGATTATGCGCGTGAAAAACCATTGCATAGCAGGCTTCAAGCTATGTGTGTGGCTCAATTCCTTGGGCCAGAACACGAATGAGGGAGAGAACTGAAAACCACAGAAAATGTTGAACTGCATGTTCTTTGTCATGCACACCCTCCTTGATCTATCCCCGTTTTGCCATCTTAATTTTTCAAAAACCAAGGTATTTTTGCTTCCAGTTGCCTTCCAGTTTCAACCTCGCACAGTTTGCAACAAACTTGATGTCAATGTGTTTGAGGCACCTGTGCGACTCTCAAGGCGCGCGCGCCTGATTGCAAAGCCTGCTGAAAGTGTCCCGAAACTCTGCACCACGACGCACTCAACGCAAACTGGCACCTCTTGACTCTTTTACATTCAAGCTTTTCGCCCCTCTGCTTCTTTCTTCTCAGAATACGTGATAAAATTTGTAGCCAATTTGGTGTTTGACAAATGCTGTGAGTTGTGTACACAAATTATGAAACGTCAAAGTAGATAACCTCCACTGCGGAGTCAGTGCACACAGTGAGGCAAGGTCGTTCCTCTTGTGCTCGAGCTCGACGGAAAGATGCGCCACAGTACTTTCCTTTTTCAAACTTCTTCGTGAATCTCAAATATGAGACATAATTTTGAGGTGGCCTTCAGTGATTCTTTCAAAGTAACCTTTTGCCGTTTCTACAGGACGAGCGCCTGCGTATTCTTGCATGAAGTGTTCAGCTCACTTTTTACTCAGCAACGCTTTCCTCTTTGCGTCTAAACTCTGAAGATTGAATACATTTCCTCAAAACTCTGTGCAAATAGTTTTCCATTGCCGATATGATTGCCCACAGCAATATCTTCCAATATATCTCACTTCAGGAGGATTTATCTGTCTCTATCTGGGTAAATTGAAGACTAAAATGACCCCAGTGACAAGAAAATCGTCGCACTGCGCAACTAAATAAAGATTAGATCTTCATACATGTTCTCCACAATTTTGTCAAAGGTGGTGACCGGCGCGCTTCAGTACCGTGCACAGCAATGTATCAAGTTACGAAAAATGGCCACGTGAAACTGGGCAAATGTCCTTCGTGAGACATCGGATGAAACTTCCGTCGGAGTGCGAGGAATGAGCGAACCAATTGCTGCAGGTGTTTCCGTCTGCACCGCTGATCCGCACGTCAACAGGGGCGTTTACCTCTTGTGGAAAAAGTCAGTCTCAGCAGCGCAATGCCTTTCTTGACGTCCCAGATGAATGCAGAGTGACTCACCTCTTGCCGGGATCTTCCAGAACTCGAGGCTGAAGGCGTGCGTGGCGGCGGCGTGGACGTGGTCGGCGTGCTCCGTCAGGTGGCGGCACTTGACTGACCCGGCGCCGTGAAGCCTCTTGCAGCGCCCCGCGTCCGTACACGTGTGTTCGTCTATCTGCGTTCGAAAGAGGAAGGCTGAGACTCGTCCACAAAATACACAACAGCAAAACGCCTGATTTGGGGGAAAATCGGAAAGATTATGACTTCGGTCCTAAGGACGCAGAAATAGTGCACCCCTTGACGCCACCATGCATTTAGGCTCTTCGCCGGCTCTGTAATTGTGTCCTTATGCGGGTCCCTGATTCAGAGGCAGCAAGACAATGAAGAATTGTAAAGTTGGCACGCGTTTTTTGACAAGGAAACGTTTAGATCAGGCCACTGACGTGAATCCAAATCACAAACGTGTTGTTCCTTCACATGAACACTGAACAAAGAATCGCGTGAGAACTCGAGAAACTTTCGTCATCATTTCGCAATTTGTTTGCGGTCGTTTTCTATGAACCACACGAGAATTTGTCCTTTTTGGCAGCCTTTTATGGGGGTTTGTGAAGCGAGATACACTGCAGGAAACTGCGTGGAAAGTTCTGTCCTTCGTGCAGTCGCCAGAAACAAAACCTGACCTTGGCTATGCAGTTGCCACTTTGACGTCTCTGTTAAACGTTCCTTCAAAACACAATAAGGAAGGGGAACGGTCAGGCACATTCATTGCACCAAACATTCCAGGGCAGCCCTTCTTCATCCTGTCTTGGACAACAAAAGAGTGGAATGCACGTCAACGAGATGGAGGGACGGGGGTCGCTGGGTCGCGCACGGTGAGAAATTAATGAAGTGAACACCTGTAATCTGCCCTGAGAAAGCAGCGGCAGGGGACCTACGAGTGGAGGACACTAATCTGCACCGAAACTGGAGATTTGACCCTTTGCAAAGCCATGCACACACATGTGCTGTATTTTCTTTTTACAAGACTTAAACGTCTAACTAAAGACAGTGGCGTGGAACCTGAGTTGTGAGACTGAATCAAGTCAAAACAGGACTGGCTGCATCACGAGTCAATCTGACACGTATATATACGAGTGTTCTCTCCGTCGCAAACTTATCAGTTCACTTCTCAATTCACTGCACATTCATGAACAAAACCAACAAGTCACCGCACTTTCACAAAAGGGAACAACGTCACGGAAAGGTTTATGTGAAAAGTATGTGTTCCATAAATTTGGCTCGACATTGAAAGGGCTCCGAAAGCTTTCTTGAGAAGTTGCATGAGCTGAATTTTCGACTTCACATCCGTGCAAAGAAAGTTCACAAATCAATCCATGGATCGTGCACCTTCCACATGCAGTGCAGATTTCCCCCAATATCCGTGGCGCGTTCACTTGTGCAATGCGATATCTCAAGTCTCCAGAGTGGAAATGTGCCACGGCACACCCCATTTGTTACGAGCAACACATGCAGGGCACCTTGAGCAGATTGACGCACAGACGAATAGAAAGGAATCGAACCTGGAAGACGATGGCGGGACACAGCTGCATGAAGTCCGTCTCAGAGATGCCCTTCTCGTTCTGGATTTGGTACTCCGCCAGAATCTCCGACGCCGACATGCACTGAAAAGGGAAACACAGTGACCACTTCATTTGTTTGGTCTGATGACAAAACAGGAACCGACATGTGGAAGTTGAACCCCCCTCGGACTCGAGTGTCCACGTGACGATTCGCCTGGACCATTTCAAATTCACACGATCAGTCCACAATTTTCTCCCGTTCAGTTTCTTTCACCGGCAGACAGCACAACTGGCACAAGTGTGCGTTTGCGTTTGAATGGAGTCCGAGCGTTCATGCACAGCTGAAAGTCACTTTCTCCCAGAGAAGCACCTTTGAAGAATCTGCGCGGACCAAAGAGAAATGAGACGTTGCGGGTGCTCCGCATTTGCAGATGCATGGACATTCCGTATTTTGGGGGTCTCCAAATTTCCAACATGTGCCAGTTGCGGCGAATTCCGTGCACATGGGTCATACCAGACCTGAATCGACACGTAAGCAGCTCGCGTGAAGTTTTGTGGTTCAACTCCGGAAATTGCCTGGTGTTTTTGCTAAGTGTCGTGCGTGTTTTACATGAATCATATCAAGTGTTTGAGCGAGATGAGAGACTGCTTGAAAGTATCCTTTATTCGAGAGCATGGCCTTTTGACGTGCAATTTGGAATCTTCACGGCGACGTCGTCACGCGAGAGAAGCGGGGTTATCGCTGTGTGCGGATACGCTACGTTGAAGGACGGAGACAAAGTGTTTGCACTCGAACATGCACAAGAGAACACAAGTGTGCGTGTGCAAAAGTCCTTGCAGAAGCCTTTTATCGTTTGCTCTTCGCCACTTAAAGTGAATCAAAACAAAACAATCGAGTTCTTTGGGGCCCCGATGAAACGACGAAAAGCAAATGTAGGTATCAGTGACCTGAGTAAACGACGTGCATGCCAATCGTGATACTTGTTCACTTGACAAACGTTCACTTGTGTCATCGAACCAAAACAGGGTGTAGCAACACGTTCGTTCACTTCCGCAGAAGCAGGCATGATGTGTCTGTCCAGTGTGTCACTTTCAATAAACTGTCAGCAGATCGATGAATCTTCCGTGATGGGACCCTCATCATCATCTGCCTGCGACTTCGTTGCAATCTGAGCTTCAATTCGGGAAAGAGTGCGGACAGGGCAACACAAGGCAAAGGAACCTGCATGCCAGTGCTTTCCGATTCAGCTGGCATTTTGTTTTTGCAGTGGGCGACACGTCACTGTGACAGGGTGGTAGAAAACAGCCTTGGACCTATAACGAGCTTGTCGCCAAAAACCAAATCACAGCGTGGTCCAACTTTTCACCCCCTCTTTCTCCACAGCATCTCCACGCAGATTCACAGCGAGTTTGATGCTGCATTTTCGTTGATTATTTTCGTGCGAAACCGGATACAGCGCTCGGGAGCACTTGATCACGCTAGGGCCTTTCAAGTTATCTGCTCATCTCCACACACGCTTCTTTTTATCATTTCAAAACGTGCAAAACAAACATGCAAGGTCATGCCCACTTCCACACCACAACAGGAACATCGCACAGCACTTCACTTTCGGTGAAGGTGTCAGAATGAGTAGTATTAGGGTCCGTTACTTGGTGCACACTTTACGTTTATTGTTCATATTTTTCAGGTTTTTTCATCGAAAGAAAGAGAATTGTGTGTATCTACATCTCGAATCAGC
>JAAUXT010127408.1_pt1 | contig 13304 bp, 7 predicted proteins | sample 7278171 | NCBI WGS metagenome assembly JAAUXT01 (sample SAMN14350112, study PRJNA611818) | marine sediment metagenome | isolation source: surface marine sediment (1.8m) | place: French Polynesia: Moorea | collected 2018-08
AAAACCCTTGTCTACAGAAATCTGCTTCACGATGCCTTAAGGTGATTTTGTCCCGCTTGACACTGTCCGGCTTGAGCCGAACAGTGCCAAGGTGACAAATCACCTAAAAAATTACAAAAAGTCGCTGCAGTTCCACTTTGCTGTGTCTTCGGTCACCAACATCCATTACCAGGCAAAATTCAAAGTCATTGGAGTTGCTCATCCAAACACTTTTTCACCTTTTTTGAATCCAAAGATGAGTAGACGACGAAACAGGCGGAGACGTTCGGATGTGAGTGAAAGGAACTCGCTGTTGCAGAGAAAGATCGACGGCACCTTGTTCTTGAAAAAAGAGCCGGAGAGGGTCTGCAGCACCACTTTTCGGGTAATGGGCGATTTTTTCAGGAAACGAATGACCACTTGTCTGTATTATAAGGTTTGTGACCTTGTTTTTGGCGCACACATTTGTGAAGCAACAAACCCTTCACTGACAGCATCTGCAGGAGGAGCAGTCCGCCTCACTCCTTTGATCACGCCATTTTTGTGTGCCAAAACAAGGTTCTCTACTGTGCAAGAATGATTCCTGTGAAATCATACAATGACTTTTTCGAGATGTTTGGTCGAGAAAGGAGTTGTCTGGTTGAACAGGAACCATTTCTGTGAGGTGAGAACCCATTTCTACCATGATGCGAGCACAACGACTGGTTTTGTGATCGCAGAATTCTAGAATCACCAGAAATCATCTTCAGAACTAGAACCGTGTTTGACAAGACTTGGCAACTGACGTCGAGGTTTCCGTCCAACAGAAGGCACAGACGACGACGCTGTGTGGACTGACTCCGACCGCAGGCCACTTGCAAACACACGTATCTCGGGGGCTGGGGGTGGGCGTGGTCTCCCCGCAGGAACTAGGCTCCGTCCCGTGAAAGTCTGCGCCACAAGGACTCGGGCTGACTCTGCAACGTCATTCTGCTGCTCAATTTGTGGTGAATCGTTCACCCGAGTAAAATCAGTTCTCTTTGCAAGAACCTCACGAATTTTTCGCCACCAACGACGAAATTGCCAAGTGCACGCTCGTGTGCTTGTTACTTCGAGGGTGACTTGTCAGTCAAGTGGACCAGGAGACAGAAATTCCGTCCTCCGCACTCCGATCGTTCTTTTTGTGGAGAACCTCACCAAGTGTTGTAATCGCAACAAAAAGTGAACAAAGACGCTATTATTTAGATCTATAGTGCATTCCTTCGCAGTCATTTTTCACCCATATTTTTTCTGGGCAAAGTAGAAGCGTTGCTATCCGGTTGGTGTCAGGCAGGTACACATTACGCAGGGGTGCGGTGCGCTGATACACTCAAGTGGATCCGCACAAAGGCTGCGCACATCAATGGACCAGTCCCAAACGAGTTCAATCGAGACTGGTGCTGACTTTTTGCGTCGCCCTGTACGGAAATTGAATGTAGAAACTCGAGTCTGTGTTCCACAGCGTTGCGCAAGAGATTTGTTTCAGCTGTCCACACAGAGCCTGGGACCTGCCATGTCGCCAGCATCGTAAACAACAACATCAATCTGATGCCCGACCCAAGCATCATCCGTTGAGGGATGAGAAGGAATAATCCAAGTACAGAACAAATTGATCGGGACTTTTATGTGTTCATTGATGTCTTTGTTTTGGGCAATGAGCAGAGTTCCTTCACATTTTACCGATTGTCTCCAACCTGTCCGCGCACCTTTCTGGCTCGGAGAATTGCTTGACAATTCCATGGGGCAGGAACTGAAACACGTGAAAGACTTGACCAGAAAAAAAAAACAACAAGACGATGGAACTTTGCACACAAGCACACAAGAGAAGGGCTGATCTGCTGGTTCTCTGGACGTTTCGCGGTGCTTGGTGTGTCACAAAATCAATTTCGACGCACACGTTTTTCGTTCCTGTAACCAAGAACAAGCCAAGCAGCGGGCTGATCTACTTCCAAAAAAGTGACACCTGACAACATCTCCCAGCGCAGATATTAGATGGTGTGATGTACGTATTCACGCACCATTTCTGTATCTGAGGTGCTGCACAAAAACTCCGTTGCAAAAAGTGGACAAGAGTCGTCTCAGATCTACATGTCTGGCAGGTTCGGAGGGGTGAAGACAGATACCAAATTTTTTTTGAACAAATATGTTCGTCTGACTGAGTTTGTCATGAATGCAAGTTGCGACAACACCAAAAGCGATGGAAAACTTCCCAATGAACACATGGGCGTTTGCAATCAGAGGGACAGCCACATCGCAAATCACTTGTGTAGAAAACCTGATAAATCCTCGGGCGAAACGCGGATCACACCGTTGAACCCAAAAATAGCACGTGAAGGCAGAAATATTTCTTCACTGAGACTTGCAAAGAAGTCCCAATGAAAGTACCATTTATCTCATGCGATCTCTCCAAAACTTTTTATGTGTTTTTCTCATCCAGCCACAATGGGAGTTATCGAACGCTACACTGACTCTCTCCTTGGCAACTGACATATTTCCATTTTCTTCTGATAAATAACACGTTTTGATGCTCCTTCGGCTTCACAGGTCACCAAATTCGAGTTATCACCCCAAGGATAATCTCAGCTCTTTGTCAAAGTGCAAAATTTTCCCAAAACTTGCATCCAAAATCGCCAGGTACCAAGGCATAAAATTTTGGTGAAAAAATAGATTTTTTTGTTTCTTGTTGCTGCCAATCGGTCTTGTTTCCTCAGTTGAATCGCCTTGCGTGCGTGGTTGGCAAAGTGAGAAAGTGCGTGTGAACGGCTTTGAGAGTTGTGGATCTCTTGATGACACCAGCCAAGCTGCCTTTCCATTCACAGCATCGTGAAGTCAAGCAAACCTGCCGAAGCCGCACACGCATTTGTGACATTGCGTCAAACAATGATCAAGATGTGCGACGACAGGGTTCTCACACCACAAAAACAATTCCTGTGAAACCACACAATTTTTTCAGACCAAAGACCTTTGGTCGACAAAAGAGGTTGTGCGATTGAACACGAAATCTTTTTGTGAGGTGAGAAGCCATTCCTACATTGACACTTTGTTTCAATTTTCGACAGGTTCGCACTGATCAACATCTCAAAGAACCTCCCACACTCCACAGCAACACCGAGATTCTCCCAACAGATCTGCCACACGCGCCACTTTTTGTCGGAACAACGCGGCTGCGTGCTGGTTGTTCTGCTTCTTGCCAAAACAACGCGACGAAAGTTCAACAAAAACTTCGTACCGTGCTCTCGTGGATTGGGAATCGTCTTTGGGACCAGGGTCTGACTGAGCGGCACAAGGACGGATCAAAGTTCAAAGATCAGTGCCAAAACACTCGCAAGCTGTGGTGTTCCTCAGCAATAAAAAGATAATCCTCACAAGGTGAACAAAAATAATTTGCGTTTCACAATTGCTGCTTGGATCACGAGCCTGACCCAAAAGAGACCAAGCAGATGATCTCACCCACGCACGCGCGCAGGACGAAGGCCGGTCACGAGAACTGTGTCGTCCGCCGCGGCGCCGGGTCGCACCTTCGTGCACTCTGCGCGTCGTGCACGTGGTGACACTGACACACATTCGAGCTCATCAACTGCGGGCGTCCCAGAAGTGGGATGAGGTGCATGTTCTGAAAAGCTCTGCGTGTGTGAGCGTTTCCGACTGTGTCCTCGAACAGTCAATGAATGTACAGGAAACAGACGTGCTGGAATGGACACAACGCAGTTTGCAAGGCGAAGTCAAATCCTTCAGATGGGAAGCTTCTGTTATTCTGTTGCCTGCGAGAGTGAATCTTTCTTCAAATGAATCTTTGCACGCACACCTATTGGCTAATTTGGCAGTCTTCTCGGGCACAAATTCACATCACTTGGGTTTGGCTGATGTAGGTCTTTTTTAAATGATTCCAACACGCAGAGGCAAATGGTCGTTGAATGAACAGGCCCATCTTCACACGCACTGCAATACGAGCCAACAATGGTGATGATTCTTTATTGGTATTTTCTCCCCGAGTGACTGGGGAATAAAAGTCACCAAGTTCATGGCACTGCGCGGCACAGCGCGGGGTGACCTCAGCAGGTCAGTGACCGCAGCCTCCGCGTCCAGGTCAAGGGCCCGGGAAACCTGGTCGGTTGACATGACCTTCCGCGCAGCGTGCTGACAGAACCGATCATCCCCGCTTTTTCCCTTCAAGGACTCTGAGCTTCAGGGACCATCTCAAAACTCCCCACATCACGTTGTTTCGTGCGTCGCAGGCAGCATCTGACTTGAAACTGAGCAACAGCATTTTTGCCTTTGCAAGTGAATTTCTACCCGTCCTGCAGCCTTGATGAAAACATACTCTTCTTTCACGAACGTTTCCTTTCCGCGTAGAACAAGTACCATTACACGCATTTCGAACAGAAAATTTTTACAAATGCCACCATTCCTTTACGAATCGAGCAGAAAGGACTTCGAATATATTCACGCATGGCAACTCCTCAGTTTCCAAAAACTCACGCATGTCATGCGTGACCGCTCGAGAGCCCCACAAAAAAGTGTGGGTCTCATGTCTGGGTATGTTTCTACTCTACAATGGCAGAGCCATTCCTCGTTCGGCAATAGACTTCGGCAATCTTCGAATGCAGGAAAATATCAGCTGACGGGGGCCACGGACGGGATCACTCGAGTGTGACGGCAGCCGAGCCGAGCCGAGGACACCGACGTTCTCCAAGTCCCCACCGGAGCTACGGACTGCATCTACAGCAGCGGGCCTGTACCGTAGTGTAGCTGCCGACCCCCGAGGGACGGACGGACCCCTGCCTGCAAGTTGAGGAGAGGAAAGGAGGCGCGGTCGCTGCAGGGAGACTAAATTTACCTTTTTGAACGTCCCGGTGAGTGTCGCTTCTCTTGCTCGTGTTTTCGGGGTTTGTTTGGTGAATCTTTCCTCTCGCAGATCGGATTCTGGGGGCACCTCTGATCGATCGGTCGGGTCGTGGTCACTGGAAAAAAACTTCCAGGATGAGCGCGTCCAGCAGTTGAAATCACCACGGGAAACGATGTCGCAGACCTGAACCTGTTGGGAGTTTTTCTGCCATTTGTTTCTCGCAGTTTCGTTGTGGAATTCAAAGTTAATGTTCAATAACAAGTTGGAGAGAGGTGTCGGGGGCCACATACTGTCACGAAACACTGGGAATTGAAAACTTGTGTTATGAATGAAGACAGTCGTCCGGACATGCCCGGTGAATGCGTCGTTGAGGGAGACTTTTAATGCAACCTCGCGCAAATCCTCTTTTCGGCGGCCTCCGACCGACATCAGAAAGAGCTGACTTGTTTATTTGTTGAACGCAAAGCATAGCATTAAAATTGGGATAAGTTTATTTGGTTTTATTAGCTGGTGTAAAGTTTACCACAAGAAGCAGCACGGATTTTGCTTTGCATGCATGACTGTTGAAAGTACGCGAAAGTATGCCCAAAAGATCCAGGAATTATGAAGAAATGCAGAATGAAATTTGATTTGTTTAATAATCCTCGAAAACACAAAAGCTGGATCCTGGAAAATGCATTTTTGAACCATTACAAACATGTGTGCGCTTTCTTGGAGCAGAATAGCACGGGGCCCAACGGGGAGGTTGACAGGCTAGCATTGCGATCAGTGGACCCTGCGAGGAGGGTACGGTGCCAAGAGAGCACAGGGGACAGCACGTAGGACCTGCGTCGCCTGGTACGATTCCAGGCAGTTTTAGCGCCTCGATGACTTCGGGTCTGGGCTCAGTGATGCCAATCGAGGTGTCTAGTATACTAGTCAAACGCGTCTCTAATCTGCTGCCGGCCAGCCGGTGGCTCGAGCTGCTGGAACCGTCAACCCAAAAAACGTTTCCGTTGCTGCTGCTGCTCCCGGGACGGGACGGTGGGTCATGATGCTCCAAAGGATGTCAAAAGGGTTCCCAGAGTTAAAAAGTGGAGCTGCTGAGGTGTGGGTTACTCCTGCCTCGGTCAAGCAGGTCTGACCCCAGAACCTGTCCAAGAAATGTTCCGTCCTTGTGGGTGCTGGTCCCAGCCTGGTTGCGCAGGTTCCGGTGGTCCTTGGGTCACCCAGTCCACCAAGGTCATTAGGGCCGACATAAGCTCGGTGGCTCCAAACAAGATCGCATCCTTCTTGCGTATAATTTATGCCAAAGCAGTCGACTGTGGTAACAATGGGCCAGGGAAATCAAATGCCTTTTCTACTGCGAAGAATATATGCAAATTTAAGCAGCGTACTCGTCTGCTGCACTCGAGGAATTTAGCATTGTGGTAGATGCCTTGAAGACGTCTGTAAATCTCCGGGTTGACGAGAGGGTTTGACAATTGGCTGCGACTGAATTACGTCGTTCCAGTTCAGAGGAAAGTTAGCATCGCAACCACCTCCGACAGCGTCGCAGCCCTTTTGACTTGGATGCATCGGGCCCTTTCTGCAGCAGGGTGAAACGGCGTTTTATCCACCGATGCAAACGTTTGAGTAAACAACTTACGCAAGACGCGGATGCTGAAACGAGTTGGGTATTTTCGAAGCACAACAGTTAAAATTGTAGACTACAGAAAGCCTGACAAGTGCAGTTCAGAGAAAGTTTCACACAGTAAAATTTTCATGCCTCGCAGGATGCTTGCGAGAGTGCGTTAAATTTTATGCTTTCGTGCTAAACTTGCGAAAAGAATCACAGGGGCGCGTTGTGAACCTGTGCCAGGTTCCGTTCACCCGTTTCTGTTGGTAAAAGACACGAACGAAAACGATAACTTCACTGGAACTAAAGTTTCCAAGTCATTCTTGCCGAACAAAATGTGTCGAGATTTTGCGCTCAGATCGCGTGAGGGCAATTGAAGAATGAGGGTCTTCAGTTCTGAATTTGCACGATGTTGAGTGTTAAAGTTGTGCAAGTTCTCGTTTCATCTGCAAGGTTCAAAAAGTTCCATGACCTGCAATTCACTGAAGTTTCGTGATCATTCGAGTCTGAAGCACAAATGCTCATACGATCCGAAAACAATGTGGTCTTTATCGTTATGGGGTTCAGAAGCAACTGAAGAGATGGCCAATGCAAAAATGAATCTTTCCTGGAATTGACGACTGCCGAAAAGTTTGTCGGCGTGGTAGGGAAATATTTGCCCACGTCTCCGAGGCGCGAGAAGAGCCCGCGCATGAAGTGTCCACACCGGGTCCCGCGCTGAGCACACCGCGCCGCGCTCACCACGCGGAGCGTGGTCTGTGCGAACACATGCCAAGGTCCACGAGCCTACTAATTTAAGGAACTAAAAAAATCAGATTAAATCTGTTTCTGCCCATGTCTGGTTGCCGCGAGGGCTTGAGCTTCTGTAAATTTTTCGTTGGAGAGGTATGGTCGAAATCGTTTGTTTGCAACCAAGAGTTCAATTTCATGGAACTGGTGGCGGGAGGAATTCATTACGCTCGATACAGCAGTTCAGTGAAAAAGCGGCCAAATTCGAGCAAGTACCGCCTCCTCGCATTACGGTCGCGCACTCGGTTTGGAGAGGAAAGACTCGACATGAAGTTTTGCTCTGCCATTGGGAGAAAGAAACATGCTCGGCACCTGCGCTCTTCTGCCCTCGATACGTGCCGCGAAAACGGGTCAGTTCGGACGTGCTTCCGCAGCACGAGGCCCGTGGTACCGACTGGTGAAAAACTTCGCCGACCACGAAATGTCTCGAGCATGTCGTAGCGTCGGTTCCACACTCAAGCCGTTTGTTTAGATTCACTCGAAGCTAAATCCCTGTTCAGCACAGCAGGCATCGAATTCACAGTACGCGACGAGTTTTGCTCGCAAATCAATTTCTGCGCAGGTACCACACAAGGCTGGTGTCGACTGAGAAATCTCAACCTGTGAAATTCAACCTGTGAAATTCACGTTTGAACAGTGTTGCCAAAATGCCGACGGCCGTGTGTGTCGTAATGAAAATTAAAAGCAACAGAAAACATGTGCTTCAACAGAAAGATCCCCGCGGCTGTTTGATGGTGGAGATACAAGTGTGAGGACTTGTCAGGTTGTCAGGTGCGACGAGAAACAGATGATTTACTATTTGTCGTACATTAGTTTTCGTTCATCGCCCCAAGTATGACAGGTTTCCAGGTGTAGAGAACGCTTTTAAACAGATCTTGACATTCCACTGGTGGCAATACTTGAAATTCCTCTAGTGGCGCGCTGCCAGCAACCCGTCCCGCGATCGCACAGGCTTCTGTGAAAGGGGGCGCACGTTCGCAACAGGCAGTGAAAGGGGTCGGAGGAAACCCCGGTGGCTGTCTTCACCTGCACCATGCACGAGGTTGTGCAATTAGAGGCTCGTCCGAAAACTTAAAAAGGGAAGTCGCACCAAGTCACATGAGGCAAGGCGATCCGTCGGAGCACTTTCCCTTGATCAATGAACAGCACACTGCAGCACCAACAACGCAAAACAAAAGCATTTTAAGGCAATAGTTGAAAATGTGATCCCGCAATGGCCTGCAGGTGAAGATATTAAATGAGACTTGTGTTTAAGAGATTTTCCTGGGACCTGTTCGCCCGACATGGTTTGATTTTCGTGGTGAAAAAGCGCAGAACTTTCTGCTCTTGTCCCGGCGACTGTGGATCTCTGTACCGCCGAACTCGTCTGATCGGATAAAACTCGATTCGTTTTGCCTTTTGTGGCACCCCCGCTGCTGTCCTAACTTTTCTCAAAGCGTCAACATCTTGTTGACGGATTAGGTGTTTACAGTGGGTGTGGGACTGATAAAGAGCTTCCGTTGATTACATATCAAGATGAAGTCGATCTCGACTCGCGCACAAAAGGCGTTTGTTTGGCTGACGAGCGCTGCGCCCCGATCGGCGACAGGTGAGGCGACTCGGCGCCCCGCGCACCCGCGGGGGTCGCAACCCCGCACGCTCGTTTGACAAGCCTTTTGACGAAATTGTACACATTGGTTACGGATAATTTTGAGGTTAAATAGCTTGACAACTCCCAAGTTTCTCTGCAAGATGCATGTACAATAAAAGAAAACACTACACCAGATATCAGAAACGAGTGCAGACGGAGCGGAATTGAGCCCGAACAATTTTGTTACATTGTAGCTACACTGTGGCGTCTCTGAACTGCAAACGATGTCCTTCTGATAGCTAAGTTCTCCAAAATGAAACCAAAAAGTTTGGCTTATGGCCGTGAAGAGACCATCAAGAATGCTCGCAGGTTGGCATTAAAAATGCTGGAACAAAACCCGAGCATCACATCATTCCGGATTTTTCTGGAGCCGTATACAGCCAGATAGTGTCCGCTGACGGGCTGGAGTCGAGCACGGGCGGACGATTCGGGTCGGAACTGGAGACGGTTTGCTGTACCGGGACCAGGTGGCATCTGTGAACGCAGTCGTTCCTGCGCTTCACGCGGCGTGACTCAGCCGTATCCGGAACGGAAAAGACCCGTTGTCGTCCCTCGTTCCAGCGTTTGATTAATCAACGCAGCCAACTCGAGAGGCGTGTTGGTTTCCTGGGACATGACGGGTTCAGAGGTGGATTTCCTGACGTGCTGACGCGCGCCCTGACAGTGTTTACTTTGGGGATGAACAGACCTCAAGTATCCACGCGAGTTTCCCAAGTATTCAAGGAAGCATAGTCAATTGAGCGTGGGGCTGTAGTTTACGGCGCTGTGGGACATGGCTTGCTGCCTCTGAATGTAATCGTCGCTTCTGCCCACTTTTTGCATCAAGCATAGGTGACTGGTTTTGCGACCAAAAAAGATGGAGAAAGTCTGTGCCTTGGCACGGAAGGGTTTAAGGTTAGCACTGATGCCAATGCCATCTGTATGAAAAATTGACCGTGGCTAGATTATGATTTCGATTTTCAAGCCTGATTGACGAGTCTTCACAAAAAGCGAGGGAGCGAGAACGAAAAAACGTTCGCAGTTTGCTTCTTGGACGCTGCCCAACATTTCAAACTTCAGCCGTTAAACCTTTACAATTTTACAAACGCGTAATTCTAGTCTTTACTGCGTTTCTGGATCAAGTGTCGTGTTACGTGGCTTCAACTTGTCGAGGAACAGCGGCTCTGCCCCATTTAAATCGCAGCAAAAAACTGCTTGCTTAGTAATGTCAGTAGGTGTTACTTTAAACATTGAGGTGGCAAAGGTCAATATTTAATATTTTCAGTTTGAACATGAATTGTTCAAGGACGGCAAAGACAGGCGGGCTCTGCAATATGATTGTGCTTTTCTGCCGAAAGACCTGGAATGAGGTTCGTTCGGCCATCACGAAGACTCGGACCAGTCAGATAAAATAAGCGAACAGGAAAAGTAACGAGGGTTGTTTGGGGGTGCTACACGCAATTCGACTCTAGTCTCGATCTGAAGAAGAGTTCCAGTGGTGCACCTGTGCACACAGCGCGCCGGATTCCAGCCTCGGGTTGGGTTGCGCCGGGACGTGCTGTCTCGGAGACGAGAACCAGTGAGCGCGCGGACCCAACTTCTCACCCAATTTGACCGTGTATGACTTGTTCACCAGGAGACTTGAATTTCTCCGATATCTGCACAAGTTCATATGTTCTGTGGCAGTGAGGTTCGATTTTTAAGCGTGTGGTCGCCCGGAGGGCCGTGTACCACACGCTTAATGTAATCACCATCAGTCTGTGTGTCCGTCTGTAAATGTAATCACCATCAGTCTGTGTGTCCGTCTGTATGTGTAAAGTGGGTCTAACGGGGGTGTTGGACCCGATTTTGAAAAATGGTCAGTGAACATCACTGATCATTTCTGGCCATTTTTCCCAAAGTGGGTCCAACCCCCCAACCCCCCCAACCCCCCCCCTTAGACCCGCTTTCGAAATTTTTTTTTTTTTTAAATGATCAGTGATGGTCACTGACCATATATGAACAACGAACGTTTGTGTGACCACACGCTTTTTATGCGTAGCATTCTTGTTTTGAACGTGGAGTCTTTCCCAGCATCACTTTTCACAGAAATCCTTCGGCAGCTCAATCTAGCAGCGAGTTGGTGAAAAACCAAGTTGAGGGCTGAATTCTTTAAGTACAGTCACTGTAACGTCAAACAGCAAAGAGATCCAAAGTGCAGAAAAGTTGAAACGAGCGACAAAGTAAATGAAAAGTCAAGCAGTGCCTCGCAACAACTTTTTCAAATAAAGAAGCTGAAGTTATTGATGCGAGTATTGATGCGAGTCTTCCAATGTTCAAATTCGGAGGGTTTCCAAATATTAGCGTGCGACAGCAATACGGAAATAACTCGGCAAGGCCTGGTGCAGTCGACCCCGAACACGGGGTGAAGCTGAAGCCGAGGAGATGTACGGGACGAGTTGGCGTCGGTGTGTCCGCCCTGACGGCGCCGTCCCCCGGGGAGTCGAAAGGACGTTGCTTGAAATGCAATTTCTTTTCTTTGCAGCTGCGAGTTTTCGATACGGGGGCGTGGCAGTTTCGGGACCTTGTCTAGTTTAGCCGGCCAGGACCACGACAGTGCTGCCTGGGTCCAGTTGTTCAGACAAGGTGCGAACGTACGAGCCTTCTGATCGTATCGCTGTGGTTTCTGCTTCATTCCTTAAAAGTCGAACCAAAAACTACAAACTGACATAGAACTTGAAATTTATTCACAAAACGTCATTTACGTGTATTAACAAGTTTGGTTTCTTCGCAGGTGCCCAGTGAACGGTGGAATCGAGCGGAGCAGACTGCCGAGTGATGCAGAACTGATCGCACTGACAGGTTCGGGAGACACTTGGCCGGTGTCGGCTGTCGCAACCGTTTTGCTCATCCCGCAATGCTAAATTCTTAAAAGTACAAACCTGATAAAATTTACACGCGATGAACGACAAAACGCGCAAATTCTGGGTGTACTACGTGCTACTGCAAGCAATTTGGATGTGATGTATTTTTGCCACACGCGCACGCGTCTCGTTTCAGAATGAAGATGGAGTTTCACGCTCGGCCTCCCGGGGCGCGCCTCCCCGGGCCGGGGCCCTGCATTCTAGTCTTACTTGCACTGATGAGTATTTTTGCCGGAAACGCCCATGGACAACGTGCGTATTCTCTTCCTCCTGTTGGTCTTAGTATCACTCAAATGCTGTAGATATCTGTCATCTCTGGAATGAAGTTTTCGCGGAGTTTAAAGTGCATGGGTCACCTTTCACGGGCGCGAAGCAACTTTAGAGGTGGCGCGTTGGCTGCACGAGGTCGGTGCCTTGTTCGCTGCAGCAAGATGCACGTCTAATTGCACGCCACGTTGCGAACATTTCGTCTTGGGTTTTCGCCTCCGGTTTCGAATTCTCAGCAGGAATGAACTTTTAGTTCTGTCCAGTGTCTCGGAAAACTCTTCGCACTATCTGCAGTTTGCTCCAGTCCTGGTGTAGATCTGGATCCAGATTGGGTCACCTCGCACAAATGACTCGCACCAAGCCCGTGTGATGTAAATTGTCTGATGCTGCATGGTGTAGTAACGTTTGTCGTGCCTGGCGAGGTGACCGATCTGTCGATCCGCGGTGTCTGCTCATGTTGCGCTCTCTTCCTTGCGTGCAGAGGTGACAGTGTCGTCGCGGATCGACGTCAGCTACGTGATCGGCACGTCAAACTTCGACCAGAACACGCTGAGCGGCGTGCGCTCTCTGATGGCGAGGATCACGGAGCGCTTCACGGTCGGCTCGAGCAACGTGTACGTGGCGATGCAGTCGTACACCTCGTCTTCGCGCACGGTCTTCAACTTCAACCGCTGGACGCGACGGTCGGACCTCATCCGCGGCTTCAACGAGTTGCGGATCGAGGGCGGCTCGCTCAACACGCGCGAGGCGTACCGCTACCTGCGCACGCAGCTCTACACGTTGAGCCGGGGCGCGCGCTCCGGCGCCGCGCGCGTCGCCATCCTGTTCGTGCGCGGCAACGCCATCACGGGAGAGCTGCAGGGACAGCGCGTCAACGAAATTCGGGCCGAGATCCGCCAGTTGGAGGCTGCGGGTATCAGAGTCATCGTAGTTTCGGACCAGAACGCGTCGGGGGGTGTGCTGCGCCTCCTCCTGACCGGCAACTCGGCCTTCTACTGGAGCGCCGCGTCGTTCGCCGACATCTCGAGGAACACGGCCGTCATCAGTGAGATCGTGGAAGCCGTCGCCTTCACGGATTTCGCTGGTAAATACTTCAAGCTCTCGTCCCAGGATCAAATTTATCTGAACCTCCACAGAATTGGACCCTTTCACACAACACAACGCGGCAAGGCAAGGTTAAATATTGCCGTGCACCCTTTTTAAGCGTGTGGTCCCGAAGGGTGTTACCACACGCTTAATGTAGTCACACCAGTCTGTAGGTGTGTCCGTCTGTGTCGAAGTGGGTCTAACCGGGGG
>JAAUXT010066770.1_pt1 | contig 13300 bp, 10 predicted proteins | sample 7278171 | NCBI WGS metagenome assembly JAAUXT01 (sample SAMN14350112, study PRJNA611818) | marine sediment metagenome | isolation source: surface marine sediment (1.8m) | place: French Polynesia: Moorea | collected 2018-08
CCCGTCAGAAGTGCCACACCCATCGGCTCCCATCAGAAGTGCCAGACCCATCAGCTCCCATCAGAAGTGCCACACCCATAGACTCCCGTCAGAAGTGCCACACCCATCGGCTCCCGTCAGAAGTGCCACACCCATCGACTCCCGTCAGAAGTGCCACACCCATCGACTCCCATCAGAAGTGCCACACCCATTGGCTCCCATCAGAAGTGCCACACCCATCGGCTCCCATCAGAAGTGCCACACCCATCGACTCCTGTCAGAAGTACCACACCCATCGGCTCCCATCAGAAGTGCCACACCCATCGACTCCCATCAGAAGTGCCACACCCATTGACTCCCGTCAGAAGTGCCACACCCATCGACTCCCGTCAGAAGTGCCACACCCATTGGCTCCCATCAGAAGTGCCACACCCATTGACTCCTGTCAGAAGTGCCACACCCATCGACTCCCGTCAGAAGTGCCACACCCATCGGCTCCCGTCAGAAGTGCCACACCCATCGGCTCCCGTCAGAAGTGCCCGACCATCGCGCTCTTCACGCTTCCCAGACGAAGTCCAGCGAATCAGCTGCGTTGTGCGCTTCAGTGTACACCGACCAATATGACTCTGTTGCGTGAGAACCAGGGCCATAATGGTACAGTGGTCACCGGAACACACAGTCTCCCATCTCTGCTCGAGTTCTTCGCTTCGCTGGAGTCGCTCTTCGATTCGGCTGCACAACGAGTCGCACGAATCGCCTTCCAGAATCGACGCCTCAGGAGCATCCAGAGTGCCGGGGGGGGGGGGGTAGGGGCACAAGCCCAGGACACAGAACCCCTTCCGTCTCCACCCCACACAAAGCACCCGAATAGTTTCCCCACCTGTAGACACAAATTGTTCCAGAGTTGCTTTGTATTTTCCTCAGGTCAGAGTTGTCCAGCACTAGACCAATGTTTAGGCCTGCTGCTTCTGACTTTCACAGCCAAAGACCTGGGTTTGTCAAGTCAATTTCTTTGTTACGGTTTCGGGAAGAAATCCAAAGTTTCGTTCAACACGAATTTTTTTGACGAATCAGAGACGCTGCTGCTCCCAGGCAGGACACGTGACAGATACTTTGGACCAATGAGAGACGTTGCTCACCCCTGAGGCCGGCGTCGCGCAGAATGGCGCGCATCACCTTGACCCTCTGACCCGAGCTCTCGCAGTGCTGAAGATGCAAATTTTATATGTGAGTATCATTGCTTTAAGACACAATCTGGCGTTCAATCGTGCCGCAGAAAGCGACATTGAAAACATCAGACGCAATGACAAAGTGCGAACGATCACTTTGTATCAACTTCGGAGAACAAATCTGGACTCAAGACACTTACGCGTGCACAAAAGGGTTACTCCAAGATAAGTTGAAGGAGAAGGGGCTGACTTTACACAATCTCGGGAGGGGAGTGTTCGGGGGGGGGGGGGCAGGAGCTGAGAATGACCGACGTTGGATTTGCCCCGAACACTTCAAGTCGATTGTGCGGCTGCCCGGATGCCAGTCGTTCACGCTCCCAACACGCGCGTGCCCAGAGGGGCGGCTCCATTTGGCTGAGGTGTCCCACCCGCGGAATGCCCGGTCCATGGGAAGAAATAGGGGACTGTGTGAAGTTGGGCTGTGGGTAACCAAGGTGTGTGTGTTGGGCGGGGGGGGGGTCAGAGATCGCGCTCCTGAATATGGGCCAGTCTACGCCCCCTGAACCCAGCCTGCTGTCCCCTGAACCCAGCCTGCTACCCCCTGAACCCGGCCCGTCGCCCACTGAACCCGGCCCGCTGCCCCCTGAACCCGACCCGCTGCCCCCTGAACCCGGCCCACTGCCCCCTGAACCCGGCCCGCTGCCCCCTGAACCCTGCCCACTGACCCCCGCTCGCTGCCCCCTGAACCCAGCCCGCTGCCCCCTGAACCCAGCCCGCTGCCCCCTGAACCCGGCCCGCTGCCCCCTGAACCCGGCCCGCTGCCCTCTGAACCTGACCCGCTACCCTCACTCACCCCGAACTTCTTGGTGTAGTTGAGTCCGACGGGCATGAGGCAGCAGCTCCGCAGCCAGCGCTTGAACTGTGCCTCGGTGCTGCTCACCTGCTGCGCGCCGCCGCCGTCCTGCAGCAAACAAGAACACCGTACGGTGTAGCGTCCCGCCCTCAAAGTACACCTGCGGTAAAAACGCGTCCGACCAACGGCAATACGCGGCAGAAGCAAGGGTGTAGAGTGCTGACATTTGTTGCACACACAAAAGGTGGGGTCAAAGCTTGGCCTCACCTTTTTGCTGGTTGCCCTTGGCGCACTGCTCTTGCTCTTGCCGTCGCCCGCTTTCTTCTTCTTTTTGCTCGTAGGTCGTCCGCCAGGAGAGTCTTTCTTGACTTTCTTTTTCTTCTGGACAGGTTCATCGTCGGAGTCACTCCATTGTACAGCAGCCTTACCCTTCTTCTTGGTCTCGATGTCAGAGTCCTCACTTTCACTTTCACTTTCCTTCAGCTGCTTCTTCTTCGGGTTTCGCTTCAAGGGTTTTGTTGGTTCTTCAGAGTCACTGTCAATGTCCATCTGCGGTTTTTTATTTTTCTCCTTCGCTGCCTGTTTGACGGGTTTCGCGTGTGGCTTGAAGACATCTTCATCTTCAGTGTCACTGTCAGTCTCCTTTAGTTGTCTCTTCTGTTTTTGCTTCAAGGTGTTCGCCCGTGGTCTGATCACTTCGTGTGAATCACTGTCACTCTCTTGTTCCCTTGTCTGTTTCAGGGCTCTCGTCTGTGCTCTCCCTTCTTCTGCTTCACTCTCGCTTTCCTTCTGCTGATTCTTCTTCACTTTCTGTTTCTGGGTTTTCACCACCTCCTCTGACTCGCTGGTACTTTCCTGCAGCTCTTTCTCTTTTCGCTTACGGCGTGTCCCTGGAGCTCTGATCACCTCGCCCGATTCGCTGCCCTCACTCTCCTCGGTCTCTTCCTTCGTCTTTGATTTCTTCTTCGGCTCAAAGTCGCTGTCACTATCTGACATCGGGGCTTTCTTCCTGGAGCCTTTTTTGGAGTCACCTTCCCCTGGTGAACAATCCCAAAACAAAGAAATTCGTAAAACTACAAAGAGATCGAAAATCTTGAACGCTGGCTGCAACCGCCATCCACGTACATGTACGCGCTCAGAGGTCAGCGACGACAGAGGCCAACCCAAATGAAACCGTCAAAGAGACTCGAGCCTGTTTCACACAGGGTGAGCCAAGCGTTGTGTCCATGCCCAATTCAAGCGGAGCAACGATGTCAAATCAATAAGGCGTGCCTGAAGTTGCGACCCAGCGTTCATTCACTGGTCAAGGGATGCAACTTGCGCATACAGTGTGAAACAAGCTTGGAAACGCACGCGTACCTTTGAGCCTCGATTTCACCTGCGCCAGACTCCGCTCCTCGTCCTCACTGGAGACGCCCCCTTCGCCTTCTCCGCCCCCTTCTTCCTCTTCCCCCGAGCTCTGCTCCACTCTGCGTCGCTTCTTGTTCCTAGGTCTGATCTCTTCCTCCGGGTCCGACTCGAGCACCTGCTCCACCGCCTCTTTGGCTCGGAACAGCTTCTTCGATTTCTTCTTGCCGCTCTCCCCCGGAGAATCATCTCTGAAATGGAGATGATGCACATTGCGAGCCACTGCAATCAACTTCGAGTACTGGGCGCGTCGATCTTGGCCCTATTGGATGAGCGTTGAACTGGGCAGATCCGGAGACCTTCATCTGACCCCAGACAAAAATTTGTTCATTGCCTGTTTGCACTGAAGGTGAAACTTGCCAACTGCCTGTTGATTTGTAGCCGTGATCCCCCTCCTCCTCCCACCAGCAATTTGCTGTTGGGTCGGCCAACGGTCATCCCCCGCCCCATCCCTCCCTCGGCACTCACATTCAGGAGCAGATCCAGGACCTGGTCAATCGGGGGAGGGGGGAGGACCCGCGAAGTGGGCCCAAGTTCAACGTTGTTTTGGGGCTGTTGTCAAGCTCGTACCAACAAAAATAAACTTTTTCAGAGAGTTCTCCACCCTCCCCCTGCCAAACCCACCCACACGCTCTTGGGTGAACCCGAGCCCGCCCCCACCCTGTCCTCCAGCCCTACTGTAGTCCCTGAGCGCCAAGTCGGTACGCACTGTTTGGAGCCGGCGGAGGAGCCGGTCGACGAGCGTTTCCGCTTCCGGATGGACGCCGGCGGGTGGCGCACCGGCTTCCGGGCGCCGCCGGGGCTCTTCGCCGGCGTCAGACGAGACCGGTTCTGAAACATCGGGGAAAGAATATTCGTCATCAGCTAAAGTGCATGTTTATTTTTACTCAACAATCGTAGACTCTCTTTGTTCTTGCTGTTCTTGTTTCGTTCTGCAGGGGTGTTCACACTGGGTCCGCAACTTGCCATCCCTGTCAAACTTGCATGACGTGTCAGCACAATAAAGTACTGACGCTAAGCTTTCGGTGTGGACTGCAAACTTCCGAGACACAAAAATTCAGGAGGAGCTTTGCTCCACGGAATAAAAACTGAATCATCGCGACGTCCATGTTTCAGCTCTCTGCGGCGAATCTGAATTTCGGCGGTCGGTCCTGACGGCGTGCAACATGCAATTCCCTCCATTTCCACTGAAGCTACTTGAGGCACAAACTACGGACTCAACACACATGCAGCCGCAAGAGGAACAAATGAAATCGGGATTTTCTACCCAGCAACAGAAGCGTCACGTCACAACGACACATCAGCGACGGAAACAACAATGCGACAAACGCACGAGGGTTCCCAGGGTAGGGCGCATTCTCCCAGGGTTCTCCAGATGAGTGGGACCCCCCTCCACGACTCTTTCCCGATGCCACATGCATGTCCACTGCAAAGCAACCACGCCAATAACAGCGGATACACAGAATACTCACTCTTTCCTCCCGGTTTGTCTTCAACAGAAAAGTTCAGGCTCAGTACATATCCCATCATTTCAGAGTTCTGTCCAACGCAGAGCATTTTCCCAAACGAATGACCACACACTGCCCACGATGGACACGGCGCGCACTTTTACAACAGGAAATCATTACCACGGGAGGAAGCACATAAAATAGCAATAACGGGTTGCCATGGCAAACAGGTGCCAGGTGACAGTATGTTACAGGTTGGCGCCCCGGGGCCCACCATGTACGGCTGGACTTGAAACGTTCCTCTCGGCCGTACATTCATCAAAAACGCGGAAATGTGACAACAAATTCACAAATTTCCACGGCAACAAAAACAAACATCGTGAAAAAGTTAGGGACACGAACAAAATGTTTTTTTTCCGTTACCCAGAGGTCAACCCTGCGGTGTCTGGAACAGAACACGAGTCCAGAATCGGACTTGGGAACCAGTACTCCGTCCACGTCTGTTCTATGATGTGGACAGGGAAGCACTTCTGCGGAGCTGATCACACTAGAGCTAAACACAGCTGCTTCACCTGGGTTACAGAAGACACCAATCGTTCACACGCAGACGAAGTCTGTGCACCACTTTCTTTCACTGAACACAAACGCAAGTGGAATCAAAATACCACATTGCACATGATTTTGCACTCAACTTTTCTTTTCAACTTTTTTTTTTCATTTGTGCGTGAACTCTATTTTAAAACCAACACGAGGTGACCGGGTCGCGCACAGACCTGCGCCCGCCGGGCATAACGTTTCATTGCACTCGCTGCACACAAGAGCGCTGTCCTCCAGCCAAGTTGTATCAACAGTAAAAACTGGCTTCGTTTGCCGTATTTGCACAAACTCGAAATTTTGAAACGGCAGACAAAGTTATTTTTCAGGCAGGAGGTTGACGACTTTGGAGTGGCGACTCCAAGTCATTGGATCGCAGTGGTGCTGTAGAAATAAAATGCAGCCGTTGTTGACTTGTCGCAGCAGAAAGAGTTCGTTGTCCCGCTGAAGTTGTCAACCAAACCAAATCCGTAGTGGCGAAAGGTTCACAACGACCTTCACCAGCCCCACCACCTGACATTCACACCCTGCACCCCGACCCCACACCCACTGACAGCATCACCAACGGTCTGGATCCTCCAGTCCGCGTAATTTTATCTGACCAGCCAACATTCGGACAAACCAATATCTGTTACCCTTGTGTTACAGGGAAAAACTTGGGATTTGTCCATTCCTGTTGCACTCACTGTAGTTTCTCTCTTGTGTGATACCTCCGAGTTGGCTGGATCACTAGAAGCAAAGCCACCGACCCACCGTTCAGTTTGCTCCCCTTGCATTTGAGCGATTCGAGCTGTACGGATGTGACACTCACGAAGTCGTCGATGGCCCTCTCGACGGCGTCCCTGAGTCGAGTCTTCTCGTCCTTACTCAGCTCCGTGCGCCCCACATGTTCCAGGTATTTCTCCCTCACGATGCGTTGCGTCAGCACCCTGCGAAGAGGCAACGCGTGCAACGTGAAGAACCGGCGCCGGCTCCAACGCTGACAGATCAAGATTCTGTTGGTGGATTCAGGGGCGTGAGTTGCTCGGTCGTTTTCGCAGAGCTGTGCGCTCCCACTCGAAGTGAAGTGAAGCAGCAGGAGGCAGCTCCAGGCAACTCGGGGAGTGGGACGAAGAAGAGAAGGGGCAACAGAACAGGTTCTGCAGGCAGCAGGGCAGAATCTGGACGAGGCACGAACCTGTGTGTGTGTGTGTGTGTGTGCGTGTGTGTGTTCCACCTCAGCATTGGGGGGGGTGGGAGTCATTTGGCGACGTGGTGTGCGTGTTCGACGGCTTGTATGTGTGTGTGTGTGTGTGTGCGTGCGTGTGTATCTCGTTCAAGTGCTGTACTAAATTGCGCTTCAGAGACCGGACCGGGATCGGATGCGTTGCGCAATTTGTGATGACATGTCGCCATTTGTGATGACATGACAGACACACGTTCAATATAAATTCACACAACGTGATTCTGTCACAAGTCACACCTCATTGCGACTGCAGTTGGCTTGACTCTGACACTATCCCATCACAGAGCACCTTCGCTGATCAAATATGGTGTGGTTAGCATTGATCTACAATGAGCGGCGTTTGGAACCAGATCTGCTCATGAAACCACAATCACCAAAACCCAGTGCGAAACTTAACGCTCGTTTCTGCAAAACTTCAGGGATAGCAACTGTAGGAAAATGGTCAGTGTCAACCTACTCGAGATCCTCAATCTTCTTGAAGAGAGATTTCACAAACTTATCCATGTTTCGAGTGCAAAATTGAATATTTTCGTATTTTCTTGCAATTCCCGCTGAAGTAGTGTTGCAACGGGTGCCGAGTGTTTTGCCATTTCCTGAAATTTACCGCGTTTCAATTTTTGGGGAAAAGGCTCAATTTTGTCTGAAGTGCGAACTCAGAATGAACAACTGTAAAAGAAACCCAAACTTTTGTTCCGCGATCAACACTGGATGAGGTGTGACGGACATTCTGGATCGTCTCCGCTCTGTGGTGAAGCCGCCAGATGAGCGATAATATGGCACACCTGTCAACTTTTGATTCTGACAAAAAACAACAGAACCACTGGTCTTTCAACATTGCAATCAAAAAACCCGCACTTCAAACAAGAAGTCTCTGTGGCGGGAACCTGATAGCCCTTGTGATCCGCACCACATGGGGAGGGGTGATGACCCAGGTGTGTGTGGTAGGGGGTTTTGGTCGAGGTTGGAGGGTAATGACTGAGGGTGGGGGCAAATAGTCAAGGAGGTAGAGAGGGAGGGGATGACAGCTCATTCGGGAGGGAGGGGTGGTCAAACTGTGGGCAGACGCACACATGAATGCTTCTAGAAACTACAGCGGTATGCTTCGCCAAGATGACCGGCCACCGCGACCGTCAATGATTGGGTCGAGAGATCGAAGGGTCACTTCCCGAGTGTGAACCCAGGTCGTGGTGGTTGAGAGGAGTAGATCAAGACCCGAATCCTTGACCCTTGAACAATTAATTTCCAACCCAATGTTGGTGCCACAGACCTGTGCAAAAATGTCTTCATTTTTTTGTGGCAGTCAAAATTTGTCATCCTGTGCTCGAGCGGTGTATTTGTCCCGTTTCAGAGGTTCCGACAAAAACCCGGCTGCTGTCTGGGCTCAACCGTCCGGATTCACAACCTCGTGCTGAGACAGACATGACTGGCTGCGGTGGGTGTATTCTGGAAGTTTGAGGACTTGACTCTTGGTTTCGGGGGAAATGACACGAAAATGTGACAGAAAGCGAAAATTTGGGCGGTAACCACCAGGACAGCCACGCCCCGCCCCCCTTCCATTTCTTATTGACAGCTGACATTTTGAAACTTTGACGAGCTGATGTGAACAGAATCGTCGCCATCACAAACTCCCACGGAGTGGAGTGGGCGGACTCCTGCGCGTCTCATGCTGCACCACCGATTGGCCTCACACGTGTCGCCGGCCAAGACAAACTCGCCTCAAAACACCGCGTGCTTCGACTTCATCGTTGAAATGACCATTGATGTATTTGAACCATAACTTTTTTGGTGAATTCGGACTGATGAACGGGGGACATATCCCCGGTTTGTATCTTCGAATTGTGCAGCGACACGTGAGCGAATGCGCCGTTGTTTTTCGCTGAATCAGCGTGACTGGCGTCTTCTGTTTGCTGTGTGCAAATGTCAGGAATAAATGAAACAAACTTTTCATCAGAGTGTGTTTCCATCAAAGCTGATGTGGGATCGATTGAACGAGCTTTTCGCTCAGAAAGAAAGTTTATTGGCTCGAAGTAAAAACTTTGCAACTGAGTGTGTAAATGAGAGGACAGCTGTACTATCGCCCTGAGTGAGGCGGGACCCCTGGATCCGCCGAGGTTTCCGGTCCAATGAACACAAGACGCTTCGGACGCGAGTTCGCCTGAAATAGCTCCATCGATCTCCGCACTCTATTGTGTACTTAATCGTGTGGACTGGCAGTACTTAACGTCAGCGTTTGCACTCGCGTACTCTGTCCAAGTGGATCTACCAGGACGGAACCGGGTGGTGGGGGGTCCAGTCTCCAAACATGCTTTCTTGGGCAAAATGTGCTGGGCAATCGTGAAGTATTTCTGTCACGTGAGGGATTTATATCCCAGCCACTCTGGGTGGCAGGGCCCAGGCTCAGAGGGTCCAACCTTTTGGGGGAGTCGACTTCAACGATGAAACTTGCAACGCAAAAAGGTAAAAACAAATTCCACCTGCAGTGCAAACGCATGCAGGGAGACAAGTTTTCGGGAGCGTCAGTGTGGGGGGTTGTAATCTGAACAAGCGGAGGCCTCAGTACCTCCACCCGAATCCAGATTTGGTTGGCTGGCAAACTGGACTTTCGTGACCCAATTCATCACAACAACAGTGCAATCATGAAGGCACTGGCCTGTTTCCACCCGAACAAGCTGTTATCCAAGGATTATACATGTGATAGCTGACCTTTGCAGACAAAAAGCAATGGGCAAGTTTCCACATGAACAAAGAATCTGTGCACATGTGTATGTGTATGTGTGTGTGTGTGTATGCAGTGAACAAGCAACAGACGCACCCATTTTCCACCCATCAACCACCATTTCCCTACCTCGAAGCCCAGTGTGAATGATTACACACCGATGGGAGAAATAATGGCAAATGCTTTGTCAGTTCCACAGATGCCATTGGAAGTAGTCTACGCAAACGTGAATTGAGTTTCCTCGTTTCCCAAATGCGTTGATCCATTTTGTTTCTTCAAAAAGTGGCTGTTGCATCAAAAGGAATAAAGAGATCGAAGTGTGTTTTTGCAACATTGGTCACCGTGGCAATTGAAAGGTTGAGATTGTGAACACAGTCGCTGGGAAGGAGCGCACCCGGTCCTGAAAGGAGGAGGGAACTCCAACTGAAAAAGTAAACATTGCACTGAAAAATGAAAAAGTTGGGCATTGAGTTGGGGCGCGGGAGGGCCCAGGCAGAGCCACCTCGATTCGGCCCTGGGTCGCTGGGTCAAACCTGATTCGAGCACAAGTGAGACAATCATGCAATAATCGCATCTATCCGCCTCCCTGTCCTGCATTATTGCAGGCACAAAACGCCGCCTGCCGAGGCCTGGTTCCCGACCACTCTACTGAAGCTGTCAGTTGTTGTTCGACACATCAACACAACACAGTGCATTAGATGGCCCGGCGCTGCTTTCATATCAATTACCACTGAATGTCACCGAGCGCACACAAAGGCGCTTCGAACTATTGATAAAGATCCACATGCAGTACGTAATTGTGTATTTGCCAAACGTCGCAGCAGTTATAGATTTTGTAAAAAGATCTCTTGACAGGAATACTTTTGGGAAGTACGCAGTACGTCTGGAGACCTCTACCCTTCATTCTGCGAGCTCAGTTGGATCAGGACCATGGCCTCTGGACTCGCTGCCTGTCTCCTGCTCACGGGGCTCGGCTTGTTGCCCGCACACGGAACCTCGGGGCAACTCGTGTACAAGATGCAGGTCGTATCGTCCAGTCTGATGTTCACTCCAGTCGCAGCTGCGAATGGAACCGTTTGGATTCAGGACTGTATCGGACTCTGCAAGTTCGACCCGTGCTGCGTGGCGGTCTCCGTCAACCCGCCCATCCAGGGGGGTCTCCCCGGCTGGGTGGAGTGTTTCGTCAGCAATGGATCAGCCGGGCAGAGTCGACCCAACGCCTACGTGAAGGTACGGTTTGAGCCAGACGACGCGTGCCCGCAAAACACGCAATCTCCAACCACGACCACAGCGGCTCCAACCACTGCTGCTCCAACCACGACCACAGCGGCTCCAACCACTGCTGCTCCAACCACGACCACTTTAGCTCCAACCACAGCTGCTCCAACCACAACAACTGCAGCTCCAACCACAGCAATCCCAACTACAACCACTGTTGCTCCAACCACAACCACTGTGGCTCCAACCACTGCGGCTCCAACCACAACCACTGTTGCTCCAACCACAACCACCACGGCTCCAACCACTGCAGCCCCAACCACAACAACTGCAGCTGCAACCACAACCACAGCAGCTCCAACCACCACTGCAGCTCCAACCACAACCACTGCAGCTCCAACCACAGCATCCCCAACCACAACCACTGTGGCTCCAACCACAACCACTGCAGCTCCAACCACCACTGCAGCTCCAACCACCACTGCAGCTCCAACCACAACTACTGTTGCTCCAACTACAACCACTGTTGCTCCAACCACAACCACTGTGGCTCCAACCACCACTGCAGCTCCAACCACAACCACTGCAGCTCCAACCACAGCTGCTCCAACCACAACCACTGTTGCTCCAACCACAACCACTGTGGCTCCAACCACAACCACTGCAGCTCCAACCACCACTGCGGCTCCAACCACAACCACCGTTGCCCCGACAACCGCTGCCCCTGCACCTTCCTGTACGTCACCGTTCCACGCCATCGGGAGCCTTTCGAGCTGCTACGCCGTCCCGGATAACTACGCAGCGATGACGTTCGACGAGGCCGTGACCGCGTGCAGCGGACTGGATGGGGCCGCGGTGGTAGTGCATCTCAACAATCAGCAGGTGAGTAGTTTTACAAAGATATTTTTCTGTGTCCATGAGAAGGTCCAATTGCTCTGGGGAATCCAGTATTGGGGCAGAACACCATGGAAGATTGCGCTGCTGTATGGCATAAAATGTTCCACTTTTGCATTGTTGTGGATAAATCAAGCTCACCCTCCACGAAGAGCAACCCTGACCCTCCACTTGCGTTCCATGGCACGCACAAAAGGGAAAGAAGGCAATCCGGGAGTCACTGGGTGGGGGCCTGACCCCTCGACCCTCGTATTCGGCCGCCCAAAACAAGGTGGTTCAGGAGTTGGTCAGGGGTCCCCATCTTGAACGCCAACTGCAATCTGCGTACGCGGCGCAAACATGCTGGACACAATTGGGCAAAACCGTGTCTCCTCCACAGTTCTGCCCGTCAATCCACAAAGCACACAAGGCCCCTGAGAACAGACTGCTTGTTGCAGGAGACGGACGAAGTGAAAAACTTCCTGGTGACCGACATCATTGCAACGGTTGGCAGCTCGAATCTCTGGGTGACAGACGCTGGGGGACCTCCATCCGGCAGCTCCCATGGTGCGTGCGCACACACGCACACACAGACACACACACACACAGACACAGACACACGCACACACAGACACACACATACACACAGACACACACAGACAGACACACACACACAGACACACACATACACACAGACACACACATACACACACAGACAGACACACACACAGACACACACACATACACAGACAGACAGGCAGACAGACAGACAGACAGACAGACAGACAGACAGACAGACAGACACACAGAGACATACACACAGACACACACAGACAGACAGACACACACAGACAGAAACACACACATACACACAGACACACACACATACACACAGACAGACACACACACATACACACAGAGACATACACACACAGACACACACATACACACAGACACACACACACTTACACACACAGACAGACAGACAGACAGACAGACACACACACACACACACACACACACACAGAAGCAACCTACCACAGCGGCGCACACATTTATCCGTGTCAATCCACGACGGACCATTTATGGGGTGATTTTGCTTCAATGAGGAAAGTTGCCCCCACTCAAGGGTCGGATCTGATGTCTACCGAAGGAATCACCACGCAGGACCCTTGTTCAAACATCGGCGGGAACTATTTCTCAGGCTTTTGTGAGGACAGGCCCTGGATGCAGTCCAGAACCACGGCACACGCTGGATTTTGTTTCGCGCATTCCGTGACTTTCACACTCGCTCTTGTGAGAGCGAAGCGTGCTGAAACCCAAGCTTCATCCATGTTGCTTTTCTTTCAGAGTGGTACCTGAAAGTCGACGGTACGTTGGACAGTGAAACTGGGCACAATAAAGATAACCAAGCCCTATGTGAACTGCCCAGCTCATAAAGACGGTTGGTCGCGTACAACAGGGACCCAAGATCCTGGGTTCCACCAAAGTTCTATCCATTGGAGGCCTCCTGTTTCTTCGCTTGCTTTTCTCAGGAGGTGCTTGATGGATTGAACGAGCTCAAGGACCCCCCTCATGCTGAAGACACAGAAACATAGATTCTCTGGAACGGACTGACCCACATTTGATAAAGAAAATGTGACTGTGATACAAAATTAGCGGTGTTTGTCCAGGGGTCAGGCCCGGCCCCCCCCCCCCCCCCCCCCCCCCCCCCCCCCCCCCCCCCCCCCCCCCCCCCCCCCGCCCGGCAAGACCACCATTTTGGGGGACCAGAAAGAAACAGAAAAGTGGGAGGCGGACATCAAGAAAAAAAAAAAA
>JAAUXT010051443.1_pt1 | contig 13298 bp, 10 predicted proteins | sample 7278171 | NCBI WGS metagenome assembly JAAUXT01 (sample SAMN14350112, study PRJNA611818) | marine sediment metagenome | isolation source: surface marine sediment (1.8m) | place: French Polynesia: Moorea | collected 2018-08
AAATCCATCAAAATCCACCAACTTTTCTACCCATCCTCACTCAATACCTTGACAACTTCCATTTAAATTACTTTCACATACATTTCTCCCCTTATTTCACTGAAAATATTCACAAATATGGGACAAACCTAAAAGGCTGCCTTCCCAAAATAGCTGCCACTCCTCATTACCAAACCAAGATAGAAGCTCTTCTCTCATTGGCTCCTGCTCAAACAAGCTCTGTGATTAGGCTCAGTTGTAATCTAAGCCAATCACAGCTCTCTATTTCAAATTTCAAGCAGTTTCCCAAGTCCAACTTTTTCCAGGAGCTCCATATACTCCCACACGGGAACCGGTGGGAGAATGATTCCTATTATTTCTCGCATCAGATGAACATCAAGAACAAAAGCTGTAGGTATAGGTATCTCTGGCGCACCAACTCCGGTTGAATTTATCCAAAGGTACGAATGCCCTTGACGACACTCACCAACTGAATGTTGGGCGGCGTTCTGAGACTAGGTGAGTTGTAGATCGTTGTCACCAGCAGAATGTTGGCGAAAAGCGCCAGAAGCAGTTCGATGCCGGTCAGGGCGACTCCAGACGCCCAGATGTTTCCTGGCATCACCCATATCTCTACCGTGGGCAGGAACGTCGTTGAAGCGTTGTCCTCTACACCGGATTGCAGAATGGGGGTCGCTTCCGTCATTGTTCACTGTTCTGTTCGTGTAGAAACAGCAAGACACTAACTTTCCTTCGAAGACCAAGAACGCGAAGCGTACGTGGTTTTTGGTACAAAGTAATAAAAACACAAAACAGCTTCTCACTTGGCGAACATTGCATTCAATGTGACCAGGCTAAAAATACCAACCCGCAAATGTCACATCAAGCTTTTCACAGGAGGGCGTGTCCTGTGCACAACCGACGTTCAAACGGTTTGTGCATGGCGATCTTTCGACAAGACTTCAAGATTTTACGAAGTCTCAGCAAGGGGTCCACAGCATCACTTGTTTGGGAACAACCCAACAACATTTCCTGTTCGCGACTGCAATTACATCTCCACCAATTACTCCATCACGCTTTTCTGGCTTTGGCTCAGGCACAGTGTCAGCACATTTAATTGAGCAAGAAATGAAAGCATTTGTCAACTTGTACTCGTAGCCTGCTGCTTGCCACACGATCCCTGATCAGTGTTGCAAGATTGCCTTGTTTGGCGTGTATTTGTGCCTTATCAAGATGTTTGGGAGGCTCCATAAATTTTCTGACTTCTTGGTGGGACCACTGGGATTGCTCTTTCCTTCTCTCGAGATACTGCTGCCGAGCTCGCGACAAGCGACACACACATACAGACAGGAATTTATTCCTTCATCACCTTTTGCCAGTTGTCTTGGTTCCTGAGCACATCGGTCAGTAGCATGGTCGCAGGTGAAAATGTGAGCGTCACTTTGTCACTTTGAAACAGACAACAGAATCTGTCAGCGTGCTCTTGAGATCGAGGATAGAGAGGGAATCAAACCGAGGTTTCATTTTCAAGCAGGTCAAATGTTTGCAAGCACAGGACCAACAACCAGCGAAGATAGAGTCAGCATGTTTGAAACTCACCTGTGACGTGAAGAAAGTCACGTTGCAGTTGGCCGCACAGGTTCTCTTTCACCAAGCATCCTGGAGTGTAATTTTCCTCAATTGCTCCGGTGACATTTTCAAGCAGAATGAGACGACTCAAAAAGTCCTTGATTCTGATCCACACACAAATGCGTGTACGCGTTGTGCTGATTGATCAGCAGGTGGATTTCTACAGGTTTCAATGTGCGTCACAAATCAAGACATCCTGTTGTCCATATGCACGATGGGAAAACAGGAGCCATACTTTGACGTCAAAGCTAAAAGGATAACGCTCTCGTGAGTGTCTGAAAAACAAAACTCTCAGAACATGTCACACGAAGTTTTCGTTCGCAAAAAACAGCGTCTGACAAGCCGCAGACTCCGTGCTTCTGCGTCGGGTGGTTAAGCTGGCAGCGAGGTCTTCTCGGCTTAACATCCGCGTTAATTGCCAGGAAAGGCAGGTAGCTTACAGCTCGCGCTCACTGCTACAGACTTTGACCTGATAAGAGCACGCAGACTGCTCTGCAGCTGAGCATATCGGTTGCTATGGTTATGAAGGATAAAAATGGACAGTCTTCTGGCGAACCACGCTGCTCACTTTTGTGTCTCCGCAGCTGACGCAGATCTCGAGCCCAGTCCGCAGAAAACAAGAACTCTGCTGTTGTATACAACGACTTGTGTCCCGTTCTTTATTTCTCATGTCAGATCCACAACCAACAAAATGAGTAATCTTGCGAGCAGCAGTGCAACGACCAAGATCTACCGGAAACAAACAAAGCCGTGCGTTGCAGACACACGATACCCTTCGACCGCTTAATTGTCCTCACAAACCAAACACACGATCGACAGGTGTTTTAGTTGCAGCAAGAAACCAAAGACTGAGAATTCTTCAGCAGAATTGGTGTTCGGAGTTTTTTCGTCGGGCCGTCGACCTCCGTTGCCGTCCCTACCGGAAGTACACGTAGAGCGCCGCCAGAAGCGCGAGCACGAGCACGGCGGCCGAGTTGAGCACGAGTCGCAGCGACACCGGCTCCCGCAACCGCGCGAGCCGCGCCCCCAACTCCTCCTGCTCATCCTGAATATAGATACTCAGAGATACAAAACCAAGGGATTGTTTTTACTTGTCCGCACCCATTGAACAATAACGCTTATCCCAGCTGTACTGTGTTTGGAGTCTCCTCACCTGCTCAAGAGTCTGCGGAACGAAGCCACACATGTCACCGACGAATGTTCGCCACGTTGGTCGCTTCACCTCCTCCATTGCCTCTTTTTCATCTGGTTCTGACAAAGAAACAACGAGATCCAGGATGAAGTGGCAGTGAAGACAAAAGGAACCAAAGTAAGTTTTCTTGGAAACAACAAAAGGAAAGTGTTTCGAATTCAAAAACCTTTCTTAGTTTCCATCTCCATGAGTAAAGTGTCGCCCTGTGGTTCTTCACTCTGCACCTTGAGCTCTGAAGACTCTGTATGCTTGTGTCTGGACCAGAAAGTGACCCCGGGTAACTGCAAAATTTTATCACATGTTGCAGCACAAAACTTGACGTTTTCGTTGGTAGATAAACTGACACAAAGATTTTGTTGGTTTACATCCTTAAGCTGCGATGGTCCGGTCAGTTCGCTGACCACAACCCCAGCGATCAGCCCCAGCGCGATCTGCATAGTCGTGAAGTAATACGGGTGGATGTTCTTCACGATGAAGGGTCTCTCGTCGGGCTGCCCACAGCCAGGCGCCTGGTAAATCGCGTCAAGGACGAAGCGAATCGCTCCAGGAATGAATCCACCAAGAAGAGCACAAAACGCACCCTACAAAACAGAAACGCTCGATTCGAAGTGGAAAAGCAAAACGCATCACATTGCAGAAAACATACATGTTCCCACAAATGCAACTAATCCGCGCGCAAGCAGCCGCAGGTGTTGTAGTTCAGGATCCGAAGCACCCCTCTCTTGCCACAACAAAACTGTACCCAAATTTTGTGTCAGGAACCTCAAACAATATCTTGATGGGAGTTTTTCAAAGTCAAGGGAGTTTTAGCCTGAAGCCAAAGTGAACCTGCAGAAAAGAGAACACCTGTAAAGTACCGTTGTGTTGCAGCGAGGCCAGAAAGCGGCGAGGATGAACACGACGCTCATGGGCGACTGGAGGTAGCCTTGCATCCCCGTGTAGTACTTGTAGATCTCACCTCCACCGGCATTGTGCAGAATTTTCACCCAACTGACACTGATCGCAATGGCCACCAGAACACTCAGCCTGTTCAAAGAGGCAACGCCAACTTGCGTGAGACTCGAGAAATTCTTGTCTGAAGACCACAACCCTGAAAGCCTTCAGGATCAAAACAGTGCACGCATGCTGAAGCCAAAAGAGCTGTCAACAGGTTCGGAGGTTCGTTTCCACAGATACCTGCCGATGATCAGCAGTTCCCTGGCCCGGGCTTGAGGTCGCATCCTGGACCACAGATCCATCGTAAGACAGGTCGCGACGCTGTTGAACTGAGACGTCAGGGAACTGATGACGGCAGACAGAAGCACTGCCAACATCAACCCTCTCAGCCCTGCAAACATTTGACTGTTTCACCCACGAAAATGCAGGCACAAGTTGCAGAGCCAAAAGCATTTTCGGAGCAACATTTCCCTGCAGGTGGCAAGAGAACCAGAGCACATTAACGTGCTTTCAAATTTTCTTCTTTGTGAGAATTGCAGTTCTGTACAAAATAGAACTTACCCAGGGGCAGTATTTCCATGACAAGTGCAGCGTAAGCCGTGTTGGAACAACCGACCTTGGACTCGCAGGCTGTCATGCAGGATTCTTTGTCTGCACAGGCCACGGAGTCTGAAGACAAAGGACGTTCTTTCATAGACAAACTGCTGTGAACAAGTTCACAATCTCAGATGTGGGGCTTTTGAAGGTGCGTAAGAATAAGCTTTTGGCAACAAGAACTGACCGGGCAAGATGATTCTGGCGATCATGCCCGGCATAACGATGAGGAACATGGGGGAAATCTTGAGAATTCCAGCCACAAGAGCTCCGGCTTTTGCGTGGCTCATGTTTTTAGCTGCCAGAGAACGTTGCACGATAGTCTGCAAGTGAGGTTCAAAAATGCGGATCGCATACAAAGTCGGTGAACATACAGCACCCAGGCATTTCTATAAATAACTTTGGAAAGGAAAGAATTACCTGATAGGAACACCAGTAGGCCAAGGATCCAAGAAGACTCCTCACAAACGTTCCTGGCCACGGAAAATCTGCATTTATTGGGTCTCTATTGGGAAAAACATTCAGATTCTATTTCAGCAGATTTCCACACATTTCATTTCAAAAGGTCCAACGGAAATACCTGAAGATGTGGAGGGCGTCGCTCCTGGGAAGACCGCACGAAGAACCTGTGGCGTTGCTGATCCAGTAGCTGTCAGGAACTGCGGTCATGTACTTCTCCTCCATGGCTGCCATCCCTCCAACTCTGACGAAAGCTACAACGAAAGGCTCAGTCCGCACGCACATGCACAGGTGAATCACTGAAATGCTCACTTTCAACACACACACACACTCACCTATGATTGCCAGAACCACACTTCCAACAATCATAATGACCACTTGAATAGCGTCCGTGTAGAGGACGGTGTGAAGTCCACCTGAAACAAAGGAAACGCGTACATTTTTGTGGACATGCACAGCAAAGAAACGTCGTTTTCAAATTGGAAATTTTTGCTTGATGGTGTGCTTGGGCAATTCGATTGAGATTGATTTGTTTTCACAAAGAACTCTGCAGGCAGATCTACCAAGTGTTGCGTAAACTGCTGCGAGACCAACAACCAAGAAAACTCCTCCATAAATGGACCAACCGACAGCTTTCTGAATGAACAGCCCGCCAGTGTAGAGATCAATCTGCAAAGCAAGTCAAACTTCACTCTTCTAAACAAGTGAGCCCTGGACAAAACAACCCCGTTGTTTGCGCTTCATGAAAGCAAAGTTGTCTCGGACAAAACATGCATTTCAGCTATCCGTCACACGCATCCATGGGTTCAAACTCAAATTGGCAATTCTGCAGAAGGTTTCAGGAAGGCCAAAGCAATACTTACTGGCATGATGCAATTTAAAGTGACGAGAATGAAAATCAGGCTGACGAGAACCCTCAGCTTGTGACCATGTTTCTCTCCGAAACGCCTGGACAAGTACTCCGGCAGGGTGTAGACTCCACAGGTCAGATAGAGAGGCAGGAAGGCCCATGTCATCAACAGAATCAGGGGAATCGCCTGGAAGTAAAACTCCCAACGTACAAAAGGTGACGCTCCAAAAGCGTCATCTACGGCAGGGACACCCGGCTGCCCCCTGCAACCTAGGAAAGGCTCAAACCAAAAGGAACCACGACAAAAACACACGAACACACAGAACTGGAGAAATTTATCATCATGCAACCAGAAACACACTGAAATGCGTGTAATTGGTTGTAATCACGAACGTGGCTGAACAAAACACTTTTTCAAACAGCCAAATAAGGCATTATGAACGCGGTGCATGGAGGACTGCAGGTTCTGTCTTCACAAAAGCACACTTTGTCTGCTGTTGCATCAATTTAGGCAACATGACTGGACATGCAGAGGTCCAGACTCCTGCAGGGCGCTTTGTTGCCATGTCCTTCAGCTGCTGGCAGGAGATTTGTTTTTCTACAACTTTGCGATCTCTAAACATGTCGTACGAGCTCGAATCGTGGTAGAAACGGGTTCTCACCCCACAAAAAGGTTCCTGTTCAATCACACAACTCCTTTCTTGACCAAAGGTCTTGAAAAGTCATTGTGTGATTTCACAGGAACTATTTTTGTGCAGTGTGAGAACCCTGTCCTCTTGACTTACATTCCACTCGAAGGGTATGACGCCGTATCCGGACGCGGCGCCGGCCCCGGCCTGACCGATCAGCTGCTGACTGCTGATGTTGCTCGCGAACAAGGACAACCCGATCTGTAATGTTGCACGTGGCATGTCATGTATGTTATCAGGTGGTTTGGCATTGGAAGGAATTACAACGGATACTGCAAACGCACAGGCAACCATGTCGCCTTTCTTCCAGCCAGAAAGTATCCTTTCAGCGTCCTCTTCTCTGATCTACACAACGACTGCAAGACAGACATCGAGAACCACAGTTGAGTAAAACGGCCAAAGGAGATTGTGAGTGTGTCACAGAATACGAGTGTTAAAGTTCACGCACATCAAAACAATGAGTTTTGAAACATGAACGTACCCAGATACCGATGACCAAGGTCACTGAGAAGTACAGCACGATGGCCACTACGTCGCCCCAGTGATCCAACGATTCTGACGCTTCCATGTCTGGTTCCGTGTCCTTGGCTGCACAATTCCAGGTACACAATCGTGATTACAATTGCTTGTGTAATTGGACTTTGGCAATGAAAAACTGCATTCACGAAACCAAACACCAGCACTACTCGCATATACGGTGCAGCAGATGGAGTTTGAACTGGCCGCAAGTTATCGGCTGATGTACCGTTCTGAACCGCGATTCACAAACTCCAAGCGCACTTCAACTGAGTGCATTGTGAATTATATCTCCCCATTTTCTCACATTCGAATTTTCCTCACGTCGTCCTTCAGCATGCATGTCGAAATCTTGCTGAAAATCGCTCAACGATCAATGAAAACTCGGAAACGTGCCCAAAAGTAAGTCAAATATTCATGAAAGCAATTTCTCAAGTGCCATTGGGCCACGATTTGTGTGAGGAAATACCTTGCTATTGTAAACCCTGAGTAGATGCTTGGATGTGTCCGTAGAAATTTGAAGTCTCGAAAGTCAGTGTCGAGGGTCACAGATAAAGCAACCCGTCAGACTCCACCATGATGCGCCGGGAATTTATTCGTCATGGCCGTGACATGTGCCTGAGCCTTCCTCGATGACCTGGATTTCCGTCCGCTCGGCCGTCATGTTCGGTGCACCTGACTGGTTTGGTTGTAACGTGGCGCCTGTGAAGTGATCCAATCTCGCTTCCAGCGCAGCATAACAACTGCTGCCTTTTCTCACGATTGTTGTCTGCAAAACCGTGCGCTGCCGTTTGGCCTGAATGCAGTGCAGCGAGTGCTTTTTGCTCGTGCGCGTGCATGCAAGTGTTCGGGACCATGGGAGCTGCACAACGCGCAGCTCACAAACACGCTCGATCCTTGTACGAATGTTGGGTGAGCCACGGAGAAGAACTCGCCGAAACCTTCTTCTGCTCAATTTATTTTGCAGCTATTCGGCTTCAAGTACAATGAGCGTTGCGTTTGTGTTTTTTTGAATTTGCCCCAAACTCGAAAAAGTGACAATCGCTTTTGTCCTTCGTTTGCCATGGTGGCAAGAACCTTCCTTCGGGTTCAATCGTACTCTTCAAAAATGAACGCTTTTCGTTCCAGTATTGGCGAAAGAACAATCTCGCGTCTGGGTGTCCCAAATTCAAATTTCATGGAGACATTGGACCTGTAGGACGGTGTGCAGGGACTTATGATAAGACCAGGAGTCGGAGGTCCGTCTGGTGTGGCCGGAATGTCCGTCTTCCAGCTGGTCAGGCTTCCTGCACGAGCTGTGGTGGGGAACGACGGGCTGGTGTTGATCGCAGTTTCAAACCTCAAAGCCCTGGAATCGCTGTGCTCAGCACTGGTTTCGTACACAACGTCCAATTTTCGATTTCCCATCTGGCTTCCTGGCTTTTGGGTCACCGGTGTGGAGACTAGGTTGTTCGGCTTCTTTCTTGAAGCCAGTTCGCGGACATTTTCGAAGTATTTCGCCATTAAATGACTCTCTGTGCTCTTCACAGTTCCAGAGTTTTCGTCCATCTCTGCTTCAGTTTCCTCCAGGAACCTCGACAGATTCTCCAGGTGCTTGTTCGGCAAGTGTGGCGACACGTCAGGAAGGTCGGCAATGGAAGTTGAAGGGTCGTCAGCTTCGCTCTCAGTCAATCTGAAAAAAGCGAAAGGATTTGTGCGTTGGAGTTGCATGTGGTCGGTTGTTTTTATCGTGCATTCTCGTCAGCCTGTATGCACGCAAGCTTGGTCTTGTCTGAAGACTCTGAAAAATGTCATCCCGTGCTCAGGAAACTTGCCAAGTGGAAGGGTCCGTCCTCTGGGGCCAAATCCTGGAATCGGGCCAAAAACGGAGCGGAGAACTTGGGAGGGGCCGGACTCTCCCTACTTCATGCAGCAGGAAAACCTACTTTGCGCAACACAAACCTTTCGTTTGACTGGGTGAATTCGTGTCGGGAGATGTCTGCTCTCTCGTTGCAGTGACGAATAGTGTACGTTTCTTTCCAGTTTCTTTCACGATCTGAGTTTGGATCTGAAAAAAAAAACACAATCCGAAAAGGGTTGACACGAGCGTCAAATCTGTTGTTTTTCGAAGCGGATGTTGAAACAATGCTGACCGTTGATTGTGTACTTCCCAGTGGGTTTTCCTAGTCGGGCGAACACAGAAAGCGACAATGGTGCACGTCTGTAGGCCTCAGCTGCGTTTGAGTCTGGAACTCACAAGAGGTTGAAGGTCAACGAGCCCGCCGCCACCACAAACAGGCAGCGAGATGAGAAATGAAAAGTTGAAAGTTTTTGACGAAAAAGTTTTCATTGGTTTAGTTTTATCTGAAAAACCAACTTGAGTTGGTTCTACAGGAGTTTCCACCTGGTTGAAAATACCAGCGGCAGACCACTTTGCTTCTCCCTCCCAACCATGCAACTTGGGTTCAATCTCCACAGACATTCAGGGGTGACTGCACTTGGCCCGCGGCAACGGTTGGCCGCGGGCTTGAAAATTTCAAGGCAACGTCAGTCCAATTATTCCTTTTTGTTTTATCAGACCAGAGGACAGTGAACACCCAATCCAGAGAAAACAAACGCGGGTGAACAGGAGAAACTCGCCCTGGTGGTCCGCCCTTTGTTCTCGTCGCAACTTTGCAAGATACTCGCAGGAACTTGAAGCGCGCACACGCGCCGCGGCAATGTTTTGATTGTCGCATGCAGAGTACGAGACCAACCTGGACAAGGCACACTGTTGTACAGCTCCAGGTGACGGAAGGTATCATCCAGAGAAAGTCCTGCATTCCTGGCTGTCACTCTCTGATAAGAGATTGAACGGGAACACAAACGGAATTACTGTATGACGTGACGGATTCTGACTGAAAACTTCAGTGCTCAAAATTTGGAAACAGGTGATTCGAGCTCCTGAACCTCGACCTGTTGAGCAAGTCATTTTGACCAAAGGAGGGTTTTCACATGTTTGTACCGTGATGAAATGGAAGCACCCGAACAAGATAACCACGAGTGAAAAAGGATGTTCTTCAGAGAAATTACCTTTTTGGTCAGGCGCTCCAGAATTTCATTGCCTTTTCTGATGTCTCTCTTTCGCTTCTTCAGCGAGAAGTATTTCCTGAAAAAGAGTTCATTGAAAACGGCGTTCTCTCCCTGGGGCACAGAGATCTGACTCGCTCCGTGAAGAAAGGCGCCCCCGTGGAGCAATTGTAGTCGCGCACCGTGCCGAAATAAGTGTTCGTGAGACTGCATGACTGCGGTACATCGTGTACATAATGCAGGCTTTACCACACATTTTGTTTCTCACCACAACGCGAAGCCGCTACAGATGAGCAGAACGCAGACGAAGATGGCGATGACGACTTCGCGCGTCGCGCCGTCGTCGCGGAAGATCCGCACGTCCGGTGCGAGCGTCGCGCGAGTGAAACCTGCGTCCGAAAACAAAGAACACGCGATGAAGGGAGGTTCCCTGAATCTACGAAAGATCCACATCAAATGATAAATGAGAGTTCTTGGGTCAGGACGATTTGTACAAAGATTAATCTGACACTGGACATTCAAGTACAATAAAGGAACCGAAAAAAAGGATCGTGTCGCCTGGGACGCTTTGAGCCGAGACGCCCCGCACGCATCCGGATTTTCCCAAGCGCAATGATGATGATGATGCTGTTCATGCACATTTTGTGAAGCTAGCATGCCTGGCGAGAAGAGTCCCAGGTCCGCAATTCTACAGGAATCCCACTCAACAGACCAAAGGGAATTTTGTCTCGTTGGGTGTGTGGGGTGGTTGAGCAAGCGAACCAGAAATCTGCTCTGAACTCAGGCGCGTCAGTCGCGTCGTATTTGCGGGCTCGCAGGGGTCGGTGCGACCTCAGACAGGCCCCACTTGCCATCGGGGGTGACGTACGCTCGTAGGACCTACCCAGCCGGGCCCTTCCCAAAGATGCACGGGTTGGGTCCCTGGAAGGCCCGACCCAGGGATGGGCAGGACCTTTAGTTTGAGGCAGGTGCTGGGTGGGACCAACCTCAGGTGAACCCCACCTGGGTGGGTGGGACTTGCCTCATCTGTGAGGTTGGTGGCAGCGGAGGACCTACCCCATCCAGGTAGGCCCCACCCAGGGGTCAGGTGGGGTCCACCGGATTTTCAAAGTGGGTGCTGGGGTGGGTCCTGCTGCCCTAGCTGCACTTGGGTCCTGCTGAGGGGGAAATGCCCATTGCATGGCTGCTCCAGTGCATGACATCTCACTCATGTCGAAGAATCTCAGGAAAGTAATTACGAATGAGCCACCAGCGCGTGTGAAGGCCACATTTTTCTGGCATTAATTGACGGAGGGGAAGTTGGTCGACGGTGTCTGGTCCACACCCTTTCATTTCCTTTAATCAATTTGTCAAAAGAAGAAATCCTCACGTCTCGCACAAGCGACATGTAACACAATCTGCCTTTTTCACTCTAGCGTCTAGTCTGCAATGCGTCCGATTTGCTGCTTCTTCTGACAAAGACACGAATGATTTCGTCTTGAGATTTTTTTTTTTTTTTTTTTGGAGTTTCCGGCACATTGAATTTCTGTGGACGCCTGTCTCGTTACCTTGCTCGGTTGGTTCTGGCGCAGCGGTGGTGTTCGTCCGAGGACGGTGCTGAGAAAGTCCCACACTGATGAGGCTCACCACAAGAATCACACCAAAAAACATCCTCAGGAATCGTTACAGCACGCCAGCAATTGGACAAACAAGACATATGACCATGCTCATCGTGGGCGGTCAAGGTCAGTGCTCATGGCCACTTGTCACGCCGAAAGGAGGTCAACGTGCGGAACATGCAGCACAAAGGCTTTTTGCATGTTCTCCAGCCCGCACATGTTTCAGCTCGAAAAATTAACCCTTTTTGAGCATGTACATTCAAGTGAAAGTGAAATATGAACATTTGGACAAGAGCAACGTGCTGCACTTCAGATCTTGAAGATTCCGCTGGACATCGACACATGGCAGCGATGTGCGTCGAGACATCATCTGAACACTTGTCCAGACTACGACGCATAGCGACTGCACAGGCGAATCGTCTTCACGCAGCCTTGCACTGCTGCTGTGTCCTTTCAGACTGGAACCCTTCTCAAGTGAACAGGGACGAGAAAAGGGTTGAGAAGTTACGTAGCAGGTCTCAGTGGCAATGTTGTCGGCGTCCATGTGCACACGCGCAATCGTACGCTCGTCTTGTCGTTTTTCTCTTGCACCATTTGAGTACAGCACTCAACAATCTCCAGATCATTTCACGTTGCATTGCATGTTGCAAATCAAAACATCAAGACTCGCAAGAGTTTGCCGCGGAAGATTTACACAAAGTCCAAAACAGTTGATTTGATCCTGACAACTGACATTTATTGTCCACCAGTGACGCGTTGACATCACAACCCAACACGAAAGTGCAAAACATCTCGAACAGAAAACACAAAGAGCCACGATTCTTCAGAGATCAAGATGAAGTCTTCTTCGATTTCTTTTTTACTGGCTTTGGTGGGCTCAGGAATTTGAACGTTGTTCTGGAAAGACAAAAAGAAAGCAATTTCACATCAATGGAGTTTTCCTAACGTTTGGCCAAGAAGTCCAGCTGGTTCTTTTATCACAAGCGAGTTAGCGTCTCGAGTCTGGCGTGCAGGATGACAGGAAACGACGCCACCGATTTCGTAATACAAGGCTCCCTCATTAAATACGAGGATGAATCACTTAATTTTGATGACGGTCATGATCGGAACGTTTGTACATGATGAAGCTCTTTGACACAGTTTCCACTGTTCTACAGTCTGCTTGGGTACAAAATGGGTTGCATTGCGCAACAATCGCAGAGGGTTCCGATCATAGCCCTCTGATTCAGGAACAAGCAGTGGTGCATTTACCAACTGCGGTTCAATGTCCCTGTCCTGAGGTATTTGGTTGAGACACTGACAAAAGAATACTCGTATTTCCCAGGCAACAGCATTCTTCCCCAGGAACTATCTCAGAAAAAGGCAATCTAAATGCAAAAAGAATCAAAGCTCGGCCAACATCAGAAGCTGTGAAGAGAGTAAAAGAATTTTTCTCTGGCAACGGCAATCTTCCCTGGTAACCAATGAGGAGATATCAAGTCAAAGTGTCAATTATGATGTCGTGTCCACACATTGTGAAGCGATCAGTTGACACAATACGTTGTTGCTTTCAAAGAATGTGCTCCTCCGTGTTCAACCTGACACTTTGACTTGATACGAGGATCTATCCAAAACTGATCGGAACGTCATGACGACTTCGGCAGATGATTAGCACTCATCCAGCCATTTTCAAGAAGTTTTTGATGATGTCCAAAAAGGTAGATCAAGGTTGACTTCGATTTGACCTCATGACCAAAGTTGTACTGTGAAATCACCGAAGAAATCAATGAGAGAGTCGTCATGACGTTCCGATCAGTTTTGGATAGATC
>JAAUXT010006672.1_pt1 | contig 13296 bp, 9 predicted proteins | sample 7278171 | NCBI WGS metagenome assembly JAAUXT01 (sample SAMN14350112, study PRJNA611818) | marine sediment metagenome | isolation source: surface marine sediment (1.8m) | place: French Polynesia: Moorea | collected 2018-08
GGATTTTGAACGTCGTACGACCAAATGATCTCGGTGCCGGTGGAATGCTGAGAGACTGAGCTCCTCGTCAAGATTGTGGGCAAACTCTACACGTCAATCGATCATCATTTTCATCTGGTGGAACCTAAGAATTCCAATGCGGCATGTTCATGACTCATTTGAGTATCCCTTGTTTGAACCCGGTGCGAGCAGAGTCTCAAACACACAGCTCTCACTCCGTGTTGGACAGAAAAGGTCGAAATGGGTATTCATGCAGTTTCCGACGCGTGCCCAGTGAACGGTGGCATTCAATTCAATGTGCAAATTGCACCGCGCACGTTTTGTTTTTGTTGGCGAAAAAAACTCGAAACAGTCAAAGAGGAAAATCTGTATTTTTGACACGTGTAAATGACGGTGTGAACAATACATTTTTCATTGATATTTAAACATTGTGAACAGGGTACAAACATTTGAAATTGATCAGACACTTGTGAAGTTCGTTTCGCCCTCATCAAACTTTGACCTGAAAAGCACGAGGACAGAAATGTCTCTCAGATCCGCATCCACCCCTCCACGAGGAATGAGCACAAAGTACTCGTATTTGTCATGAAACGGGGATAAAATGACGCCAAAATAATATCCAGAAACTGAAGATGTGAGAGGACTGCAGTGTGAACAAAAATCAAAGAGCTGTACTGCAATATGCTTGGAATTAATTCGCTGTTGCGGCTTTGACTGTTCGCAAGATACGGTTTGATTTTCTGATGCGGGATTGAATCAACACGCGAGTGTGTATTGTACGTATGTAATACAGTTGAAACAGACATAAATTTATAAAGACGAACATGCGAGAACGCACAAAGGCATTATATATAAGGCTGCAGATATCTGATGTGACTTTTCGTGGCACATATTTTACATGGCAAATACAGCAACAAATAACTATACAACTGATCTGGAAAATGTTCCACTTGTGTATCAGTTAATAAGTGTCTTTGTTTACCAAACAAGAACCACTTTGACAATGTCACAGCGGTTCAAACGACAACGTCAGTGTTGCATGTACATGCACCCATCAAAAACTTACAACAGAAGTCCATTTTTATCAATCTTGGAAATTTCACCTGACAGTTCACCGATTTTTCAGATGCGCCTTTGGAAATGTTTCATAATTCAAGTGGAAGCAGCAGAAACAAACGTGTGACAACGCCATTTACTGCTGCAAATCTGTCAGTGTACCACCACGCATCATGCAGTCACTCAAGAAAAGTGCAAATCCTTGTGTCGTCCTTGTGTGTCAAATTCGAATTGACACAACCCTTGAAGCAGAGTGCTGACATGGCTCGTGATTGCTCGAAATTTTTGAGTACTTCCGGACGAACGATGTTTGAAAAGTTGTGAAGGATCGCAAGAAGAACTTTCTTCCAACTTTCTTCTTGTGAATGAGCTTGTCTTATTCCATGTTTAATGTCTCTATTTGAGACAAAACTTGACATCACAACCAAGAAAGCAGAGCTTTGAACACAGGCGCATCACGAGGCATTACATCCCGAGGTTGGGGTGGGACCTACCGACATGTTTGAGGTGCCAGAGTGGGACCTCCCCTGCTCTATCTACTGGGGGCGGGTCAAAGGTGGGACCTATCCAAATTTGAGTAGGCCCAACAGACCCCAGACCTCAGAGGAATAGAACCTACCCACCTACACCTGGAGGTTGGGGTGGGGGTGGGCCCAAACAGCTCTGGGGCACGACATCAGGTTTCCCCCCATAGAACGTACCTCGATCTGTTCCTAGTGCAGTGCAAAAACAAACTTGCTCGCTTTTCGGGTGCGCCTGTGCAAGGAAAACAGCACATAGGCACCATCTGAGAACGTTTCGGAACGTGCAAGGCGTTTTTTTGAGGACAATGTAAGCAATTCAAGATCAAGGTCACAAAACAACACGAGCACGAGGCCGCCCTTGTCCTGGGAACACAGTTCTGACAAAGACAAGTTTGTTTGGAGTGGATACAGATCTTGTTGGGATTGTTCAGTGCCCTCCCACCCACCCAACACCTACAAAGCAGAGCTGAGGGTCAAATATCAACTGTTTTCTGTCTGAATTCAGAAATTTATTCGAGTGTCAATCTTGGCGTGACTGCAGTGACCACAAAAAGGTAACAAAAACCGCAGATTCTGCTCATTGGAAACAGGTCTGTCAATCACCTTGATGTTGACTACAAAGCAAGGAATCACAACACATACAAATTGTCACATGACCTCGACGTGTACTTCCCACCCCTCAGTAGCCTTCCCAACACATTCTGTTTGGCTCTGAGCAGACAGCACGTTTCGTCAAACCGCGGCCGGATCTTGGGTCTGTGTTTGTGCTTCCCCCTGGCGGCGGACTCATTGCGCTCCTTGATGAGGCGGATCTGCTTCAGGATCCCGACGAGCAGGTCGTCCACCTTGTGGTCAATGGCAGCGGACACCTCGATGAATTTGCAGTCGTAGGTTTTGGCGGCTGATCTCCCCTCTGCAGAACACAAGAAATATAACACCCGCTTGACATGGGCGTGACGCTTCGCAGTGCGGTGGACAGGCAGCAGGGATGAGTTCTCTGCCCTGAACCACGTATATTCTTTCAAGGCGGAAAGAATTTCTGATGATCTGGTTTGGTGCATCTAAGAAAGAGAACGATATTTTGTTTGGAAATTAAACTTTACGATCTGTGATGCATTCACTCCACTGAAAGACCTTTTTTCCAAAAATGCCTCCCAAGCAAGCTGTCAGCCGGCTTCTTTCCTTCCTCAGCCTAATTGTGCGACCTGTTGTGTTTGCTCTCCTGCTCAGCACACATCGTAAGTCCAAGTCACCAGAGAAGGATTGAGGTGCAGATAAGCTTCTGCTGCCTTTTTTCACCAAACTATCTAAGCATCCGAACGCTAATGGAACAAGTGCAGGTCAGAACATTCTGTAAACTACATGCAAGTAAATTTATCCTGACAGGCCTCCAGCGGATTCAGGATTGGGCACCGGAGTAAATTCCAACCTTCAATTTTAGCATGTTTTGTGGCGATGGCGCACAATTTGGCGGATGCAGTAAGGAAAAAGCCAAGACAGCAAACGTCCACGATCCACAGGAGCACACATGCTTGTTGTGATCAATCAGTACCCCTGAAAGGATCCAGAAACAGTTTTTATTGGGCGCCATTGACACCGCTGGTTGTCGAGCAAGTTCAGGAAAGGAGATTCAAGTTTCTTTGCTCCAAGCGGAATTCAACATCTGCATGACGCCATGCCAAATGTCCTTGAGAGGAAAGTGCGCATTAGAAATGGGAACACTGTGACGTCGCTGTCAGTGTAAAGAAGCCTTTGTGGCATCCACTTCCCACACACAAAAGTTGTTTACATTTCTCTCTTGAATTAGATGGGATGAAAAAAAGCCGGAGCGATCATAACGATCCTTGACCGTGGGAGTCCAAAAATAACCTGACGAAGAAAACACGAGCTGACGACACAAAAACATCATTGACGCGTATTCTAAAGGCCACAGCAACAGACATCTGGGCAAGATGAATACAGTTTCCGAACGAGAAACTTGGAAATCTTGCAGGCCTTCTTCAATTACCTGTACATCTGCTTTCCACATCCTTGTTGGTTCTCCAAAAATACTTGGCGTGATGCTGGAAACGATTCCATTTGATGCCGTTGTCTGCACGTTGGAAACATTCTGCCGACAAATGTGCCTCAAACAACCTTCAGAGTGATTGCTTTGCTTTGCAAAGGAACCCAGATTCATGTGGTCTGCCAGATCTATCTCACGGAGAGTGACTGACCGTCATCCTGGACGCTGCGGTTGCGCACGAGGTCCATCTTGTTGGCGACGAGGATGACGGCGACGGAGCGCGGGTCGTCCCCGCGGATCGCGTGCAGCCGGTCGACGGCGCCCTCGAACGACTCGCGGTCCTCCACCGAGTAAACGATCACGTACGCGTTCGCCTTCTGACTCGCGATGAACTGCGCCACCTGGTGGGGCGAGAGCACCCGGCGTCACGGAACTGAGAATAACATCTCAATGTGCGAAAACTTGGTTTGGAAACTTTCAGGTTTGAACCACAGAAACAACGACAGTTCTGTGTGGCTTCAACAAGCCAAAACAGAAAAACTAATATCCACACACAAACGGAAGTGAGTAGCGGGTCAAGCAATCAGCAGAGGAACATGACAATGCCCAGTGGCCACGCAGGTAACGAGACACAAATTTGTGTTTGTCACGAATTCGTAGGTCCCACGTGATAATTCACGTCGTGCTCAAGGTCCCACACATCCTGTGTCAATTGCGTCGAAAAGTCGACCACGTCAAGTCACTAGAGAAGGGAAGCCTTCTCTCAGGACTCCTGACTTCCGTATATACTGCTTTTCTGTTTCTCTGATGTCTCATTGAGTCTCACCAAAATGCTTCGGGCTGCGAGAAAGATGTTCTTTAAAAAACCTGTTTTGCTTAAAATCCATGGCACTCACCTCACACGACATGCATGCATGTGTGTGTGAACATTTGATATATGATACATTGAATAAAAATATGAATAAAACACTCATATGCCTGAAGTAAATCTCCAAATAGTCATTTTGTGTGTGTGTGAACGTTCGGAGAAATCGGGTATACGAGTATATACCATGCACCAGAGCATGGCACGGCACAGTTTTTGGCATTTCAGATACTGTTACAAACAAATGCCAAAATGCGGAAATGTTACCCACAAACATTTTTTGAACGGAACTTATTTGGCGTTTGCTGAAACGTTTCTGTTTCCGTTAAGATTTACAGTGCAGTTCCCCGTTGTTAACAAAATTGCGAAAGTGTGAGAACACATGTTGCTGATCAATTTTGTGCCTTCGTGAGCCTTCAGACGATGGTTTCAGACTTAGAGTGAAAAGCGGCTTGACTTTGTCGATTTCCTTGGGTTGTGTGTGGTGTGTGCGTCCCCCACCCAATACTTTCTGTTTGGTCCCTCAGAGAAACACCAGTGGTGCCCGTGAACTTTCCTGGATCCATGCAGGTCAAAGCGGCGTCTTTGCAAGGTGACCACAAAGTTGGTTTTGAGTGAACAAACCACCCAGCGTGTACTTCTGGATTTCCGTCAATAATAATTCCAATGCAAATTGTCTGCCTGGAGCTGCAAGGACTGTCCCCAGCGGGGTTCCAGAGCTTTCTTACCTCCTCGTCAGACACATCAATGAAGTGCATCGTGGCCTCCTCTCCGTCCAGCAACACGGACACAGACTTCTCCCCGTCCTCATCTGAAACGAGAAATGTGAAGGAGGATTGAGGTTGGCTCTTCTTCTCTTGTTAGACAAATTGACTGACTTCAGTCTCTTGATTTGAGGGTGGGCCACCACTTGAAAATTGCAAAACAGCCGATGGGTCAGTAAAATATATTCCAGGCACCATGCACACGCTGATCCTTCGCGCAGCCTCGAGACAGCCCAGAGGGAGGATGCGGGTCGGATTTCATCATTAAAGCCTCACATACGGTCAAGAAACTGAGCGACCAGCCGAGCTAGAAATGTCCAATATCCTGAAAAAACAAGCCCCACCTCTCAAGCGTGACAAATGTACACGAATCTACACTTGAAGAAGATCCCCGAACCGCGTTTCTGTGACCCTTGATGTCTGTGCGATCCCAGAAAACGTCGGAGGTGCCTCCCACTGGTGGTGCTGCTGAATGAATCCCACGGAGAGAAAATCCGCAGCGACAATCACGCAAAGTGACAAGACACTGACACCCAGTCAAGTCGACAAGTCGAACTTGACTTTGCATGCCGAAGACAGTCGTGGCAATTCCGTGCAGCTTTCACGACTCGGGCGTGGATCATCACTCACAGCAGAGACAGTCACCTGACGAGGAACACACGTGTGGCCGTCCGCAAGATGTTGCCGGGCAACGTGTCGCTAATTAGGAAGCAAACACAATGCGATACTTAAGAAATTGAAGCTGTACAGATCTAATTAGGGCAAGGACTACGGGGCTTCATTCGCACGGATTAAGTTGTTTTTATCTTGTTACTGTTCTACAGTAGCTGCACAAGCAGTTGCACGCCTTAGAGATCAGCGACGACACAGGAGTTGCTGCAAACTCCCAGTCCTTTTGGTTCGTATAAAAAAATGTCAAATTCATGCAGCAAGTCAGAATTGCATGGAGTCTTGACGTGCGTTGTTTCCAACCAGTGAAGTCAAGAAGGCCACGAAAACACAGCCTTCTGTGGGTGTTCCCAACCCACTCGTCACTCGAGATATGACATCGGCCGCGCAAACACATTAGAGCCAAGCCTCATATCATTTCCTGACACCCAACATCGCAAACACTCAACGTCAAGCCCTCTCTGAAACGTGGTCCTGAAGGACCCTGTATCAGTTTCCGGAACCTGTTGGGCGCACAGCACGACATCCAAAGAATTCCTCCTTCGCTCCTGAGATTGACGTCTTGGTCACGCTCCGCCAGGTGACAGAACGAACGGGAAGCCAGAAGATTTGGGAAAACGTTTGTGTGAAGTACAGGCTGAGAGGATTGCAAGTTGAGTGACGAAATTTTCAAACGTACATTTCTGTTCCTCTTTGCTTGACGTCCCCAAAAGGCGTTCTTTCAAAGAACTTGAGTTGGGCCCTGAAGCCCTTGTTCTCAAATCGAAGTGTTTTCAGACAAATGGGGTAAGTGGACTGTGGTTTGAACCCATCTCACGTTCAGTGTCTTTCTCCTGAGTCAATGAAGACAGAGCCAGCTGTCTCGACCGCCGGCCAAGTACTTTCTCAATCAATTACCCCTGGGCGTCACAAAGGTTTGTCCACAAACCGTGATGCACATTCTCACACGGACATGTTTGTGCTCAAAAGCTTTCAATGCAAGCCAGATTCTCGTTCTCATTGTTGTTTTGCAACGTTCAGTCGCTTCTTTTTCTTCAGCAAAAAAGCCTGGATACAGGACCGTATCTTTTAGTCATGAAATGTGAGACTTCAGATTAAAATTCCGCTGCTCTTTGTGTGGTTATGGATGTGACAAAACTGTTGATTTCAGCACTGGGAAATTGGGCGCAGGTCAGGAAAGTTGCGCAGAGACTGGGGCCAAGGGGTCCTTGGGGAACAAAAAGAAAAGTACAGGAGAAATTTAAAGTCAACCAATGAGCAGAAACCACATTGTGTTACTGTCCATTTCTGAGTGAATTCACGTGGAGTTGAGTCATCCTTCGAGCTTTAGCTCCTTCTCTGGATGGCCTGCAGCCGCAGAACACTGCCTTCAATTCTTCGCTTCACAGTCCCTCTTGCCGTCTTGAATCTGTGGGCGTTGAGAAGGATGTGAGAACGTGATGGCCCTGCCAAATGCACTGACAATCTATTTCAATTTTTTGTCCGCAACGTCACTGTTCATAGGAATCTCAGACACAGAAACACACGTGCGCTTGAGAACACACGCACACACACACACACACACACACACACACACATTTGGTGAGGCAAATTGCGGTTTTCCAATAAATGCAGCAAAATATGGCTCAGTGGCAGATAAGACAGCACGAGCAATTGGCATGAAACATGCCATAATCTGAGACATTATCATTTTTTCACGAGTCAGCACCGCAATAAATGGAATGAGATGGCCGTCCAGGCTGAGTCGTTAACGCAAAATGTCTCACTGCGGACTGTCGTTCAGCCCCATCAAGGCTGCTGCTCATCAACAAGAGCGACCTGGTCCTGAATTGCGATTAACTTCAACAAAAAAGACAATTGCACTTGCTGTCTTGAATCATGTGGAAGTGGAATGGGGCAATGTAACCCCTGTGGAGCGTTGTTCTGTTGGCGTGCAGAACTTTTGGACATCCCGGACCCTGACAAATTGGAAGTGATGTCCACGCGTGTTCGTCTCATTGGTATGCAGGACATGTGCACAGTGCGGAAGGAAATTGTTGTGACTTCGTCATCCTCGTGCACTGTCACGGAACACCGCACGTGGGGTGCTAATTCCCAATGACCAGGTTCTCTTCTGGTGACAACTAAGGGAGGGAAAGGCCTGATATTCTTTGACCATTGGAGAACTCGTAAAAGCCACACATTGTCAAAATTGAACAAAACCTCCAACGCTTCTTTGGGAACATTCACTTTAAAACATTGGAGGGTCGGACGATACTGGAGGCAGCTGTTTGCGTTGCTGTTAATTTTTGTTTTGAAGAGGAATTCTTCTTGTTGATGCGTCACAGTTGTTGACGTCCAGGAACACACGCGTAACTACGCCTGCAATTTCCACCTTGTTCCTGCCCTCCTGTCCGAAGAGAACCGGTTTTAATTAGCTGGTGGGTGCGAATGAGCGGCATCGTCTCTGAATATTTCATGACGGCCACCATGTTGCCTGCGGAACACTCGCTTTGCCCGGGTCTGGTTGGTCTGCACACAGAAAGCCAAAGAAATAAACGATATTCCTTGGGATTATTTGCCTCATTTCTTACACCGAAATTCCACTTTCAAAACTTGGTGTGGCTTCAAGCAAGAACAATTCGTAAACGGGATGAAAAGACGCAGCAGAGACGAGGCTGGTTGTTTGTGTTCCGTGAACCTGTGGCCATTACTGCAATCAATGTTTATGTTCATTCTGTATTAGGTTTGTGATGAAACACGACAGGACAAAACTCACCAAACGAGTCCATATCCTCTGACATGAACATGTTGATTATGGCTCTGACACCAACTCCCACAACACCCATCAGATACACGTAGTAGGGTCCCTCAGTGAGGCTCGTCGCACTCGCAGTGGTACTTCCCCCACTCTCCACGGAAGTGTTGCTTCGACTCAAGTGGATCCCTTTGTTGATGACGTTCCCCTTGGACGTGAGCTGAAACTCCCTGATCCGGTGCACACAGTTGGAAATGGTGTGTCGGGTGTGTTGTTGGTGGTGGGTGCGATCAATCAGTGAGTCACTGGGCATTGAGCAAACCCGAGGCCGCATCTCACCGATGTCCCAGGGATTCTCCTCTGTCTTGGCAGCCGTGTGAGACTTGGAATGTTCGTATGTAGGTCTGGAACGTCGAGAATGGGGTGTGTGGTCAGAGTGACTGTTTCGCCTCTGAAGAACATCCTTTCTCACTTCGGTGTCTTTGGGCTGTTCCAGTTCCTGTTGGTCAGTGTACGACTGAGGGAAACTGATGTCAAAACTCTTGATCTTGCACACCTGTTGTTGTCCAGTGCTCCCACTTGTCTTTTTAGTTCCCTCACAGTCATAACAGTACCTGTTCAAGCCCTGCTGTGGTGATTCTCTTCCCTGCGTTTTACATTTTGCTGGAACACTGCTTCCGAGAGCGACTGGGTAACCTGGAGACAGTGACCTTGACCGCTGGGGTCTCGGAACCCTGAGCCCCAGATTCTCCCCGCTGTTGTTGCAATAATTACACGCTCTCTCCTCATCGTCGTTGTCCGAGCTCTCGCCGTCCGCCGCGCAGAATCTGCTGTGGTTCTCATTCCGCAGATTGAAGGTGAACATCAAGTTCCCTCCGCTGTAAGCTCTGGCTCTGAACAACTCGAATTCATCATCCAGACTGCTGGCAGACGACATCAGGTCAAACGTTGCCACATCCAAGTCAAATAGTGTTTGTGTTCTCAAGGAGTGTACCCCAGCGAAAAGGTGTAACAGTGCACGCGAATATTTCCCGTGTTCTTGCGTTGACAACCCTGCGGACAGGATTTTTTCGTGTTTTTGCGGCTCCAATCCAAGAGCAAAGATAATCTGTATGAACTATGGCAGCTGACAAGCCAAGGCTCGTTGCTGAAAGAAGCATTCATTCGAAAATCCATATTTTCATCAATGGCATTTTGTGCCATTCAATCAACTGATCCAAGCAGATCGAAGTCAGTGAGGTTTTTGCGTTGTTTAAAGTTCCGTTTGCGTGCATATGCAACCTCGTTACGTCCAATAACTGTCTCAGAGGGAGCTTCTCTGCAGGAGACCAGAGTCGGTGCAGAGGAGCCTGCGCTGAAGCAGCTTACGTGGCGAGACCACTGTGAAGAGACTCATACAACATGTATGCGTTTTATCAGGGGGAACAGATGCTCCTCAACAAAATAGTTTTCTCTCGTCCATAGAGGATATTCAGGCCACAAGATTGTGGAATTGTTTGTTTTTGGAATGCAAATTCGAAAAATAGTTCTTTTCTGAAGTAGGTCTGATTTGAGCTCGTGTTTGGTCTTGCCTGTGTGGTCATTTTAGTTCTTTTTGTTCTCGTTTATGTGTGTTTGGTATTTTCTGTGCACCACCTCACACCTGAATTCTGACAGTGGCCAAGATCAGGGAAGACGGTAAACTGCTTACAAGTCAAGGTGCAGCACAGCCAGTCAGATCTGCCTGTACAACGAGCGCGATTGACCCGAGGGGTGCTCACGTGGATCCAGGAATAGAGTTGGAACCTCATTTTAGTCACCTGTCATCTCATAATTCTTGCTGCACTTCGTCCCATGCGTCTTGTCCTTGTTGCAGGGACGTGGTATTGCAGAGGCGACATTGAGATCCATCCATCTCAATCACCGAAACAGCTCTTCACATTTACCGAGCAGCAGCAACGTACGGGCGACTCATTCTCTCTCACACAACAGCCCGTTGTATCTGGCAGCAGAGGTGCTAATTGACAGTGGGATGATTGGGAATAGAATCCTCACGTAGCTCGGGATCAGTTGTAAGCAGAGCAGATGGAAAATGGGTGCAAATTAGGCACTGGCTTTTTACCTGCAGAGGAGATTGAATCTGGATCGTCCTTCTGGACGCCTGAGACCTGCGGAAGATCCCCAAGAGACAGTATAATGTGCAGAAGCTGTCCAGTCGCTGCACGTGACGCGGTGCTCGTACGATGGTCTGCAGATTGTTCTGGATTCTTGGAATGATCGCTCAATTGAACAAAGCTCTTGTCATCATTTGGGAATGTGGTGGTCGAACGAGACACTGATGAAGAGTGATTGATGACCTGGAACTGCTCTGTGGATTCAAGATAGATTGGGAAAGCACAAAACACATACAGAAAGAATAAGGCGAAGAGTTCGCAAAGTGGCTCCCTTTCCCAACAAAAATCCACCCCTCAACGAGTTTGTTGTTTGTCTGTTGTTTCATCTGAGTTGGGTCATCCTCACAATTTCCCTTTTGTCGTCTCAAAACAGAAAAGAACAACCCTTGTGATCGTAAGTTTGGCCAACAAAAGAGGAGAAATTGCGACTACACCCTTCACTTCCGAGACAGGAAAACAGCTCTGTGCAAAGCTTTGTCTGATCCTGAAATACACTGCTGATACCCAACCGACGAAACGTGGGACTCGGCTTTGGACCCTCAGCACAAGTGCATACATGTATGTGGCCAATGCGCGGAGGAATGTTTTGTCTCGGAATTGGCTGACGGATCGCAACTTGTTTGGGAGTGAATCGCAAAACTGGCAACTTATCAGAACAGACTGGTAAAGCACAGACAACGTACTCGTCAAACATCTGCATCTGTTTCTTGTGTTGGGGGTGACAAAGGCTCCTTGCCCCTGGATCCGCTGGAAAATTGTGCCACGACTTTCATGCATAGCTTTCCTCTGCTGGAACAGAATTGAAGGCATCGGGGAGCATTTTCTGCCTTGATGTATCTGTTGATTTCGAGTAACGAAATTTAGCGGGAGAGGCATATATTGTGTTAACAGCAGCATTTTTCCATCCAACAACCCAAATTGAATTGCTTGGAGCACTCAGGGCTACGTTCTCTGCGCGCTCTCTGTGGATTCGAACATCGACAAACATTGCGTGCAAAGTAGGTCTAAAATGTGGTGCCAGGGCCAAAGGAAAATTATTGTGTGTTGAGTGAAATATCTCGAATCTCCATTTGAGCGGCGAAGGTTTTCCAAAATACCCTGTTCAAAAGTGCATGTAGTTCTTTTAAAAAGGTCTGCCAAAGAGTGTTTTCCGGAAAACTTCAGCAGCCTTTCGGTAAAATAAACCACCCTGAAAGGGTTCAGGAAAATTATATGAACAATGACATTGGATCTGGGTGTTCACTGGACAAGCATCCAGTCCAAAAACACACGTGTGCAGCTGCACTGACAGTGCCTGTACACAAAAATTCTTTGCGACCAGACTCGTTTGTTGTTGTCTTTCACGTGGAATTCTTAGCCTGCAGAAACCATTTTGTCCCACCGACCTTGCATCTTCTTCTCCAGCCTCTGGCAAAACCTGAATTGCTCAAACACCCCCTCGCTTCGCCAGAATGCTCTCGAAAAGCTCTGGCGTGATCTAGTATCTGACTTCCTTTGAGCCTGTCCTCAACATCTGCGAAAAGTTGATATCTTGGGGCTGCTGGTCTTGCTCGGGGGTCAGACCAGGTGAACACAGTGCAGTCCAAGCCCACGCAACTGCAGGGACCGGACAGGTAAAAAGCATTTGGCTTGGGCCAAAAGCTGTGACGATTATGTTTCATAAAACAGAATGTTTGCATCACCAAACTGTTCACTGAACAGACTAATTGCCGCACAAGCTGAACATAATCAGAATTGAAAATCTGAATTGAACCGAATGTTGGTACCTTTAAAAATTGCTCAATTCCCCTGAAATGATTTGCCTGTTAACAGACATGCCAAACATGGATACCGGTTCGCAGAAGCTGCTGAGTGCTTGCGTCTGGTCGGAAGAAGCAGAGCGACGACAACCTTTTTTCCTCGCCCTGAGTGGGGCACAGGAATCAGTTTTACAGCACAAAGAATCTTAAATGCCACATAAACACACACACACACACACACACACACACACACACACACACACACACACACACAATTTGACAATTTTCCAACAGTGCTGCATCGGAGTCCTCACAGTTGTCTAACACACCATCACATGTCGTGGTCTGCAGTCTTGCTTTCCTTTCCCACCTGTTGAAAGAGCTTGCCTGTTTTTTAATCTACTGCCGAGGAAGTCAGACTTTTTTTCAGCATCCCCTTTACACGTTCAGGTGTTTGTTTTTGTCAGCAAAGTAGAGGAGTGATTCCTGTGGGCCTGCTAAAACTGGAGAGGATTGTGATCATCATAATTTAGGGATCGGAATTTTTTCGCATCAACGGCCGTGCAAGGAGAAAATCTTCTGATGGACAATATCAAGCAACGTCAAGCATTGTTCGCGTCTGCACAATGGCTTTTGGACAAAAAACGGCACGAGGTCTTTCAAAGTGAGTGAGAAAACAACGTCATGTTGTGGTGCAAGTTGAAACTGCAAAGGTTAAAGTTGCTCCTGCGACAACACTGGCGATGTCTCCAGTGTCCCAGACACATGAATTCGTTCCAGCACC
>JAAUXT010040646.1_pt1 | contig 13295 bp, 12 predicted proteins | sample 7278171 | NCBI WGS metagenome assembly JAAUXT01 (sample SAMN14350112, study PRJNA611818) | marine sediment metagenome | isolation source: surface marine sediment (1.8m) | place: French Polynesia: Moorea | collected 2018-08
AAATGGTTGAAATCGGCCCAGTAGTTTTTGAGATATGAGACCAAATGTGGTGTGAAGTTGGGCGGTGATGGTCGGTTCGAATCACCGCGAGATCTCTAGATCTATTTTTTCATTTGCAGCGTCGACGAGGAAGACGAAGAACAACGTGCGGGAATAACTGGGCCAGACGGAGAACAACTTCGGGACACGAACGCCGCGGACGACCCAGAGGTTTGTCTTCTGCGAGAACTCAACACCTTTTCGTTCTCTGGGACCTTTTTTCAGTCAGGTGTTTGGTGGCACCAAGCAGATCTCCTGAAGCTTTTTGATGCGCGTTCTCACGTTCCATGTTGCTGGGCAGGAGGCTGTGGAGGAGGAAGAGGCGGAGGTGGAGCTGACGGAGGACGAGGAGGCCATCAAGGCGTACCTCGAAACCGGGGAGCCGCTGCCCGCTGACCTGCTCGACAAAATCGTCGCACCCTGGTGGAAGCAGCAGCCGTTCAAGTAGGTGTTGCCTTGCGCTGAGGACTGAAGACATACGAAGGCCTGTGCTTTTCGTGACACTGGAAAGTCAAGCAACACGCAGCGATCTCGACTCGCACATTGATATGTATCAGGCAACACAAGAGGTTTGCACTGATGCCAGGCTGATGGTTTTGGTTGCATCATTTTACTTCGTCTCTCAACGGTATTTGCACGACGTATTTGGGGAGCAACGTCAGTCAATTGCTGCCCAACTAATTGTCACATCAATACCTTTCGTTCCAGATCGACAGGATTCGTGTTGGAGGGTTTTCCGTCGAACGCGGACGACTGCGGTTACCTTGGTGACGCCGGGCTCTTCCCGGACGCCGCCGTCCTGCTCAACGTGCAGGACACGGACGTCGTGGGACGCCTCCTGCCTCCCAAACTGCAGAAATGGAAGGAAAGACGGGACCGGAGAAATGAGAAGAGACGGAAAATCAAAGAGAAGAGGCAGAAGAAAAGGGTAAACAGTGTTCAGCAACAATATCCGTGTTCTTTGCGATGAGGTTTATTTGTCTGAAGTGTGATGAATACTGTGAGGCGATCTCTTGTGCAGGAAGCGGCCATACAGAAGAGGCGGGAGGAGTTGCTGCAGGAGCAGGAGGAGAGGCGCGCGCAGCGGGACGCGCAGCGCGAGGAGCGGCGCGGCGGCGGCGACAGCGACGAGGAGGAAGACGCGCTGTCTGAGGAGGAGGAGGAGGACGACGAGGTCGACGTGGAGGTGAGAGGCGCGACAAACACGCGGCTGTGTTGATGTTGCAGAGCCAACGTTGCTCCAGCCAACATGTATGTACTGTCTGTCTGACAGAAGTGTCTCTCATTTCTTGCATTGTTTTCCCGATTCAAATCTTGTTCTTTTTTATTTCACTTTCAATTTCAGGCAATGTTAGCAGAAGAGTTCGAAGAAGAAGAGGAGGAAGAAGAAGAGGAAGAAGAAACGGAAGAAGAAGCGACTGATCGGATGAAAAATGATCTTGAGGAAGCGTATGATATGGAGAGCAACAAGTTGACCGAGGTTCAGGTACATGTACTTCGGATCGTCCAATTGTTCAACATTCCCATGCGACGAATCCTCCACCTTTCCCGATCATTGAGGTGCACTGTAGTGGTCCAATGCCAAGTGATCCATGTGGGTTTCGCCTTTCCAGGACAAACTGGAGGAGCTGTTGATCCCGCGGCTGGAGATCGACGGAGGCCGCAAGACTCACATCGTCCGCTACACGATGACGAAACGGCTCAAGCTTTTTTGCCAGTGCAGGCGCAGCATGTTCGAGAGAGTGCAGCCGATCAGCGAGCACCTGGCGGAACGCATGCTCAAAATGGGTTACAAACAACCCAGCAGATTCGGACGGTGGTGTCCCGTGAAGGTCAGTACGCGTGCAACAAGCGCACTGGTGAATCCTCCAATTCATGTTCCTCAGAAACTTGGAAAGTCACAACAATTTTGAGTACATGAAAGCATCTTGCAGTGTGTACGTCTATCTCATTTGCTCAGCTGCAAGAGGGCGATGTTGTACAGCCGCAACACGGCGAGGGACACTCCACGTTCCCCGTGCTGCACCGGAACCACGTGTACTTCATGTCGTCGGCGCAGGCGCGCGAGCAGTTCAGCAGTGACCCGATGCTGTATCTCGGTCTCCCCTCCCCGAAACCTGTTGTTCCTATCAGGATGGCTGTTATTGGACCGCCCAAGAGTGGAAAAACGTCATGTAAGGAGAAGCCTGTTGTCAGTTGGTCAATGACATGGTACCTGCAGTACAAGCATGGACAGCAACAAAAGAAAAATACCCGTGTTTTCAGTGGCCCGAAGGTTGGAATGGGAATTTGGGGTTGTGCGGTTGTCTGCTGGAGAAGCGATGCGCATGGTCCTGCAGGGGCAGCCCAAGACGGAGCTGGCAATCGCGATGAACAGCCAGCTGAAGCAGGGCCTCACCGTCCCGGACGAGCTGGTGGTCGCCTCGCTCGAGGTGATGCTGATGGACATGAAATGTCAAACGAGAGGGTGCGCACAAATTGGTTTCTAACTTGTCCTGTCTGTTCGTTGCTCACAAAAAAAATTGTCACTCTTTCAAGCCCTTTGAAACTGACATGTAATTTGTACTTGGCTTGATGAGAAGCTTGTCACATGTGTCTCGCTGCAGGTTCGTGTTGGACGGGTTCCCGGTGACGATGCACCAGGTGGAGCTGCTCACGCAGCGCAGCATCGTCCCCGTTCGCGTCGTCGAGCTGCGCGTCGACAGCATCGAGGTCGTCACCAGGGCAACCTACGATCGGTTCTCCGAGCAGAGGTGCGCTGCAGTAGCTCTACGTTGTGAAGCGTGTTGGTGGAAAATGCTTCTCCGATGTTTGAATTGTATCAAAAAATTGTTGCTTTCTTTCAGAACTCTGCCACTGCACGACAGCGCTCAGATCACGGCTGAAAGGCTCACAAACTGGCAGAAAGAGGTGAGTTGTGGGTCAGGATTTTATCGGTCTCCAAAAGGAGCCGAATGATGATCAGAAGAGTCACAATGATGGTCATCGTTTTCTTGTTTGGAACAGATTGAGGATATCCGAACATGGTACCAGAAGGAACACGCAAATTACTTTGCGATCGACGGGAAGCGTTCCAAGTGGTGGGTGTGGGATCAGGCTCTAAGCATCGCAAACTCCAGTGTGCAGCGGATTCAGGACTACTTGCAGAGCATCGAAGAAGGTACTGTTTTGTATTGTCTTTCGTCCAGCATTCTCTTATCTGCGACACGCTGAGAAGACAGCTTCCCTGCAGGTGTGTAGCGTGTTGGTGTTGCAGGTCGGGCGGCGTGTATCGGGGAGCTGTGCATCACGCCGCGCGAGTTGGCGGCGCGGCTCGGGGAGTTCGGCCTCTACTGCCCGGTGAGCCTCGCCGACCGCGCCGAACTCGTCGACTGCTCCGTCTCCGCGTCGCTCGTGTTTGCAGCCGAGTTCAAAGGTTTGTGTCACATTCCTAATTTTGATTGCGGTTTTCACTTGACTCTCAACCTCAGAGTTGGTTTGGATGCATAGATTTGTGGATAGCTTCTGCTCGAAAACACAGACAAACAAACAGTGGCACCGAAGCAAGGAAAACAGTCACCAACTTGCACTGGGAATTTCTTACCATTTTGCCATGCTCCAAAACAGTTTGTCAAAAAAGGCGTGTGCTGTGGGAAAATATGGATGAAAAAAGTCGGGCACAGAGCAACCTGCATGACCATTTCGCTCGCAGGTCTCTACTACAAGATGGCGGGGCAGGAGGAGCTGGACGCGTTCCTGGCGGCGCCAGAGCGATACGTGGCTCCGCTGGCGCCGCGGCAGCTTCCGCCGCCGGAGATGCTTCCGACACGCCTTCGCATCGGGGACCCGACGAAGGCGTCGCTGCATCTGCGCGGCTACTGCGCCGTGTCCTTCGTGGACGGCGACCGCCGCTACGAGGCGCTCGTGCCGGGAATCAGCGAGTTCGCAGCGGAGTACCGCGGCCGTCTCTACCACTTCGAGTCCGAAGAAAAGGTGGACAAATTCATGAGGTGGGCATCAATCACAGTGTGCTTCATCACAACGACAAACTGTAAAGAAACGCTCCCTCATTAAACTGCCGCATGTCGGGAAAACAATTTCGCTGGAAAGAATTCAACCTCCATTTGCAACAAGATGTCTGACATTGGGTGAGTGAAGTTGACTCCCGTCACAACAGAATGTTTTGGACTTTCACAGGCTTCCTGAACTCTACTGGGACGTGGCGCTGCCGCACAAGCTGCCGCCGCGGCGCGAGGCGCTGCCCGTCAAAGCGCTGCCGATGCTCGGCTTCCTCGAGCAGACCGTCGCCTCGCAGATCATCAAGGCGAGCACCGCCGTCGGAAACTTCAAACCCAAGTACCCGTTCCTCACGCCGTCCAAGTCGGCGCTCATCTACGTCGCCTACCACCTCAAAGGTGCGACCAGCAGCTGCAGGGTCAAGATTTATGTCAACACAGGGGTTTCGTTTTTGCGTGGATGTTGCATTTCAATTTCTGTCCAGAAGGCATGGTCCACGAGGTTTGACGAACTTTTTGTCACCGTTTCAGCGTACAACCCAAAGAAGCCGGAATACATTCGGGAGAAGTACAAGAGGAAGTTGGCGCAGTTTGAGGAGACGTGTGAACTGATCAGGTACCTCGGCGACAACATGGGCAAAAAGTACAAAGAGCCTCAGGAGAGACCGATTGACTTCGACTCCAAGATGCAACGCTTCATGAAGCTGAAGAGTACGAACAGTGGAATAACCACCTGGGTTTCCTAGATACCTTCTGCATCCATCAATTATTGATTCCGTCCAATTTATGTTGTGTCAGCAAAATCGCACAAACGAAGCTGTTTGCAAGAAAGTCAAACAGATGTGTTTTCACCTCTGTGGTTGCGTTTTCTTTGGCGTCTTCGCTGAACCATGGTGTGTTTTTCGGGACTTGTGGGGTACAAGTGCACGTTAGTTTCTTACACTGATTTTTGGGACATGTTGTGGAACATTGTTTGAAGAGCAGAACAAATAAGGCAATTGGTGCCGAACAGGAGATAGAACTGTCGAGAGTTACCTCATTTGTTTCTCAGGCACATGCAGGAAGGACCAAAGAATGACCGCCGTACACAAAGGCGAAGGCCAGTAATTCCTTCAATGTGGTGTCGCTTTTGAAAAAACTTTGGTCTGTGATGAAACGGAACACTCTCAGAGATGTTTGCAATTTCACTGCAACTTGAGTGGAAGGCAAATTTCAGGCGAGTTGAAACAAGACGCTACTTTTTCTGAGATACCATCTCGCGTCCCGTCTTGAAGGCTACGACAATCACTCCCGTTTCAGCGCAACTTGTTGGACATTTGAATTTCTTTTACAAAACGATGCCAAACACCTGAGTGAACCTTGGAACCAAATCGAGTCGAAGAATGACATCAAGATCAACGCTCGAGTTGTCTTTCTCCTGGATGGTTCAGAATTCGGTCGAAAGACAACACAGGACTGTGCAAGGCCGGATCTTCAAGGTGGAAAATCTGACCACGGAACATTTCACCTGAGCGCAAGGGAACGGGGAAAAGGAGGCCTGGGAAAAACAGCCCCACTGGTTTCATTGTTGAATGAAATTCCCTCGCGAATTTTGAAAACCTTGAACGCGCCAACTACGTGGCTTGCCGATCTTTCCTGGCGACTTTTTATGATGACACGGGTGAAATGTATCGGAAAGTACGTATCACTTGTCATGTGTCCATCTTCTATCCAAGCATACTTATTGACCCGTACTTTCTTTGTTTCGTACCGTATTCACCCGTGCAAAGAAGCACCCAAGCACAAGACGCACCCCAAATTGTGCCTCTTTTTTTCTTTTGACCCCACTGAAGCAAATGTGAAGTCAACCAAGGTGCGAGACACCCACTTCGTTTTGACGTTCAATTTCAGTGCAAACTGGTGCGATTAGTTTCGGTGAGTTGCGATGAGTGAAAGTGATCCCGACACAAGTACGTCTCATTGAAATGCCAAAGACAAAACGGGCGATAACCATCTCTCGTGATCTGGTCAGTAAAAGTGACTACTTGTTCTTATCAGTAAAGAGACCCCCAAACGAGGAAAATGATTGTGAAAGTCCCAACATGTTATCGATATGAACCAGCAAACAACGGGACAGCGGAGAAGGATGCAGATGCGCAGAGCATCGAATAAACTTTTCGAACTGAACAACACGCAATTTTCGACGACTGCCTTTTGTTTGAAGGCAGGAACAGAAGAACTGTAACATAGTTTTTGTTCTTTGTATTTTGTGTGATTTTCGCAGACCCCTCTGCATTTCGCAGAGAAGACAAACGACGACTCGATCATGATTCCTGATATCGACAAAGTGGTAGCCTCAGCGCTCCACGCTACAGACGCACCTTTGACGCTGTCCGAAAATCTCGGACTCAGACTTGTACAGAACTACAGGACGCCACAGAAAGAAACTTCAGACGGTGAGCTTCTCTATATTTCGTCTTCATTTTGTCGTGAAAAGTTTTATCGTGAAATGAGCGCTCGGACTTTCAAATTTCCTGGTGAAATGCAGTTCTCAGGTCGGGCACAGGACTCAAGGCAAAAACAAACAAGCGCGCACGACGAATTGCGGGTCTTGTTCCGGCGACGCCGTTGAGTTCGTCACCAGCACTTTTGTTTCAATGGTCTCGGAGCATTGTGATCTGGTGGGGATGGGGGTACCTGGGGGCGCACCTGGTTGCACCAGGAGGGCTCGTTCGCTTTGATTCCTTCCTTGCTGTCGCAAAATTTTGGACATTTTGTTGCGTCACATATTTGCTCACTGAAGGAAAGAAAAAGTGCTGAAAACATCGGCCACTTTGAGATTGGTGAATGGCCGATAAGAAGCGTCAAGTGCGAGCAGAGCGATCCGCATTGGAGGTGGCCTTCGAAGTGCACGCGCACTTTGCTTTCTCGTGTGCCTGAAAACAACACTGCAGGGGGATTGGACCAGGATGAGTTTTCGGCTGGAATGTCCCGAACTTTCCAGTGAAACCTTTCACGTGGATGGAAAGTTTTGGGTGTGCGGTGTGTCGGTGTGTTTAATGAGAACATCAAATGCAAAATTACACGCCTGATCCGTCAAAAGATTTTGTCAAACGCGGTGAACCTTATGCAGAATACATTGTGAAATGCAACTTGCAGTGATCTTCGCGGGAGACCTGGATATCAACACCTTGAATGATTTGTTTCTCAGAATCAATCTGGTGATGTCTGTGCAGGGCACCGATCTTTTACGATAACAACTAATTGGTATCTGACGCACACACCTTTCTTTAGAAATATTCCGATATTTTTCCTCGGTTTCAATATGTGGGCCTGTCTATCAGTGTTACACATTCTCAACTTATCGCACGCAAAGTTTTATCTTCCTCAAGAGTATTTTCACTCTCATTTGGTTGACTTCTTTCACCAATCGCGTGCAATTTCCACAACGCACAAAACGTTCAACTTTTGGTGCCCGCCATCAAAGTGGCGCAAGATGCCTGCATTGATGCTTCCATCCACATTTTGACCCCCGCTTCCACTCACCCCTGACGTTGACTTTGAGACAAAGCAATAAGCCAGCTTGATGAAATTACCGTTTCAAAAAAGTTTGCTGAATTTGAAAGGTCTCCAATTGTATGCGTCGACTGTGACTAAGAACTTTGTTCAGGTTTCCCAATGTCCGAATCACATTGTTATCTTGTTTTACGAGGCATCCAAACTAAGTTCCCGTTCCAAGGCTGTATCTTTGGAACGGTTTCTTTTAAATTTTTCATTTCTTGGGCATGATCCCTTTGGAACATGATCTTCCCTTGCCAGCAATGACTGATCTCAGTGAAAGGTCACAGACAGATCTTGACCTACTTGAAATTGGGAAGATCTGTGTCATTGGTGATTTGCAAGAGTGTAAGTGGCACCATGTTGTGCTTCTGGATTTTGGCTGTTTGTCTCTTGAACTTTATGGTGAATCCTGAAATCACTGTGAGAGGTGAGCAGAGAGTCACTCTCAAGTTCCTGTGTCGATCTGGTGCGAGTCCAATTGAATGCTGGTGCAAACTGCAAGAAGTCTGGGGTGACAGGACAATGTCCAAAACCCAATTCCGGGTGTGGCACAAGCGATTCAAAGATGGGAATGACGGTGTCAGTGACAGACCAAGGAGTGGGAGGCTGAGATCAGCACGAACTGAGGACAATGTGGACATGATCAGAGGAATGATTGAGGATGATGGAGCTCTGAGTATCACCAAGATTTCTTCCAGAACTGGGATTTCACACCCAATTGTGCACCGAATTCTCCGACAGGATTTGAAGATGACAAGGAGGTGTGCCAAGTTCATACCCAGAGAACTGACAGAACCACAGAAATGGACCTGCAAGATGATCTGCGATGACAACATCCAGTTTTTGTGTTCACGACCTGACCCTGAGGACTTCATCCAAAGGATCATAACTGGAGATGAAACATGGGTTTCCACATTCGAACCTGAAGGCAAACTTGCCACCACAGTCTGGACAGCCAAAAGAGGCCCAAGACCAAAGAAGCCAAGGACAATCCAATCCCAAACCAAGTGCATGATGACCTTGTTCTTTGATTGCAGAGGTGTCATTCTCTGTGAGTTTCTGGGAGAAGAGAGAGAATCACTGTGGAGTGGTATGTTGTGACATTGACCAAATTGAAGGAGGCAGTGCACCGCAAAAGGCCTCATCTTTGGCAAGGAAGGAACTTTTGGATTCATCATGACAATGCCAGCCCCCACACGGCTGATTTCACTCTGGGAAAACTGCAAGACTGGGGCCTGAAAGTGCTCAATCACCCACCTTATTCACCGGACTGTGCTCCTTGCAACTTCAAGATCTTCCCTGCCATGAAGAAAGTGCTCTCAGGTCGACGTTTCCGGAATTTGGTTGCTCTCCAGGCTGAGACAAGGTGTGTGCTGAAGGATGAAATCCCCCAGTCTCTGTACTCAGACTCTCTGCATGAAATGGTCATCAGGTAGCAGAAATGTTCTGCAGTGAATGGAGACTACTTTGAAGGTGACCAGGTGCAGGTCGATCCCTTGTTCGAGAAAGGAAACTCATCTCCAGAAACAGATTCTGACTCTGACTGACTTGGCACAATGCAGGATTCGCCGATGCCCACGGACTTTTGATTTTGACATGTTGAAAAAACTATGTTCATCTTTGATCACATTGTTGCTGAACAAGCATGATGGAAACAGTCCACTTGTCTTTCAATAAATCAAAAAAAAAGTTTGCAAAAGAAACCGCTCGTTCGCAATCGCCTTGGAACAGGAACTTAGTTTGGATGCCTCGTAGCACAAAAACTGAGAGTGGAAATGTTAACCGTGCAACAATGAAACAGGATAGAATCACCCAACTCCAGCTTGTGTGTGTGCGAAGAAAATCCAATTTCCTGTACTTGCATGCTGTACTCGTACAGAGACGCAGAAGAATTCGCAGCGAATTACTCCTCCACGACCCTTTTTTCTCGTGCAATTTAAAATTCGCCGAAGACCAAAAGAAGAATTTTTGGTGCAAGGAAGAAATTTATTGCAACCAGGATGTCTTTAGCAGGCATTGCAGTGGCATGTGTTGCCAACAAAATTGGATGAAACAAATATTCTGTGTGACTGGTTTTCAGACTTAATTACTGTCGCATCCACACCCATGTTGATGGAAGGTGGAGTGTGTCCAATTGGTGTCTTTGTCTTCGACCGCAGAGAGGGTTGGGCCCGAATTCCATCAGCACCAAATGATATTTTGCGCATTTGCTTGAAAAAGGGACTAATTCCAAAGGGAGATGAATTTTCCCACACCTCTGCAGCAGACCAGCGTCATCAAAGCACTTGGAACGCATTGCTTGGCGCAGTTTCTCCCTGATGCAAAAATCTCCTCATTTGCGGGGTTTCTTTCATGTCTCATAGACGACTCACGACGTTTGGAGTTTTTTTTGCGAAAGACAGATAATATTTCTGAGGCATCTTGTTGACAAGTGACATTTCTGATCGAGGCCTGTGGTCTTCACTCAATCTGTTTCTTCAAAATGCGTGAACACAAATGTCTTCAGTCCGTGTGTCATGGTGTGAAATTTTACCAGTAAAACCTGGCTTATCTCATTTGTGCTGAGGTAGGTCTTACATAAGTGCAGACTTTTATGACTGCTTTTTTGCCCACATAATCAGGTTATTTTACATTGAGTGTTTCAGATCACCACGCACCAACACCATAGTGGAAACATCAAAAGTCAAATTTCTTGGTTTCCAAAATGGTGTCACATGAACGGCTTGAAAGACTGCAGAAATGGCTTTTAAACATCATTGGCAACTTGAGGACTGTGTCTAATAGCCACCAACTTGTCACAACTTTGTTAGCCGTAATGGTTTTCCATCTCGGGACCTTTGTTGGGACTTGTCGTTTTGACTTTCCCAGCAGCTATCTGCTTGTAATCAGGTGTGAAGTTTCCGAACGCACCTATGTAGTCGCGACGTGATTGACAAATACCTCCTATTTGGGGGACAGTACAAAGAAAAGGTCAAGAAATTGAAAAAGTACCTTCATTCATCCAGGCATTAGTGGTGGAGTATTCGGCCAGTGGTGGCTGGTGAGTTCACGCTGTAGCCTTTGTCCCTGACGAATTTATCCCTGAACCTTCACCACCAAATGGAGATTAAAGTTTGAACTGTGGCACTGAAAGTCAAAAAGGAAATAATAAAAGTTTATTTCCCTCGTCTGAGGTATGTATGTGGTCTCTTTTAAAAGAGGCAACGGTACCCTATCCTGACCTTTCGGGTATTTCTCTTTTCAACGATTTCATACCAATTGTCCTTTGTGGGTGTCATGAAAGTTCGTTCCGATGGAATGGCTGGTCTTGCACCTTGTTGACGGAATTAATTAGCGAATGAAAGGAAGTTCAGGATGGAAAAGACACTTTCCATTGTTCACTTCCAAACAAGTCTGAGGGTTGTTGGTACAAGACCACCTTGCTTGGTGTTGAGAAATGCAAATTTGATGGTCCAACTTGCACATTTTCCCGTTTTCAACAGGCCTGGCATCCTTGATTACAGCCATAAAGTTGGCCATGGAGACCCGTTAGTGAGAGCAATTGTGCATTTTGACTGAACCAATATTGTCTGTTCTGGAATAATGTCATGATTAGACTTCAAAGCAAAAACTTGGGCAAGGTTGTAAAAATATTTTATTTTGTCATTAAGAGACGAAGGCGTCTCTGACCAGGATTTCCTTATTCCAAGTTTAATTGTCAACTCGCAATTCAATCTGTACATCAAACCGTGCGTACAAAAATAAAGAGGAAAATACAACAGAACACCAAAATGTTGGATGGGAATTTTTCACATCTGGTGAAAAAGCCAGAGGAAATGTGGAAGATTGCAGTACTTGAAATCAGATAAAACTGCAAAGGAGAAAGTTTAAACCTGTGAGAGAGTTTGAGCGGATTTTAGGCTCCAGCGGTCTTACACTTTGGCTCCCAATGTATTTAAACAACCTGTGATCTTTTAAGCCCTTCTCTACCGATGCTCAACAAAGAAACAAGTATTTATTTCCCGCATTTACGGTGTTGGAGCCTTGGAGAGATTACGAGACGGTGAGTGAAAAGTATCGACCCCAGGTGTAGATTTCTGAAAGGACCAGCTGATGTTGAAGGCATTCAGACGGCACACAGAAAAAGTGCCTCATCTGCTGCTCAACAAAAGATGAAATATGCTATGGTTTCACGTCAGTGAATTTCCAATTTTATGGAGGTTCTCGGTGGCAAGGGAAAGTCCTTTTCTCACAGTAGATCACCAGAGATCTGTCAAGAGATACAGTCTGCTGTGTTTTCTTGGGACTTTACAACAAAAAGCGTGCAGATTTGATTTGTTGTTTTGTGTTTGAGCAACGGGGGATCCCTCCCTTTCCTGAGAATTCTTCCAGATAAGGTCACCGGTGGAAAGTTTGACAACCCATGCATAGAAAGTTATCAACTGCGAATTGTGCTCTCCTTGGTGTGACCAAATCAAAACAGGTTTTCGTGGGAAAATAGAATTTCTCCCAACCAAAACTTGTGCTGAAGTGGAGCCATGAGATCCCACGATCTCAGACAACCTGAACAGGGAGGAAAATAAATGAACAAATGGATGATTTTTGAAAGCGCTGTTGTTGTCTCTCCGAGATTCCTAATTCTTGCCAAACTGTCAGTTGTGTTTGTTGATAAATAATTGAAAGAAAACGAAATTTCACTCTTGGCAGCGAAATCGACAGCACCCCCTGGGGAAGACGTGGGACGTGGCACGGGTTGAAACACCAATTTGTAAATGTCGTTTGGAGTTCTACACTCGATCTTCACAGTCAGGAGACCAGAATGAAAGACAAATCCCTCTGTTTCGCGAGGAGCGATCTTGGTTAGCAACGGTTCATTCTCTCTTTGTGCACTTTTTTCTGCTTCTAAGACCAAAAAAACGCAATGACGACACAAGTTGAGGCTTGAAAAAGGTGCATATACGAGGTTTGTATACTTAGAGGTGAACATCGGGGGCGTTTCCTATGTCAAAATGCTCAATTTTTTTTGCGCTTTTTATGGTCAACAGACAAGACACTGAGGCATGTATATGCTGCTTAACAAGTTTATTCATGAACAATGAACATGGAAAAAATGTGTCGGTAACAACACCAAAATCGGTTGAAGTCCATGTGCGCAGTTCCGCATGAGAGACAACTTTTCTGAGTCAAGTTTTGAGTCAATTTGCGCAAGTTTGCGTGTCAGGAATATTCTTATTTTTCGAAATAAGAACCAGTAGAGTCAATGCAAGATTGCAGTCTCTTCTCCCAGCTGTCGTGAATGGCATGATGGTACTCCCATTGTGCGATTTGACCCAGTTCAAAGTCGACACGTCTGCGCAGCTCCTCCACAGAAAACACTTCCCCTCTCATGTTGCGCTTCATCCTGGCAAACAGGAAAAAGTCCGACGGTGCCAGATCTGGCGAATAGGGTGGGTGGGCAAGTGTTCCTGTGTTTGTGTCTCTCAAAAAATCAATAACATCATCAGCCCTGTGCGCAGGAGCGCCGTCATGGTGCAGGAAAAAGTTCTGTCATCTCCACATCTGCGGGCGCTTGCAACGGATGTTCTGCCTCAGCCTTCTCATCACTTCCAGATAATACTCAGCATTGACACTACGCCCATCTGGAACAAAGTCCCTCATGATGACTCCTTTGCTGTCCCAGAAGACAATGACCATAACCTTGCGCACATATCGGTCTTTCACACACTTCTGGGGCCTGGCTTC
>JAAUXT010109693.1_pt1 | contig 13294 bp, 11 predicted proteins | sample 7278171 | NCBI WGS metagenome assembly JAAUXT01 (sample SAMN14350112, study PRJNA611818) | marine sediment metagenome | isolation source: surface marine sediment (1.8m) | place: French Polynesia: Moorea | collected 2018-08
CTCCTCCTCCTCCTCGTCCTCCTGCTGCTGCTGCTGCTGCTGCTGCTCCTCCTCCTCCTCTTGCTCCTGCTCCTGCTCCTGCTCCTGCTCCTGCTCCTGCTCCTGCTCCTGCTCCCTCTCCTCCTCCTCCTCCTTCTCCTCCTCCTCCTCCTCATCCTCATCCTCCTCCTCCTCCTCCTCCTCCTGCTGATGCCAATTTGTTCAAGACTCCTGCAGCGAGTTCTGCTGCTGGCGGACAACACACCTCACGCTTGTTTGCTCCGTTTCGTTTGGGCGCAAGGCCTTTTTCAGCTCGGGGCGCAACGCTCCATTTCGTTTTAAGCGCAAAGCCTTTTTCAGCACTCTTCCTCGACCTCTTCCTCCTCCTCCTCCTCCTCCTCCTCGTCCTCCTGCTGCTGCTGCTGCTGCTCCTCCTCCTCTTGCTCCTGCTCCTGCTCCTGCTCCTGCTCCTGCTCCTGCTCCTGCTCCTGCTCCTGCTCCTCCTGATCCTCCTGATCCCGCTCCCCCTCCACCTCTCAGTCCTCCACGTCCTGATCTTCTGGTTTCTCCCGATGCCGAGCGTGAGTCCACACCTTGTGCAGGGGATCCATGCAAGCAGAGAGCATCACCAACGCGCCACCAAGCAACTCCAGCCCCAGCCTGAATCCTTCCGAGCGCTCGTTGAAAAACAGATGTTGCCCCAAAAAGTAGAACAACACCTGGAAGCCGAGGGCCAGCGATATCGTGAGAAGTGATGCCATCTGTTGGCCGATGAGCACTGACACGGCAAAAACGCCGCCTCCGATGCAGTGTGTGAACATGAAGAACCAGTCTGACGGGGTGGTGGGGAAGCGGGGGTGCTCGAGTAGTGGGCAGATGAGGAAGGAGATGACGCTGCCAATGACCCCGTACCACCAGGACAGCACGGCCGAGTTCTGGTCACTCAGGAACTTCTTCTGCACCGTGTTGCTTGCTGAAACGTCAACGGTCAGCTATTCCAGTCGCATTTGGTCAGTCAAGCAAACGTCAAGACCAAAAATTGAGAGAGAGGTAGTGTAAGTACCCATGTGATGGAGCCACCACCTGTGTTGCAGAACCCGCACAGTGTGGCGAGCGCGAGTCCGATCAGCACCTGGCGACACGTGGACGTCGATGTTCCGTGCGCGCAGGGCCGCGAAGAGCTGAACGTGTGCGGCAGATTCGGCAGACTGACACCGAGGTGTGTGGTGTGGAGCTGGGTGTCGTTTAGATACGTGAAACTCCTGCAAAGGTACACACAAGCAAAGAAATTTCCAAACGCACCCACTTACCGGTACTCGTACACTGTTCGCTGAAAGCGTGCATCAAACAAGAAACGCAAAATTCAACATCAACACAAAAGCGATTGGTTTGTCACCTGTTCTGAACTGCAAAAGATGTTGAACTTTCGTCCGTTGGAAAAATGTATTTTTGATAGACCAAGATTCCGGATCCAATACCAATGAGGATTGCAAGATACTGAACCCAGGTCAAAGACTCTTTCACAATGAACTTCGTCACGGCTGCAGTCAGCAAGATGATGATGTTCCTGCAAAGCCAGTATCACGTGAGCATTGTAACGTTAGTGTCCTTGTCCATTTTCCACGCCGGCCACGCCGGACGGTGGAGTGCAGATGTAACAGAAAAAGAACTGAGGACTGCACGTTTGTAACACAACGCAAACAGCGAAGCCGAACTGACCTTGAGACACAGATGGACTTGCCCAGGTTGACATACAGGACGGACGTGTAGTGAAACAGGTTTCCATGAGTACCCAGCACGGCCCACAGCGACAGCGCCGCCCAGGTCCGCCACGCGCCGCCGTTGGGGGGACGCGGCACGGAGGGCGCAGTGCGGGTCAACAGCAGGTACGGCGACGTCAGCACGAACACAGCCACGTAGCGAAACCCGTTCAGCTGAAGTGGAGTTGACGTACGTTTCGACGTGAGCTCAAAAGGCAGCCGTGACACCTGCAGCTGTCAGGAGCAAGCTTTGCTGACTTTTTGGACGTGGGACCCTGCAGGTCCTTCCTGACACCCCAACTGGCACACCGTTTCGGTGTCTTGCAATCTTGATTCAAAGTCCCTTGCACTTCTTTCCAGTGAACCAAACTTTTGTGGATGTGACTCCTTCTTGACAACGTTTCGTTCTACTGTTTCATCTGAAAGGAGGTCACTCAGTATCCACGCGCACTTGAGCACACAGTGTCCTGAACCCACCCGGATCCGTCCCCAAAACTCACTTCTATGTCCGGCACAGCTCCGTCCAACATCTTCACGAAGACCGCACTGGAAGCAGCGAACACGCATCCACAGGCGCAAATCAGAAAGCCCAGTACCTCCCGGAACCACTGTCCGTCTTTCTTCTCTCCTGACACAGCTTCTTTGGTCACTGCTGGAAGTTCTTTCTCCTCATCGTTACGTTCCGTTGAGAGTTTTGACTTGTCACTTTTCTCGTTGACGTTTTCCGAATCTTGCAAAAGCCATGTTTTCTCCATTCTGCTTGGATCGAGCGTCAGTTGACAGAAGATAACACGAGTCAATTCAGCAAAAAGAAAGACGTAAAAAGAGCATAAACAACCTGTTGGATACAGGTGCACCCTGTGTGTGCTTGTTCGTTGGTTGGTCGTTTCTCTTGCAAGCGGAAACTGCGATGCGTCCGAATCGTTCCGTTGGAAATCAACGTGCAACGCTGCTTTGGCCTCCAAATTCCAAATTCCACAGTCCACCCAACACGCTGAGAGAGAAAGTTCTGCACAAAATGTCCGCGGCCTGGCACACCTGAACTCTTTGACCTTGCTGAACTCGCTGACCTGCTGCTTTCTTTCCAAAGTGTCAAACATGAATGCACTCACTGAAGAGATTTTGTGCCACCATTTTTTCGCACCAGATGAGCGAACCCGAAACATACAGAAGAACCGTTTCAACGTTTAGGCAAACCTAATCGCCACGACAGATCAACAAGACACTAACTGTCGCAGACCAGACATTGACCGTTGAACTGACAATGAAACTGAACATGAGACTGACTTTGAGACTGACCATGAGCCTGACTGTGTGACACACATTGGGACTGACCGTGAAAATGGCCATGAGACTGACAATAAGATTGACTGTAAGACTGTGAGGCTGGCCATGAAACTGACTGTGAGACTGTTCATTGCACACAACACAAACGCACACACACACAGACACACATCGCAGAACTGACCTCGTCACTCACGTCTTGAACATGTCCCAGCAGGAGTGATCCTTCACAAAGGTGCACTCAATCCAATTCCACGCGAATCGCGGAAATTGCGCCACAATTTGAAATGAAAGATTGCACAGAGACCCAGAAAAAGAACACAGCTGGACGTCATGCATTTGAAAACAATAAACTTGTCGTCAAAGTGCAATACCAAACTGCGCCTTAGATCTATTCTGGTCAATTGTTTTCCGACAAAAAACTCTTTTGTTGCGCGACCTCTTTGTCCAGTTCTTTTGATGGATCAACACTGGATGGACACTGCTTCAGAAAAATTAGGTGAACACAATTGCCTTTGCACACGGTTTCCGGTGTCTGTTTCTGCATCAAATGGACCAGGAAGACAGAAATTTACGAGCACTCGCACTTAACGAGCATTTCTGAGCATCTGCATGTCAGGTTTTAAATTTAAGGTCACATTATCTGAACGTTTGCCTGTTTCACTGTGACACAGAAACACGGGGCTCCATGCACGCTCGTGGAAAATAGTTCCGAGGAAATCATACAACGACGTTGCCAGACATTTGATCAAGAAAAGAGTTGTGTTCTTGAACAGGAACCAGTGTGTGAGCTCACTTCTACAACATCCCTATTTCCTCTTCTATCACCTTGATTTGGGCATCTGTCTTCTTTTGTCGCCACTGACAGGGTGAGATGGGTGGGGTTTCGCTGTGGATGGGTGGATCGCTGTGGACCGCTTCAATGAGCAACGTGAATGTGAGCGTTCAAATCACCAAGCAAGTCTGGCATTTTGGCGAACAGGGACGCTCTGTGCAATGTCTCAATGTGTTTGGCCTCCTTGAATCCGCGTGAATCTTTGTGAATCATGCATTGACTTCTCGTTTCAAGACCTGTCATTCTGGGATGATCAGGCCCACCCAGATTCATTGGTCATTTCGACATCGAGGCGTTGCAGAGATGTGGTCGTGTGTTGTGTTGGGTGGCAGTCCCATGCACGCATTCATTCAAACTGAGTGCACGCTTGCCAAGTTCATTTGCCCCCCACAAAAAAGATGTCTTTCGTTGCAATGCAAGTAAAGTAATGACGCTTGTCTTTCTTCAAAGACCTTGCATCCAGGAAGACAGGCTTTTCATCTGAAAGGGGAAATGTCATGGTTATTTGACAAAAGGCGGACCAGCTAAACCTTCAACGACTGCAGACCTCGGTCGGATACGAACCCTTTCCACGGCTAAATGCGGTGCCGAGATTTGCTTACTCTGACAGAATGGAAGCAGGGCATGGTAATACCGTCCCCTCCCACAAAGCAGAGGTCCACCTGGACTCTGTGACTCGCAACTTGAAACGAAGCACAAGAGCAAATCCAAAAGTGCTACACAAATGTGTCCGCTCCCTCCACACTCGGTCCGCTGCCGCAGCCAGCTTCAGAAAACGCAGGCTTGATTCCGACTTGTTTAACGAAGCTTATTTGGCTGAGATGACTACGTTCTATTATAACTGTAACGAACCATAATTTAGCTTATTTGGCAAAAACTCACATAAAGGGATGTTGAAAAATTATTGTCAGCAGACATTAATTAATTCCCCGTGAAGAAGACGAAAGGGCCCGCTCGGAGCGGAAACTTCAAAGTGATTGGATCGGTGATGAGGCACGCTCAAGGGGGAGCTTCTCTTTCACGCTCCAGGTTCTTGGAGCTGAGGACAGGTACAGAGGGAAGAGCAGAACTCAGTCCGTATTTTTTTGGTCAGATTGGCCGTGCTCCATTTGCGCGTGCGTGCGCTATACTGCCCGCGTTGTTGCGCGACTTCGACCCTGGATTGGAGATGGGGCGAAGTCAGCCAAATGTTTCGGTTCACTCAGCTGGCCGGACGCGAACGTGGAACGCGCCCACAGCAAACGACACAGGATCAAGAGCGAATGTTTGCAACCTGTGCGCACCAGCAGGATCTATCCGGCTTCGCATTTTGTGCACAGAGATTTGAGACAGTTGGAAAGTCCAATTCGAGACAGAAATTTGCAAGTCCTTCTTTTGGCGACGGGCAGATGGTTTCCTGTCAGAGAAAGACTTCTGCAATATATACAGATAAAACCAAAGGGAATTTCAATAACTCTTGACACGAGAAACTCAGCTGACTGTGTGGAACGAAAATGGCTCGGACTAGAAATTTGTGTGTGTGTGTGTGTGTGTGTGTATGTGTGTGTGTGTGTGTGTGTGTGTGCATGTGTGTGTGTGTGTGTTTGGAGAAGGGTGTAAAGTTTCAGACCTGAATCAAGCGCACGAGACCAAAGCAGAGAAAAGAAGCATTTGCCAGTGGAGTCTGGACAATACAAAAGAAACGGGATGGGTGTCACCAGAACGTTCCCAAAGAAACATTCGGGACAAAAGAGACATTTGGAGCGTCAAAAAACTTTCAGTGGGTCAGTCACTCGGATCACTGAATTATTTTTGCAAATTTTGATTGCAGCCCCAAGGATAAGCCGAGTGAACAGGCCAACCCTCATTATCACTCACTTCACTGAACAAATTGCCTCGGCTGTAATTACGCTAATCGTATTATGAGGATCGCAGCCCCATCGCTCCTGCTGGTCTCGAGGGAGCGACGGTCTGCGTGTCCGATCCGCCCCCCGCTCCGTTGGAGCGGCTCCAAGCGGCTTCACTTTCTCGCGTCCGATCAAAAGCAAGAATCTGCCAAGTTTTTTGCTGTGCACTTTCCCGGAAGTCTTCACCAATTGAGGTTCAAATGGGAAACAACTTGTTTGCTAACTGTTGCCTGTGAACGACATCGGTGTGGTGATCAAATTGCCGTTCCAGCTGTCTGCGACATAAATCTGCAACGACAGCTCTGTGGGCTTGTCCGCAAAACAAATATTACAAATATGAACACTTTCTGTCTTTTCACTCCCTGTCTTTTTGAAGTTTTGAGATCGACCCTTCAAGGCAGGACTTCTGCGTGCTGGCCTCGAAGGACAGAGTGAATAAAAATGCGCTTGTTTTGTTTCAAAAACAGAGCTGTTGAAAAGTCAAAATGAGTAACATAAAAAAAGTTTCTGCGAACTGTGCGGAAAATAAGCAGCTGAGCAACAGACATGAGCAAAACAGCAAATATCGAGGCTCGACTATGTGTCCGTCGTTTAATGAGGCTTATTTGTGCCTATTAGAAGGGCCTTTATCCTACGCTTAATGAAGATAATTTGGCTTATTTATCAGAAGTCACAAAGGGAATGATGAAAATATATTGGGAAATGACAGTCATTAGATTCTGTTTCAAGACGCTGTATTTTTTTCCAAATGTTTTATGTGTCTAATTAAAAAGTTTCTTCAAAGGTCGTGTCTTTTTTCTTTATCCCCTGATGTATTGATGACATTCATGCTTCTGCTTCTGGTCCAAATTGAAGAAAAAGACGGGCAAGTTGACTTGTCCTGTTCCTGACGCCTGTCATCGTTGGCTGCTGCAAGGACATGGTTGGGTTGTGCGTCTCGAGCGTGGGCTGGAATCAGTCATGGGGGTCTTGATCAATCCTAAAAGAGGGTTCCAGAAACCCTGTGGTCGGAACATGCGTTGGATGGATCAAAAGGGAATGTCTGCTTTGGGAAATGTGGTCACACTGGACTCAGCGGAGCAGACACGGATCATGAAGTATCGAACTGACCCATGGCAGTGTGAAGGTGCGTGGAACTGAGACCTTACTGTCAGTCGTCTTTGCCACACCTGCAGGTGACGGGAGAGCCCTCCGGTATCTGTGTTTCTACTTATGCGTGTCTCGCCTGGTGTCACACAGAACAGGACACACAAGCACGAACCAAGGAGAGGTCAGTCGAAGTCTCTACTTTTTCGAAAGGGAAAGAAACAGTCATCGACGTCCTTTGTTCTCCGCTGATCAAGATGAGTTTATGGATATCAAGTTAAGTTGGGCCCCAGGGTGTGATTGGCCCTCATTATGAATGGGTCGGCTTAATGGGTGTGTGCACTGCGAAACGCTCGGGGATCCTCAGGAAATCCCTCCCAATACTCACAGCACCTGGTGCACTCAGAACCTTGTGTACGTCAGACTTGGAAAAGAAGAATTTGGGCAAACACATTCAGAAGTGTTTGTTTCCAAGCCTGGCATGTTTGACAACAATGGGAAAACTTAAAATAAAAACGTCGTGGCCAGAGACGAGCACATTCATTTTGCTTTGTTCACATTTTTGCAAGTTCACCCTGCCCCTGCTTTCCAGTGGCCAACTGTCACAGCATTCAAGAAAGTGCGTGAAGGTCGTCCATTCTTGCACTTTTTCTAACAAGAAATCTTTCAAATGAAAATCACTGGGCCCCCGACTGGATCAGCATGTTCTAAGGCAGACACTTGGCCCTCAATTTGCGGCTGAAAACACAGGTCCATCTGTCAATAGTGATCAGCGCGGGTGGTCCCCGTGACACAGAACACGACTCCTGAAGGGTGAAGGGTCCAAATCGGGACAGGGTGGGGAGTCTGAGCCAGGATGGCTGGTAAAATCTCGTCCAAAATGGTTTCACCTCAGAAAAGGCCTGGTTCAGTTTGTCGGTTTTGTGCAAGGTGCTTTGTCACTGATGAAAAGAAAATAAGACGCAAAACGAATTTCGTGTGTGGTTTGGTGGGCGTGCGCCTGTCTGTCCTGGCGTGCCAGCTGGGAGTGCTGGACTTGCTCGAGTACACACACACATTGCGATTGATCCACAATAATACCCAAGAATATTTGATTCATCCACAGATTTCTGCGTCTTTCCCGTGCACCATGATGAACCCGCCGACCCCGTCACATTGACCCGAGACTCACCACGTCACGCACGTGGCGGTGTTTGACCGGATGTAATCGCATTATGAGCCATGTGTCCGCGCCAGAACATCCTCCGTCAATCGTAACTGAATTTGAACGGAACACACATCAGTGCTGCGATCAATCTCTCTCTCTCACTCTGCGCCAATTCCGCGATTAGAAATCCTGTAGATCAGTGAGTGACGGATCCAAGTAACAGCTTCCAAACTCCATTTTGTAATCGAAACGTTCTTGCTTGTTTCGAGTGAGAAAATTGACAAGGGGGCGGGATAAAAATTTCATGTGCAAAGAACGTTTCCCAGCAGACACAGAAAAGCGATTCATGCAGCACCTATGAAGTGCAGCATCGGCGCGCGAACACGCACCGGCTATCTCTTTGTCGTTTGTGTCTCAGACTTGCTCTAAATTCTGGTGTGTCACAGTCTCTGTGTTTCTTTTGAGTTTCACTTGCTGACTAAATCGAACACTTGAATAATCCACGAACATACGCTGCGGTGCACTGGTCCGCTGAGTCCCCCCTGGACAAGGAACCATGATTCATGCAACACGTGTGGCGCAAAGTTGTCTTTTCATTTTGATGTTCTGATCCCAGTGTGGAATCAGTGAAAAAACATGTCAACACTGCAAGGGTCAGGTTGCACTCAAACAAACTCTGGAGAGGACTGAAGGAAGAGCAGATCGAACTTTACACCCAAACAGCTTTGTCGTACGAAACCGAAAATCCCTGCAGGAACACGAACAGCTGTGTGTCAGGTCGCACAAAAATGCCATGACAAGAAAAATTGTCGATCGACCTCGGTGGATCTGTCTGCAGATGTTGCAAGTCTCCTGCATGAGGACCAACAGCGTGGAAGACACCAGAAATTATCCAAAGATATGGAAACCCACATTTAAGGCTTCAGCTCGGAGAGGAGTTGTCGGAGGTCCGGGGTTGTCCACGCCAAAAACTGCCAAAATTGTGTTCAGGTAGTGGTGAAATCAGACACCGTCCAAGCTCTACGAGGCAGCTCGGTGTTGGGTGGGTGGAGGGCGATGTACAAAGTGTACAGATAGATATTGGCTATCTAGAGGGTAAAGCGCGGACAACCCAATTATGACCCGACCTTTTTGCGCATTTTTTTTCGCGTTTTGAGGATGCACGGCGAGAAGAGCGTTTTTGCGAATCCCTGTCCACTTCCTGCGCACGACGTCGTCATGAGAGGCGATGGATGAGACACCCATGCACAAGCATATATTTGATTTGAAAGGCATTTCACATGTGAGGAATTTGTGCAAATTAGGATTCTTGAAAACTAAGGTGTGGCGTACACAGGATGGGCTCCTGAGCCGTGACACTGTTGCAGCCGTCTTCTCGTGGTCAGGCCTTGTAGGACCCTGACCCCGAGAATTGCCCAGTGCTGCTCAGACAACGTGCTTTGTTTTTTCCTTTGTACACTGCACGCGCCACGCGCACATAGTCCACTGTTGCTGCAACTGCAGCATCACTCTTCGGGGCTTTTCCACAACCCCAGAAACTTTCTGTACAAATCTACAACTCAGTGTATTCAGCACAAGACATTTGGTCGAAGTTTTACTCATCCAACTTGTTTCTCAACTGGGAACAACAAGTACCGTCTGAGAACGGACTGTCGTCAGTGTTTTGTGTTCTGTGCTGTGTTTGATGTTCTCATGGTCGAGTGATAAGGAAACCTGAGGCAACTCTGGCGCACCAGAATACAACAGGAAATCCCTGAAACCTCAGCGCAACACATCACCAAAACATCAAGTTCAGTCGTCTGAGAAGTTCATAAGCACAGAGGACTTGTTGCGGTGACCTGTTGGCACATCATCGAATTCCACCTCCCTCTTTCTCTTTCTTTCGTGTCTATCTCTCCATCTCTCTGTATCCCTCTCCATCTCTCTCCCTCTATCTCTCTCTTCTCTCTCTCTCTCTCTCTCTCTCTCTCTCTCTCTCTCTCCAACTCTTTGTCTTGCTCCCTCTTCATCTGTCACTCTCTCTGTCTGTCTCCATTTTTCTCTCACTGCCTGTCTCCCTCTCTGTTTCCATTTCCATCTCTCTCTCGTCCTCTCTGTCTCTCCCCATCTCCATCTCTTCCTCTCCATCTCTGCCTCTCTGTCTGGCTGTCTGTGCATCTGTCTCTGTGCTGGTGAGAGCGGAAGTGCTGAATTTCTTGTCTTCTTTGACAAGGTTCTTGTTGTGGAAGTTCATTTGAATACTTCAATGTTACTCACTCATTCTTGTGGCAGACAAACCACAACAACAAGTTGAATTTTGTTTCAGTGGTCTTGTAAAACACCAAACACCTCGAATAAGTCGATGCAGAGCGACCATTTCGCCCTCTCTGCACACGCACTGAACACGGGCATGCTCTCGATTTCCTTTGCGACATGCAACACCAACGTGCGCACACACTTTGCAGTTGATGCGTCAGTTAAATACTCATTCACAAAATTTGGGAGGGTGGAGACATCCGGGGACGCCGTCGCTGCTCAGGGATCCGCCCAGAACGAGTCGCAAACCGACATCATGTTCTCCATCTGCAATCCCGTCGTGTCCAATCGCAACTTCAAGTCGACAAACGATTCTCGTGCATGCCGCGCGTCACTCCACTTGGCACGGATCTGAAACACCAGAAACTGGCCGAAAACCGCCACGGCTGAAACATATACCTTCCAAACAGAACTGCATGTCAGGAGGTCCGAGGGACAAAGGCGTCGGTGCAATTCAAAGCTCGTCCCTTTGTATATAGTGATGACAATTATTAAGCCTCGTACCGACTCGGGAGGCACTGCCATATTGATGTGTGCCATAAGGGTTGCGAGTTGCACCAAATTCCTGGCTGTGTGAGAGTCGGAGGAGCTGGGAAGACCAATGACGACCCCTATTTTTGCCACTTTTTTTTTCATTTTGAAGCGACGAAAAACCACAGCGAGTTCTATACTGAATGCATCATTGGCGTCAAAATGTCTTTTTGAGATCTTGTTCGTTGCGTGTATTTTGCGTGCGTGTGAATTCCATGGCCAGTGAGGTATCTTGTCTTCGGTGAATATGCAGCTGGATCCACGCAAGACAGGCGAAGAAAAAAAAAGAACTTTCACCAGATGTTCAACAATTCCAAACAGAACGGGGATTGACAAAACCTGTTGGTTGGTCAAAGAGCGGAAACAGAGACTGCTGCATGGAAAATGTAGTAACATTGTAGGCACCTGTTGCTTTCCCTTTTTTGTCCTCCTTATTGTGTTCATGTTCTCGGTTGTCACATGTGAAACCAAAATTCCCGTTTGCAACTGTTTTTGCACGAAACACGAGTGACGACAGTCCGTTCACACCATGCACAGTTACAGAGGCCCCAGAAGTTCGGTTCTCCTCCTGTGTTGAATGCGTTTTTTCCTCGGCTTCAAACTTTGTGGCAACCAAGGGTTATTTTCGCACAGGCACATCTTTCGTGGCGAGATTGCGTTGTGCTAGAGGCATGACGTTCTGAGGGGGGTGAGAGGGTGGTAGGACCTGCAGAAGTGTGGTTGCACTTGCCAACTATCCAGTTGGGCAGGTCCTAACCCCCAATAGATTGAGAAATTTGGGTCGGTTGTGGAGGGGACAGAACCAACCCAAAACTTGGGTGGGTCCCACGGGTAGGTCTTTGAGAGGGGAAAACCCCATATTTTGAGTTGATTCCACCACCCCCGCCACATTGGGTGTAGTGCGGGGCCTGCTCTGATTTTTGGGTACGTCTCACCAAACTGAGGTTTCCTATCCCTCTGCCCTTCCTCGATAGTGAAGCCTCGCCTGTGTTTTGAGCTGTGCTTTGTTGTTTGTATGTTTTGGTGTGAAATGCTTGAGTTGGGATCCCCATCATGAGCATCTGTGCCCCTTCAAACAGTTCATCTGTCAACCCAAGCCAAGGACCTGAACACCATGCAGCGATACTCACTGTCAAGAGCAATTCAGTGCACACGGAGACGTGTTTGGTCTGTAACAGTTGAAGTCTCAAGTTCCTCTTGCCTTCAAGCCCACAGGTTTGGGTTCAAAGCCTCCCACCCCCGACAAAGTTTTGTGGCGATTCGTCAGGTTGTGCTTCACACCGGAGAATTGTGCACCATGTCCGCACGACGGGCGGAGCTGTTAGGGTACAAGTTGCGCCCTTTTGCTTCGCTTCCTGCTCAATTCAACCAAGGCTTCTTGTGATATCTGGTGTGTGTTTTGTGCGAGTGTTTCATGGAGATGCAGTTGTTTTCATTCAGTTCGATGTGTCATGGTTGTTCTGGTGTTTTGCTCCAGGTTGCTTGTTTGGCCCTGTCGTTTTGCCGAAATTGACCACCCAAGATTGATGTTTCGGTGAACCAGTCCAGTGGTTTCATTGTTCAGCAAAGCTTTGTCGAGAATAAACAATCAAAAAATTGATTTCGGTGCCGTTTGTTGGTGTTGGAATGATTTCGAAATGTGAAGGAGAGAACTGGGACAGGGGACATGGTGGCCAGGTCACACATGAAGAAAGGCTGCATAGGAAGTTGGTTCTCCACCCAGGCAGCCAACGAAGCCCGCGGCCGCTGGAGATTTGTTCCATTTGTGGAAAAGTATTCTGCGTGCCCGCGCACGAACACAGGAACTGAGCGCCAGACAGTTGACGCGCGTCGCACACCAGAAACTGCCCTTCATACGTGCAGGCTCTTTGTCTATCAATTCCAAACATTTGGTCAGCAGTTGGAAGGTCCGGAGAGACTCCCGAACGGCACAGACAGGTGACCTCACCTTGAGAAGCGCAGGAGCTTGGACAGCGCTGAGGTAGCGTCTGGGGCTGTGAGTCTGAGGAGTCTAAGCGGGGTCGGCTCCCTCTGTACGACCGAGGTCCAACATTTTGCAACATTTTTCATCGCCCCATTCCGAAATTCGGAGCGTAGACAGACCCTGCTGTTGGGGCGATCCGCGATTTTGATTCTCAAAGACTTGTGACACATAAACCTTGGTTTTTGCAGCGCATCTTTGCGTGCACAGAACAGCATTCCGTTCCTCCCTTGTTTTGAAAGACAAGCCACGCTTCTGAATCAAGGACTCAGGTGGATCCTGTGTCGAGGGGCGTGAAGTTATCGACTTTGAAAACGAGGGAAACAAACTATTTTTCTTTTTGTATGATTGTGCGAAGTCCCTTGAGGGCAAAGCACCATGTGGTAGTGCAGTATATAAGGCAGGTTTGATGAAAAGTCCCCTGCCCCCCTGCCCTCAAGGGACATCTCACAAACATACAAAAAGAAAAATAGTTTGTTTCCCTCGTTTTCAAAGACGATAACATCACGC
>JAAUXT010066802.1_pt1 | contig 13293 bp, 9 predicted proteins | sample 7278171 | NCBI WGS metagenome assembly JAAUXT01 (sample SAMN14350112, study PRJNA611818) | marine sediment metagenome | isolation source: surface marine sediment (1.8m) | place: French Polynesia: Moorea | collected 2018-08
CATGTGTGTTTGTGTGTGCGTGTGTGTATGTGTGTTTGTGTGCGTGTGTGTATGTATGTGTGTGTTTGTGTGTGTGTGTGTGTGTTTGTGTGTGTGTGTGTATGTATGTGTGTGTTTGTGTGCGTGTGTGTGTGTGTGTGTGTTTGTGTGTGCGTGTGTGTATGTGTGTTTGTGTGCGTGTGTGTATGTATGTGTGTGTTTGTGTGTGTGTGTGTGTGTGTGTGTGTGTATTCGTATCCACTACGGTACGTTGAACACTGAGGATCTACCAGGCAAATTTTGGAGTTTGAATTCATGTGTACAATCAAGAATCAATTTCAAGTGGGATCTATTCAACGCGTACCATTTTGCGACTGGAGACTTGACGCACTTGCACGTTTTGGATACGCAAAATGACCCAAGTCCGCTTTACTCAGTGTGGCTCCGAGACGAGTCCGTACAATAGGTAGGCAGCAGATGCTTGTCTCACCAGTACATCACGTGGGTTCAAACGATCGCCTTGTGAAACTGGACTTCCAAGTACGGTAGAATATCAGCCGCGCGCCACTTACATCGCAAAGGTTTGTTGTCGGGAAGCTCTGAAATTTTGCCAAAATGACAGTCCAAGAAATGTTCTTGCATGTCGGCAACTTGGAAACTCAAAAAAGGGAGATATGTTTTTTCACCATTTGAATAAGTAGTTGAAAGTACCTTCAGAGAGATTTCGTTTGCTATCTAGCATCAGAATTGATCTCCAACAATTTTGAGGTTTCTGACAAATGAACATTCTTCACTTTTGCACCAAATCGAAACCTGTTTTTGCACGCAGAACTGATTGATTTACTTAACAACACGCAACATGGCTTGGTGCTGAGCTCAAGGGTGGGGGAGGGACTCAGAAACTTAAGAAATATGAAAACTCCGAAATCTGGAAAAATTGATCAAGTTGGAAACTTGGAAATCTGAAAAAAGTGACAAAATCCAAAACAGTGAGGGGGGGGGGATTATTTAGAAATTTGGAAATTCTCACTTTTCATCCTGTGTTTTTGTAGTAAAAGAGTACATTTCCCATCAATTCCTTTTGCTATCTGGCATTAGAATTGTTCTTTCACTTATAGCTTCCAAAAAGACCTTTCAAAGCAAGATAGATCCAAATCTATTTCATTGCACGAGATATGGCCTGAAGTGAACATCAAAGGAGGGGGGCAACTCAGAATCTCAGACCAAACGAAACAAACAAAGGAAATCTGGAAACTCAAAAATCTGGAAAAATTGACAAAGTTGGAAACTTAGAAACTCAAAAATAAAATAGTTGGAAACTCAGAAATCTGGAAATTTAGAAAAGTCAGAAACTTGGAAATCTGGAAACAGTGACAAAGTTTTTCTTCCAAAGGGGGGACTCAGCCAGATACAGGGCAAAAGCAAAACACCACTGGACTGAAGCGTTTCACCGAAACTGACCCACACACCACACGCTTACTTTTCTGCAATTAGCCCTCCCTTGTTTCGTTTCTGCTTGAGAGACAAGTGTGTGGATAAGTGCAGAAGAAGCCCCGCGAAGCGATAAACGTCCACAGTTGGATACGTGCACGTGAGATCAACGTCGCATCTACTTTCTTGTTCGAGGAGCAGAAGTATTCTACAAACTGCTGATCTGTCTTGCTCCAACTGGAGCTGAGATACATGGCGAATATACGAATTGTCAGTCAACTTTTCCTACGGTCAGCTGCATTTCTTGTTGACAGGAAGGTAATTTGAACTTGCACCGTGAAACTTGACTTGAAAGCGTCACGTCCTCCGCTTTCTCGCTGTTGTGGGCAGATTCTTTCAAAGGAATGCAGATGAGTACAAGATTTTTCCTCAGCTACCTGCCGACTATACTCTATCAGAAGGAAAAAAGTTGTACCAGGACATCAGCAGTCACCTTGGGTGACAACACGCTCTTTTCATGCAATTTCGCAGCTTCGTTCCTCGCGGCCCTGAGCACCGAGACGTGCCCAGATCTACGTCATCTCCAGCAGTGCAACTGCAGTTCACAGCCTGTGCTTTGTTTCACCATGTCATACACACTCATTCAGAAGTGATGTCTGAAACTCGATCAGATTTCTTGCGTTACGCAGCGCTCCGTGTTGAGTGTTGCCGGTTTTTTTCAGGTCAGTCTTGTAGAGTTTCTTCCATTGTCCCTCTGTGTCCGGCGGCCAAACAGTAATTCAGTTCGTCATATTTCGCCTGAATCACAGAGCACGTGCACCACGTATTCACAACGGCCATCCCGTTCGCACTGTTTGCACAACAGCGTCACACTCCACATTGTGCGTATTGCTTTCGAAAGCATGCCAAGGAAATACAGCTGCAGATAGTCCGTCCCGTGCAAGCCCTGAACGACGCCGGCAGGACGCGCTCTGCTTGTGCACTGCCCGGTTTCGAGTTCCTCTGGCTTCTTGGTTTTCTTGTGCCACATCACCATGCCATGTTCTTCCAGTCCAAATACTGGATTCGTTTGCTTTTTTCATTGGAATAGGTCTCGCAATTTCTCGTGCATGTACAGTTCTACATCCTATTTACAGTGAGTTATGATACAGAATCTTTTGCTATGCGTTTGCTCAACGCGCGTTACCCGTGCGCGTGTCTGTCGGGTTCTCACGCCTGTTTCACATTTGCTCTCCGGGATTCGACGTCCTACTCTGCATCCACGAACAGCCGTCGACAGACAGCACTTCGCGGATGTCTGGGACGTCGTCTTGTTGGAAGTTACACTGACACAATGAACCAGCGTTCTCCGTGCATCCCTGTCTATTGCTGTGTGAGTATGTAGCGGGTCCGCCTCGCTCGCGCGGGGCACGGACGGCACCGGGTCTCAGCTGCTGGCGGCGCGACGCCGTTATCCGTCCAAGTATTCGAGGTACTTCTTTTCTATCACTCGGGGCACCACTTTGTGTCTGGAAATATGCGCCATGTTTGTGTCAGGTTACAGTCCGAATGACGCACAGAACACAAGAATAGGCAAAACAAACCAAACTTCACGGGGAGGATGACTGACACGTACCTGAGAGGGAGCAGGAGAAGGATGAGGATGGGGAAGGTCATCTTGAGGTACGGGTACGGCGAGAAGCCGAAGCCGCACATGACGGCAAGCTGGATGATCTGCGCCGCCGTGAACATGTGCACCTTGCGCTGCGGCACGCTGCGGATGTAGTGATTCGGCGGGTACGCAGCCTGCACGCCAAACACCACATTAGTCAATTGTTCGCGCTGTGAAAAAGCATTCGAAATCAGCAAGAAACAATGCAGCGCAATTCGAACCTGTTCAGTGACGAGAAGTAGGATCCTGTCGAAGAGCTGGTTGTGGTTGAGCGCGTTGATGGCGAGATAGAGGAAGAGACCGTCGAGCACGGCGCGCGGGATGAACGAGAGCGGGCGCGGCAGCATGAGCAGCGACAGCCCGATCAGGATGTGCGACATGACACCCGTGATGCGTGTCTCCCGCACGCGCACAATCCTGCAGGAAACCAACGTCATGTTTACCGAGCGTCAGGACCAAGGGAACCTGGATACACCTGAACATTGCGAACTCCTTTCAGGCTGGTGGCACACAGAGCATCGAGGCGAAAATGCTGACCCTGAAGGACGTGTCATTGGGACTAGCAAAGACTTTCAATGCAAACCATATTGAATTTCAAAAAGTAAATGTACTATTTGGAGGAATGGAAACCAGAGTGATTTTGTCTCCACATTTTCATACCTTCTGCTTTGCTGGGGTTTTGGGAAGATTGTTTCCTCTTTGTTTTGACAACAATACTTTTGGCACAGTATTCAGGGTCAAATCAGCATCGAAACACGCGCTGTGTGCGCCAGACCTCACTGGACAAGCCCGCGCACGCGCCTCTGCTCTTCGACCCAGGGAATTGTCTACAGTTTGAGTTGTTGGTCGGAAACAAGAACAAGAACACTGAGCGGTGTACACAAGCGCCAAGCTGGAAGCACGGTTTTCGTAATCTGCATCCGACACAGATGTTACCTCTCCAGTGCATCCAAGCAGCAAGTGACAGCAAATGTTGTTTGCTTGGAGGGTCCCACTGATTTCTGACAGATAGTTTTGTTTCCACCAGACATCACATTTCATTGGTGCGAGACGGAGCGGGGTTGCACCGCACTCTTGACTTCTAGTACAAATTGTTTTGGCACGAAAATTTCATTTTTGGCCACTCTGACCGGGGATACATCCTCCCTGAAGCCAGAAAATAAAAGGAAAACAGGAACCTCTAAGTTTTTTGTGGGAAGGGGGTTCCATGCGTTCCGGATTTGCGCAAACACGCGCCGATGTTCCTTCGCAGTCGACAGTGTTAGGTTCAGAGTGTGCAGGTCTGTGCCTGAGGAGAGGGTCGGCTTGGAATTCAACTGGTGTTGCGGAGTGTCTTTTGAAAGCTACGACTACGACGACTAGACCTACGACCACAACCATCACAGGATTTCAGAGCCAAACACTGAACCCACACATTCTGGGTGCTGGGTGTGCAGACTGACATGTCGAAAACGCAGTGCCACACACCGCTCGACAGACACAACACAAACAGGCAACGTACTTCTGGTAGACGTGACCCTGGTCGACGTAGTCTTCCACGTCCGCCATGGCGCGCACGTGCAGCGGTGAGTGCGGCAGCGCCCCGTGGATCATCGGCAGCCCATAGAAGGAGAGGCAGCCGTTCAGCACGGCGATCACCATCATGTCCCAGTGGTAGGCAGGACCCTTCTTCAACCTGAATGAAACCACGTCAATCGTCTTGCAGCTTGTGCAATTCAAAGGCACTTTGGAGATTCCAGGTCCTCTGCGTCCCTCGTGCGACTGAACGGTGGATGCATTGCTCACTTGTTCGCAGGGCTGTTGACCATGGCGCTCGAGATGTTCTGGTCCATGAAGAAGAGCAGTGAGAGCGGGAAGCCGAGCGCCATGGCGCCCAGCACCGCCGTCCACGGCAGCGCGCCCAGCGGCGGCAGGTTGAACACCGCGCCCTCGTAGAAGTTGAACGGTTGCACTGAAAATGGAAGTTCAAATACGGTTTTGAATGTAGTTTCGAATTAGTTTGCGTCACAATTCGGCGACTGTTACTCTGAACAAACTGGTTCCAACTAAAATGGAATACTCACACTTGACACCTCTGAATACGTAGGACCCGAAGAAGGACATGATGATGACAGCGAATGGAAGTGCATAGTCGGCCAGAATTTCACGTTTACTAGCATTCAAGTATGGCCTGTAAAAGAGCGGCGAAAGGAAAACAACCTGACCCAGCTTCAGAAATTCCCTTGGGTTTCACTTGAACTGTCACACCACCATTTTGGGACCCACGTTTTGGTGAAGTTGAAGAGAGATATACCAAGCCACAGTGTCCCGAGACAGAGCAGCAGGTACAGTAGCGAGTTCTCCCTGAGACACACATCCGCCTCTCCCGCCGCCTGGGCTGCGGAACTATTACTCGTGTCGTTCACTGAAACCAGCAAGAAAACACGATTATTCTTTTTCCTGACCATGTCTTCCCGCGTGTGCGCAAATTTGTCTTTTTTTCTGATGGTTTCTGATGGTTCTGCTTCCGCCAGAAGAACCAAGCCGATTCGTGCCGAATGACGTTGGCGATGTGATGTCTCGCGAGACCAAGATGAGTCCTTGCAGCATTTTAATCTCAAATGCTGCCTGAAACGTCTGTTCCTAACTCCCAAAATACCCCAGAGGGCTTGGTTTTGTCTGGTACGAATGAATTCGCGCACCTATGGACGAGATAGTGGTGGCTGCGAGCGCCGCAGCGGAACCATTGAGCAAAGTGCTGCCCCCAGCGGCGTGGGCGTGAGCCGAGCGGCCCGCCTCCTGCGAACACGCCGACGAGTTGTAGTTCTCTTGGAAATCTGCGAGGGAAGATGGCGTCACTGAAAACGTGCTTCAAGATTTTGACAATGCTGAATAACAGAATGAGTTGTACTCACTGTGATACACATCCCTGAAGGCATCTACCATGAAGGCAATCGAAATAAATAGGGCGAATATTTCTTCTGTAGACCTGTGGACACACGGGAGATTAGTTCTGTTGCGGACACAAGTTTTGCAGCAGACCTGAGAATGTCACACGAAGACGTTTCAATACCTTGTGGACCATTTCATGAGCCGGCTGGCGTCAGATACTGCATAGAGAAGGAGGAACATCATGTTCCACAGACCCACACACGCGTACATTGCAAAAAAGTCCAGGCCCCAGTCATCACAGATGTTGTAGATTACTGCAAAGAGAATGTCAGCGATCACACACAAAATCACATTGTTGTGTTGAAACCACAGCCATGTGTCACGACGCCCAAACCAAAGGACATGAAGGACGCTGTGTATTACCTTTCGTGTAGAGAGCTAAAGGAGCCGTGGTCAGCAGCACCACCATCGGCTGACCCCCGACGAACGCAAACGACAAGCCTCCGATAGTCTGCGACCAGATCACTTTCTTCACGTCTGCAATGGTTTGTTGCTCTCGTACATTCCCTGGAAAACCTCTCCACCGGCTCAAGGCACCTTTACGCACAGAACGCACGGGATTTGTTGAACGATGTGAAAATGTATGTCACGGTTTAAAACTCGACCGCTTTGTTTCTTCCTCGCTTCTCTACCTTCGACACGAAGGGAAACTTTGGTCCCGCTTTTGACAAGTACAGTTGCACAACTGCAACCAAACCAAGCGAGTATGAAGTGTGATGCAACTTATTTTATTCAAAGCAAGAGAAAAAAACAAACGAAATGTGAGTTTACTGCACCTACGATATGGTATGAAAATGCAAAAACCAAAGCGTTGTGCATCACACAGGCCGGAATGTCAATGTCAAATGTCAATGTCAAATACGGCGAGATTCGACTCCAAATCAGGGATCGGAAGATGCGTTCAAAACGATCGTGACTGGATTTCCAACAAACACAATCAAGATTCTTACAGTGTGTCTGCCTTACCAATTTTTCCCTTGGTGTTCGTGTCGTTGAGCACACCAAATGCAATAGAAGGCAAAAGGCATGCAAAATACAAGAAGACAGTCGCGGCCAAGCTCTTGTGGATTGTGCGAGGACCATAGATGCCTGCAAGACAATCAGCAACAAAAAGCAAACTTAATGTAATGTTCAAAATCAACACGACGTGAGTCGCATCTAAAAACGCTATACACGAGTAGAAGAGTGGAATGATTCAGTTTCAAGGGCAGTGCTGCAGAGAAACAAGTGCATGCAGAACAACGCTACTGTTTCTCGCTCTTCGTTGTTTGTGGATGGTGAGAACATGTCATCAGGAACTCTGCCGGTGCAGCGCATGGCTTTGTTTCAGAAAGAGAAAAGCTGCCAAGGCCACGAACCAGAGCCTGGGAGAGCTCTTCGCCTTGGATCAAAATCCTTCCATTGTCGGCAACAAGCGCCAAGCAACGAGCTGCACCGTCAACTTGTCAAGATGTGCTGTTCGTTTCAAAATTAAGGTCGCATTAGAACGGAAGCAGTACGTAACCAGTTGCAAGGTTGCACAAACAAATGTTTTTGGGGTGGGGTGTTCGTAAACTCTGTACACGGATTCAAGGTGCAATTTATCACGTGTGTGTCCTGCAAGAAGCGAAGTTAAAAAATTTGCATGTTCAAAACACATGTATGAAGCTCAGGCTGGGCGAAAAACAGTTGTTTTGGAATTCAAATCGATCAAAATGTCAGCAAAGAACAGTTCCAAGACAACAACTTTCAAAAACAAACGTTGCAATTGTTTGTCACCAGTCTCAGAGTCTGTAAAGTCGAAAATGTGTTTTGAAATAGCATTTGGCATGCAAAGTGAAGCCACACTGAGAGATAAGGAAAACGTTGCAGGGGAACACGAGAAGAAGGTTACCGATTTTGCCATGAGTATTGTAATCATTCAGCATTCCGAATGCTATTGAGGGGATTAGGATTGCAAAGTACAGGAATATCGTCGTTGAAAACACTTTGGATCTTGTCCTTGGACCTCGAAACCCTGGAATTCAAGCGCACAGAAATGTGTACGGTTAGCGCAGCTGATGTGACCACCCAGAAAACATGCAAAGATTCGCGCGACCGTGTTGGGGTCATTTTCAATCGTGCTGCTTTGTTTGACTCGTGACCAAACAAAGGTCCAGTGCTTTCTCGCTTTGGTCTTGTTTTCCATGGCTTTCTTGACTTTGGGCGCAAACAGTGTTCAGGGACAGAAGTTCACCACGTCTTAGTTGCAGTTTACGAGGCACTGAAAACCACTTTGGACTGGTAGAAATCTGCATGACAGGATAGAGAGCCCAAAGCGTTGTGCTCAACCTCTTAAATTGCGGTGTGCTCTGCATGAATCCAAGAGCTGACCTCGAAAACTCGACACCTCTGGAGCTTTGGCCCCAAGTGTTTCAATCACCCGGAGGTTTCTGGTGAGCTTTAAAAACAGCGCGCACCCCCCACCAAAACAAAAACAAAACAACTCACCATCTTTGAAGTCGGACACATAATGTGGTATACGTCGCTTGAAGTCCTGCCTCAGCCCACGCGCAAACCAACACTTCGTCTTGTCCTGCAAAACGGAGAACGCACAAAACTTGTGAACTTAATTGTGAGAGTCGGGTGCACGGGCGTGCAGTTGACCCTGTGGAGACAATATAGACACTGCTTCTCTAATTCACCCTCCAAAATCACACCAAAGAGACAATCATTCCGCGTTTGGACTCCAGCTTCTGGTCGCAGAAGAACAGACCAACAAAGCCAACATTTTCGCTCCAGCAAAATACTTTTGAGCCAACAAATCTGAGGAAAAAATCCGCTCTTCGGGCTCACTGAGGAAAGAAAAGCAAGTCATACGATGCGAAAATCTGGGCTCACAAAGAGAAAAGAGGTCTGCAAAACAGAAGTGTGAAGATCCACCAAACAATATCAACAAAAGCACAAAGAAAAGGTTCGTCGAAGCAACAAGAAAAACAGAGAAGTAAACCAAGAACAAAAGAAAAAAAAGCGTGCACGTTGCAAACAACAAACAGGAAAACTCAAAAGAAGCAGACCGTGTGTCGGTCAAGCTAAAATGAGACAATTCGCAAGAACATCCGACCAGACACTCGATTCACTCGGCATCACACACCATCTGCAACAACCCGAACGCAGTGTGTCCAAGCTTCCACATCTGAATGTGTGTTCGGAGGTCTGACCGCACTGAGAACACGGTGCCTCAGGCAGACTGAAGGGTTGGCCCACATTTCCAAACAGAGCGAGAGCTGCACAAAATCCCGCCTGACAGTGATCAAGACAAATGAACTCAGAATTGTCAGAATGCACTGACACTTAGCTGCAAAAACTCACAAAACGGCGGAGTCATGACTGCAGACGAAGAGTCTTTTCTTGTCAAATTATCCACTGTCCGTTTAATTTAAGCTTTGGCAAGTTTCAATTGCAGCCTGCGCAAGACAGATGGGGACCAGGAAGACACAAAGAGGAAAAACAGAAACAAGGTTGTTTTGGACAGGTAAAATTTCGAGTTGTCCCAAACTATAAAGCTGATGATGAGCTCATCAGGTCCATGTCCGTGTCCTGTACCAAGGTTCCCAAGAGGCGGGCGTTTGTTTCGCACTTTCACTGCTGTGCGCTGAAACAGCTGCAACTCTGGAGCTGAGAATCTGAAACTTCAGCCCAGAACTGAAGACAACCTGTCGAAAACGACCAATACCGGAGTGTGTGTGAGCCCAGAGGTAGAAGCGCGCCACAACAAACCAGTACATCGTCAAGGACGGCCTGTGGGTCGGGCGCGCCGGCGCCGCCGTTCGGCCCGCTCAGCTTGCGCTCGGGGTGCGACTGCTCCTCCGCCAGCTCCTTGGTGTGCTCCCACAGCAACTTCTTGAACTCGTCGTGCGAGTTGACGCAGATGAGCTGCTGCCGCAGCTCGATGTCAGCGAAGAGCGTCGCGAACGTGCGACCCGTCTCCAACGCGTTCTTCGTGCCCTTCTGCAAGGCGACGAACACCAATTTCAAAAATACAATCGATCCTCCTTGTTCTCATCACCCACACAAACGCCGAGACATCCTGCAGAGCCGAACGTGTCGGGACTGACCTCTTTGGTTGGCGCGACGACGAGGATGATGAAGTAGACTTCCTGACTCGTGCGCCCCAGGTTGGCGGGCGTGCGCAGCCGCGCGATCGCCACGTGACGGCGCTGCAGCGCGGGCATCGTGCACCTGCAGAGAGCTTCACTGTCCGCAACTGCGTCTCATTTTCACCCCGTGAAAAGCGCACGAAGTGCCGTTGCCCAGGCTCCCCCTCCCCGCTTGACAGGTGGCTGGGCTGTACTTACAAGATGCAGATCCACGACTGATCGTAGTCGAATGCTCCGGAGTAGGTGCAACATGTTCCTTGAATCGTCTTCGCCAACTTGTGGACTGAAAACAAAACAAAACTCAAGATACGATTTTCATTGAGCTGGAGAAACGACAATCAGAATGGGACTCATTGACACGATTTTATCTTCTTCAGGACGCACACTTCTTCATGTCTGAAATAAGTTGTATCCAACCGATTCGAGGCTCCTGAACTTCCAGAACTCAAGGACAAGAGTTGGACAATAGTCGGAAAAAGTTTGTGTGAAAACAAAACATTCGACTTTGTGATGGCTTAAATCGAGACAACTGCATTCAAGAAAAAAAGCAATCAAAATTGCAACACAGAGAGCAGCCAGGTCCTCCACCTCTGTCGGGTGAGGGCACCGCTGCACTCCTTTTCACGTACAATATTCATGCGTGTGGTGGAAAAAAATGGAACCACAGAATTTTACTTTGGACGTTGAATACAAGACTTGTCTCTCAAATCAAGACGGTGGTTGCAGGTAGTTGGAATGAGAGTGCAGGGGGTAATCGGTGTGGGTCAATTTGCCGCTGGCTTATGTCGATTACAATGTTGGTGGTAAATACGTGTGAATCCGGTTTCTTGCCGGTACCAGAGTGGTTCACTTGTTGGCAAGTGATGCAATCTGATCTGTTCGTTTCTTTTCTTCTCTTCTTCTGTTTTTGATGTCGTCCTTCCTGATTGATTGTTTTTGAACTTCAAATTGGACACCCAAAGTAGAATGGTCAAAACGTTTTCTGAAAATTAAACTCCTATCTTTGTTACTTCTGGCACTCGGAACACGTGGGTTGGACGGAATTCATGACATTTTCAACAGCAACAACGCTATGTACGTACACGGTTGGTTTCCATCTGCGCAGCAACAGAAAAGACATCACGTATCGAGAGACATGTCAGACTGTTCGAAAGCTCACCAATGCGTTCTCTCAACTCATTCGCACCTGATCAGACGTGCACACACGGGTCTTCGGTCTTGTGGTTCGAGTGAGATCCGTCAAGATTCAATTGCAACATTTCTCTGTGTGTCAAGAACTTCCGTTGCAAGTTTTTCAAAGCCAAAACGAATTCAGTTCACTGCAGATCTGTGGAGAACACAAGGAGCATGTTTCTTCTTCTCAATTCAAGGCAGATCCCGCTGCAGCATAAAGCCTAATTTCTCTGCAGGCGACGCTGGTTTATCTATTGCTTCCTCGTTCCTGTCTGCATTATTCAATCACTGGTACTGCCTCAGGAAAGCATTGCACTCGAGCGACAGCGGACAAATCCTAATGGGAGCACACCGCAGAGAAGAACCCTCACAGCTGATGTTGGTCGCTTCTCTTCTTGGCTCAAGTTTCGACAAACCGACAGATTCGCTGATCCAACAAGATGGACACGTTCGGGTGTCTGTGGAACGAAGTGAACTCGGGACAGCAAAACAGAAAGATGACATGCAGACGTCTTCACTTACGAACAGTTGTCATCGGAAAGCAATGAGAATCGTGAAGGCACTGCAAAATTGATCAAGGACGAAAACACCCTCGGTGTCAATCTTGACAACATTTTCCCTTCAACTACAATTGCACGACTGCAAAATTCCATTTTTGTTTTGTTCCTCATTTCAACCAGTGGAAAATGCTCAGGAACAGATAGACAAAGTACGTCCTGCTCTTTGGAAGATTCTCGTGCTCGTGGACAAAGTGACTCGGAAAACGCACCGCAGCAAACTCATTTCTGCTCTTGCAAAGCTCCGAAAACCCTTGGCGCCCACGTGCACCGGAATCCAACTTTCACACATTCTGTGTCCGACAAAGACTCAATGAGCAACAGTATTTTATTCTTTTGTCTTGGAAATGAATCTTGCAGCATTGCAAAATTTTCTTTCCAGAGACGAAAAAGACTCTAATGTAATTCAATTTGGCTCCGTCTGGGCTACAGGAACAGAGCACAAGGAACGAGGAGTCCTTTGTGGAATCCTTGAGTGAGGCTTCCCTTGCGAGTTGATATGGAGGTTCGCATGCATCGAGCGGCCTTGGTCGGAAGAGCTTCATATCAGACGGATAGAAACCCTCGAAGAGGCCCAGGAAGCGACGCTCTGCTGTTTGAATGAAAGTCGTGAGCAAGGCTTGCTTCTCACTTGCACACGTGAATTAATATTTCTGACAGAGGTGTTTGGGTGAGGACGCACAAACACAGCGGTGCAGCCTCAAACCAAGTGTATCCAAAAACACGCTGCACCGCCACAAAACGATTCTTCGCGAAGGCCACTTATCTGGCCAAGGTCAGAGGCCGTGTTCTTATTCGCATTCTAAACAAGAACACTCAGCAGTGCAAACACACGCCGAATCGCTGACCTTGTTGCTGTCGCTGCTTCCCATATCCAACATTTTCTTGCCTGACTTCCCCAAAAGCCTGAAGTTTTCACTTTGCCTGCCAGAGACTATGTCCAACTTGGAGTGGCCGGTTGTTCAAGTGCAACTTTGACTGTCAGGATACTTGTAGATTTTGCCCAAGTTCTATTTCACAGGAAAGGGAGCGGCGGTTCCATCGTTCCGTGGTATTTCATGGGGCGTGATTGTCGAAAGTGTTATCTTCTCAGCGTGTGTAAAGCTGACCATCAAGACAATTTGCAGCAAAATCAACACTTGGCTTCAGGCCACGATCCAACGCTCAAAAATCAATTTCAAATTGGTGGCTTGTTGGCTGTTCAGTGTCATCAATCTGGCGCTGCCTCATCTAAATGGAAATCTGGCGGCTGGTGTCGAGTCATGTTTATCAGTTATCGGCCAAAGCGTGGGTGGAAACTCAAGTACCTGAAAACTGGCCATAGTCAGTCGATTTTTTCTTCTGTAGAGAAGAGCCCCCCACTATGGGGCAGCAAATTTTTGGGCGGGAAGGCTTCTGATTGGTCTAGAATTCAAAATCCAGCCTTCTGATTGGTCCAGAGGCCTAGTGCCCC
>JAAUXT010070121.1_pt1 | contig 13293 bp, 8 predicted proteins | sample 7278171 | NCBI WGS metagenome assembly JAAUXT01 (sample SAMN14350112, study PRJNA611818) | marine sediment metagenome | isolation source: surface marine sediment (1.8m) | place: French Polynesia: Moorea | collected 2018-08
CAATTCTCATCTTGACCATGAAACTGCTGCAGACATACTTTTGGAAGACACTGCCTATAGGTGCTTCGATTTGGCTCGCACCGATTTGGCTCAAATCGTGCAACCCATCTCAAATCACCTGAAAAGTGTTGCCTTGTGAGAAGTGAAAGACTGAGAAACAAACGTTTGTCATTTATTTCGAGATCCTCAACTCACCTTCCACAGAAACAGCGAGACGAAGATAAGAATAGTCCCAGGCACCTCGGCAACCAACTCCTGCCAGAAACAAATGACACAAAATGACATGGAAAAACAAGCACACAAGAACGACTGCCGTCATGAAAGCCGCGTGAAACGTTTGCACCTCAGTGGAATCCAAAAAAAAACAAGCACAAAAACTGACTTACACTGGTGAGCATAGTTGTAAAGATGAGAGCGTACACCAATAAGTAGACACCCACATTGAGTCCAATGAGTCTGGTCACTTTAGCCTGCGCAGAACTCATCCTCTGGTCTGATGCTGCTCCTGTTATTGTTTCATTTGATGTTAAAGGCCTCACATAGTTGTTATGAATCTTTCTACAGGCCAATTTTGCAATTTGTGTGTAGAAGCACAAGAGTGAAATTCCTATTATGCAAATTTCTACCATTGCAAAGTTCCTGTTCAGCTTGGATTCTATTCCCATGAAGGGAAAAGCACATACACCAGGTCTCCTGAAGCCTTCCACTAGAGAAGTTATGGTGTAAATTATAGGTGGATAAACCAAACAGATTCCAACTCCAATCAATGCTCTGTTGAAGGTCACAATACTTGGGTATCTCAAAGGATAAATCATATAGATGAACCTGTCCAGTGCCATGAAAGTTAGACTTAACATATCTCCCCTTCCAAGGCACATCATAAACCCAGTCTGAGCCTGGCACAGTCTCTCCAAATGGACATTCTGCAACATTCCATATTTTGCAGTCCAGATCAACAAGGCCTGTTCAAAAGGCCCAATAACTCCTAAAGCCAGATCAAAACATGCCAAGCTCACCACAAAAACATGTATTGTACTTCTCATATACTGAAATTTGACAACAGATAAAATCACAAGGGAATTTCCAAGAACAGCCCCAAAACTGGCTATGATGTGAAGAATACAGTTGACAACAATGAAGCTTTTTGAAGTGACAACTTGAAATGCATCATTGGAAAGTGTGCCAATGTCTATGACATATATCGTTGTATTGTTCATCCTTGTTTCAAGGTTTCCCTTCGCATCCGACAAGGCAACTGAACCTCCAGCTGTTGAAACATCGGCAGCCACTGTACATCCTCGAGTTCATAGACGGCGAAGTCGTGCAACTGGGGAGATGAAAGAAAAACCTCGTTCCAGTGTTCGAAGCCCTCGAACTACATTTCATCCTTTGATGAAACCAATGCCAGGCGCCGATCTGCTGTACAAGGAGCTCCACAAAATTCGAACAGATTCTCTGGGCAAAGCAAACGTTGACAAACAGAAATTTGAGCGTGCCAATTTCACCTCAGACCAACTTGTCTGTGTGATCAACGTTGTTCGTGTGAATGAAGGCTCGGAACTGAAGGAAGTTCTCAACAAGGTGAGTCCGAAGCAGGTGGACCTGAGTGTGTTTCCGACCACAAAATGTTTGCAGGTGATGCGTGTGCTTTTGTGGTCTGCTCTTGATCTTGCACTGAGAACCACGTCCCCTGGGCTTTGTTTTACTCAAAAGATCAGCTTCAAAGTAATGTTTCGAAAGCACCTGCCAGGCTTGGCTCTTCAGCAAGCCGTCTCCTTTGTGTTGTTCTCAAGTAAAAAGTATTTTTGAGGTCTGGTTTCCCACAAAGTTCACAAGAAATTGATAATCTCTTGTCTTTTTATCTTCAAGAAACTACGGCTGTGCTTGGCCAGCAGAAATGGAGATGCCAGTGGAACTTTGAGTTGCTGAACTGTGAAGTGTCTTCAGCCCCAACAGACTGCGGAAAGCTCTTCTGAAATCCTTGTTCATGTAGCCGTAGATAATTGGATTGATCCACACATTAATCTGAAAAATTCAGCAATCTTCACGTTTCCACTACAACTTGTGCATAGATCTGTGTTGGTGGTCTCTTGAAGCCCCTCCTGTTGTCAACTCACCTTCCACAACCAAAGGGAGACAAACATCAACAGAGTCCCAGGTACAACAGCAACAGCTTCCTGCCAAACATCAGAAAATATATGGAAACATAGTCACAAAATTCCAGGGAAAGACTCGTACAAACAGCCAGAGAAACGCTGTGATGAATTACTGTTCAAAAACTAAAAAACAACTGACCCACCTGTGCCAACATGGTGATAAACGTGAGAGCGTACACAAGGATGTAGACACCAACATTGAGCGTGATGAGCCTTGTTACCTTGGCTTGTCTAGAACTTATCCACTGGTCAGATGTTCTTCTTGTTGCTGCTCCATTTATTGCCAGAGGCCTCACCTGCTTGCTCCTCATCTTGCTGCAGGCCAACTTGGCAATTTGTGTGTAGAAGCAGAGGAGTACAACTCCAATGACACTTGCTTCTACCATGGACAAATTCCTGTTGAGCTTTGATTCTATTCCCATGAAAGGGAAAGCACACACATCTGGTCTCTTGAAGCCTTCCACCAGTGTAGTCATGACAAATATCACTGGTGGATAGACCAGCAAAAATAATATTCCAATCAATGCTCTGTTGAATGTTACAATGTTTGGGTACCTTAAAGGGTAAACCATGTAGATGAATCTGTCCAGTGCCATAAAAGTTAAACTGAACATATCTCCCCTTCCAAGGCACATCATGAATCCAGTCTGAACTCTACACAGCCTTTCCAAGTATACATTTTCCAGCATTCCATGTTTGGCAGTCCAGATCAACAAGGCCTGTTCAAAAGGTCCCAGTAGTCCCATAGCCAGATCAAAACATGCCAAGCAAACAGCAAACACATGAATTGTACTCCTCAAATATTGAAATTTGACAACAGATAGAATGACAAGGGAATTTCCAAAAACAGCCCAAACACTGGCTATGATGTGAAGAATACAGTTGACCACAAGGAAAGTTGTCGAGGTGACCATTTTGAATACATCATCAGAAAGTGTTCCAATGTCTGTGCCATTCATCATTGTTTGAATGTATCACCACGCCTCAAAAATGGGCAATTGTACCTTTGGTCATGACACATTTCTCGAACACCACAACGAATGCTGAAGTCCCTCAAATCAGGAAGGGAAACAAAACCGTCATTGTGCAGCTCGTAACACACAACTTTGGATACAAAAAACTCATTTGCAGTAATGTAAACTTTGACTGGACTTTCTGCGTGTGTTTTGTACCCTTGATGTTGTTGCACAAAGGACCACTCCTGCAGCGTTGCTTTCGCTAGAAATTATAGCCTCGAGGTTGCAACAGGTTCAAAAAGCCACCACACAGACGTTTCCGTCATTCTCTGGTACGATTTTTGTGGCCTTGCTTGTCACAAAGTACATTCAAAGAAGCTGATCATATTTTCCGTGCAACCCACAAAGAATATACCAAGGCAGTTCTTGGCTTGCAGACGTGCAGACCCCCATGGAGTTTGGTGGCAAACAAACTTCGGAAAACTTATTGTTTTCCCACATCCAACAAAACTATTTTGCTCACCATCCACCACCAACAGGAGAAGAAGACCATAAACGTCCTTCATCCACCAACCACTGTTGAGCAACGAAATCTCCCAACTCCAGCAAAAGGTAAAACTTCAGAAATTTGTCCTGAACAGTAGGTACATTGGCAAATTGCTCTTTATGAACAAGTCCAAAATGCAAACACAAGAAAGCCAATGCAAACAACATTTATTGTCTCAGCTGAGATGGTGAAGAAGACAAAAGAGAACACCAACACATAAGGACTCCTTCCGACATTAATGCAATGAGCTTTATCTTTCGGGATTGATTGCTTCTTCGCCGCTGATTAGACACGGTGCCTGTTGTTGCAACTTGTATATCCCCCCACCACCTGGTCATCAAGTGCTTTGTTGCAGGCCATTGTTGCGATTTGTGCACAACAATAATTTTCCAACCACAGCAACTTCTGCCACAGATCAGATTCTATCCCCATGAAGATGAAACACACACAAACGCGCACACACACGCACACACACACACACACACACACACACACACACACACAACCTGGTCTTCTGACACACATGCTGCAGATAATGCTGTTGGTAGATAGGCCAGCACAAATACAATTCCATTCTGTGTTCTGTGAAAAGAAACAATGTTGGGATATATCTGAAGTGGTAAATCATGCAGATGAACCTGTCCAGTGCCATGAAAGTCGAACTTTAAACATCTCCCCTTGCTGAAGCACATTGTCAAGCCTGAGCCTGGCACAACCTCTCCAAATGGACATCATCAAGCAAGCCATATCCTAAAGTTCAAAGGTATATAGCCTATTAAAAAGGTCCAAGTAGCTTCACAGTCATGTTTGTACACGCTCACAACAAGCATGCATGTGAATTGCACTCCTCATGGAACGTGATGACAGTATCACAAGGGATTTCTCAACAACAGCCCCGACACTGGCCATTACAAGCAAAACAGATTTCAGTGCCAAGACAGGTGTTGAGGTGGCTGCTAGAAACACATCAAAAGAAAATGTACCAATATCTGTGTCATTCATTCTCAGTGAGCGTGTGCTTCGCAGACAAACAAGGAAGGAAATATTTATTTTGAAACAGATAAACATCCAAAAGAAATTTTCAGACGTCATGTGCATGTTGTAACAACATGTACGTCTGGAGATGAGAGGTGAGTCCTGTCTTTCAAAGCTCTTCGGTAACGCGAGGTCCAGCTTTCCCTTACTTGTACCTCTTTGTCAGTCTCATGTGTTCTGCCCCCCCCAACACAAACTCGATGTCTTCTTGTTCTCGTATCTTGTGGTCGAGTTTCTTACTAGAACTCAGCCAAACAGCAGTGGTGTTGTTCCCTCCAACGGTGTCATGCGTCATGTGCGCTGCGCCCCCAGCAAAATCGACCAGATTAATTCCCGGTGAACGCATGAGAAATCCACGAAACCACTTGGTGCTGATATCAACAACAGGTTCCATGGTCATGCACGGGTGAAAAACCATCTGGTTCATCCAGAAGTGACGAATTTTTTGATTCTCAACTTGGTGCTGTCTCGTTGGCCACAGGAGCGGGTGTAAATGCAACTAAAGAAATATTCCCCCGGCCTTGAGCACTTTCATGTTGTCCTCCAGATGTGGCCATAATGAGGAAGCACACCTGCAGCCTTGTGAAGAAAATTGCATCATGAAGTGAAAATTACACACGAAAGACGCGTTCTATTGTTTCGCCAACCAGCTTGGTTTGCTGCTTCACCAAGTTATTGAGGCATGATTAGATCTCTGTCTTCCTGTTCTGGTACCTTGAGGTCTCGCTTCTCACAAAGGTCAGCCCAGCAGCTGAGTGAGAATCAACTACAGTGGTACGTGGACAGTGGAGATGTTGTTGCCCGTGGAACTCGGAGCTGTTTGATTCTCCAGAGGCTTCAGCCCCAACAGACTGCGGAAAGCTCTTCTGAAATCCTTGTTCCTGTAGCCATACACAACTGGGTTGATCCACACGTTGATCTGAAACACACAGAACACAAAATGACAAGCACCACAAAGCAACACCAGGCCTGAAATCAGAGGATAAAATGTGCAACCTGTGCTCACAAAATAAGTTTAACTTACCTTCCACAGCCAATAGGAGAAGAAGATCAGCATTGCGCCAGGCACCTCAGGTACTACTTCCTGCCAAAGAACCAAACAGATCTGCATGACACCCACAACTTTCAGACCAAATCTGTGGTGCATGAAAGCTGTCAGTTATTGGAGAATATTCAAATGAAAACAAGTGAAAGTACAAACTCTGACTTACCCTGGCCAGCAAGGTGACAAACACAAGAGCGTACACCAAGATGTACACACCCACGTTAAATGCGATGAGTTTGGTGATTTTAGCCTGACTGGAATGAAGCCTCTGGTAGGATGTTTCTGCAGTTGCTGCTCCATCTGCTGACGGCCCCACCTGGTTGTTACGCATCTTACTCCAAGCTAATTTTGCTATCTGTACATAGAAGCACACTAGTGCAAGTCCAATTATGGAAATTTCCACCATCGTATAGTTCCTATTCACCTTTAAGTCCATCCCCATGAAAGGAAAAGCACAGACACCTGGTCTCAGGAAGCCTGGTATGAGGAAGGTAAAGACACACACCACTGGTGGGTAGACCAGTAAAATAACAATTCCAATCAACACCCTGTTGAATGTCACAATGTTTGGATATCTCAAGGGGTAGACCATGTAGATGAACCTGTCCAGTGCCATAAAACTCAGGCTCAGCCAATCTCCCCTGCCAAGGCACATGATGAATCCTGTTTGAACCTGGCATAGTGTTTCCAAATATGCATTCTCCAGCATTCCATATCTTGCAGTCCAGATCAACAAGGCCTGTTCAAAAGGCCCAATAACTCCTAAAGCAAGATCAAAACAAGCCAAGCTCACCACAAACAGATGAATAGTACTCCTGAGATATTTAAATTTTACCACTGACAAAATTACAAGGGTATTTCCAATAACAGAACCAATACTAGCTATGATGTGTAGAATGGAGTTCACCACCAAGGTGGGTGTGGAGGTGACCACTTGAAACACATCAAAAGGAAGTGTGCCAATGTTCGTGCCATTCATTCTTGTGTTGGTCAGCCAGAGTTTGCCGACGATATTGGCTGCAATTGTGTTTGAATTTCAAAATGAAAAGCTCTCAATGTAAATAAAATCCAGTTCACATTTTGATGCGTGAACACACCTGAACGAAAGGCATATCGCGCACGTCTGAAGAAGCAACAAGGTCTCAGTTCTCACACAACATCGCAGCTCAATGTCAGTTCCTCGACGCGCTTCGCAACTACAAACGCACACACTGCCTGGTTCCGACCACCTGATCTCCTTGCCTCCGTTCTCTTGGACCTGTTTCGCACAGGCAAGAAACGCCGTGTGTTTTTCTGCTTTGATTTGCTGCTGAGAGGCACCACCAAACAGATGTGAGACAGGAGCGCAGCAAATGACCCACCAGGCAGCTGTGCCTTTCACAAAGTTCGAAGACCTGTGTGATGCCCCTGGAGCCCGTTTTCTCACAAAGCGAGTTCTGTAACTGGCCTCCAGTACACTGAGGTCGAATTTCTCAGGATTTCCTCAGATCTTGTACACGATGCTCACAGGCATCCTGGAACAAAAGCAAACCCCAGAAGAAAAGCAGGGGCCCAGCAGGTCACACTGTTTGTCTGAACAAAATTCAAGGCCTTCCAACTGCTGGGGCACTGGTTGTTGGAGACAATGGTTGTTTCCAAGGAAACGCAATGACCTCGTGCGTTTGGGTGGGCAGCATGTGTCAAACAGGGTTCACACCTTGTGCGATCTCTCACTTGAACACGCACACACACAGACACACACACACGCACACACACACACACCACACCAATACGTCACACAAACACATGAACGCACACACACAGACACACACACACACACACACACACACACACACACACACACACACACACACACACACACCCTCTGGAGTGGATCAGGTGTTTTCCTTCTGGACGCACATCATGCCCTGGTTCATTGAATCCGTCCACCCGTCGAAAGAGAAGAGCCCCCCACCCCACCCCATTCCACTACGGGGCAAATTCAATGAGCGCGGGAAAGTCTGATTTGCTGAACTTTGTCGGGCTCATGAAAAAGTGTCACATGGTGGGGGTGCCTTCTCTTCGAAGTTCTCGTTTCTTCTCAATGGTCTACACCTCCCAAAAGCATTTTAAAGCGAATCTGTTGGAATCGGCCACGATTCCGATTGGCACGAAACTCGGAGGTGAAGTTGCCGAATGCTGGAAACGAACAGACAAAACAAAGCAATTGTTAGCACCTTGAGGCTTTCAGCAATTAGACCGTGAGTATTCCCAAGATGGGAACTCGTAATCACACTGTTGTGGGTTTCTGCTCAGACTCGGGGATTGGAGGATGATAGAATCATTCTTTTTGATGCGCAGAATGAGGAGAATTGCAGAAAAGTTTTGTTTACTGCCGTCAAATGTGTCATCTCAGGACTAAATCTGTGTTCGTTTGCCTTGCCTCCGTTCAGAAAGCTTTGCTGAGTTTGATCAGCATTGTTGTTTCGTGATGGGTTGTGGGCAAACCACAAGGAAAGAAGCCCTCGCCCCTGGAACCAATATATCTGCCAAGAGTGGAAGGAATGTGGAGATATCTGGGCAATTTTCTGCAACACACACGGAGCAAAAAAATCCTGCACCGGAACGAAAGTGAACAGACAGTTATGCAAAAGCAGTCTGCAGTGGCCCCTTTGTTTCCTTTTTCTGTACATTTTCACTCACAGTTGGTGCTTCCTTGTTTGTCTCCGTGATCGACAGCTTTGGCCCGAAGCAACTGGGAAGTGTGTATAGAAAAAGATCAATCATTCAGGAACAACAACGGGCTTCACATCTTGGAGTTTTTGTGTTGGCGCACAAAACAAATTCAAGATTGCACAAACGCTTGTGGGAACTCTGGGTACATGCCCCGGGCTGTTGGTGTGTTGCTGCGGTGGCTCCAAACACAGCAAAAACAATTTCCAAAGCGATGTTTTAAATTGGGCATTTTCACTCCTGAAGACCGGTTAATTTTCAAGTTTTCTTTGCATTCAGAGGATTTGGACATGTTCTTTTTCCGAACAGGGGTGGTGTTACTGGTATTGGGATCCCAACCAGCAGAAAGTCTGAATTTTTTCTTCAACAAAGTGGTGAATTCCAGTGAGGCACCTGTCGTTGGGGATTTCATCGCTGAATTAAAAGCAGAAAGTGCGTCTCACTGTTCTGTCAGGTGGGTTCATTCAAGAGAACTGGTGCATTTCAGTCTCCTTTTTTCAGAAGTAAAAATAGCATCACAGTTGTCAAGCTCAGTGGCTACCACACCTGAAATATTCCCCAGGGCAAATTTGTTTGGTCTGTAACTTTTTTGTATTTTCGCCGACAGATGTTCCTCTGATGAACAATGCAACGGGTACATGGTTGACTCACAGAAAGAGGAGGACTGTAAATTAATTATCAACGTTGGTGGAAGTGGAAGTTTTGGTTCAAATGAAGTCAATGTTCATGTTTTCAAAAAAGGTCAAACCACCTTTGTTCTATTTTCATGCGTTTTTGTCTTGTTTCTTCATTTCTGCAGTTTAACTTTTGCTGAAATTGTTCAGTGGTGTTACACAAGTCTGTGTTTGATCTGTGTTGTTGCTGGGTATCGTTGCACGACCTGCCTGGTTCAAAATAATGGATTTCTTGATTGCAACCACACTGAAGAGATTCCTCCTGTTCCTGTCGACGGTAAGGACACTGTTTGCTGTGAACAACATTTTGGGGGAAAAAAACTCTTCAGCAGGGTGCCTGTTTTTCTTCTGTTCTTGTTTTTCCAGACTGGAATGGAATAGGAGTGCCTGTCCGGTTCTTTCTCTTTGATACACAAGAGGGAATTTTCTTGATGAACGGAGCTGTGTTGTCAGTCAACGGAAAGGTTCGGTGAAACTGACCATCTCGACCCAGAGGGACCGACTAAAATGTTCAGATTTTGTCAGACAAGGGGAAAGTTGTTTTTCGTGTTGTTGCCTGTTGTTGATTGCAGGTTGGAAACGGAATCAGCACGAACCACACTGACCAGTCGTACGTTTCCTTCGGGGACATGACCAAAGTTCAGACTTGTAGTGCAACTGGTGGTTCCTTTGCCCTGTGGGTCAATCTCGTGGACTGTGCGGAGGGTGGGGGGATTCTTTCCTCCAAAGCATCCGGAGCGACTGGCTTCTACTTGTTTCCTGCGCGCGAGACAGACGGTGTTGTTTTCCTGTACGAATCCGACAAAACACAGCTTTGAACCGCGTGCACGCAGCAAAAACTTGTTGATGTATCTCACTGCTGTCTTTCTGCTTGATCATCATGGGGCTGGAACGCACGTGCACATTGTCACTTTCAGATCCATCCTGAGAACAGAGTACGATGCATACGTGGCGTACGGCGGATCTGTGGTCTTTGGTCAATGGCAACACATCGCAGTGACGTTCGATTGGGCGACCGCGAAGGGGTATGGTGACGGGGTGGAGGAGTCGTCCGGCGGGGGAGACTTGGTGACCACCATCCCGGAACCGCTGGGTGCTGGCACACTGGTGGCGGGGAGGCACTACGCAGGTGGGTGTTCTGCTCAACTGATAGTAAAGGAAGACTTGGTCACACCAACATCACCAACAGGCTTTACCCTTCCTCTTCGAGCAGTGAACCTGCAAACGAACGGAAGAAACGGGAAGGAAAATCCTCTGCTTGTCAAACCCTCTCCCACCCACAGGTCTCTCTCTTCTTGTTTCTGAAATCACCCCCACCTGGCCCTCCATCCCCCCAGAACAGTAGATCCCTCACGCAAAGTTAGCATCTGGTTGATTCCTGCCGCCAGCACGTCAGAATCCTTAATGCTTTGAAGAAATTGAAATCCCAATACCTACCAAGACACATGCTGCAACACTTGTGTGCTTGCAATGGTTCGTGAATGTTGTGTGCTGAACCAAAATGTCCAACTTTCTGCAGGGCACTCCGAGCCAAAGGACTACTGCAGCTTGAGGATGGACGAACTCGCCTTCTGGAACAAAGCTCTCAGTCCTGCTGAAGTCGTCGCAGCCATGAACCACGGGACTTAGGAACTCCCCAAAGAAGGGCGAGCTGTTGCCTTCAGGTTGATTTGAAACCGTCTGAGACAGACTGTCAGGAGTCAGGAGAAATGACCAATGTTGGGGAATCTGACATAACTTTTTGAACAACAAAATTCCACTCGACTCATTTGACCAAAACAACAAGGACGTTCTCTTGTAAAGTTTCATGTGGACAGTAAAGTCCAAGGCATCTTGTAGCAAACTTGCGTTCTCTCGTTCTTGCCTACCTTGGTTTTTCCTTTTGCGTGTTGAGAGAGACCTGTGATGGCAGACGGACCGACAGAAACCTGGGTGTTCAAGTTCAGGGGAACAGTCTGCTCGTGTGGAGGCCAGAAAGCAGTTTGATTTCTGTGCACCTTCATGTGTCACCAACTTGAGCACACCTTTTCGTCTGTGTCTCCGCCCCCTTCATACAAATAACAAAGAGCATGTTTCGCTGCTCGACACATCCCGCCCTGTTTTCACAAATGTTGGTTTTGCTTTGACTTCCAAACATGGAATTGGTTCATCGTGAACCAACAAACAGAAACGAGCGCATTGAAGTTTTCCATCACTGCTTCTGAAGGAACAAAAGCCTTATTCTCAAAACACTTGTCTCATAAAAGTTCCATATGACAAAGTCTCTGAACCGCGAAACACTTCATCCGTGGAATTGACGTCAATTGTGTCTTCCTGGTGATTCTTCCTGCGCGGGGAATCTTGGAGGACAAAGGATTAGCGACAATTCTCGTTTGCATACGACCCGCGCTTACTCGCTCTCTGTCAGTGCAGGCTCCGCTGCTTTCCCCCGGTTTCTCTGCGTGGGATTTCAATGCTTCTTCAGCATCAATAAGGAAGCACTGGCTGTGAATGTTTTCTTCAAACAGGTTCAACACACCAGCACACAGCAGCCAAACCAAGTGTGCAATTCAGAAGAAAGAAAATTGATCTCTGGGAAGAAGCAAGGAGTGTGTCCCCAGAGACTTCCCAACACAACAGGAAAGAACCCTGCCTGGTTTTTTGGGAATTCACTTGTGTGGTTGAAGGTACTCGTGCTCAGGAAAAACAGTAGCCACCGTGAAATTGTGGTCAACTGAGTTGTTGGTTCTGTACCTCACAAAAACAATGCGTATCTTCAAACACAATCAGAATTGATTCACTGCAAACAACGCATGGAACGCCATCACATTTGGATTCTCTTGGCCTCAGTTTTTCTCTCATTACTGATGGAAGGGCAACCAAATATGCACGATCAAAGCCTTTTAAAATACAGTTTTGAGAATGTCGACACAGAAGGCATTGTTGGCAATTTGGGAGTTTCAGTCAGGGTCAGAAGTTCCATTCAGTGCTCCTCAAGGCATGTCTTTTGATTACTTGTCTTCTCTGTGAATGAAACACAACAGCTGTTCATAACTTACAACATATTGCAGCTAAAGTGCTGAACACTTTGCTTTGCAGGTGTGCAACCGACCAGCAATGCATGGGATACATATTGAATTTGCTGCTGACCAAGACCTGTGGAATGATTTCTTTCAACTCCAGTGGGACTGTCCATTTCTCATCAGCAACACAGATGGTGTACAAAAAAGGTAGGTCAAAGCCAATCTTCATGTTAATTTCCTGTCACAACAGCCAAACAAAAGTTGTTGATTGATTGATTTCATAAACCTGAACACACATCTGAGTAAACACCAAGCTGCTACAAGCAGCATTGATCAAAATCTTTCTTTTCCACCAGGCACTAGTCCTGTTGAAGATGGCTGCTCATCAAATCCCTGCACACATGGTGGAACTTGCCATGATAAAGAAGATGGGTACAATTGTACATGTGTGCCAGGATATTCTGGGATAGCATGTGAAACTGACATTGATGACTGTGCTATTAACCCTTGTCTTAATGGTGGAACATGTCATGATGAAATTGCTGGGTACACCTGCATTTGTAGCACTGGATTTTCTGGTAGTGAGTGTGAAACTAACATTGATGACTGTAGAATTAACCCCTGTCTTAATGGTGGAACATGCCATGATGAGGTGGCTGGATACAGTTGCACTTGCAGTTCCAGCAACACTGGAAATGACTGTGAATCTTCTCTTGAGGATGGTCAGTAAAACTGCCATGTACAACAAGACAACTTGTCCAAACGTTTTGGTGAGACCCGAAGGGACTTTTGAAAACATGTTGTTCTCACAAACTATTTCCAGATTGGAATGGCGTTGGAGTGCCTGCTATGTACTTCCCCTTTGACTCGGCTGATGGAATATCTTTGATAAATGGAGCTGTGTGGACATCAGGTGGAAAGGTTCGTTGGGCTGATGAAATCTCAACAATTTTCAGTGACGTGTGTTGTTTTTGTTTGTGCAATCGAATGTGAATGAGAAAATGTCTTTCAACTCAGCAGACTCTTTCCTCAGCACAACAGCAAGGGGCTCCACCCTTTTTAGGTGATTTGAGGTGGGTTGCACGATTTGAGCCAAATCGGTGCGAGCCAAATCGAAGCACCTATAGGCAGTGTCTTCCAAAAGTATGTCTGCAGCAGTTTCATGG
>JAAUXT010134777.1_pt1 | contig 13292 bp, 10 predicted proteins | sample 7278171 | NCBI WGS metagenome assembly JAAUXT01 (sample SAMN14350112, study PRJNA611818) | marine sediment metagenome | isolation source: surface marine sediment (1.8m) | place: French Polynesia: Moorea | collected 2018-08
TCAGCCCCTGGATCAGCCCTGGGAGTGTGTCCGTGGATCAGCCCCTGGATCAGCCCCGGGAGTGTGTCCCTGGATCAGCCCCTGGAGTGTGTCCCTGGATCAGCCCCTGGATCAGCCCTGGGAGTGTGTCCGTGGATCAGCCCCTGGATCAGCCCCGGGAGTGTGCCCCTGGATCAGCCCCAGGAGTGTGTCTGTGGATCAGCCCCTGGATCAGCCCCTGGATCAGCCCTGGGAGTGTGTCCGTGGATCAGCCCCTGGATCAGCCCCGGGAGTGTGTCCCTGGATCAGCCCCTGGATCAGACCCAGGAGTGTGTCTGTGGATCAGTCCCTGGATCAGCCACGGGAGTGTGTCCGTCAGCGCGGAGCCGCGCGGTGATCCACAGCCGCTTATCAGTGTCGCGCCTGACCCTCGCCCATCTTCACTCCTCTGTGCGCCGCAGATTAGAACATGTCGCAGCCATGCATGGAACCCACATTACCCACGCAATGTAATGTCAAGGCAGCGTGTGTTGTGCTTGAGGACATGTGTCAAAATTTAACATTGAACCCAATGGTGTAATTTTTGACGTCAGCTCAGAAAACCACGGCGCGTCACTCAATGTGAAAACCCCCTAATAGGCAGGCACCTGTGGCACCACATTGTGGCTCTTTCTCTCGGGGCCTGCGGTGGATCCACTCCTGTATCTAGCAATTGGACAAGACGTAAACAACCAAGCGTCGCTTGGCTCAGTGTACACGCAGCAGGTGTGTACCATCGACCACTCCCCTCCTTATCAGACTCACAGCAGTCTGTGACGGGAAGCGGGCAGCGAGCCCTGATGTTACCGCAGCCAGTCAGTACAGGGCTCCACGCACGGGATTCACAGCTCGAAGGCTCCAGCTCCAGTCCCCTCTATGTCGGAGCCTGTGATCTGTAGAGCCTGCCCAGAACCACCGTAGTTTTGAGCTGGTGCCTGAGCAGCGACGGGGCAAACTGCCTGTGTAGTGCAGGGGCGGAGCCAGACATGGTGTAACGAAATTGCCAGACACCTGAGTAGGGGACGTGGAGTTGGGGTTCCCAAGGCTGAGAATGCCATGGCCAGGCACCCGAGTCAGCAAAAAGCCACGCCTCGTCATTTCGTTCTACAATCAGTCCAGGGAACGTTTTGTACCTGGAACATAAACTTGCGTGTGGGAACAAATTTGGTCAGGGTCAAGGGAGTCACAGGCAGCCAGGGAACCCCACTCCCATCAATGAAATTCCGTCAGCACAGGGATGTTATTTTTAGTCAAAATTGGACCAACCCACGTGCGTAGGGTATGCCCCATACCAGAGCCAAACCAATTCCACCTCTGCTCGGCCCCTACCCTATCCAGATTCTCGTCCGATCCTGGTCCTCCCCTGCTGCACGCCCCCTCCCCCCCCCCCGCAGAGAACACGTTCTTCTTCGTCTGCAGTGGAGACTTGGGTTCCCACAACCCGTGCATCAACACCGCCATTTCTCGAGATTTTAAAATGACGTCGGCGTCGGATTTTCTTCCGCCCCAATTAGTTTTGTAACCCTGCGCAACAGAAATGACAAATCTGATCAGCTCGATGTAATTGGCTGAGGTGCAGTGTCACGTGTTTTTACTACACCCAGCTGCAGACGAGGTTTTTTCTGATGATTTTGGGGTGACATTTATGGGTTGGGTTTGGATGGGGCCTCAAAATTTGTACCATTGGAAATGTGACCCCAGTACCTCCCTGAGGAAGGGAAGCAGGCTTCCAGGGGGTCTGTGGGATCCAGGGCCCACAGATGCCCTGAGGGTGCAGACACACTGAAGTGCGATGCGCTGTTGCATCGTGCTGTCGCGTCGTGCTGTTGCATCGCCCCATTGGGTCAGCATTAGGCTGCTTTTGGGTCGCCACAACTGCTCCAGGAGCAGCAAAAGCAGCCCAATGCTGACCTAATGGGGCGACGGGACGGTCTCGTGGCTGCTGCCGCGTCGCCGGGAGTGTGTTCCCAGCCTGAGCCCCCAGGTTCTTTGCATGGAGCAGGTGTCCCGTGCAGCTCTCTCAAAATTTGTATCTGAAGACAGTTTCTCAACACAGCATTCTCTTCACAGTCATTGGGCGACGACGGGAGGAGGAAAGTGGAGAAGGGACGAAGATTTCGGTTCATAAGCCCCTGACCTCCGAACCAAGTCTCCGATTTCTGTCCCACTCCCATCGTTTTACAGCCATCGTAAAAACACGGGTCCAGTGACAGGCTTTGTGAATGAGAGAAACACAACGCAGGACTCGGTCTATATATCTCCATCCACCTCCGTGCTTTTGCAGGCAACGCTTCTCTTCCTTTCTTTCCTTCTTTGTTTCTTTCTTTCTATTTTCTCTCTCCTCACTTTCTCCTCTCTCCCAATTATATCTCTTCTCTCTGTCTAACTTTTTTGCGTTCCCAATCTCTTCTTCTCTCGCTCTTGTCTGTCTGTTGGTCAGTCAGTGAGTCAGTCAGTCTCTCTCCCTCTTTCTCTCTTCTCTCTTTCTACCTGAGTGGCTGGATCACGCAGAATTTCTTTAAAAATCTGGAGTGCTGAATTTTCCTTTTCCTGAATTGAAAATGCACCATTCCACTGAAATCGGAGGACAACAAAAGCCTTGTTGTCCGTGGCGGGATCGTCATCTGGCGGGACCGTCATCTGGCGGCACCGTCATGTGGCGGCACCATCATGTGGCGGCACCGTCATGTAGCAGGACCGTCATCTGGCAGGATCGTCATCTGGCGGCACCGTCATCTGGCGGCACCGTCATGTGGCGGCAGGATCGTCATCTGGCGGCACCGTCATCTGGCGGCACCGTCATCTGTCATCTGGCGGCACCGTCATCTGGCGGCGCAACAGCAGGGTGCGCCGAGTTTGACTGCCCCGCGGTGGCGGTGGGCCCCGAGGCGGACCTGTCCTCATGAGCCACTCCCCTACAGGACGCAGATCTTGAAGGAGGCTTCTTGTCCCCAATCTCCAGCCATTGGAACCATTGAAATCCACTTGAAGACAACAAAACCCATATTTGCCTTTGAAGGTCAGAGCAGGACAGCCTTGTGGCGCCGTAACAGCTGGGAGTCCCGAGTTTGACTGTCCTGTAGTGGAGTGAGTCCCGATTTGGATTGGGGACCTTCAGTTGCAACCCGTGCGACGCCCCCGTGTGACGTAGGACGTACAATTACAGGCCCTTTTTGAAATTTTCAAAAATAATTGTTCATAGATCTGGGGCCACAAGCTCAAATAAAAATCATTTTTTGTGCAATAGAAACTGTTTGTAGTCTGAAAAGTAATCTGAGTCAGGAATGCCTCACAATACACAGTGAATGAAATTCAGCATAGATTTTCTAGGGTGAAATGCCACGTTGCAAGTCACACAGGGGGCGTCGCACGTGTTACAACTGAAGGTCCCTGCTGTCTTCATGAGCACACTCCGGTGCGGGGACGCCTCGTGCAGCAGCAGTCGCAGCTCGGCGGCCCAGGGCTCCACTCACTCGGGTCGTTAGCCGCGAGACAACAGCAACTGATTGAGCGGAAGGCGCGATGAATCAAACATTGACAGCCTCCAGAGCTGCGGCCCTCCTCACCGCTCCGACCAACCGGGCTTCCGAGCACAGAACCGAGTCACCGCCATCTGCCACGGCGTTCCAACTGCCCCCCCCTACGGCCGGGTGCAACTGCCCCAGCCTCGCCGCCGCCGCCGCCACCGCCGTGCCGTGCCCGACACCTCCTCACCGCCGCCCAGACTCCCGACCAGCTGCGACCCTCCCAACCCCAGCGTCCAACCTCCCTCCGTCGACGCTAAGGCCCGACCCCGCTCCCAGCGTCCCGACCCCTGACCCCTCCCCCCACCGTGCCTGAGTTCCCCACCACCATCTCCCTCCATCCAAGTCCAACGTACCTGGTCCACGCCCCCACCTTGGCCCCCGACCTCGCCTGATCGCCCCCTCCCGCCGTACCGAGCTCCGCCCCCCCCCCTCTTCGTTGACGTCTGACGTCCCGAGCCGCGATGTCCCGCTCCGTCCATGTCCAACGTACTGAGTCCCGTCCTCCCGCCTTGGTCCCAGGCTCCCCAGCACCCAACCCACCAGGATGCCCGTTCTCCCCCGCGTCCACGCCTGACCCCTCCCCGTTGTGCCTGGCTCCCCCCCTTCGTTGACGTCCAACATCCCGAGACCCGACCCACCACCTCCCTGGACCTCTGACATTCAGCGCACTGTGCCTCGCCTTTCAACCGTCGCGCCCGAATGTCAGAAAGCGACAAGCTGCGGACAGATCCATTTCAGCCGTTTCCCTCTTCATTATCGTGCTGTGAATACGAGACGAGTGCTGCTTGCTGTCACACGTATGGAAAGGAACAGTGACCAGTTTCCAAGAGGCAATGGGTCAAGCGACAGGTCCAGCGGGCAACGATAACCAGTTTCTGTCAGACAATGGGTGCAGGGACGGAACCAGGAGCCTCTGTCAACCTTGGCTCCTGAACCCTGAAACAAAGCCACCCCTCCCTTGCCGCTGAATTGTTTTCTGAGCATGTTGTGAAATACGAGTGGAAATCTGCCCGTGCAAGCTCGGGCCTTCTGACTGGAGCCTCTATTGAGGTAACGCACCAGATGTGCGTGGGTGGGTGGACGGGTGGGTGGGTCTATTGTCTTGTTTGTCGAATCAAGCCTGATCATTGCAAGATGCTGCACTGCTATTGTTCCCATAGATGAACTGAAAATGTAGTTGTTTTTGACATTTTTATGAGATGAACATTGTGCGGTGCATAGGAATATGACACAATGCGCACTTGCGCTCACGGGAGTCAAGTCCACGGGACGCTGCATCCCAAGGGCATTGAAACAAAGTTTCTGAGTCGTGTATACATACTGCAGATCAATTGTAAATATGGAACAATGGATCGAAGGCAGATGTTGAAGCCCCCATGAACAGGACCATTATGCTCCAAACGGAGATTTGCTCCAGTTTGGCGCACGGTCACAATGACAGTTCAAACAGAAAAAAAAACTTTTTGCGGTGCAGGAAATTTTTGTGGGTGGTCTCAGGATGGGGGACGGGGCTAGCGCCTTGTACTTTATTGGTTTGCTCCCTGTATCATGCCACAGTTGGATTGAACACGTACTGCTCATGACACCTTGAGTTTCCAAGAACAACATTTTCCCAGGAACACGCGACGAGGTTTTCCTGCGCACCGGTAGCTCAGGTGTCTTGCCAGGTTCCTCAATTCCAGATTCTACGGTAAAACCCTTCCGACGTGTTACACTCCGCGGTCCCTCCTCTCGGCCTGACGCGTAAACGCAGCTCGCTCCACCGTCCTTTGTTCCCGGCGACATTTCAGACTTAACGACGTCAGGTCGCCCCTGGTAACCTTGGAATTCCGCCCGTCCAAGGGCAGCGATGGTGCAAACAGATTTAGCTAATTCAGTGCCCATTGCCTGGATACCCCCGTCCACCGCTACTGCTTCCGGCTGTTGTACTGGAGTGTTTGGTCCCGGGGTCCACTACTGCCATCAGTCTCGTGGTGACAGGGGCCCGGGTCACTGTTGTGACCAATATAGCCCAGCCAGCTTCCGGAGTGAGAATAATCACCTCAGTCCAGATGGAACTGGGCGACTGTGGATTCCATGTCAGATGTGAGTGGGTGATACGAGTTTGAACCGAGCAGTGATGCCTTTGAACACACAAGTGGAATCGCATTGACAAAAGAACGCCACCGTAAAAAGCTCAAATTTGGTGCGCGCGTTTTGTGTTTGTTCAATCTTTTGAGGTGCACATGCAGAAACGTCAGTGTCAGACAACCCACTTGGTAATGGAGAACAGAACTTTCGTGTCTGATCTGCTGTTCTAGTTGAACGTTTGATGGTTCATCTTGGATGGACATGGTGGTAACTGGAACGGAAAAGCCTCAGAAAAAAAAAAACTCGTCCCGTCCTGCAGATCTGATCTGGAGCGAGGCGACCCGACAGCATTTCTATCTCGGTGCTTCACCCAGCCTGATGATTTCATAAAGAGGTCAGATTTGTAGCCGCCCACGTTCTGCCAGAAAAGGTCGAATTGGGTGAAGTGCCCTGACCAGCCGGGTCCACTATCTGTGACCAAATCGCGTGCGGAGAAGGTTTCGACAGTGGATATGAGATCATGTGACAACGAGACCTCTCTAACAGACCCACCATGGAGTTCGTTGTCACACTCTGCGGAGCCAGGGAAACGGTCAGACCATATTCCAGTGGGTTCGGGGTACGGGTATGGGATGGGGCCCAGTGGAACAGATCCTAGATCGGGTCTGGGCCACACTCCTTCAGACCCACACAACTCTCAAAGCACCCCCCTCTGACACACACGCACAAACACGCACAACCCTTCTTGTTGATCTGGTGTCACTCCAGTGGACCTCCAATTCTAAACCTCAGTTACATTCAAGGCAATTTTCACACCAAACCCTTTTTGGTGATTTGCGCCGGTACTGGTCGAGCGCGAAGCACTACAGGCAGCCTCTTCCAAAAGTATGTGTACAACAGCACTTTCTCCATGAAAATAGTGCTCAATTGTGTTCATATTTGGTCTGTAGATTTGTTCTTAGTTGCGGATAAGGTGCCAGAAAGAGTTTTTGTTGGAATGCAGCAACAAAAAGTTGGCACCTTGCCAACTGGTCTTGTCTTGAACTGTTGACCGGTGCAAATCACGCGAGGCCAGTGGGCCTATTTTTTGTTGACCATTGCCTTTTTATTTCCATTTCCTTCAGTACTGAGAAAAGAAAATTATCATGAATTGACAGAACATTGTTGGCCAAAAGGATGTTTTTCTGAGAAAGTTGAATGAAAGTTTGCTGAGGAATTCTGCTGGACAGATGCAACAAAATATATTTTACATCTTTGAACAAAAATGGAGACCTACCAGTCCAACTGCATCTTTAATTCACAGTCATCGAGGCCTGTGGCACCCAAGTATGGATCCCAACTGTCTTTCTGTAAGCCATTGCCGCCTTGCCTTCTTGAGTTTTAGAAGGTTTTCGGAGCATGAGGTAAATGAAAATACATGGGTTCACCATTGAATTCAGAGGCAAAATTAGAAGTGTGTTCCAGAAGACCAACTCGATGGGGAACTGCTTCAAGTTCATCACAGAAAGAAATACGAAATTGGAAGGCAGCCAACACACCAAATTTGACACACACAACAGCACAACTTGGGCAATTATAGATTTGGTGTGATATTCTCTATTTTCAGAATTAGATGTTGCAGCTCTTGGTCTGCCCTTTGCTTGCAGATCCAGTGCTTGAACAAGACAAATATACAGTGATACTATAGCCCCAAACATGCTGCTCTGAAATACAGCAACAAAAATAGTGGCAATTTTGAAACACAGAGAAGTTGCAGTTATCTCCAAAAATGGCAGACACAGTGAAGAGGATACTTGATCAACAAGCTGGCCGACCAAAACAGTTCCTGTTGCAGAAAACACCAACATCACAAAGAGAACACAACTCAGAAGTTTGGATGTGAAATCTTTTTGTTTGAACTTGGCCTCAAGTGGCCACTTTACCACTTGATATCTACACAAAGCTAAGATGAGGAGAAAAGTGGGTGACAGAATGCAAAATAGGAGAATTATGTTGTACATCAGAAAACAAAGAAAACTGGATTGCCATTTGTGCTCATTCAGCACATACATTTGTCCAAAAAATGCATTTGCTGCAAACACACCAAACAAATAGGTAGCACAAAGCAAATCAGTCAAGTTAGTGGCCATGACCACATAGCCAAAGCTGCTGTGGTCTTGTATCAAAAATGAAGCACTGCTCAACAGAGATATGACCAATGCTATTGTAATACATCCAACTTCAAAGGCTGCATTGGGGAAAAGATTTCCACATGTTTCAAACCAAATTTGTTTTGCACTACATTTAGCTTCAGGTACAACACAACAGAGTTTGAAGTCATCTGCACTGATGTATTTTATCTTGATGTTTGCAAGAGATTGCAAGTGAATTTCAGCCAGAGAATTGCTCTGCACATGCAACAGAAATAAGCTTGAAACATTCTCAAAAACATTTCCTTCCAGAACAGAAATTTTGTTTTCTCTGAGGTTGATGAACAGTAAATATGGCAAATTGACAAAGGCATGTACTGAAATGTAAGTGAGAACATTGTTGTTCAATTTAATTATTTTGATAACAGGCAGAGAACTGAAACATTCAGGTTCCAAGAGATACACATCATTGTAGCTGTTGTCAATTGCAACAATACCCTTCCAACTATTGTACAATTTGCAGACATCTTTCAGGCCAGTTCTGATTGATGAAAACAACATTGAATTTTTCAGTTGCTCTGCCACTTTTGTGAACTGTAGGATTTTTGAATCAATGATTGATACCACTTGGAGTACATCTAGGAGAAAAAGGTCAGATGCAGACACTACAGTTTTGTAACATCTTAAGGCAAAACCAAGACAGGTACAGCTATGTGGGCACTTGACACTTTGTAATTGACACATTTGTTCATCATCACCAAACCAGCAGTCTTCAAATTCATCACAAATATTGCCCAAATGAATACAAATATGAGATCTATCACATTTGAACAAACCAGAACAGTTTCTACTTGGTGCACACCCTGAAATAGCACTTTCCTCTGATCCTGATGGACAGTCCCATTTCCCATCACAAACATACAACCAAGGAATGCAATAGGACTTTGGACACTTGAACATCATGTTGCACTGAAACTTGATGCAATCTTCAATGTGCCCACCGTGTTTGCAAGGCTCCAATTGGTGAAGCTGGTTCAGCTTGTAGACACAAATATCTGCCAAAGTGTAACAGACTTCACTATACTTCCCACATGGGAAAGGTTTCAATAAAGAACAAATATCAGTAGCATTTGATTTTGTGACGGAATGCTTCAACTCTGGGTTCAGATCTTCCAGGTTTGTGTGTTTATTTTTCTTGTCCTTGTTCTTGTCCTCATGTTGAACAAAGAATGGCGTGCAATTGTTTTGCCTTGTTTTGAAGAAAAGGTAGCAACCAAAGCTGAAGCCTGTATTCAAAGAACATAACAAATCAAATGGCTCCTGGTTTGTTCTGGAGGTGCAATTGTGAAGTTTCACACTGAGATCTGACACAAAACAACCCCATTTGTTGTCAATTAAGGTTATTACAGAAAAATACGATTCACTGCATTTGATGACATTTCCTCCCAGACTGTGTCTCACATCAATGGGGGCTTTGTTTTGAAAGGAAAGGGTATTGTTTGTCAGTTTACTGTTGTTCTTGCTGAGATATGTATAAATATTGAAGAGCCTGATATATGTCCAGCTTTGTTGGGAACACTCATTGAACATGATGGGAGGAAAACTAACACTAATAGAATCAAAGAGAAATTGAAAAGATTTGGGTTCAAAGGTTGTGCAGAGAAATGATGATCTGGAGAGTCCCCCTTTCCTATTTTTTACAAACCTCACAAGTTCAAAGCAGCTTTGGTTTATTTTTACTTGAGTTTTGCTGCAAACTAGTGTGTTCAACAAGACAGTGGAGCATGTAAAGTTTACGGCCTTCTGTTTTGCTGTCTTGAGGCAAAAGATGTTGTTGACATAGGGTTGGTTACATTTGATATTGTACCATTCAGACTGAGCAATATTGGACAAAATGAGTATTCCACAGCTGTGTCCGGGTTTGCAAGTCGGATTCAAGGATGTGGTCCTCTCCCTCTTCAGGCCAGTGAACATCTTCCTGTATTTGTCAGCTTTGTCATAGTTGGGTATCAGAAAAGCAGACATGATGGCAATTGTTTTTGTTGCTTTGAAACGGACAGGCTCCTTTCCAAATTGGTAATTTTCCCAGTTTTGATAGGAGACTGTGCTATTATTTATCCACTGGTGAAATGTCTGAAAACAAACAACCATGATAAACTGTGTGTCATTCCTGTATGATTATTCTGCAAAATATAAATAACAATAAAAACAGAGGGACAACCTTATTCCATGCAAAAAATGTTTTAATTCCCAAATACACAGCTTCAACAAATCCAACAGATTGAGCACGCTGCACCATTGCTACAAACTGAAATTCATCCTGTTTTGTGAGAAAAATAGGAAGAAAACTCCCTAAATTTTGACATTTGTGTGCTGCTTCCTTCCAAGTAAAATGGGAACTTGTTTTCAGCAAGAAGTAAGTTTTCCCATGGAATTGATATTCAAATGCTTCATGTATTTGAGTGTCATTCAAACCAGTTTCCTTTTGGCCTCTTTCAAATGACAAAGGCAAAGTCATTTTGAAAATATGTGGAGTACAGTAGATAGTCATGCTGCCAGACCCTTTTGACTCCACGATTCTCAGTCTCAGGTGCTTAATTTGTCCAGACCAGGCAAACCACTTCCATGACACTTGCTTTCTGATAACAACAAATTGTCTCCAACGGAGAGTCAAAAGATTTGGCCTAGAGTGTGAGGAAAATTGGTCATACACAGTTTTTTGTGATGCCGCAGAGAAATCTGTCACCATCTTTGTTTTTCTCTTAAGATTTGTTTCAAGAAGGAGGGCAAGATCACTGAGATCTGTGCACCAATTCCATTTGAGCAAACCCCTGAGAACAGGCTTCTTGTAGAAATCAAGAAAGGAGAAATGTGTGCTGTTGACCCGATGTTCATGTGTTGCTACCCATTCCATCCAAGAATTCATTTCTAAATCGTACATTTTCAGCTCAATGGAAAAATCTTCAGCTGTAAATGGTGATGCTATTTTCCCATAGACCACTTTTGAAAAGTTTGTAGCATAGACCCATGTTGTTGAGGAAGTATCTCCATCAATGATGTGACATTTAGACCAGTAAAACTCACAAAGTTGTCTCCTAGTATATATTTTTATGAATTCTTCTGGGCAGGAGAAACTTCTTTGTGCATAAGTTTCTCTTTGCAAATAGGTTGTGATGTGATGGTGCAGAAAAGAATTTGTCGCCAATATGTCAGAATGTTTCAGTGTGATGGTGCACTCATTCATGTAATAAGTATCATTGCCTGCATTTCTGTCTTGAAAGATTTGCAAAACTGCACACTTTTCTTTGCCAATAGAAAAGGACAACACAGCATCAAAATCATACCAAGAAGGTGAAGAAGCTTCAAAAGTTACAACTCCAGAGGAGCTGAAGCCATCCAAAAGTCTTCTACAGTTGAACTTGTTGAACCCTTCCTCACCATGAACTTTTGGAGTGCAAGTTCTGAGATACTCACAGGCATTGATATAAACAGGTGTGCAGATTGTGTTTGAAAAAGAGAGTGTCACATTCAACTTGCTGTACTGTGCATACCAGTACACAACAATAAGTAAAGCAAACTTGGTGGAGTACACATTCTTTAAATTTTTGAAATGGAACACAAGGTCACACAAAAACCACAACAACTTGAAATGTGTTTGGTCCTTGTCTTCATACACAAATATGCCATTGTACTTGCAATCAGAAGATGAAGCAACAAACCCTTTGATTGTCATGTTCACTTGGTGAGGTGGCAGTGACTTCACCCAAACTATTCTGGGTCTCTTCCCAGTGTTTATAGTCATTTCTGATAAGGAATCTCCTTTCAGAAAGAAAGTTTTAATTTCCAACTGTTTCACTGATTGAAATTTTATCAAGTTTTTGAGGGTGATGTGAGAATTTTGTACTGGAGCCACAACTAAACATTGAAAAGATGTGGTGTTGACAATGTTTTTGGTTTCCAAGTCAAGTGCATATGCTTTTGTGCCAGGTCCATCAAATATAGCAAATGCATTCATGTATATTTCCACTGAAAGGTAGTTGTATTTTTTGGTTTGAATCAGAAAAGAATGCACAATAATGTTGTCCTGTAAAAAATGGTATGCCAAGTGGAATATGGATTCTGTGTACTGAGGATCTGTGCCTTTTGAGTGTTGTCCAATTTGTTTATCATCAATGACAGAATAGAACAACTCATAAGACAGAAAGCCACATCCAATGTTGTTACTTTTCAATAAAATCATCTTTTGAGATACGAATATTGATAATTTAGTGTGTCTTCCACCACAAAATGTTGCAATTTCAGATCCATTGATTGTTTCAATGGAGATATTCATTTTCTTGCAAACTTGTGGTGATGCTCCCACATTTATTCTCAGGAATGTGAAATTCAAGTTGAAGTGGCTATTGATGAGAAAAGATAGTTCCTCTGAGAAAACTATTGATGGTCTTTTGTTTACACGAGAACCTGAGAGGTGGATCATGTCACCTTCATATAATGCTGTTTGACGTGTTTGTATTTTCCCTGTGGCTGGTTTTACTGTTGATTCATTGTTGGGATTTGTCCAGACATGAAGAGCTTTCAGTTTGAACTGAACCACATCATGATATGCTGCTTGGAAAATGCAAGAAATATATCTGCAAAGAGTGGCATTATTTCTACCCACCCTGGAAGAAATTGTCATGGAAATACTTTTTTCTGTGTAACTGAACCACCATTTTTTCATGTTCTTGAACACAAAGAATTGGGATCGAGCATAGGGAAAAATTTCCTGATTACATTCAGTCATTCTCAGAAAATTGCACACTAAAACCAGTGTTCCCAGGCTCCTACAAAGATTTATCATGTTCCATAAAGTTGATGCAAGTCAAAGAAAGGAATCCTTTGGTTTTCTTCCCAGGAAGGGTTCTGTTTTGCGTTGTTGTCTTAGCACAATAAAACAAGAGTTTTTATGTTCAAAATCTCAGATTTGACATTTCAGGAAACATGAGTGATTGAGGTCACAACACCTTGAATGAAATGGTAAAAGAATGGAAGGCTTTGTCACTCTGAAAGCAATCACTCAAAGAAAAATTTGAAGCAGCTGTCTCAGCTTTTGTTTCATTGAGTTTTGGGGCAGCAGGTGACCAGTAGACAAATCTTGATTGGAAATTTCAACCAACATGACACCAGAAAAAATGTTCTTTGTTCCAAGCTCAAGGCTGAAAATGAATTACTTGATGAAAAATGTGCATCTTTGTCTTCTTCTTTTTGACCAAATGTTCCTTTTTCTTCCCTGGGAAATTTTAAAGGAAGTCCTTTTTAGGTGATTTGAGGTGGGTTGCACGATTTGGGCTGATGAGCCAAATTGGTGTGAGCCAAATCAAAGCACCTACAGGCAGTGTCTTCCAAAAGTATGTCAGCAGCACTTTTATGGTCAAGATGAAGATTGATTTGGGATGTTAAGGACTCTTTTGGTTCATTTTGGGTTGGGGATAATGTGCGAGGAAGGAATTTGTCAAATTTGAATTTTTGGGTTTCTGAGGTCAAAAAGGTCAAATTTGGAAGTGCA
>JAAUXT010091952.1_pt1 | contig 13290 bp, 7 predicted proteins | sample 7278171 | NCBI WGS metagenome assembly JAAUXT01 (sample SAMN14350112, study PRJNA611818) | marine sediment metagenome | isolation source: surface marine sediment (1.8m) | place: French Polynesia: Moorea | collected 2018-08
AAACTGGTCCCCTGGGGTTGGGGTGCAGGGGCAGAGAAACTGGTCCCCTGGGGTTGGGGTGCAGGGGCAGAGAAACTGGTCCCCTGGGGTTGGGGTGCAGGGGCAGAGAATCTGGTCCCCTGGGGTTGGGGTGCAGGGGCAGAGAAACTGGTCCCCTGGCTGCAGTGGAGCGAAGGGAGGCTCGAGAAACACTGTGAGACTGGAAGCTGGAGCTGGGAGACGGGGCAGGGGTAGGTGGGGCAGAGTCCACAAGTCAGGGGATGGGGGATGGAGATAAGGACGAGGAGATAGATCGGTTTGTGGGCGGCAGTCAGGGACCGGAAGCAAAGGGTCCTGGATTGGAAGCGCAACCAGGGAACAGGAGCTGGAGGCCAACGGCCTGGAGTGAGGATGTGAGAGAAAGCGTTGGAACAAATAAGGAGTTTTGGATGCAACCCGTTCACGACCCTCTTACGCTTGGTGCAGGAGTGTGGACTGGGAACAAGAGCGCCTTTTCAACGTCCGGTGTGACAAAACGTCCCATCATACATGGGAGACCAAACTGCCACGTTGGCCTTTTCCATGGTTTCACAAGAAAGGTATCAAAACCAAACTTCCCTTTAGAGTAGCATACCAAAGATGAACTTCTTCCACGAATACTTGAGGAGTTTTAGAAGAAAACAAGGCATGAACATGACAAAAATTGCAATTGAAAGGATGAGTTGCCACCCTTTTTCCCACGTGTTTTGAGACGCGAAATGGGACGGGGGACTCGCACGGGTCGCCCTTCGTTCTCTCTATTGAGACTTACTGACATTCACGCGCATTTTTCATTCTTCTTCATTCTCCAGCCCAGAATCATTGATTTGTATTGTTGTTGATCTCGACTGGTTCAGCAGGCCACGAACCATTTTATCGCAGGGGTGGAGTCTGGTTCCCTTTATTTCACCTGACGTTTGAACACAAGGTCAACAAGTACAACAATGTGCCATTGTTGAGTGCTTACAAAAAAAAATTATTCGTCTCAAAACACCCAACAACCACAAACCCGTTTGACAACAACAAGGTTCTTTCGAACATTATGTCGCTCGATAAATTTCTTCCCCTCCGCATTGGTGCAAAGATGGAGACTAATCTGTGAACATGATATGTCACTTGTGCATGTGCAACAGATTCTGTATTTCTAGACTATATACAAAGGAACCTCATGATTACCAGAAGGCTGTGCAAGAAAAATTGAAACTTCTCTTTCAAACAGCCATCAGACATTTGTCAAAAACATCAAGATGCATGACAAAAACCAACACAACACAGAGCCAACCTTTCGCTCACCCACAATGCAACAGGACCTGAAAGGTCCAGGGTACAGAAGATGCAAACTACAGCTGTATTCCAGATGGTGAAAACTATTCCAGATGACAGTGGATGGGCGGCATCCAGCGGACTCTGAGTTGAGCTTGGGGTCTATCTGCCTGACAAGATGCAGGCTGACCAGTGTGACAAGAGATCGAGGAACATGCCACTGAAGGACTGAGCAGGCTGGCACCCAAGTTACCCTGATGTCAACCTCGCGGTTTTCAGTGGTTCTCTGCAAATGCCCAGAGTGTTGTCGGGAGGGGTTTTGGTGGAGGGGTACGAGGCCCAAATCATTTCTGGCGACCAGCATGAGCAGCGAATGTCAACCCATTTACCCCAGTTACTTTGTGAACCTGCGCTTCAATAACCACAGACAATTGAAATGTTTGTAAACAGGACTCCAACTGCAAGACATGCTGATCGTCAGAACTGATTTGAGCCTCGTATCGCAGCCACGAATGCCATAGAGAGTCTGGGATCCAGGGGCTGTGGCTCTTGGGAAACAATGAACAACAACGGCAAAAATACTCCACCTGTGCCAAGAGTCACCCACGGAACCACACATTGTTGTGTCAAAGTGAAATTTGTCGTCGCAGTCCAAAAAGTCAGTCTTTCCATATACGGGAGAGGGCTTGAGTCTCTGCACCCCTGGATTCGCTGAAGACTGTGCTACAATGCAGGAACAACATTTCTCAATTTCCTCCTGTCAAACAGACAATGCGTGGAGTATCATTACACACCATAATGAGCAAAAATCAACCTGCCTGATGCATTTCTCTTCCATTTGTTATTTTTTTGCAAGAAGTCACTTCCCGGTGCACTTTTTGTTCACTTCCTGTCAAGTTCACAATGGCGCTTGCCGATCGCGCACAGAGGATGTGCCACTTGCCTGTGATCAGACGGTCGACTGGCCGGTGGAGCCACCCTGGGGGTGGGTGGAGCTGGAGTGCGGTCCCACGCTCTGCTGGGGCAGGTGCAGGATCTTCCGAAACGACGTCTTGAAGTCCTTACTGATCCAGGCGTAGATGAACGGGTTGATAACAGAGTTCAGCGTGAAGAACAGGTGTAGGGCCTGGGTCACCACCTGAAAAGGGCAAAATATCCAAGATGGTTGCTTGTTGTCCTTTTGGCAGGGGTCCCTAAAGTTGCATTCAAAAGCACACCGTTGGCAGACAAACATTCAGACGGAAAACATTTGGAGAAAACTTGTCTGTGCACAAAGTTCCAAATGCAACTCCTTACAATTTGAACCGACATCACAAAGAGTCTTGTTTTTTGCTCTCTTGTTTTGATCTGTACAATCTGCACACATTGTGTGCGCCATGCGCTGTCCAAAAATCAATTTCCCTCGAATGAACTGAACCGCATTTTGTTTTCAATTCAGACACAGATACAACATTCCTTCTTGATGTGAACACCTTGCATCAAACACTTTGCTCCAAACCTGCTCCAAACCTGTTGAAACCAACAGACAGATGTGGATGCACATGAAGAGGTCACTGACCTTCTCAGAGAGGAGACTCGAGTGAATGAACTCATTGATGATGGCCGGTGTGTAGAGGATGTAGTACGACCCCATAACCATCGCCATCATCTTGGTGACGCGTCTCTGGGAGCGAGCCGCAGCCTGCTGCTCCTGGTCCCCACTGGGTCCAGATGACGCCACTCCTTCCTGCGACACAACCAGCTCTGATGCAGGTATCTCAGCACAGAAATTCAAACAAAATCCATTCCAGAATTCAATGTGTTAAATGAATTAATTGATGTGTGCGTGCTTATCATTGCCAGGGAAAACAAGGTCAAATGAGCCAAACTAGCAACGCCAATTCACAGCAAGAAGAACAATGTATGAATTCAAATAGAATTATCCAATCCAGTTCACTCACCTTTTTCTTGGACCTCTTCATTGTCACAAAAGCAATTCTCATGTACATCATCAAAGTCAGACAGGAGATTATTATGAAAGGTATCAGAATGGTGTTGTTGTACATTTCATGCTTGAAGACCATGTGCCACAAACAAAAGCTGAATCCCATACCATTGTTCAGAAAGATAAAATCCAAGGTCAGTTTTACAATTATTAAACTCCAAGTGACAAATGCAGTAATTTTTGCAGATCTGATGGTTAGCTTGCCCCTCATATACAATGGAAAATTAACAGACAGAAACCTTTCCAGAGCAATGATAAAAATATGGCTAATATTTCCACAAAATGACAAAATACCAAAGATTGACAAAATATAGCAACAAATGTTCATGAGTCTTAAATGAGATGGTTTTGCCACATTGAGTACATTAGAGAGAACGATACATTCAAAAGGTGCTGCGAGGAAATTCATGCAGTCTGCCACAGCCAAACTTGCAACCCATATGTTAGTGGGCTGTTTCCACAACTTTTCATATTTCAAGACAGCAACAACAGTCAATAAGTTGGCAGAGAATCCAACAGCCTTTTCTATCATGTAAGATATCAGCCATATGGTGTCGAAGACTGGGAGCCAGTCTGGTAGACTGGGACCCTGACCAACGGTGGAACTGTTGTCAACAGATGTAGAATTTGAGTTGTTCTGTCCAAACTCTGCCATATCTAAAAAAAACAGAAGATCAAGTTGTTTCTTTACCCAACACGTGTGCCGGTTCCTGAAACTGTGTTTACCGTCAAAAGTGAGAGATTTTCGTGGCTGTGTAGCGAACGAAAAGCTTCTGTTGCTCTGAAGCTGGAGTCAAAGGTTACTGGAGACAGCTGTTTCAATGCTTTCCTACCCCTCATTATTTTATCTGTACATTTCCATTCACTGTGAGTTCATATTTCCATGGAAAAAAGTTCTTTGACTTTTGCCTTTGGGTTGAGATCCAACAATGCCAGCTGCGTTCCACAAATGCGTCTTTGTGCAGACTGAAGAACAACAGCTGACAGACTTCATTCAAAATAATTCAATCTCTTACCAAACTGTTTGGATTTCACCCGCGTGTTTCTTTTTCCTTCACCTGGGTGACGTTCGTTCTGGTTCTGTCTTGCGCCGTCCCCGTTGCATTGTTGTGGAAGGTGCTGCTGATCACAAAAGCTGTTTGTTCTCCCTCCTGCTGTTGGACCAGAGCTGTGTGTTGTTCCTGAGGTGCGTCTGTGCGCAAGCGGACCCAGGTGTGCGTGCGAGTGTGTGTGTGTGGTTTGTGGGCGTGTTGCTTGAGTGTGTGTGTGTGGGTGTTTTGCGTGTGAACATGACGTGGTTGTGGGTGCCCCGAATGTTCTGTTTGCTTGCAGCCACAAAGATAGAATTCTTCAATTGATGGTTAGGTTGCGGCCACACTGAAAAGCGATGCGCTGTTGCATCGTGCTGCCCCGTCGTGCTGCCCCGTCGTGCCCCATTTGGTTTGTATTGGGCTGCATTTACGTCACCCCATCCCAGAGTGGTTGGGGCAACGGAACAGCAGCCTCAAACAAACCCCATGGGGCGACGCAACAGCACGGTGGGGCAGCATGACGCTGGTTGCTGCGTCGCTGGGAGTGTGTTCCCAGCCTTACACGGTACAACATCCGCAGTCTGGAGCAACAGGGGGTTAAAACTACGCGTCAAAACACAGAATTGACGCGCGTAAATTTGGCCTGTGTGGCCACCCCTTGAGACAACATTTTGAAAAATCCCAGTTTGGACAAGAACCAAGGTGTTTTGGAAGACCACCGAAAAAAAGCCTCACTTCTAACTCTTTTGTCTGACAAATGTGAGGAATAGTCACACAACATTGTTTGAGATTTTTATTCAACACACATGTTGTCACAAATTTTTCAGCTTCACATTGAACAAACTGCACGGAGAAGAAAACAGACGTAGTCACTGAAAAAGGTTCATTGCTCTCTCGCTGATGAGCGATATTGAAGGGCTGGAGCACCTTGACCGGGAATGCTTATGGGTCAGAACGTTTCTATCACAATGGACACAGCTTGCAACAAACATCAAAACGACCAGGTATGTTCTGACAAAAGAATTTCGGCCGAGAGGAAAATGTTCTGGTCAATCAGAAAAGTTTCTTCTCCTGTCAGACCAAAGGTCCAGTGCGAAACACCTGACTCCTTCACCCTCATCAACTAGCTGAATATTTTCGCGGACAGAGAAAATGTTCTTCTTTCGAAAAAAATCATCATCCCTTCTCAGAGGGCCATTCCCCAGAGGTTTCTGTGTGTCTGCCCCTGGATTTGCCCACCAGTTCAGGTTGAGGTAACCTTGTGCTGAATCTTGTGTTGGTGTCATGCACCAATTGATGAATCACCACATTTTGAAAGTAGGTTGCTGAGCCCTGAAGACATGAGAAAATTGCCAAAACATCATCAGTTTTTGTTGGTATTTTTGAAGACCCAATTCTCTCAATTGTGTGTAGAATGTAACAATGCTGTCATTGTTTCGAACAAAAGGCAAAGTTTTGGACATCAGCAACATTTCCAGCGTTAACCTCCAGGACATGTTACACTTTATATTGAGTGAACTTGAATCCAACATACCAAATCATTTTCAATAATGATGTACGGATGGAAACTGTTTTTTTTTGGGGGGATGAGAACAAAGTACCTCAGTGATGTTGTTGCAAATCTATAAGACTGTTGTTTGTTAATTTGGGATGGCACAAAGCATGAATTTGAATGTTTTGTTATTATATGTCTGTTTTTCCATCCCAATGTGGCATGTTCTCACAGAGCCAGCCACAGACTGGGCCAGAACAAAGTATGATATTTTTCATGGCACAAAGAAAGTGTGGCATGTGTACATCAGAAGTTTTTTCCACAATTGCATTCTCAGGCTGCAACATTTTCACTTGAAAGACCTTGGAGTTCAGATGCTACTGTCAATATATTTGTCAAAATTACTCAGCTTTAGACAGTATAACTCCTCAGAGCTTCTGACAAAACAAATCAAAGAAAACACAGGCAAATACTTGATAAAAACCAACCAGTCTATCCAAATCACAGAGAGTAGCATCTTTTTCTCAGCTGTTCTCACCAATGCCTCAGGAAACATTGTATTGAAGTCAGATATAATGGTTTCCTCCAGTATTCTTTTCCAAGATTACTGCAGAGGAGGGTTTGTTTCAAATGTCCTGTGCTACAAAGGACATTTCATGGTTGACTCAGAGTTTGATTTTTCTTTTGAACTCTTCAAACACCTTTCATTGAACCTTACATTTCTTGAGGTTTCCTTTGCAAATGGTCCAGCAAACTTCTTTGGTAGTTACACCTTGTGTCATTTTGGATATGTCTGTGTGATGGCCAATGCAATGCAGGACAAAGGTCGAAAATTGTGTGGCCACATGTCATTATTCAGTGTCCATGTCATGTTTCACTCTCTGTTCATGACAGTCAGAATTTACCCATCCACTGTACCACACATCAGTGCAGAGTATGCTTGCCAAGACAAACATTTTATGAACACCTGGGTCAGTGAGAGGCAGTTCCACAAAAAGATGAATCTGTATTATAATGTTGTGAAGCATAATGGACTCACCAAATCAAAATGTTATTCCCTTGACATTGAAGTCACCAAAACCAAACAGATTGTGATGCACAGCAGGAGCAGTGCTGAGTTGCTCAGGGTTCATGATGGTCCTGGGTTTGATTGTCCTTTGGTCAAGCCTATTGTAAAACCTTCTGGGAAATTCTATCATCTGAGCAGCTTCCGTGCTGTGGTCATTGCTCTACATGCTGATTGCAATGATTGTGAGTTAGTCAGCATGCAGTCCAAAAGAGTGCACTTTGAGGAAGTTCATTTGGAAAATATTTCATACCACAGATTACCCATCTCTCCAGGTTGCTCTCTCTTCTTATGTTCTTTGACCTTCAAAACACATGCAAAGTACCAAATTAATTTGACAATCTTGGAGGTGCTATTTGAGGGCAGGGCCAGTGATTCATGTAAATATGGTGGATTTGCCACAGCTCAGTTTCTTGGTGGCCTGTACATGGAAAATCAAATTTTGTGTGAACATGTTTTTCCTAACGTGAGACCAACAAGAAAATTTTACAGTTCTAATTCCAGCTTGTATGTATTTCTGTACAGTTTTCCTCCATACAGTAAAGTGACGGCCACAATACAGGCAAAGATAACTCCTTGTAAATTTCTCCATATCTGCCCCTGCAAGTTTCGCAGACACTGTCCTGTGCTTTCAAAGTCTGACAGGACAGCTGCACTGATTAACTACGGATTATACTGCAGCGTATTTGTTAAGCATCTTCAGGAAGCTCACAATCTCAATGTTTTCCCCAATGTTGTTGATGGTGACATTACTATTTATCCAGACAGGGATCAATGTATTGTTGTACACACAGCAAGGGTCACAATGTGCAAACTTTCATGGTCCACATGGTATGGCTTTGACATTTCAATCAAAGTTGGTGTTCCTGGGGCGTACTCAATTGAAGGGATTCTGGATCAAACGTTCAATGGGGAGACATTTTGGCAATCGTGCATGTACAGGTGTGGTCACAAGAACAGGATCATATCTCCCCAAGATGTCACTCAGAATACACCCAAAAGAAAGCATATTTTTCTCAGAGGCAGCTACAAAGATATGCAGTTGGTGTTCAGGTACACAGAACCAAGAAATGCCAAAAATTGGATTGAAATGTTCTTGGCATTTCAACAGCCAACATCAGAGGATCATGGAACAATACTGTCAGCTGTTCTGTCAAGAAGTCCCTCGCAGGTAAATTCAGAAACCGTTTTCTTCTCAAGACAAACGTTTTCATTGCGATTTTCCAATCCTACACTTGTACATAGGCAACAGCAAAACAAAGCATCATACTCAAAGTTTGAGTTGTCAATGCTATTGTGACCTGTGAAAATTGGAATATTTATAAGTAACCCCATTTGCTGCACCCACCCTGGCAAAACCTTTGTCATTTACAATCTTGTTTTTGCCAAAGCAGATCTCTGATGTTTTCAGCAAAGCATTTACCTCAACTGGAACCAGCCCTGGGCTCAACATCTTGGTCTGTACTTGAGATCCCCAGGAAAGGATCCCAGCAGAATACACTTTGATCTGAAACACCAAATAAGCAGAGAGACTTCCTATTTTGATGGATTGTTCAAAACAACAAAATCTTTATTCACAAAATGTAATGTTCTGATGTGGGCAGACAGGCACAGGTTCATTATTTCAGCACTTCAGGTGTCCAGTATATCATTGTGTCATAATGGTGAGGGGCAACTGAAAGTTCTTCTCTATCACAACAATCACAACAACAGTGTCCAAAAAGGGATGTGTTATAACATTTCAACACACTTTCAAAATCATGAATGGAATTGCCTCAATGTCACAAGTGCTCATCTGTATCAAAACTACATTTTCTATTTTGTTAAACCCCGGGGGTCTGAAGCTGAGACACAAACAACTTTCTACCTGTACATAAAAAATGGATCCTCCTCCCTGGTGCGGAATGTTCAGTTTTCTTGGATGACATCCCAGAGTTTGTGTCACAATGCCAATGGGACTTTACCTTCTTTCATAAGCAAACAGGACTTTCATGAATTCAGAAATCTTCTGTTGTCAAACTTGTCCTTGAAGAATGCCAAAGTTTTCTTTGCTGGCCTTTACAGAAATATTCAGGTACACATGTTCAAACATGAGAACATGATGTGTGTGTTGTTGTGCAAATGTCAGCTCATTTGAAAACACCTTTTTTGTGCTTTTCAGAATCAGTGGAAATGGGACAGACACAGAACAGCTGCATACCTGCCCTTCAGGAACTATCAGTTCAATGTATCCAACAGCTTGTGTTCTTGTTTCAATTCCAGTAATACAGATGATTGTCAAAGATACAACACAAGAAAGTTTGCCTTCCATGGCACCAAAAAGCACCAATTTTGTTTCAATATTGAAAATTCATTGGAGAAATCTTCCAATATTCTGTACCCATCTGTGAAAGGAGAGGACAGATGTTCATTGGTTTTGATGTGGAATTTAGCAGAACCTGATTGGATAAATGTGAACTGCTATGAAAATATGGTGCCAACATTACTCTGCACACAACACAAGACACAGCACATCAGCAACACAGATGCTAATGTTATTTTTATCAGCAAGAAAAGGTCTTGTAAGCCCAGGGTGTTTTTAATTGATGGAAAGTGCTACTTGCTTCTGGTCACCGACATTAGTTTCCACAAAATACATGCAGACTCTACAAGCTTTCCAGAGTCTGAACAGGTCATGCTGCAGCTATCTGAAATAATTGAGAAGCCTCCACCATTGGTGACAAAACATCTCTCTGAAAAGAACCAAGCAGTGATACTCCAATGTGAGAACAAATTTGGTGTCACAAAATGTAGCCAAAAGAACATTTGCAATGGTACATCAGCTCTTCAGGTCTTGAGGGAGAACTTTGAGGTATTTGCCAGCAAGTTGCTTGTGTTTCAATGTGACAAAGGTTGGAGTGTAGCACTTTCTGGTGTGTGTGATGGCGTTGTGGACTGCCCACTTGATAAATCTGATGAGAAGAACTGTTCTTATTCCGTAGATACTCAGACTTTTAATGTGTCCAAAACATCCTCAGGTTTTTGGCATTGCGGCCCACTTCTCTTTTCAACAGTGAAGGGAAAATGCTCAATATTTCTTCTGTCTGCTGAAGAAAGCCAAGCAAGGGACATGCAACCCTGGAATAATTGTTTGAAGTGTGACAGAAACTGCACTTACAATGACTTGGTTGTGGACTGGGATTTTGCTAGGAATCAATCAGAAATCAGAGAAGAGCATGATTTCTTACTTTTGCTGCAAGGGTACAGAAGCTCTTGTAGAAACCAATGGGAAATACCATGTTTGAATGGACATTCCAAATGTTTCAACCTGTCCCAACTTTGCTTGTTTATGCTAAACCACTGTAAACAGTTGCATCCTTGCAGAACTGGTGGGCACATGGAAAATTGCAAAGAATTTCAATGCAACAATAACTTTAAGTGCAAGCATTCGTACTGTGTTCCATGGCCATATGTGTGTGATGCCAAATGGGATTGTCCTGATGGGCAAGATGAGTCATTCAGCTATGTTTGCAGTGCCACAGGCCTCATTTGTACTGACATGTTTAAATGTAGCAAAACGCCAACATGCATCCCTGTCAATAAAGTTTGTGACAACATTTTAGATTGTGCATATGGAGATGATGAACATTTCTGTCAACTAAAGAGTCTCATATGTCCTTTCCAGTGCAAATGTTTGGCATTTGCACTTCAGTGTGTTAAAGATCATCATTTTCTCTCCCATTATCCATTTGTAGCAATTTTCCTTGAATCATCACCAAAAATTTATCATATATTTGTGAAATTTGAAATGGCATATTTTCTGTCTGCAGCAAGCTGTTCTCTTTCTGAGAAACTGGATGTCAAATTTCCAGTGTCCCTTCTTTATTTAAACATCAGGAAAAATTTGTTCTCTTTCATTCCCAGAGAATATTTCTCTCTGAGTTTAAAGCTAAAAGCTCTTATTTTGTCTGACAACAAGATCAAACATTTGTCTGCTGCACCATTTTCAAATTTGACAGATTTGCTCTTCCTGAATCTGTCAGGAAACACCTTTGATGTTTTCCAGAAAGATTTATTCTTCAAAACTGTTGAACTCATGTACCTGTCTGTGCTAAGCATAACATTCACTAATATCAACCAGGAAGCATTCCATTTGATGAAACCTCAATTGGTAGAGGCCTCCGATTATCAAATTTGTTGCCTTTTGCCAAATAATTCCTTCTGTACTGCCAAAAAAGTTTGGTACAAATCGTGTGGGAATCTCTTGCAAACAACAAGTGTCAAAGTTTTGTTTATTGCAACATTTGTTTTATTACTAGTTTCAAATTTGTCAGCATTTTTAATCCATCTGTTCACATCGCAAACAAGCGCAGCTTACAACGCAATTATTGTTGCATTGAGTGTGAGCAACATGTGCCTTGGAAAAGCTTTCATTGTCCTGAGTATCAGTGATTTTACCATGTCAGGTGCATTTCACTCAAATGAAAGATGGTGGAGATCTGGAGTGACTTGCTTTGCTGTGTATGGGACTGTTTTGTTTTCTTCACTCACAAACCTTGTGTGGACTCTTTTGCTTTCATCGTCAAGACTGATGGTTGTAATGTTTCCATTTGAAAGCAAATGGAAAAGGGTATCTTTTGTGATAAAAATGCTTTTTTCATCCTTCATTATTCTTTGTCTGTTTTGCATCATGAAAAGTTTGGTCATGAAGTTGGGTTATGAGCATATTCCCACAGAATTTTGCACACCATTTTTCATTTACACAAATTTGAAATTTCCCTTCATTTTTATTTGGTTCAACTTTACACTTTATGTTTTGTCCACAGGCCTCATGTTTGGGTTTCATATTACAACTGTCACTCAAACTGGCAAATCCAAAAAAAATATAAACAGCTCAAGAAAAGAAAACACAGGACTGGCTGTGCAGTTGGTTCTGCTGTCAGTGAGCCTGGCCTGTTGCTGGATTCCTGTGAACATCATTTATGTCACTGCTTTGGTTCTCAAGTCCTATCCAGTGGAACTTATTCCCTGGACTATGGCTTGTGTTGCTCCAGTCAATGCCATTGCTACTCCACTGATTTTGGTTGGATTTATTATCAAACGCCACATCAATGTGAAGATAAACACAACTTGAAAAGATGGGACAGTGGTTTCTGTCGCAGTTTGCAAAGTGGAAAGAAAATGAAAGAACAATGTACTCTAACAGAGGGTAAAGTTTCTGTCTTGAACTCATAATATGCATGAAATATAACACACAAACTTTAACACTATTTCCAACCAATGCACGACTGAATGAACACCCCATTGAAATGACAACACTGTCGTGCACCAGTGTCGTTTCGTTCATGTTTTGACGCCGCACGTGACTGAGCCTTGTTCGTATCTGGTGTCCACACATTTCCACACTTCCCCGCCACCCCCTGGTGCACGTCTGTGCCCGCATTGTTCTGGGCGACTGATTATCCACCCGTGTATAAGACACACCTTTTTCTGTCCTGAAAAACAGCACCAAAACTTGGGATGCGTCTTATACATGGGTATGAGATTTCTCTTATTTTAATATATACAACCCAATACCAGAAAATCAATGTAAAAGTTGGGGTGCGTCTTATACTTGGGTGCGACTTTGCAAGAGTGAATACGGTACACAAGGCAATTTCTGTACTCCAATCAAGCTGTGCTGCCAGCAGCTTTAGAAGTACTTGAGAAGATGTACTGTATCTGAATGCAGAGCTCTTGCTTGTTTTCTGAGCATGTTGATGGCATGAGTACCCATCCTGTATCCAAGATCCATGCATTGTTTGAAGGTGGTTAAAGTTGAAGTCTCAGGTCTGTTCTCTGTGGCGCTCGTACAGCTGAGGCAGATTCAGTTGAATGACTCAGGAACGACCCTGGATCTGCCAAGTGACACACATCATAGGACACTGAGGAGCCTGGCTCACTTATCGTCATTGACTGACCCCTCCTCCTGGACGCTCCTCCTGCAGTCACTGCACATCGGCTCCCTGCTGTGTGTCGTCCATCTGCCCGTGAGATGTCCTGGTTCACGGTTCACTTTCGCTGGGGCAGGTCCCCCTGTGTGCGTCCCCTCTGCCCGTGATCTTACCATGGTGTTCCCGTCATGTGTTGTTGTCCTGGATTGTTCATGCCATTTTCCTCCAACCCCTTCCCGGTCCTCCCTGCCCCACCTTCCTGCTCTCACCTTCCCTTGCCTGCCCTACCTCGGCCTGCCCTGCTCTGTCCGAGCCGAGCCGAGCCGAGCCGAGCCGACCCGACCCGACCCGAACCGAACCGAACAGAACCCTCCTTCCCCCACCCCGCCCCGCCCCTCCCCACCCCACCCCACCCCACCCCACCCCACCCCACCCCACCCCACCCCACCCCACCCCACCCCACCCCACCCCACCCCACCCCACCCCACCCAACCCCACCTGCCCCACCCGACCCCACCCGCCCC
>JAAUXT010119348.1_pt1 | contig 13290 bp, 9 predicted proteins | sample 7278171 | NCBI WGS metagenome assembly JAAUXT01 (sample SAMN14350112, study PRJNA611818) | marine sediment metagenome | isolation source: surface marine sediment (1.8m) | place: French Polynesia: Moorea | collected 2018-08
AGTATTTGCATTATACTGTTGGGCAACTGAAGAACATGTTTCCAAAAAGCCATAAATCTCTGATCATTTCTGAGTGCGGTGGATCGGCCAAATAGAAAGCGAACCTCGTACTGCAGTGCGTTTGGCAAATATATTGCAAAGTGTGTGTGTGTGTGTGTGTGTGTGTGTGTGTGTGTGTTGTGTGTGTGTGTTGAGTGCGCATGCGCGTGTGGTGTGAAGTCTCGTTGCCATTACCGCTCTGTTTTCGTCTGCGGCAGGTTGTGCATATTCCGTTCTGGGTTCTCATGTGGTTTCAACCTCAGAGGTTCCTTCACCGAACCTGCAGGTGTTTGATTCTCCTGCAGCAGAGCACGTTGCAGAATTCTGTCGCAACTTCTTCTGATGCTGCTCATCAGAATATGACGTTCTCACTTGGATTGTGTGATTTTATTTTCAACACATTATGGCAGGCCAAGTGCGGGTGCCATGTGACCTACGTACAACACGTCCGAGAGAGACCAGACAAGCAATCGCACATGGCAATGGCGTCGCGCCCCTGGGATGATCTCCTGGAGATTTTCTCAAGAATCACTTTCATCGTGAAATGGCAAAATCGTGCAGACATGAGCGAGCCCAACTCGTGGTCAGGAGGACGTCCTGCTTGGGCTTGCAAAAGAGTTGAGAAAGTCCAAACGGTTTAGCCCCAGCTTTGGATTTCAATACCTTGCAGAATTTCATGCGCAGAACCTTTTGTTTCGCCAGGAATCAGAACATGTGTGATTCGGTTCCCAAGCGACCATTTTCCCTACAACTCGCAAATTCAAAAACTTGTAATTTAATGAAAAAACAAGAAGCTTATTGGATTAAACACACTTGATTGTGCTTTTATCTTAATTAAAATGGAGACAGATCTTTGTTGTTTCCCTGACGGAAGCATTTCAATTTCCACGACTATTATTCTGCAGCACATTTGGAAGCCCACGTGGCAGGGATTTGACAAGCAGAAAAGAAAAACATCTCGCATTGCAACAAAATTCTTCTCTTCAAATGCTGACTGCGCAACCACGGAGTTTGAATTTGAAGCCAAACTTCTTGATCTGGCAAAAAAAAGCCAGCGCACGCTTTTTGGATTGGTGGGATTACGTTCAGCAACGAACACCGACGAGACCGCGATTTGATTTGCGATTCCGCACAACGTTGAAAACATCTCGGTGGCCATAGAAACAGATTTGGTTTTCTTTCCCGTAGCCTTTTCCGTGTTGCTTTGTCGGTGGAACATTTCTCATGAACACAGGGGACGCCAAAAGAAATTGCACAAAAGGAAAGAGGGAAGGGACAGTGTCATTTTGAAGGGAGATCTGCATGTTGCTGTGAACACATGTGCATTGACATCAAAATGAGGGCGTTTGTTCCCAAACCGTGCCACCCGTTCGAGTCAACGAAGTCTGCGGCAGAAATTGGAAGATCTGGTCCGCACGCTGAGTGAGTGTTCCCCCTGCAGCCACCGAAACCGTGATGCCTGAAACTGAATCAAGCTGCCTCCACGTTTGAATTGAATAAAAATTCCTCCAAAAGGCGACGAGAAGGGAGGATTGCTGAACGCCAAGCCGCACTGGACCTGCTCACTGACCCCCCAATCCACACCACGTGCGCCAGTGCACAATGTACCGACAACACTCCACACGTGAATGGGGTTGAAACCCAATTGCAATCACAGTATCATACAGAACTGTTGGTGTGAACACAACTACTCACTGCCCATTTACTTTGCCTTTTGAACCTTGTTTTTGGTGCGCTGTGACCTTGGCGTGCACAAGGGTGGATGCGCTTGGTGTGGATTGGGGGGGTCAAGGATCCGGCCACTGGCGGCTGTGGTTCTGTCCAGTTCATCGGAATCGCACCGCCTCCCTCTCAATCCAGCGTCTGAGGTCCATTTCGATCAGTTTCACGTCAGTGATACGATTTGTTGTTTTCAGCTCCGGCGGCGCCCAACTTCACGACGACTAACATCAGCAAGCGCGCGGTGAACGTGACGTGGTTCGCGTCCACCAGGGGGAACCCCGGCAGCGTCTTCACCGTCGCCTACAGAAGAATAGGTCAGTCGCACAACAGCCACATTGACACACACGCACACACACACACACACACACACACACACACACACACACACACACACACACGAAACATTGGGTGCTTTGTGCAGAAAATCAGAAATTGTATTATCGTATCCGTCACAACACTATATTATAAGAGTTGCTGTGGCACCCGTCCATTTGGGGACAAGCTTGTGTCTGGCAACAGAGTTCGTCTCACCAGAGCACACACACGCACACACACTCGCGCACACGCACGCACACACGCGCACACAACCACGCGTGTTTCCACGCTTGTTGTGCGATGTCCCTTTAGGGAAGAGCACTTAGCGGTGTGCTGAAATTTTTTTTTGCATATATGGCATCTGGGCCAAGATGTCCCATCCCGTCCCATCCTATCCCCTCCCCCGTGGAGGGCTATTGGTGGCTTATCTCAGCAACTGCTGAAGGTACAGACTTGATCTAGGGCTCGTTGGAAAGGTCTTTGAATCCACAGTTCAAATTTTGAAAAATGGAATCTCCATGGCAACCTCCCTAGCAACCAGATGCAAAACTCCTTAGCAACCAGATGCAAATGGCTAAATTTCAGGTTCTTTTTGTGATAGAGACATGATCTATGGCTCATATGAAAGATATGAAGATCTCATGAAGATCAAAGGGGGACATCGCACCCGCAGTTGCCTTAGCACTGCTTCTCTTGTTTTCAAAGTGAAGCCACGCAGGATGTGAGCGAGTGATGACGCAACGCGTCACGCATCTGGTGTGAAATCCTCCCGAACTTAGAGCTCCACTGAGTCTCCTGGTTGCAAGTGATAATCCGAACACAGCATGAGTGATAATCCAACAATGCTCCTTCCTTCACTCACAAAGGGATTTTACACTCTGATGAGGGGAAGAACTGTTTGCACATTCCGGCCGTCATGAAAGTTCCCAGCTCATTGGCAGACTTCCAGGGGCGGGTCAAAGTGTAGATCTATTTGCTCCCCAGGGTCGGCGACCCAAACAAAAACGCTGGTTCCACCTCCGACATCAACAGGCAGCCAAATGAGCTGAACAAATGAGCGCGAACAAGGAAGCTGTCAGTTCCGACGACCCAATGGTGAAAACTGCTTGCAGAACGCTGTTCCCGTGTGAACCAGGAAATGGCATATCCAGCGGATCCAGGGTCCAGATGAGCCACCTTCTAATGCTTCCTCTCTCCTCTCCACTCTGTTTGTTCTCAGGCTATTTTCAGGTTTTTCACAAGAAAAGAGCCTGATTGAAGTTCGCCCCTGCAAAAGTTTTGCGTTCCTCACGTCAACCCTGGATGATCCACCATGTAAATCCAGTGAAAAAGACTGCAGATCACACTGGATTTACCCGCTTCTCGCACAAACAGACGAACCACTGGTAAAAATACGCGTATCCAGAATGCAGACTGTTCCGTCCAGGCTGGATGGATCCGGAGTGGGCAGAATGGATGTGCAGACAACCATGCGCGATTTAGAGCTGTGCACACTCAATGAAGCTGTTCGCTTTCACACAGACACGCAACTCCGTCCTTGCAGCACCACACCTGCAGTGCCGTCCCTGCAGCAAATGGTCCCTGCGACAGTGTCGCTGCAGAGGACAGGGTTCTCACACTGTACCAAAGTGGTTCCTGTGCAATCATGATGCACACAATGACTTTTCAAGACCTTTGGCTACCAAAGGAGTTGTGTGATTGAACAGGAACTCTTTTTGTTATGTGGGAACCAATTACTACCGTGATGACAGTTTTGGGATCGCACAGTTCTGGAATGAGCTTTGGTCCACAGCGCACTGTACGAACAGCACCAGAGGACAACAGTCCGTGCAGCATTGTTCGTGCAGCGACACCCCGAAAACGCCATCCTTGCGACCTGATCTTCCACGTGTCATCCCTGTAGCACCTCCCGGTGGTGTCATGCCCACAATACTGCTTTCAGAAGGGAAGTTTTATCATTTTTTACTGCTTGAATGGTGGTGCAGTGTTACCCCGACATAACTGAGTCAGCCATGCAGGAATGTGTTACCTCGACCTGTTTCTCAGTCTCAGTTCAATTGCTACCTGGCTCTTCTGGGTGCAACCCAAAAATGTGGTGTCTGGATGAGCCGGCTCTTCTGAGTGCTTTCTCCCTCACCAGGAGCCAGATGAGGTACCACTTGGCAGAACCAGCAGGTGGCATTTGAAAGAGCCAAGTAGCACTTGGAAGAGCCAGAGACTCAGAACTAAACTGAGACTGAGACTGAGAAATAGCTCGAGCCACGTCTCCGCGCAAGAGGGCGTCTCAAGAGCGGCGTCGCAGGGACGGAGTTGCACCCTCCGGTCGGTACAACAGCCCAAAGCCGTCAGGACCCGTCCCATTGGCCGAAGAGCGATCGGCATTCAGGGGCAAAACTCAGCGTCTCGCCGTCCGTCATCAGAGGTGCGGAGAATACACTGATGGTGGAGGCCGCCGGGGCTGAGGCAACGCACACCACGGGCGTCGGGCTGCAGGTCACCAGGTGCTGCATTCCTGCACACAATCCTGTTGCTTCCAACACAGCGCTGAAGGGGTGACTTTGCAGTGACCCATTATAGGACGCACCACTGGTGAAACAGGCCCAAAGCCATTTGTGAGTACTGACGCCTGGTCCACGCCAGGCGTGTCAAAACCGGCGTCCCTGACGTCACCGTTGATTGATCGCAGCGCCACCCAAAAGGGAAGCAACGCTTGATGCGTCAGTGGTGAACCCGGCCAAAGGGAGATGCGCCACAGTCTCAGGCCCTTCAATATTCATAGCTGCAGCAGCTCAAACCCTTGTCTGTCTGGCCCTGCAAGGGCGGATCCCTTATATATTTTGCCCAGGATTACGAATCCACAGGGTACCGATCGCAACTTTGGAACAGGGGCTTGAAGTGAGTTTGTTGGGATTGCCACTCCCCGGGGTGTCTGGCCCCTCTCGATCCTGTATGTGCCTCAGCTTCACTATGTGTGTGCGTGTCTGGTCCATCTCAAGCTGTTAAAAATTCAAACGTAGCGAGACCCTCGTGGGGCCCCGCGTCAAACCAGGTATGTGTTCAGGGCAAAGCTCTTTCAAAGTTTCCAGGCGCAGATCCAGAGGTACAGAGCCTCCCTGGTTCTGAAAACTGTTGCTCCGTCATTTTGGACTCTCCAAAACCAGTGAAAGCTTGACGTTATCAACCCCAGTCAGGGTATCCCAGCACCCACCCATCCCGAACAGACCCCACGTCCCACAAGGTTGGGCCCTGTTTGCTGGATTGTTTGGCCACGAAAAGTAGCCTGTGTAGTCCAAATGCACGCACTGATCAAGTCCCCTGCCTTCGGTCTCTGTATCAGTCCTTGGCTTCTGTGGATCTGGATCAGCAATTTGCTCCAATGGATGAATCTTTCTCCCCTGCCTTTGCCCTCGCTCCCTGCATCATCTCCAGGTTCGGCCCTTTCTGTGAGCACAGAGAGCAGAGTGTCCGTGTTCGTCTTGATTTGCTCACCCGAGGAGACGAAGCGCCCCGGCGGCATTGTAACTCCGGGCACGCCGCGTCCATCCGCCGGTCTGCCGGTCCACACGGCACCGGATCCAGGGGGCGTTGGGATCCGGGGACCCTGCGTGCCTGCCGCTCTGTCCGCCCGTCTGCTGCACACCACCCTCTTCTTGCGGGCTGCGTCAGACGCAGGGCACGGCTGGATCCAGGGGCCGCTGGCGGGGCCAGGTCCGTCGGTCCCTGGGAACAGCTCCGGGGGGCGCTGGGAGTCTGGGTGATCCACCGCCCGTTCGTCAGAATCTGAAGGACCCCGACTGCTCCACAGCACAACGAATCTTCTAGTGAATCCAGGGGGTTGATACACTGGGAGTCCTAAGAACACGTCGTATCCTGTCTACGAACACGTGCACGTCGCATCCTATCTCCTCTGCCCTCTCCTCTTCCCCTGATTTCTGAGCCCCACATCTCTTTCCACAGATGAACCAGTGGAGAGATTGGCCGATGCCTCGTGATGCAGCTTCTGTTTTCCTGTGCAAACCTTTTTGTTGGGATCTGGATCTGACGAACGTCCAACACAGGGTCTGAAGAAAAATATGTCCTTTGTAGAGATCTGTGCTGATTCACTGAAATCTCCTGTCACACGAAAGAACAAGGGCGAGAACACAGAAATTTATTTCATTTCCTGGTTTTGTTGGAACGGACAGACAAACGAACAATTCACTTTCAGAAAAAGCCTGCTCGGTCCAAACAGACACATAAAGGACCTTGAAATTTCATTACCTTCATTTAAAACATTCTCAAACTCTATTCAGACTGTGCTGGTTGAGATGTGTTTTCTCTTGAACAATGTTTTATGACATTCCAATGTGAGAAGCAGGAGTATCAAAGCAGGTAAAAATAGGGTCTGAATGAAAGATAAGTCTTCAAGCAAAGCAATTTTTGAACTATCAGGAGAAAATCCCAAATAAACAAAGTTGGATTTTACCAAATTTGATGCAGCTTCCACACTCAACAAAAACAAGGAGATTGTTTCTATCCTGTTGGAGGTTGGTTGACAAATGGTTGAACATAAACATGATGTACAAGAAATATGTTGCACAAGACAAGACCGATTCCTTGCTTGAGGAGAACATTTGATGTCAGAAATGTAAAATTTAAAAGTAGTCTTCTGCAGAACATGACACACTCCCAATATTGAGCCACACCCTCATCTCTGTACCCCCGCATGAACCTCTTGCACATTTTCCTGTCATTTTCATTCATTGACCACGTTTCTTCCTTTGCCAGGCTTCCAACACTGTTGTGTGGCATTGTGCTCGTTTTTAAAGACACAAGAAGGAAGGCAAACAGGAAGGGTAACGGACAGAAAGTTGCAGCAAGAAGCATGTTGCCCGAAAGTTTACCCTTTTTCAAGCAATAAATGCCCAAAAATAGTGTCAGTGGGAAAGGAACAATGTAGCAAATGCCAAATAGAATCATAACTTTTTGCCAGTCAGAGAAGCAAGGAACTGATGCATCATGAAACCAAACACTGTCACGGCTGATTTCGACACACAGCAAAGACACAAAGACAATTCTGCTGAATCCTGCATAAGTGTACTTCACAATTTTGACCAATCCGCCAATCAGTTTTGTTTTTATCTCAGAAAAGGAGAAAACGTCCTTCTTGTATGTGTGCTGTGTCAATATATGGGCACACAAAACGAGAACAGACATGAACAGCCAGCTGCAAAAAATACTCAACAGAAACATGAATTTGATCAACATTTTTGTTGTTGCATTTAAATTTTGTGTGGGACAAATATCCACTGGTAAATAGGACAATTCTATTGTTAAACTGAGACCAAGGTAAGTTTCTATTCTTTTGAGAGCATCATGTATTTTTCCTGATGAATATTGTGGGAGGTCTGATCTCAGAACTGCAGTGGCCTGTACAAAATAAATTAAAATACCGAAGTATCCCTTCTCAATGAAAATTACTTCTTGGTTCCCTAATTTTGGCTGCACAGTGTTGGGCAGAGCAAAACATTTGATTTTATCAACAACACTCCCAGGAATACTCATGACGTCATCTTTGAAAGTGTACCACACCATGTACATGATTGATGCAACAACTGCAAGCCCCCAAAACCAAGATGCAGTGCACTCTTGATTTGGCATGCAGGTATTGGAAAGCAAACACTGTGAAAACCCAGTCTGGCAACAACAGCAAAGTGTTCCTTCTCTTTTGCCTGAACACGAGTTGTAACTTGTGCATGGATTTGTTTGTGTTCCAGAGCAGCAATAGTCTGTGGGGCATTGTTCAAATTTAACTCTGTTTGAAGTATTTTGTCCCCAGAAGTTTGGCTTTGCTATCAGCTCATGTCCAGTGCACTCACCACCATCAGGACATTTCAGACATTTCTTGTCTTTTGTTGAGGGAATTGAATTTCCCTGTGAGTAGAAAAGAGAGTAGGAACCATCAGAAGGAAAGTAATAGGATTCTGCACAACCCTTGCAGTACAATTTGAGTTTCCGAAGTATGGTTTCGTTTCCAGTGGCTGAGAAAGCTTGAGACCTTATTTTGAGTTTGTGCCAGGCTGCACATTTGATTCCCAAGTCAAGACATTTGATAGATGAGCCAATTGAGTGTGAGTTAAGCTTGATGAGAGACTCCTGCTGACTGATGACTTTGTTGTTTAGAGTGGTTCTAACAATACAAGTTGCAGAATGGCCCAAAATGAAAACACCTGCATCTGTGCTGTCACTGGCGTTCGAAAAAACAAACTCGCACCTGTCAATCAACACAAAAATACTTGAGCCCACAAAGTAGATTGCCCCTCCACCACTTTCTGCCTGATTGTCTACAAATTGTGATTTTTCAACTTTGATTTCGATTCCTGATTGAGCATTTGTGATGGAATGAAAGCTGACAATGCTGATAGCTCCACCAAAGGCATCAATCTCTCCAACCTGAACCAGAACATTGTTGATAAACAAACTGTCGCTGATCAAAACATGACTTTCAGCTTTGAACCAATCTATTTTGAACAATATTTGTACTGTTCCACCAGGACCATGTAAACTGTTGTTTTGAAATGTTGAGTTCAAGATGTCAAGTTCAATCCACAAAATCTGAAATTGAGTTCCAATGCAAAAAAGCCTGATGCCTCCTTGAGAAAATTGCAATGTAAAGTTTGCAAACTTGGCAGCTATCTTTCCAGCTTGAATATCAAGACATATGTCCTGGATGCAAGAGAACAATACAAATGCAAAATCTAAGAAAACAGTTTCACTATTCATGGCAAAAATACTTTCCCCAGCAAAAGTGGTGTAAGACAAAGAAACCCAGGTTATTGTGGAGTTTAGCGTTATGGAAACATGATTCATACTGCTTTTGGTAAAGTAACAAGAACATGTGTATGTTTTGTTGATGTTCAATGCAGATTGATCACCAAACAAAACAGATTGGGTGTCTGTAAACAAAACATTTGTGAACCAGAGTGCTATTTGCCCAAATTCACCTGGCCTTGGGCTAATGTCTGAAACAAAAGTGTTTTCCAGAAGAACATGTTTGAAGTGGACTTGCACATTTTGAACACTGAGGGATGATGATATGAAAGAAATATTTTGAAATACAAGACTCAATGAGGAATAAAAATACCTACAAAAGATTGTGACAGCAATGTGAATGAAGCATGGGATGTGACAAGTGATGACAACTTTCTTGTTTGGAGTGAAATTCACATTTTGAAGTACCACTGACTCCGATTTGTCTGATGTGTAATTGCTGTCCAGGAACATGGTGTCAATGGTAATGCTGCTGTTCAAAAGAATCAAACCCAATACATAACCAATTGTTTTGCATTTGAACAACTCTGGTTGCAGTATGCATTCTATGTTGTCAATGCCAGTCACACCACAAACATGCACACCTCTGTTTTCTGTTGTATCTGCAAGACAACAAGACACTTCACATTCCAGAACAGGACAAAGTTGTTGACTTGTGTGTTGAAATGATTCCGATGTATTGGATGGCATACCTGATGTTAAATGCCATGGCAAGGCATTTTGGTTGTTGTCCACAATTGCTGATTTTGGTGATTCACATGTTTTATTTGAAGAGAGACAATTTATATTTTGCCAAACATGTGAAATACACACCGAATTATTTGACAGTGTTCTTGCCTCCAACAAATCAAAACTATCACATGGACAGCCTGCCTCATCAGACCCCAGTGGACAGTCAGCTTTTCCATCACACACCCAGAACGTAGGAATGCAATGTCGTATATCTTCTTCACACATCTGAAAGAAACAAACCTGCCAGAAAATCACATTTTGTTTCTTGTCCAAAAAACGCTGGAATTATTACAATGAAATGAGCATCATGTGTGTTGGACCCTGTGTGTCAACAATCAAAAGTGTTATTTTTGAACAGTTGCAATGTGAAGATACGCAGCAACGACAAGCTTTTGAACAAAAATGCGATACCTGACCTGACACCCCCTCCCCTCTGTGAAACAGATGCATTACTTGCACTGAAGCCCAACTTTATTCCTGTTTTTCAAACAAAACAGTGACACCAAGAGATGATTGGTTTACAAAGAGTGTACCTTCATCACAAATCGACCTGAAAAGGTGCTTGGAGCACAGGGAGCATCGCACAACTCATCTGAACCATCAGGGCAGTTTATAATTCCAAACTCATCACAAATTTCATGTGGCTGCAATGAAAGGTCTGTTTTGTTTGACTTCAAAAAAACTCCTTGTAACAATTTGTCTTCAGCGTTAACAAGGAGAAACTTTATGATGAACAATCACTTCCTCAAGTCATTTGTCTTCTGGAACCATCTGGTCTTGTTCGTTCAACTCACTTCAACACAATGTATCTGGTCAGCACATTGTATGGTTTCTCCAAGACATGACTTCTTTGCACAGTTGTGTTCATCAGAATCATCACTGCAGTGAAATGACCCATCACAAACCAATGCATGTCTTACGCATTCTCCATCATCGCATTTCCAGTCTCTAGGACTTGGACAAGTGTAGTTATCTTGCAAACAATCTGTGAAAAGAAGGACATTCATTTCAATAAGTTTGGTTTCATCAAAGCAAAGTGCCATTGAAACGAAGGCACACAACAGAACTCACGCTTTTCATCCAAGGCATCATCACAATTTGGAGAACCATTGCAAATCCATGACAAACGAATGCATTTGTGATTATCACATGTTCCCAGGCCATCAGCACAAGGCTTGTTATCACAATATTCCCTCAATTCATCTGATTTGTCAGGGCAGTCTTTAACTCGATCACAAAAATATTTTTCCTTGATGCACTTGCTTCCATCCCCACATTTCTTCCATCCTTCCACACAGTTGTGTTGTTGACAGTTGTCCTCATCTGATCTATCATTTCTGCCACAATCAAAATCACCATCACAAACAGCATACACACTGATGCAAATATGTGATCCTGCACACTTCCACAAACCTTGACTACAGTTATGCATTTCACAGTCCCATTCATCTGGAGAATCTATTCCAGTCACTTCTCTGATTCCATTACACAGTATGCCATCATCGTAACATCTGGTGTACCCTGTGTGTACACACACCATGTGATCAATCATTGCTTGAAAATCAGCAGCTTTCAAACAAAATTCAAACTGCACACTTACCAGAGTCAAAATCCCAAAAGGGAACATAGTCTTTTGGGCATGACCAAACATTGTCACAGAAGGACACATTTTCATCTGATTTATCATCACAATGTTTTCTACCATTGCACACCCATGCTGAAGGTACACATTTGTTTGCAGTTCTGCACTTCCACTTGTTGACGCCACAAGAACAGTAAGAAGTGTCTGAATAATCTTTGCAGAAACCACTTTCCTGCTGATTGCAAATATTTTCAGAAGGAACAGTCACATTTCCCTTGTCACATGTCCAGAAACCTGACAAATGATTGTGCTTCTATTAGAAAGATCAAAGAACTGTTGGGTAAGTGAAAGATTTTTAGTTCTCAGCCTTACCATTTGGAAACATTTCGTTCATCTTCAATGTTCTACTATGGTTGTTCTCATCAGATCCATCTCTGAGGCAATCAATCACTCCATCATAAACTTTATCCCATGAGATGCAGCCATCAGCTCTGTAGTAGCACTCAAACTCTCCAGGTCCACAACAATGAGACACCTCAAAAAGTAGCACTGGGGAAAGAGCAAAATCAAATTGTTGCTCATATAGCATATTTGGTTCAAAGCCTGAATCCCAATCAGCACGTTCCACACAAAATCAGTCTTAGACCCCAACACGCACTTCATGTGGCAACCACAGGAAGAACCTTGCTGCAGGAAAGTGATTTGTTGTGCCATGGATTGCTTGAAGCATGTGAAAAACATTCAGAAGTACACATTGTGTGAGCCTACCTGTGCACCAGAGACAAGGAATACAAATTCTGTTCATTTTTACGCACGATTACCGTAATTCATCTGGTCACACTCAATTTATCATTTTGATGACTTCAGAAACAGACTCCGCTTTCAGCTGTTCAATTTGCTCCAATGAATTTTGTCTGCAGTTCAAAATGCCGTATGGTCTTGAGATGTGGCTGACAGTTTTCTGGACTGACAGAAATTTTTGTTTTATTTTGCTTCTTCTTAAAAAGTGTCACTGTAAAAACAGTGTCTCTTCTTTTTGCCTTTTGGTGTTGCTCCAAAACAACTCTTTGTGTTCAGATTCTGTGTTTTCATGGAAGAGCCTGAACAAGACACTCAATCACAAACCAAGTTACAATTTGGCGTCCTGACATTTTGACTCAGACTCTCATTCACACGAAAATGGAGTTTTATTTTGACAGAGAAAGCAAGCAGAGAGTAATTGGGAGCACAGGTCTCAGCAACATGTGGAAAGTCACACCGTAAAAAGGTGTTTTCATGGCTGCTCATAGCTGCCAGGAGGGTACACCACTAATTGTTGTTTTCCCCAAAATAAGAAAGCATGAGAAAGCATGAGCCACTCCATGTTTGCATCTGTGTGTTTCACACGACCACCAAAACACGTCTTTTGAACTGGCCCAAGACACTGGGAACAACCACCAAATGAGGACGTGTTACACAAGACAAAACACAGAAAATGAGATCTTTTCCTGGACAGCCAAACAAAACCAGACTCACAAAAGAGAGTGTCGAGTCATTCCAAACGTTCGGTGTATTTCTGAACAACCTGTTGTCTTTTCAAAACTTCTGTTTCTTTTGTGTACTTTTCAACAAACTTTTGTCAACAGAACCTCATCACTTCAGGAAATGAGAAAAAACCTAAATTGTTGGTCATGAACAGGAAGCGAACAATTGCTGTTTGCCTGAAGAGCTGAAACATCCGGAATCACCAGCGACACATTGAAAGAAAAACACAAAATCCTTGCACACGATGTTGGTCTTTGTCCGTGTCATGAATCTTTGCCACAATGGATGTGTGGCGAATCTCGATCACCTCTTCCTACAACAGAAGAGCTCCCCAAATCAAAACAGTGTTATATATATTTACCATGACCACCCCCTAAGTATTGCCATGGCCTTCCATAGCCACAGCAACAGCCACAGCCAATCATAGCATTACCCTAGATGGAGCCACTATCCATAGCTGGGCACATGACCCAGACTGCCAACACACAATAGCTTGTGACACCATAGAGAAAGGTAGCCTAAACCACTGAGCTCCAACTCATACTCTACAATAAACTATACTACAA
>JAAUXT010037030.1_pt1 | contig 13287 bp, 13 predicted proteins | sample 7278171 | NCBI WGS metagenome assembly JAAUXT01 (sample SAMN14350112, study PRJNA611818) | marine sediment metagenome | isolation source: surface marine sediment (1.8m) | place: French Polynesia: Moorea | collected 2018-08
AAATAAAATTTTCCATTCCAACTTGGACATTGTCCGGGTTAGGGGTAACTCGGACATTGTCCGGGATACCCCCCCCCTGCAAATAAAATTTTCCATTCCAACTTGGATATTGTCTGGCTTAGGGGTAACTCGGACATTGTCCAGGATACCCCCCCCCAGAAAAATAAAAGTTTACATTTTCATGCTTGCAATTGTTTTTTTGAGAAACATAACACCATGCACACATTCTTCGACACACACAAGTGCTGTCCTGCCGATGTACGCTTCTGAGCACAACACGCAGAAACCTACGATTATTTTGCGACACCCTGCTTCTGGCAAAGAAACCTTGACGTAGAACTTGAGGATCCCACGCACACACGAGTACGTGTATGGAGACAGTACATGTTTGCAGATCAAGTGAAGAATGTAATTAATAAGTGGAACGCACCGGGAGGCAATTAGCTCGTGGGTGTGGTTTCCACTTCACTTCCATCCGACAATCCCTTCCGTCTCCTGCAAGTCTCACGTCGAAGTGGCGTGCAGACATTGTCTGATTGATAATTCATGTCTGTGTTCCAGCACATACTCACTTCTTGCTTGGTCTTAAAGTTCAATTGCTGATCAAATCACTCCGTTCCAGTGTTGACCCAGAAATGGATCGAGACTCACGTGGATAGTTCTGCGGTCACATGAGCACGTAGTGGCATCACCTTCACGTGTTTTCAACATCTCACACGTCTTGCTTCTGTTTATCATTGCAGAGGAACCAGTGGCATCGACATTGACCTGCAGAAAGTGGACATTGACCAATGTCCTCTGCCGGAGGGCACCAAGGCTCTCAACGTGTTCGCCGGCTCCGACAAGTGCAAACCCAAGACAACCAAGGTACAAACCACTTTCACAACATCACTCCTCCGGTGTGAGGAAAACGTTGCATGTTTTTGCACCAACAAACAGGTTAGACAGGAAAGCGAAGCCAGATTTAGTTGACAGGAAGCGGTGCGAAGGGAACTTTGCGTTGAGGTGTATCAACGACCACGGAATACAAAATTTCTGGCGGTGTTTTGACTTTATGCTTGCAGGTTTTTGCTGGATTTGTGAGTGATACGAGGGGTCTCCACAAACTTTCCTTCTCTCGCAAATAATTTTGTCGAGTTTTGTACAAAGTTTGCGTTTCATGGGGAAGGTGTCCTTGGATCTTCATGCCCTGGCTTGCAATTGTGCCATTGGTCCCAAGTTTCCTTCTTGCAAAGACAAGAAACTTTGTGCATTTTGGTCGCTCGCAATCTTCCGAGGGAAGGAAAGTTTGTAGAGACCCCTCGTACTTATTTAAAGTGTGACATTTGTGCATATTTTCAATGTGAAAATATTGCAGCTTTTGCACGAGCAAGACACTGCAGCTCTTCCATCTTGATGATAGCACTATTCTCTTTGTGTGGTGCGCCCATTTTGCGGATAACGAACTCTGAAAGCATGCGCAAAAGTGCAATTTGAGCATGGAACACGTGGTGCAGGGGATGCCTCGCCTGAATGTTGGTGCCGTGTTGACTCAATGCAGCCACAATGACAAGATATTGTTGCAACGAAGGCGGAGAAGAGTCCCCTTTGCGAACGATTGTTTGTTTCCCTCCAGGTCCCAACAGGGAGGCCCGAACACGAATGTCCGTTCGGTCCAGTTTTCTCACTGGCTCCGTGCAAATGGTGCTGACCCTAGTTACGCGACTGCTAAGTGCTTTTTAGCGTCTCCGAGTGGGTATTTAGCGAACCATTAAGCAGATAGGATGTGCTAATTTCCGACGCACTTAACGTCTCACTCACAGACAGGTGGCACTAGTTCGTGTTGGCGACGCAATGAGTATGATCACAGTCGTTTTCAGAGATTTGCTTTCCCACAAAATCAAAATCTGCACCACAGACTCTGGCAAGGTACCAGCTAGTTGTGCAACGGATAGGCGATGAAGCCTTTGCGAGGAGCGTCAGGCTTTTAGAGCTCACGCCCTGTCTTGTAAGTTTTCTAACACAAAGGGGCAGCCTGCGCAAGGAGAGCGTCAGACCTGTTGCAAGCACAGAATCCCGATCAAGGTTACAACCCACTAGAACAGTGAAAACGCCCAGACACACTGCATATTCGCACACCACTGCTCTGCACCCACTGCAGTTGGGTTCCAACTTCATACCAGGAGGAGAATTGCATTTTTTTTTTCTGGCTCACCCATCAAGGATGGCGTTACTTCCTTGGCGTGGAAATAGCATGGCTTCTGCGTGATCAGTATTCAGGTTGGCGAGCCTTTGCTTGAGAAGAAAGATGTAGATAAATCCAGGCATTGTTAGGCCGCAATAACAGTGACATGATAACGTCTCCTTGTATAAATCTCTCGTCTCGGGCAAACATTGTGACCTGAATGCGACAAGAAGCAATGTTCTTTCCCAGGGATTCGTAGTCGGAGCGTCTGTTGGATCAGATTTGGTCGCACACGGACTCGGCTCGAGTTGCACCTGCTCCGGGTGAAAAATGACCCTCCGACTGCGGCCGCTGACAGTTTTACTGTGATGTCACCGACAGGCTAGTTATCTCTCGCGGTGGCCCTGTTCAGCTCCAGTCACTTTGGAATGACTCGTTTTTCCTGCTCGTGCAGGTGCAAGAGCAAACGACGATGAATTATGAAGTTCCGCCCTGCCTGACCTTTTCCGGTGGAAAGACTGCGTGCACGCAGGGTGGCGTTGGGCAAAACGGCAAAGAAAAGTGCTGCCTGGCATGCGGAGAACTTCGGAATCACTTGACGGGAACACTTTGGCCACCAAAACAGGAATCCATCGATGGTCACAAACTTCTGTGTGTCAAGCACTGAACGAAGCCAACTTCACTCAGGTGAACAGACAAAAACAATGTTTCGGACTTGAAGTGGCAGCAAGGTGCGAACTGCGAAGTCGCGCTGAGTCTTCGAATTTGTCTGTCCAGATACACTGGTTTTCTCTGCGTGAGTTTGCACAGAGCCAGATGAAAGAATGGAAAAATCCTTCCTCACTTAAGGTACACTGACACAGTCGTGACATGTAGTCAACAGGAAGGAAACCGAAGCGTTGACCATCGGCCAATTCATCGGACCAAACGTGTTGGGAGAACCAGAAAAGAAGTACATTTACAAAATGAAGGTTTTGCAGAACTTCAGGAACTGGCTTTCGTGTGTCGACATTAAAGCGGAGAACAATGACATTTTTGCCGAAATATTTATTGATTCCGCACTTGAGTTGCACTAATGTTGCTGATCGATCAATTTCCGTAACGAGCACTTTCGCTCCAAAGCTGTGAATAGAAAAGTGGAAAAGCTTTACAAACACACACAAGAAAAGACAGGACAGGAAACATTGAGCGCACGGGGGAGGAGGAAAGTTTTTCGATACACAGTGTTTCATACACGGTTTTCTTCCACCAAGAGTCCAAATCCTTTTTGATGCTGCTACGAAATTTTGCGCTCAGGTTCCTTGATGGCTTTTCGTGAATGAATATCGTCTCTAATCAAACGGATACTGAATCGCTGCTGGAAACCTTTACAAACCTCGTAACCTCCTTATTTCGAGCCGGCAGTGAACCGGTACCCGCGGGTCCAGGCACGCAAAGTCAAAAGCAAGGGATCTCACGTCCAACACAACAAATGCCCGAGTCAATTTATTCCTGCAAAAGCAGATATGGAAAGAAGATTGACTTTCAATTTGCTGCTCAACAATGGCAATCAGATGCAGGGATCAGGGAAGGTCCTGCATATCCGGATTCCGTGTGTCCCTCACACAAGAAGCCCTTTCATTCGCTGCCCCTGAACACGACTGGGGTCAAAGTTTTGCAGCCTGTGCTGCCAGTGGAGTGAAAAAGCAATAAAATTCATCAGTTCCCTTCACGGTTAGATCTACCACCGTTGGAAACTTTGGGCTGATGTGCACAAAAACGAGACCACCAAACAACAAAATATGTAAAACAACAACCTCATGAAACATTTGATTGCAAAGTGTGCGATGTGATCCAGTCCTTCATTCGTGCGATGCTTCGTAGGCACAGGATTGCTGCAGCAGAAAGGCAGTGACGATCTATCAAAGATAGCTTCGGAATCTATCAGAACACCTCATATATTGTAGTGGCTTCGCTTCTGTATGGTCGCCTGACAAGATATTTTGTTGTCATAATGTCGAGCCTGTTTCCGTTTTTGCCGAAACACGGAAAAGCAACACGGAACAGCTTTGAAGAAAGGACTGTGTTTCCTGCCGGGATACGAAAACCTTTTTGTCAGTGAAGAGGTTTTGTTCGCCAGCATGAAATCCTAGCTCTTCACAAAGGCGGCAAGATCCTACACCTCCGCTTCCTGAAGGTTTTATGCTGTAAGGTTTCCAGAGGTAGGCACTCCTCCAAGACCTGTCAGCTCAACGCAAAGCCCGCGATACGATTTTCTCCTCAATTAGAAAAATTGATACAACACAGGCAGAACTCAAGAAATCCCTTGTCACAACCACTCTCTGCTTCCAGTGTCTCCCTGCAGAAACAAAGAGTTCATCTGAAGCACCCTCTGTCTTTTGTTGTCCTCTTCCTCCAGTATGTCAGCCACCTGTGACATGTTGAATTTTTGTGATGTTTGTCTTTCACCCCACTCCCCAAATTAAACTGCACACTTTCAATTTCACAGTACACTTTGAACAAAAAACTTCATCTTGATCAGAAGAACTTGTATACACAAACATGATTTTCTATGTGTGAAGCCTTGCACCAATCACTCCACACATGAGCTGCCTCCCCCCAAGGGAAGTGCTGGAGCCAAAAAAGGATTCCGTAAAATTGTAATTCCTGCCAAGTTGCTCCTGGAACACGTGCAAGAACTGACCTGGGAGGTCGCTTGGTGCTGAGCAATCCTTGACATCTCCCTTGGTACCAGTATATTCTCTGAGCAAGGGGAACAGAGGCTGAACTGACGTTTCATCTGTTCCTGACAGGCAGTTTATCTGCAAAGAATGGACATTGACCTGGAGTCCTCGGGCAGATAAAGTGAACTCCCATTCACATTCCATGCAGAATGCTGACTTCTCCCACAGAAAACACATCGCAAAGATCTCAAAGGTGTTTTTGCAGGTGTTATCACAACCCCATCTGCCAGGGAAAGAAGTTTGCAAAGAGTAGCTGGCTAAGAAGGAAGTGTCAGGTTTTTACACATGAAAATACGCACACTTGCGGAACCGCCGTTTAGCGTGTGGCAAGCAGAAAAGTGAACTCATACGTCTTTTATCGCCTGAACCACGCGTTCTTTTTCTCCCATTGGGGAGTAAACGAGGCAGATCGGCAACCATTCTTATTTTGCATTGGAAAAATTGGTGGCAGTGGCCAAGTTCCTTCCTTCCAGCCTCCTTCCTCCAGCCTCGCAGACGTCAGAAGCAACTTTGATGCCAGCTTGAACTCAACAACTGAAGGTCAACATCGACTTCAACTGAGTGACTGAGCCTTATCTGGTGGTGTCCTACAAGAGACTACTCATCAGACACAGGGTCATATTCAAACTCACGAAGTTTCCGTCTCATGCCTTCATATGTGCTTGGACAGTGGACCAATCGCCCTGGAATTACTTATTTTTTAGATTTTTGTGTTTTCACAACTGTCCTGTAAACTACCATTGCAATGTGATTCATGATATTCATGATGATGTGACGCCCAAGGAAGCAATTCATTTGCAGTGCTGCCCCCGACTGGACAAAGACTTTTTTTGACAAAATCAGACTCCTAATTTTCAGAAATTGAGTCTGTCATTGATACTTTTCTGAAACTCTCTTCAATTATTCAGAGCAATTTCCACACAAATACAAAAAAGTGTTTTTTCCATTTGAGTTTCCTTTTGATCCATCGTGGACACCACATTGCCTTGGGTGTGTATTGGTTCCTGTTTGTTGCTCAAAGAAAATTTATTTGTTGATGCAGAAAAAGAGACACCAAGAATTTTTGTTCTCAAAAATTAGATTCCCCCCCTTGTTCAAGGGCAGAAATACATGAATTGTTTTCTTTGCACACGGAAACAGCAGTCCCTCTGGTGGCACTCAGTGTCATTTGGTGTCAGGGTTGCCAACCATACACTGATTTATGGATGTTTCTGGATAAATCGCACGGTGGGAGTCAGTCCTTTTCAAGAGCCTCTTGTTTGCCTGGAGCTTGTTCACAGCAAAAGAGAAACTTGTTGTGCCGTTGTGTGCGCGGATCAACAACCATATTTCTGTCAGCCAGGCAAGTCAAATAAGGACTTTGAAGCTTTTGCCAACAGATCAAGGCCACAGAGTCAAAAACCTCATCTGCTCTTTGAAAAGTACATCTTTCAACAGACGCTGACGCCACACTTGCAGGCGTGATACGTGAACGCCAAGACAGAAGAATTAGAGGTCTAACTGTCTGGTCACCGGCAGTCACTTTGTAAAGCTGCTGTTGTTGCCGTTTTGTTGTCTTGTGGTGATTTTTACCTTTCGAGGTCTCAAACGCGTCGTTTTGTCGTCATTTGGCCAAGCATTCGTTACAACAAGAGGAACATGAAGTTGCGATGAGTTTTGTCAACTTGAGTCTCGATTGAGTCTGTTTGATAAACCTGGAGTCTCAGTCTGAGACGCAGACAAACGAATCTTGGACGCGTCCAGTCGTGGAAACGCGACGCGGACTCCGCCTCGCCGTCCGGTGTCGTGTTCGTGTCTGTCGCTACCGTCATGTTCCTTCATAAACAATGTATGTTGACATTTTTACTGTTGACGCTTTTGCTTTCCACAGCACTTGACTCATTTCCTCCAATCGTCTGAACAACCACCACAACACCGGCAAAGAATCATAAGATGCTGGTTCTTTGACCTTTTGGATGTGCAATGAGGACGTCATTGTGCATGTGGAGTTCCTAGCTGGTGATAAAAACAGTCAAGACTGGTCTCTATCCAGAACGAGGGAAGGACACATGGAGCCAAAACTGAATTCAGATACAGTTCGTTCCCAGTGAATTGATCACGTGACATTTCCCGTGGAGCTTTCACAAATACTCTTCACCCTTTTTACCTCTTCACCCTTTTTCGTTAGCAGCCTGTTGCAGGAATGACCTCATCCGGCTTTGAATTTCATGACACGGTGGAAAAGATCCACCTCTTGATGTGAAAACGTCTCAGTATGGATTTCTCACAGAAGCATGAGAGAGACAGAGACACAGAGAACTAGAGGGAAATAAAGACACAGAGAGAGGATTCAGAAGCAGACTTGAAGACGCTCGCACCTGATTATCACGGTGTGAGAAACACAACGCAATGTGTCCATCGTGCACAAACTTGTACGACACAGACATCTTCGACGCAAGTGCGTCCTCCCTGAATCAAGTCGCAAAGAAATTCGTTTGCTCTTGAAAAGCAATTGTTCATATGTGTCGCAAAACTTTCGTCCTTGATATCCAGGAAACAGGCCGTACAACTGAACGGAAAGGGCGGGTGGTTGCACGAAACAAAAAACCACACTGGTCACAAAATTGTGACAAAGACAAATCCCTGGGGGAAGTGTAAAACAAGACAATTCCATTTTTTCTGAATTACAGACCGATGCATCATTTGATGTCCTGATCATTCATATTTGTCCAGCATTGTCCACACTCTCCGAAATCTGCCTTTTCACGAGGACGCCTTTCCCCGGGTCTGCTCCAATTGTGTTTTTCTGTGGTTTTGAGACGGCGTGTGTCCTGAGACACCCATACGCGTGAAGTTTGGTCGACAAATACATCCAGGTAGAACAGGTGAATCAGTGTGTTCGAAAAGCAAACCATAGAAATTTGAGGTCAAGCCCAATGACAGTGAGAGGCTGTGAACTCACGATAGACAGACTCTTCTGCCAAATGTGCCAGGTGTGGGTCACAACACAGGGTCCCAGCATTTGCCGGTCTGACTTGTTCGGACAAAAACAATCAGTTTCAATACATACTGGGGCCCTTATGGCATTTTTACTGGTATTTGAGTTTGCACAAGTCTTGCACAAGGTCCTTGCAGACGAGGACGAGATATGATTCTTCCACGGTTTTGCTCCTTCGGACATACCAAATTTGTTCAACGTTGTTCCCTGTTTGACAGTGTATCTAGCGACATCAATACAATAATCGCATTTCTACCGCTACATCATGGCAGCATTGTAAAGCATGAGAAGAGGGCGCGAGGTCACCCTGCAGTCTCCGTGGAAAGATTTATCTGTCTGCAAAACAGTTTGTCAAAGTGTTTTCATCGTAGTCTGTGAGGGCCAGGGTGTGGTGTTGTGGCTACTTTCCTCTGAACTTGCACGGTTTACAATGCGTGACTCTTTAGATGCGAGATGTTGTTCAACCCACCCCTGCCATGGTCATCAGGTAACTATTTTCAAGGTGGGGGCCACACACAACTGTGTGTCAGCAAGTGTGTGTGTGTGTGTGTCTGTGTGTGTGTGTGTGTCTGTCTGTCTGTCTGTCTGTCTGTCTGCCATTTGCACACCGGCATTGTGCCTTCGGTTAATTGATGGTCACATAGTCGGCCATCTAGGTGCCGCTGATGGCTTAAAAACCCTTAGCATTCATGTGTGCATCTGTCCACACTTTGGAATGTAACCACCCCTCTCCAGCGCCCCCGGCCCCGGGGCAGCGGCGCCCCCGCCGCCGGGGGGGGGGCCGCGGGGGGGCGCGGGGGCGGCGGGGGGGGGGGGGGGGGCGGGGGGGGGGGGGGGGGGGGGCGGGGGGGGGGGCTGGGGCGGTGTCGACAACAAACCCTTCAATGACAAAAGACCAGGGCCGTACCTTTGTCCAGCTGGTCTGGAGACCAAGATATCCCCAGATCCACCAAAAGTCTCTGGGTTCCTTGGGTCCTGAGACCCCAGGCTCCACGTTCCCTGGATCAACCTCAGGCCCTTGCGTTTCTGCACACAGGTCTCAAACGGACATCCACTGATAACAGGGACAAGAACATGTGGACAAAGACGCATGTCTGTCTCAACAACAAGACTCGAATCAATCTTCTCTCTTGTGAACAAAGCTGCACAACAGAGGGAATCAGAGCCACTTAATCCCGCGGTTTTCCCTGAGTGGGGGAGGCGCGGCCGGGTTCACGCTGGAGGCGTGCGGATCCCTGCACAAGTCAATGGGAGCTGCATCCCTGTACAAGTCAATGGGTGCTGCATCCCTGCACAAGTCAATGGGTGTTGCATCCCTGCACAAGTCAATGGGTGCTGCATCCCTGCACATGTGAACAGGTGCATCATTCCTGCACAAGTCAATGGGAGCTGCATCTCTGCACAAGTCAATGGGTGCTACATCTCTGTGCTCGTCCTTTGGCACATTGCATGCCTGTGTGAGTTGACCAACGGGCTCTGTGCCCCTGTCCCCTGTCCAGGGATGTTGCTTCGATTCAAACTTGGTGCTTCCTTTTCGCAGCACCACATTCGCCATGTTTTGGACGCAATGCGTGGCGCATTCAGTGTGAACCCAAAGACAGAAGAACAGGTTCCCGGCAGCAGCCCCTCTGTGTCTGTGCGGCGCAGTGGATGTAATTCCCCTTCTGCGTTGGAAGGTCACGCAGCGGAGAAATATGTATGGCTTTGTCGTTGTCATCATGTCGGTTCTGTGCACTCCAGGGGTGGAGCCATGGGCGGGAGGGCGGGGTGGGGAGAGGGTGGGGCGAGGGTGGGCGGGGGAGGTTGGGTGGGTGAGTGCAGGGTGGGGCTGTTGGGTGGGAGGGAGGAGCAGGGTAGAAATATGATGGCTTTGCTGTTGTCATCATGTAGGTGCTGTGCATCCCAGGTGTCTTGGGGCTGGAGGCACTGGGGTGGGGTCAGAGGAAGGGCAGCAAGCGTGCGTGCGTGTGTGTTCATCGTATGTGTGTGTGCTGCCCTGGCCTGTGTTTCTCTCTGTTTGTGTGTGTGTGTGTGTGTGTGTGTGTGTGTGTGTTGGGTGATTCGGAACTGTGCTCACTCGATAACATTGTGAGTGAAAATGGCCAATTCCTTTGTTTTACGAATGGTTTTGTTTTCTGCTTGTAGGTAAGTTGGAGAATATGTTGAATCGTCTATCGTTTGGATATCGCAGCAAACGAAGGTTCAGGTATTTGGTTGATCGCGGGTGTGTGGAAGAGGAAACACACACACACACACACACACACACACACACACACACACACACACACACACGACAGGTTCTGTGTCTGAGCCAATGACCTTGACGATGTTGCCTTGACGACGGTTTCCGTCTGCGTTCACGTGGTGAACGTCACACACGTGTACGTCACGCGCTGCGTCTCTGTGACGTAGCGCCCTCGTAGTAACGCCGTCGATTGTGACGCGCCGCCTGCATAAAACGCACTCGAGACGCATGCAGTGTGAATCCGTCCTCCATTGACTCGTACATGAGGCATCATGGCGGACGCGGTGTGGCGTCACCCATTGTGCAGAGACGCGGCGCACGTCGCGCCCCGTGTGAACGCGGCGTCCCCTGCAGTTCCGTCGGCCCCAGTCGGGACAGATCGAGTTTCCTGCGCTAAATCCGCCGTTAATAGCGGACGGCGGGGCGCAGCCGCTGCGGCGGAGGGAGGGAGAGGAGAGGGAGGTGAAGGGCCGGGGAGGGAGGGGGTGGGGACGGCCCGGGGAGGGGGAGGAGGCGGCCCCGGGGAGAGGCGCGGCGATCGCCGACGAAGTCGCTGCGGTGCGACGCAGCGCCCGTTGCCAGGCGTACGTGACACAGTGCATGACGCGTCCAATGCGAAACAGGCCTGCAGATGTGTGTGTGTGTGTGTGTGTGTGTGTGTGTGTGTGTGTGTGTGTGTGTGCGTGTGTGTTCGTACTCTACACAACACTAATATTCGTACTCTAAACAGTAAATTTGAAGCTTTTCTGTGCAATGCGTCCATCCAGTGGCAAAAAACAGGCCTCGAATACGAGTTTCACAAATATGCACGGCAGCCCCATTTATTTGAGCACATTTGGAAGCCTGCCACGTCCATGTCACATGTGAGGAGTTTTCACATGGAGTTGTGTCCATATTTGACTTTCACTGAAATTGGCAGCAGAACGAGCCTCGCATTTGAACACGTTCTGTACGGCTCGAGTCAACAGGGATAGTGAGGCGTGGGTCTCACTGGGTGCGTCATGCACTGGGTCCCTGTGCAAGTCAGTGGGTGCTGCATGCCTGTACAAGTCAGTGGGTGTTGCATCCCTGCACAAGTCAGTGGGTGCTGCATCCCTGTACAAGTCAATGGGTGCTGCATCTTTGCACAAGTCAATCGGTGCTGCATCCCAGTACAAGTCAATGGGTGATGCATCCCTGTACAAGTCAATGGGTGCTGCTTCCCTGCTTCCCTGTTCTCGTGCACTGGCGTCCCTCACTGAGTTTGGCGCCGCACAGACACGTGCAGCAGACGAACACGAACTCCGGAGATAGAACTGTTCACTGGTCAGAATCACAACAAAACCGAACCCAATGCGTTCGACTCATAAAACCAACCGACGTTCATCCGAGTCCACTTCGCGTTCTGTGCAGCACTCATGGGTCAAAATCACAACCGAACCCAAAGCGTTCGAGTCACCAAGCCAACCCGCACTCCTGGCGTTCGCTGCACCCTAGGCGAACCCAACCGTTGGGTTCTCCCTGAAGTCGGTTCGAATAAACCGTAGATTGATTTGTGGGTTGGTGAATCGAACACTACGCACACACAGAACAGAAACAGTCCTCGTGCAAAAATACGTGATTGTTTATTCTCATACAGTCGTGTACAATGCATGTTGCTCACAAGGTAACGTGCAAATACAGCTGCAGTGTGCGTGTTGTGCAGACACAGGTTGTCGCGGTCTGAAACCCTTGGTAAAATCGGTGTTCACAAGCGGATCCAGGGGCTATTGCCAGAGACCATGTCGAACCAGACTCAGCCTCTCTGTTTGCACGACCAGATGCCTGGATTGGCGCATTCCCATTCTCAGCAAGTCATCAGGGTCCCCAGGGGGTCGCACAACTCTACAGACCCAGGACCCTTGAGGGGCATCATCCTGGACCAAACTCTGGACCCGCTCCTGCATACGGTACGAACTGAATGCGTTGAACAAGAAGCTCAACGCTGTTGTTCAGTCCAATGAAGCAAGTTCTCAAGCTGTGAACCAAGATCCCACAAAGAGGGTGTGCCGTGCTGCAGGGCCCCGCCCCTCACAAGAAAACGAATCTCCCTTTCGTCCCTCATATCACCAAAATAGATTCCTTTCTCCCACAAGCTTGAAATGGCTCCTTGATCTTCCCTCAGAGATCCCCTCCCTCTCACTGAATCTTGGCTCCGCCACGGAGTCCCCGACACAGACTCGAAGAAACCTTTCGAAACCAACGCCATTCACTGAGTGGTTTCACAAAACAGGGTTGAAGCCCCTGCTTCACACGGAGTGCCTCATCTGACTGTCAATCCACAGGTGTCACGTCCCTGTGCAACTCAATGAGTACTGCATCCCTGTGTAGTCAATGGGTGTCACACCCCTGTGCAAGTCCATAGTTCCTGCATCCCTTGTAAATTAATTGAAAAATAATCCATCCATGTGCACGTCCCTGCATGGGCACTGCGTCTCGTCTCCGTTGGAGTCAATGGGTATCACTCCATGCACCTGTCAATCAACGCACGCCAATTGTGTCGTCGCTTGCGTCACAACGCACGTGGATCGACCCACGGACCCGGCACGTGGCGCGACGGACCAGTCGGTCTGCAGCGACGAATAGCAGTGACGTCACAAGACAACTCACATTTCAATGTGCGTGGGGAAACAAGATTGCAGTGAATACACGCAGTGTCTTGATGAACGCACAATTTCACCATTTTTGGCACAAACCTTGCGGCTGGGCCCCCAGGGTGGAACCCTGGCTCCGGACTGAGCCCACCTGCCCAGATCCAGAATCAGCCACAGAACGTTTCCACACCCTCTGTACTTGGTACATCTTGCAGAATCCGTCAAAGAGCTTTTCCAGGGGATCCAGGATCGGGGTCTGGCGAATGCTGGGGGAAAGGGGCAGAGCTCCAACCATGAAAAAAGAGAATATCTTGCCCTGCGGGGAAATACATTTCGAGGGCATAGTTTCCTGGGGATCGGGAGCCTGTCGACAAACTTTAGGTTCTTCTCAGCCCAACACAGCACATTCAAATGAGATCTAGCAGCGGAGGATCCAGGAAATGCTGAGCAGGGGCTGAGGATTGGGGAGGGGCGAACCATTGTGTGTGTGTGTGTGTGTGTGTGTGTGCAACGTCAATGTTTTCGAAAGGGCTTGTTCCTTTTCTCGGGGTTGGGGTATTGAGGTC
>JAAUXT010133738.1_pt1 | contig 13285 bp, 12 predicted proteins | sample 7278171 | NCBI WGS metagenome assembly JAAUXT01 (sample SAMN14350112, study PRJNA611818) | marine sediment metagenome | isolation source: surface marine sediment (1.8m) | place: French Polynesia: Moorea | collected 2018-08
AAATGATGTCCACTTGATGCACCAGAGTCTCCTCTTCAGATTGGGCTCAAAAAATCCCAACTGTCACCATGTCTCACGAAGATGTGCTCAGATTTAAAGGAAGAATGATGTTGTACGTTTGAACGTTTATTCCAAAGCTAAGAGAGTGCATTATGGAACAGACCTCCCAGCAAATTTCCCAATGGGGGGTCACTCCGGGTCACACGTCACAGGCAGACACATACTGACAATATAAGTCGCGCTTTTCGCGACTAAAAAGGGTTGCACCAAAAGACAACACAAGCAAAGATTTTCCTGCACAACGGAGGAGTGGACAGGTAAGTTTGATGCCAGACAGCACTGGTGATCCACCATGTCCAGTTGTCCCGCAGAACCACTGTGAGTTGATTGTGCAAGTGATTTCACCATGGAGGGTTTGACATCACCCAACTGGCCCTTCATCCTTCAGACACCACAAGGGCCACTGGATAAATTGCAGGACCCACAATTGTTGGGTCAAACCAGAAATATATTTTGGCTGGTGGGTCGGCTGGGCACCGCACTTGTTTGAGGTACAAGTTTGTCTCAATTGAGTTTTTTGTCCGAGTCTCAAGTGATTTTCACACAATGGCCTTTTGGGCGCGAGGAATGGTCGGCAGGTACAAAGGAAACTTGGCAGCTTTATGCCTTGGCACTGGTGTTTTTCTCCACACACAGGTCTCCATCCGTCACAAGCTAACAATGTACGTTTGTCGTGTGCTTTTGTTTGCTTGCCTTATAAGTCTTTTACATGTATAATGCATTCACAGGCAGTAGCTCACTTGGCTGGGGTGCTTCCAAGACCTGCAGCCTTTCCAGGAAGCCAAAGAAAGCGTGAAGGCAAACCAAAGAGTGTGAAGCATTGTTATGTTTTGTGCCAAGAAAAACTCAATTTCTCATTGCAACAAGTACTGAGAGATTTGCAGGTTATTTTGAGATCCTGGTGTCGCAGTCAACTCCGCTACAGTCCTCGAGGCGAATGAAGACAAACAGTGGACTCATGTTCCATGTTTGTGCAATCTTGCAGCCTCTCGCTTGTGTAGTTTGATTGCTTCCAAAAGCATACCAGAGTGCCGCCCCACCGGATCACGCCCACAGGCCATTCCCTGTGCCGAAAATTTCGGGTTGCAGTGAAAGAAAACCTTGCATTTCTTGTAAAAACTTCCAAGTTTGGAATCACATCCATGGATTGCATCGTGTGTGTGTGTGTGTGTGTGTGTGTGTGTGTGTGTGTGTGTGTGTGTGTGTGTCTGTCTGTCTGTCTGTCTGTCTGTCTGTCTGTCTGTCTCTGTGTTCGGGTCGAGAATCCTTGTTCTTTGGCTCGGTCTTCCCCCGTGTATGCTCTAATTTATGGCACAGGTATTCTTACTCATCGGTCTATCTTCCCAGAGACTCTGGCTTGTGTCGGGAAAAGGCAGAGGAACTTTCTCTTTCAAAGGCCGCAAGATCTACCTTTGCCGTCTTCTGTTGTTTGGTAACAATCTGTCCGTCAGCTGAAACAGCAGAGCCCGAACAATTGAAGATTTGTGCAATTGCGGTGACAGCAGGATTCGGAAATGCTTTTGTTGGTTTATTGTTTTCTCTGACATCTTATGAACCGCTCCACAGAAAAAGACAGAACTTCTGACAGAAACGTTTTGTGGACTGATGGGGACATCCAGTGAACATTGTTTGGGATACACGACGTATTCCAGTCAGCCGATGAAAAGGTCTGTTCGACATTTTTTCCTTTTTCACAGCAACGGAAAAGCACAAATGCACTCCCGTGGACCTGAGAGTTCTGAGCAGGCCGCTCTTGTCTTGTTGTCACGTTTGCCTCATGATACCGGAGCAAGAGGTCAATCTGGTCGTACAACATGGTTTGCCGCTGCGCATACATGTACACATACCCCCCCCCCCCCAGGTATATGGGAGCAAACACCCATAATTCTCTGTCGTCGGTTTGTTCATGTTGTCGGTCATGGAAATTTTGCCGTCGTGGACCTGGCTTTGCGTTTGGCTTCCCATTGGCTGTTTCGGTCCGTCTCACTGCGTCGCTACGGATCCTGTTTCCTGCTTGGATTGCCGGTTTCTGTCTCAAGAAATACAGAGGTCAGTGGAGCGGACGCTGGAGCTGTTCGATCGTCGAACACAGCGTTCCTCGCTCCGGCTGTCTGTCGTCATACTTGAGTTGGAGTGCACACCTCAGTAGCAGGCAGAACGTTGGGACTCTGTCTCTTGGGATTTTGTCCTTTGGGCGGTGGACACACGAGGGCCCGGAGCCGCTCCCTGAAGAGGCTCGACGCCGCGCTGTAGAGGAAGAAGTTGCAGCTGAAGCCGGCGATGTAGAGCGCGTCCGTCGCGTGTTGCGCCACCAGCATACCTGCAAGAGTGCGTGATGCCGGGTCGGAATGTCTGACATGGAGGGAGAGGGAACGTTGAATGTTTCCTGTTGCGGATCTTTTCACATCGTCACTGAGGATTTAAAGCAGAGCAAGTTGTTCACAAGTGCGGAGGGCAACGACACCAAGATTGCCCAAGTCATACGCAAATGTCGCTCTGGAACTCAAAGTCCAGAGGTAACACCCAGTGGTTGGCCAAAAGAGAATCACCAACGGAGTCACGAGGGTGCACTGACTACTGACCTTGCTTGGAGAGGTTGGGCGCCCACCCTGCGCGATGCGCCGCCCACAGCGCGTAGTGCACGCCGACCGGGAGGTAGAGCAGCACGTAGACGGCGGAGATGAGCAGCAGCATGACCGTCAGCTGGCGGCTGTGCTCGCTACTGCGCCCGGAGGCATCCGGCACGGCCGGGGCGGGGCTCTCCTGGCGGACCTGTTGAGTAACCGAGAGCTGAAGCGGGGTGCTGCTCTCAATGCGTTGATCTGCTGGAACCCAGGGTCTGCTTCCTTCGACAACTGGTACTCAGGTTGGATTGTTTCCATGCTGTCGCACCTGGGAGATCCCCCCATTGGACACTGCATGCCCGCACTCGATTTTGTATCCACGTACACACAACAGTGGTCTCATTAGCTTTGGGTTTGTGGACATATTTCACACCCGAAAATCCTCGGCCGCAAAGTCTTCTGCACAACGTATTCACCCATGTTCAAGTCACACCTAAGTTTTCGGCGCACCGCAACGATTGAACCTCCATTTGCAAACCAATGGTAATCTCGTGCTCGTGTCCAAAACGCGACCCAATGAAGGGCTTGAACACGGATGGAAACGGCATGCACATGACAGTGTGTGTGTGTGTGTGTGTGTGTGTGTGTGTGTGTGTGTGTTTGTTTGTTTGTTTGTTTGTGTGTGTGTGTGTGCCAGTTTCAAGAGTTTCAGGCGCATTCAAGCAGACATTCAATTCGTCCAAATTCGGTCTCGCCAACCAACTGGTGCTGAGCTTCGGACTGATCCTGACTCCGAATTGCAAAGGCAACAGCCTCTTGAAGCTCAGGGTCTGGTCCGGACTGGTGGTGAGCTCTTGGGATGTATTGACGCAAACCAGAAAAGGTTGTTTGAGTTAATTCACCCAAACAATCGACATTTCCAATGAAACACTGTGAATCAAGTGAAAAAAGGTAACGTCTGGGCAGTTTTGCATTGGAAGAACAGCGAATCCCCAAATCAATGATGATCAATTGACCCATTGACCTGAGCATTACTGTTCCAGGCCATCCTCCTTCGTTATCGTTTCGAGTGAGCCCCTTTGCGGCTGACGTCGCCCCAGAATTTATTGCCTCACACAAAAAGAACGGAACGGACCAACTCGATTTGGTCGTTGCTCTCAGGGAACGCGTCCAACGGATGTTGCCTCGTTTTGCGTTGCGCAAAAACTTCAACACAATCGCACTTGCTGCACATCCTCTCTTGTTTATTGAGCGGCTGAACCACACCGCTTCCGTGTCCCCCATCAAAGGGACACAGCGGTCAGGTCAATTCCGCATGATTTATTCGAAGATCGCTCTGCGGGGAGCTGGACCCCATCTGCCAGGGTCAGTGGAAATTGGCAGAATGTAAAGCAGGCTTCCTGCATGGTCGGCACTGCTCCTGGCTTGTGGTCTCTGACATTGTTACTCTCGCTTTTGCAAAAACCCCGATTCCGTTGAGGACCGAGGCAATCGAGTAACGTTCTTGCAGAAACACGAACACCAATTTCTTCCCACAAGAGGATTTGCTTCGTTTCTTTGAAGGCGTTCAAACAACGCGACCCAGGGCCGAAACACCCAAAACGTTCTCTTTGCTGCGGGTGCACATGCCCACTCGGTCAACCGCATCTTCTGCAATCCCGTCAAAGGGGTCCTCCCCAGCTGACACTGTGCGGACACATTCGCACCTGTCTCCATTCCCATCACAGCAGTTGGAGTGTGGGGTGTCAAACTCGAACGCATTTGAACCCAAACTCCTCCCAAAGCCAGGAAACCGTGGGCCGTACCTTGTGTATGATAATGATGTTGGCGATGGCGATGGTGAAAACGGGTACGACTCGGTACACAACCGTCTCCGTCAGGTAGGCGACGGAGAAGGCGCGCTCCCAGCTCGGCAGCACCGTGCAGACGCCTCTGAGGACGCCGACCATGAGCAGGTGGTGCGCGGCGATGGGCGCGAGGACGGCGGGGAGCAGCGCACAGCACACGGCGCGGGTCCGTCCCGAGGAGCACAGCTGAAGAGGTCAGGGAGGGAAGCTGCAGTTCAGAACAGAGCTGAAATGCCTGATAATGGAACTTCACGCTTTAGATATTCTGCCACAGTAAGCGTTTGAGCTCGATGCAGACCTCGACCATCTTTGACCTTTGTCATGAAATTGTTGGGAAGCTCTTTTGCCTTTGTCGTGGTTGACTCCAATCTGAGACAGTCCTCACCTGTCTGACTCTGAAAGGAGCCGCCACGGCCAGTAGTCTCTCGACGGTGAAGCTGAGGATGAGCAGCGAGGAGTAGTCGGAGGCGCCGTCCATCAGGTACTGCAGCAGCTGGGGAAGACGCGGCACATCATTTTCTTATCATCCTCGAAGTCCTTTTCCGCCCAATTGGATCTAATTGTTCATAATCAACACACCTTGCAGGCCAAGTCGCTGGTGTGGTACACGTCGACGTGTTTCGCGGACGGGAAATGGAGACAGCGCAGCGTAGCGAGCAGACGGGACAGCAAAACGCTCAGCAAGTACGTCAAGTCCGAGGCGGCCTGGAAAAGTCAGAGTGTTTGCCGCGATCAAAAAACCCTTGAAACGAACCCAAATAAGAACGCGGGCGGCACAAAACGCGCCTTGGCCTGACCAGTGCGCAGATGTAGACGGCGGACGAGTGTTTGCGCATGCGCCAGAAGACGAGCAGGTTGAGCGTGTTTCCGGTCAGCCCGATGACGACGAGAGCGAGCGACACGTAGAGTGAAGCGCGTGCCGCCGGCTCCGTCGACGGAGTCAATCCCCAACAAGGGACATCCACCTCAACTGGTTCTGGGGAGCAGAAGACATAGAAGTCAAATCAAGAAAAGGCCAGAAACCCCGAACTGTGAGACAGGTGTCGAGTCACTGCAGGTTCAACCTGAACTGGTCAAGCACTTATCAAGGTTATGAATAGATTCAGGAGGGTGCCTGACCATTTCAGTTTGGATTTGTAGCCTGGAGACAACAGAGCCTCGTCATTTCAGGTTCCAACCCGACATAGCCAGACACCAGTGCGTGGAAAATCCACCAGCAATTGTTTCTAAGGGCCAGACTTACATGTAACACTTTTTTCTCCATACAAAATCCAGAAAAGATTGCAAGTGACTCGTGAGGAAACGTTTCCACGGCAAAATCTTTGTACAAAGTGCCACTGTGTTTATTGTGTGAAGTGCAGTGATATCAAAAGAAAACTTATCACTCGACCCATCTTAAAGAGGCGCCAAGGGACCGAAACAAGAGTCTGACTAATTCCACCCTTGGGTTTCGAAAATACGTCTGTTGCTCCATCTCAAACGCCAGAAGGGTTCTGGTACACACGCTTCACGAGTTGTTCAGCCATGAACCTTGAGGGTCGGAGGCGGGCGTCGCGTCCTCGGGCTCCCACGCCGCCCCGGCCGGACGGAGCGTCAGGTTCCGCTGCAGCTGCAGCGCCGCGGCCCGGAAGGCGTCCTGAACGCGCTGCAGGTCCATGACGCACCGCTCTCCCGTTATCACGTTCCGCCAGTTGGACAGCCGGCTGTGTGCACGCAAGAACACGATAATTGCACAAGTTGGTGCTGTGAAGTGGAAGTGGAAGATAAGCCGCGTTAGATTGCTTTTTTGCTTTCAAATATTTTTCGCTGGCGGAACAGTTCATTTCTGCAGTGGTTTCCGTTTCCCTGGCAGGTCTGTTTCTTGTGCTGTTTGTTCTGCAGCGGATTCTGGGATCAACCCTATGGTTCGGTAGCGGGCTGATTTTCTACTTTTCTGCCCTGTGAAAGTGGGCGTCAAAACAGACTGTCATCGCGCCTGTGAAGCAGGCTTCTGGAACACCGCCCCTGGATCCGCTGGAGGAATCCTACCAAATTGTGTCAAATGGATAACTATCATTTCGCTGGCAAAAGCATTTCGCCGAAACGCTGCAATGGAATACGCAATGCACTTGTGATGACAAAAAAACAGCTCTGCAAATTGTGCAGCGTGACCATGATGTCGCTGCGCCGGGAAACTATCCGATTGCGTCTCTCTCACAACTGAATGCTTTCACATCGTGCAATTTCGACATTCGTGTAGTCGCAGTTAGCCTGCGGCAGAAGTGTTGACGTTCAGCTGTTCACACAGAATTACGCGAACAGTTTTCACAACAAAAATTTGCATCCACCGATCTTTTATGCGGAGGCAGGTGTCTTGAACGGCGCTTGAACTCAGCTTACCTTGCTGAAGTTTGCTGTAAACAAGCAAACGCTTGACTGGTTTCGATCCCCACCCTAAAAGATGTCACAGGAACCAACGAGGCACACTTACCTGCACCGTCACTCAGTTCGTGGTCAAAATAGGGACAGTCCACGGGAGAGAAGAAACCCGGATGTAGTGTGCGAGACTGTATCCAGCGGCAACTCCTTTGTGAAAAGGAGAATCAATTGCAGAGTTGAATAGCAGCTTTTGGTCCACCTCCCGATTGACCGTTTTACGGGTATTTAGATTGCAGGCGCGCAGAATCCATTAAGTTTGCAATCTCAATGTCAGTATCAATGTTTCGAAGCCACACGTCCTTGGTGTGAGTGATAAAGCTGCATCAGGCAGGATCTGGAGCCTTTTGAAGCCCATCGCACTTCTCGGAAGTGCGGAGAACGTCGGTCGTCCGAGCTGCTGAAGGCGAGTTCGCCCGGTGTCCTCAGGGGCGTGTGTCCCGGCTGAGTGGGTCCCTCTGGAAGCATTCAAACCGACCCGTGTCTGAAGATCAGCTGAGCCTCCGCCCCTCCCACGTGCTCAAACTGCTTGAAAGCCAAGAAAACGTCTGCAGGTTTCGATTCCTGTTCGGGAGACACGCGTGTACGACAGCGTCCGTTTCAAGACGATTCTCCATCCGTCTGTTCACGGACCACTGTCTCCCTTGATGAGCTGTCAGGGCCGCTCAGGCGTGGTTCTTCATTCCTGTGTGCGCAGAAAGCCCCAGGAAGGAGAGTCTTCAAAGAGACGTGTGCCGAAGAAAACAGCGGCTGTCAACAAGCTTTCTTGGCATTGACTGGCAAGCCGACCCTCTGACGCCCAAGAAAGTGGCATGCAATCGCAACTTTCGTCCACTCGCGAAAACGCGTGAATGCCGGGTGTGAAGAAGCCCTGTTGAAATGGGCTGCTGCGGCTCGTGCTGATCCAGCGCCCAGGGAGCCGTAAATCCGCCCGATATGCGCCGCATCCCGCACTCTCGAAACTCGATCTCTCAGCGCTGTTCTCGCCGAACTGACAGCGTTGTGCATCAAAGCTGCATGCAGAATGCGCTCTCAATTTCATTTGCGCCAAGAAGGGCTGTAGTTACACTTTTTTCACTCATAAAACTGGTTGTTGGAGAAAGCGATGGAAAGTGGTCCCAGGTGTGACGAAAGAAGCCCAGATGCAAATGGATGACAATCTGCGTCCGTGTGCCTCATGCAGAGACGGCGACGAAGCTGCCTGGGTTGACATCTTTTGAACTGTGACAATGAAATGGTGTCAGTCTGGACCGATGAGATCTTCATAAACAAAGAGGACGCTTCTGTCAGAGTCCGGATTCCGAGAACCGAGTTTCAGTCAATTCCTGTGGACTCCAGAGGCTTGGGTTTCGCGCTGAAGAATCTGACAGGCCGAGCTTCTCTACAGAACCAGAAAACAGTCATGTTTAGCACAGGCAACAGACGTCACCATTCACGTCTGTCTGTCTCTTTGTCTCTTTGTCTGTCTGTCTGTCTGTCTGGCACTTGTCCGCCTCTTCGACAAATCATACACTCGACCACTTTTTCTTGCTGACTGGTGAACAACTTGTGCTTGAAATCCAACAGGATGTTTGTGAGTGTTGGGTTGAAGGGCACCAATTCGCCAATTCACACGAGTTGGTCTGACCACAGGGAACCATCAGCACGAAGCAACCCATCAGCCCGGCTCCTTCGAGCTGCCGACCTCTCCATCCAATCAGGCGACAAACCGCGCGACCTTTGTCGCACCAGCCAACAGTGGCCACCGCAGATTGCGGACATACATCTGTTTTGATCAGTTCTCCAGTGCAAAGAGCAAAGAAGCACGGGCAATTCCATTTCATGGGGGTGAGATAGAGGTTACATTCCACACATTCCAAAGTGTGGACAATTTAAGCTGAGAGCGGCACCTAGATGGCCACTACGTACGCGACCATCAAAGAACCGTGAGCCCCAAAATCAGCAGCCAACATTCAGGAACAGCTCAAGTGATTCACTCGCGTCAAAGAACCCGAAACGTTCTCTGTCGATGGCAACCGCAAGATACCCTTACTTGCTCTGATGGGGCATCGCACAAGCAAGAGGTTCTGATCCGATTGTGTCTTTCTGCTTGTTCAGAGTTCGGCCGAGCCGCCAAAGGCGTTTGGTGGCGTTCGTGGAATCTTGAGTGGTGGGCCGCATGGCCAAAAGGCGGTACTGTTCATCAGAGTTTTGGTCGCGATGAAGCTGCCTTCACGAGGTGCCGAGTGCTCAAGCAAGGGGGATGAAGTTCCGGCAGCACGCGCTCTGTGAATCAAACACCACGTCACGTTGTTCATCAGGAATGAACTCTTCGTATCCGGAATGCATGTTCCGCAAAGGAATGGAGAAGTCCTCTGTTGTGTGAGAGGTACGATCTCGCTTCTCTCTGGATGACCCTCGAACAAGGTCCTCGGAGCATGTCGGGTGAGAAGATTCTGATTTCATTTCGACAAAAGAAAGGGAACTGGATTCCCTCTCCAAGACTTCTGGCGAGACCCGGACAGGGCCTGGGGGCAAGCCGGTTCGCGAAGTGCGAGGCCGAAATCCAATTTTGACGAAAAGTTTCTGTGTATGAAATGAAACATTTTTGTTTCCGTTGTCGGGAGGGTCGGGGGAAACAACAATTTTGTTTGCGTGGGGCACGGGCCGTGGCTCCATTGGCACCTCCGAGGGAAGCGCTGCACGTGACACAAGTGCAATTTGTTCGTGCTTTTTCAGTCCGGGACCAGTCGAGTACGATATGAAGGCACGTCTGCACGCTTGTGCACTGGCTCTAATGTGTTGAAATGAGCCTTCCGTCGATCAGAAGGCCTTCACCTCGACGAGAACAAGTGCACAGACAAAGAGAGTTCGAGGGCTGCAGCTTCATGTCTTTTGAGAAAGAGGAAAAACTATCACAAGTCGTCGTCCCAACGAGCTTTCTGCTGCTGATTCATCTCAACGGATCAGGGAGTTCCTTTCCCTTTGACGCAGGAATGTCATTTTTGCTCAAAACAGCGTGCACAGGTGAACAAAGAAACACAAAGCCGTTTGGCAGCACTCGGAACCCACACGCGGGTTTTGAGACAACACTTGGGACGTGATCATGACTAGGTGGAACGAGACTCAAACCCGACGAAAGGTGAAGTGGAGACCAGGGGTACCAAGCCAGACATCTGACCGTGGGTCCCTCGTGGTCACATCTGCATATTTCTTGTCAATATTGAACAAAAGCAATATGTGACAAACTCACCCGTTTTGTGGTGGTCAGTGGTCGCATATCAGTGTCAGGTCCATTGGCAATCAAACTTGTGCGTGCTCGACCTGAACGTTGTGGTTTCGTGTCACGAACAACAGGACCCTGGATCGGCTTGTGTTCCACATCCATTATTCTGCTTCGTGGCCTTTCTCCACTGGCACGCAGGAACCTCGGAAGACACGGACCGGTGGGGATGTTGCTGCTTTGTTTCCGCAGGCCCCAAGACATCCATCAGTTTTCAGCCTGATAAGATCTCAGGATACACGACAAATCCTCTGGCATCACCCGACTGTCCGACGGGGACCAGCTCACTGCTCATGCTTCGTTGTCTGGCTGAGGTCACGATGTGTTTCTTCCTGATGTTTGGTTGAACGGGACGATCTTCATTCAAGCCGATTTATCCCCAACTTGAGAAATATGTCGTGCTCTTGCTTGAAGTTTGGGCTGTCCATTGCCAAGGTCAGTATTGCTGCACACAACCAGTCTGCTGAAGATGAATCCGAGACGCGTGCATATCACACAAACGCTGATTCGAAGTCGACGCAGGATCTGACAAAAAAACAAACATCTCAAACACCAAAAGCTGTCATATTTTGAAGCAACAACAACCAAACGCCCAAAAGCGATGGACGCGCACGCCTGTGGCGAACTTTCTTTGTGGTGGAATATTTTGATCCTTCATGGCAAACGAAATTTCCAGTTCCTGACAACAAGACAGTGGTATGAAGTTAAGTTTCCACTGGGATGTGTTCTGGGCTGTTTTCTGTTGTGTGAGAACGAGAGCGCTTCCGGCTCAAACTGCGAACAAACCTTGACTCACGCGAAAGCCAGCAACAGAAACACCCTGAACCGTGCTGAAGGTCCAGATTCTGCTGATCGCTGCCGTATCCTTGGACCCCTGGAGAGCGCTTTGGATTGAGTCGGATTTGCGTTCCCAGGAAGTGGTTTCTCGTGGGAGGCTATTTCTCTAATTGTGGCAGACCAGTCCTCCAATTGATCCCGACGAGAGTGTACCGACCCCTTCGCCCACTAGATCTGCACCTCATTGCCAGTGGACATATGATTGCGGCCAGGTGGGCCAAAACCTGAGATGGGACAAAATCTAATGCCAACTAGGTCCGCCCGAGCTCTTTTCCAACATGAGGAGAATTCTGAATTGGTTTCAAAGAATCTGAATGCAGACTTTTTCAGAACGCGTTTCGGGTCAACTAAAGACACCATATGGGTTCTGATTGACACAAGCAGGTGATCAGTTGCGATCGCTCAGTTCGAACCATTTTTCATGCTGTAGGTCTGACAAGAACTCGCCTCGCATACTTGTTTGGGCCTGTGACACGTGCATTGCATTATCACACGTGGAAAGCGATTGGAAGACAGGTGACACTGATCCCTGTCACTGACGGACCCAAACACACACACACACACACACACACGCCCACGCACACAAACCCTTTCAGGATCCTGAGATATGAGTTTGGAAGGGAAATTTCTCCAAGATCCGCTGTATAGCGCAACACACGGTGTTTACTGGAATGTTCTCCCCTTCCGTTCAAAATCTCCTGGATTATTTCATCTCAATGACTTGTTTTCGTCGTTTATAAAGTGGCGGAAGGAGCTGAGATTGCAGATTAGTCTGAGGACATTGAGGATGGAAAGCAATCAACTTCGCGGATCCAATCCACTTTGCTTGACGCTGTGAAGAGTTGAGGCACGACTGTGGCTGTGACTGACTACACACGCATCAGGTGGCTCGAGGGTGGAGGGCCTGTGTGTTTACTTCTCATGCGGAGTGTTGAGACAGCACCTGTGTATTCACTCCCCTCACTCGGACACAGGTTGGACAACATCTGCAGAAAAAATCTTTTCCTCCGTCCATGACGTGTTGTAGAGACAGCGCCTGCATGTTTACTCCCCTCACCCGGAGACACGGGAGAAATAACTCAGTCCGACCGGCCGCCACGCTGATCGCAACACTGATCGTTTCGCAGCTTCGTTTCCTCCGCTCTCGCCCTGCTGGGGCCCTGTCAAACCGCCGACAACTGAACGCCGTCTGCGCTGGACGTGCACGGAAATGATTTCTTTCTATTTGCTGTGTTTCAACGCAGATTTTGAACCTTTCGCTTTGTTTGATATTTCCTTTGGAAAATACGCAGACCCAGACTGTGAACACACCACATGTTGACAGTTTTTCTTTTTCTGAACGTAAATTTGCAGGCACCAGTCGTCTTTCAAGTCTCCACGAGTCAAACGCTTCAAGTCAGCGAATTTTCCAATTTCCAGCTTGGCAGCTCAATTTCACTTCTTGGGGCAGAGCAGACAGGCACGGCTGCACGACTCCGTGAGAGAACTCTGTTCCGTGGGAATGTTTTCGCAGAGAGTTTGATTTGTGCTCGGTGGTGCCGCAGCCAACGCTTCCTCTCTCGCCTCTCGTAAACCTCGCGTCACCTTGAGATGCCCTGCCCGAGGGAGCTGCGTCAGGACACAGAGGTCCGCTGCGAGGTTCACCAGTCTGGAGAACATGCAGGAGGGGAGATAATGCACGAATGTGCGTGTGTTTCGACCCGTCAGGTTTTCTGAATACAACTGTACGTGTGGCAACAAATGACTTGCATTTGTCAACACCCTTCGCAACACATCAAGGTGGGATAGACCCAGTTTCAGCTCATTCAATCGAAATAAATTCGTTCAATTCCATTCTCTTCAATTGAAATGTTTGTGCCTGAGACAAGGATGTGTTTCGCCCTGTGTTCACAGCGCACACAGATGGCTTCACTGGACGAGGGCGCATCGCCCCGAGCACTCACAAACAAACAAAGCATCACCATTACTGCAATAACATCTTTTGATTGACATTGTCCAGAAGTCAAAATCAGCCTCTGATGGACACAAACCAAACGTGTTGTCTGGCTTGAGAAAATGGTTTTGTTTGATGATCTTCTCTGCAAAATTGATGTGTGGACAAGAGAAGACTCTTCCTTGGGACGCGAACACACCGCATCGGTCTCTGTCGGGTGAACAGTTGGAACATTTGCTGAACTTTGCCACTCACACCAGACCACGACCTGTCCTCTTTTGTGTTGACTCACTGTTTGGTTTTTGATGGTCGCGGTAGCGGCCATCTAGGTCCCGCTGTTGGCTTAAAAACCCTTAGCATTCATGTG
>JAAUXT010101024.1_pt1 | contig 13283 bp, 14 predicted proteins | sample 7278171 | NCBI WGS metagenome assembly JAAUXT01 (sample SAMN14350112, study PRJNA611818) | marine sediment metagenome | isolation source: surface marine sediment (1.8m) | place: French Polynesia: Moorea | collected 2018-08
GCTGCTGCTCGCTTGAACTCTTGTGGTCATCTTGGACTGGGTACAGTGCACTCTGAATGAGGAGGTGTTCTTGTTTTGTGCGTGGACAAGTGGAAATATTTGATTGACAGGTCTGGTGAGCTGAAGGAGGAATACGACAAGGCGAAGACGGAGATGCTGAAGGCGGAGGAGGACACGCAGTTCAACTACCACAAGAAGCGCGGAATTGCAGCCGAGAGGAAAGAAGCCAAACTGGAAAAAGATGAGGCGGAAAAATACCAGAGACTCAAGCATCAACTGGTATGATGTCTACTTCGCTCCTTTCGGTCCTGATCTCATTCAAGAACCCGGCCGGGCTCGTCCTTGAGTTTTGATCGGCTGTTCAGCATTCCTTGACTCGAGTTGTGCTGCAGGATTTCCTCATCAGACTGACTTGTGTTTCTTCACCAGGCGGAGAAGCAGTTGGAGCTGCAGCTCTTCAAGCTGTACCACAACGAGCGAGAGATCGACGAGTGGGTGGAGGAGAAGTCCAAGAAAGAGGACGTCTTGCAGAGGGAAGTGGAAAAGAAGGACAAGATTGAGGAGGAGCTGCGAGACAAGAAGAAGGAGCACGGCAAGCTGGTCAGGGAACTGGGCAAAATCGATCAGTCCATCAAGGAATGCGTGAGTGGAATTTTTCTTGCTCACATCTCAATCGAAAACGTCTGCCCAACAGTTTTCGGTGTTGTGCGGTCTTCAGTTGCCTTTCACAAGACCGATTTTTGTCTCGTTTGCTCAAGTGTCTCATGAAATCGCAACTTTGTAGGAAGTTGATCTGAACAAGAAACGGCCGCAGTACATCAAGTGCAAGGAGAAAACGGCCCACATGTTGAAGAAGCTCGAGTCCGCCAAGTGAGTACAACAGCTTTTGTCGACCTATGACGAACTGCATTTCATCACCAGTGTATCCAACAGAGATCTTCCTGGCACTGGTCAAGACAGCTTTGCACACTGCAAGTGCCTGTGTGGTCTGTAAGCAGACAAAAGTCGGTGCTTCAAAGCAAAAAATTCTTGTGGTCAATCCCCCCATTGTGTGATGTTGCAGGAAGTCCATGAAACAAGCAAAGAAGGCGCACGAGTCTCACGAGAGCGACATCCGGCAGCTGCAGAAGGAGCTGAACGACGTGGAGCGCAAGCGCGAGGAGTTCGAGGAGATGTGCGAGCAGGAGCTGCAGTCACAGGGCAAGGACCTCTCCCTCGAGGATGATCAGGTGAGTCCGCACAAGGATCCACTTGTTGACAGCAAAGCCAAATAGATTTTGCGTGCTTTGTCAACTTTCTCCTGCCTGGAGGCTGAACCAGAGGGACGAATGTCTCTTCTACAACTCTGCTATCACAAAACCTTTTGTATGTGCTCGCATCATGGTAGAAATGGGTTCTCACCTGATAAAAATGGTTCCTGTTCAATTGCAAACTCCTTTTGAGACATTTGGTCTCTGAAAAGTAATTGCCTGATTTCACAGGAACCATTTTTGAACAGTGTGAGAACCCTGTCTTACAGAGTGAATGTACGTTTGCACATTGTTGCCGACAGAGTCCATTTATTGTGTCGCTCCCACAGGTTCGTGAGTACCATCGACTGAAGGAGCTGTCGAGCAAAAAGGCGTCGCGCCTGCTGCAGGAGCTCGACTCGATCAACCGCGAACAGAAGTCGGACCAGGACCGCCTCGACAACCAGGGGCGCAAGCACAGCGATCTCAACGCCAAGATCAAGCAGAAGGAACAGGAGATCGAGGACAACAAGCAGCGCGTCAACAAACTCAACGAGTACATCAAGTGAGTTTGGCCACAGTGAATCCAAGAATAGTTGGATTTGGGTTTCGTCTGCTCGCGCACAATGCCGAAACAAATTTCCCCAGACGCAATGACAAATTTGAATTGACGTCTATTTGCTATCAGGACGAGCAAGACTGCGGTGGAGGACCAGAAGAAGACGGAGGTGGCGCTCGCGCTCGAGGTGGACGCTGCGCGCGCGCGCATCAACGAGATCCAGAGCGAGCTCGAGTCGGTCGTCGAGAAGCTCGGCGAAGCCAAGGTCGACAAACACGAGTCGGCGCGTGCTGCGAAGAAAGCCGAACTCATTGACAACCTCAAGAGACTCTTCCCCGGTGTGGTACGTCTGTAAATTGCAGATGACAATCACTCTATGACGACAGATCATGTCAAACTGTCGTCGTGAAACAGGGAAATAATTTTGGTTCTTTGTGTTTATAGTATGGCAGGCTGATTGACCTTTGCGAACCGAGCCACAAGAAGTACCAGGTGGCCATCACCAAGGTGCTGGGCAAGTACATGGACGCGATCGCGTGCGACCAGGAAAAGACGGCCAAGGACTGCATCCAGTACATGAAGGAACAGCGCATCGAGCCAGAGACCTTCCTGCCGCTCGACTACGTCGAAGTCAGACCCGTCAACGAGAAACTGCGGTGAGAGCTAAATCACTCCATGCAGTGGATCCAGGAGTCGGACGACAGGGAAGGGGGGTGATTTTGCCGGAGAAGTTAGGGGTCCGCGATCGTCTATGCAAGATCCTGAAGCTTGAACATGTTGGGGTCGACTGTTGTGCATCATCACAAAATGGCGGAAAGATAGTGTGTTGAAGCATTTCATGTGCACGCTGTGGTCGTGGTTGCAGAGAGATCCGGGAGCCTCGGAACGTGAAGCTGGTGGTGGACGTGATTCGCTACGACCCGCCCTGCATCAAGAAGGCGCTGCTCTTCGCTTGCGGAAACGCGCTCGTCGCCGAAACCATGGACGACGCCAAGAAAGTGGCGTTCGGGATCGGAGAGCGCCACAAGGTTCGGACACTTTGACTGTCACCGTTTCTGAGAATGTCTTTTTCCCCCTCATCCAGTCCTCTAGTCCCGTCAAGAACCTTGGAGTTTGATTGAGGCTGAAGTCGTTTGGATTTTGTGAATTTCATGCCGTGACATCGATGTGTTTTTGCTGGCATCATCTTCCGTCCTTCACGGCACTTGTTGGTCTTCGCCCATCTTTGTTCGCAATATGGCATAGAACCTGCGTGCCTCAATTGCAAAACACCATTCTTTTGCAGGCTGTTTCCTTGGACGGAACACTTTTCCAGAAGTCTGGAATTATATCGGGGGGAGCAAGGTTCGTTACCTGTCAAATCTTCCAACACAGCGTCGTGTTACGGACATTGAAGTGAAAATGAGTGCTGTTTGTGTGGTGTGACGTTATGTTCGCGCTCTTACAGTGACCTGAAGGCGAAGGCGCGTCGCTGGGACGGCAAGATGCTGAACCAGCTGAAGCAGAAGAAGGAGCGACTGTCGGACGAGCTCAAGGAGCAGATGAAGAAGAAGCGCAAAGAGTCTGAGCTCAACACGCTGCGCTCGCAGATCTCGGGGCTCGAGACCAGACTCAAGTACTCAGTCATCGACAGAGATAACACGGTGCGTGTCACTTCCACTGTCAATTCGGTCAAGACATTTGCTCCTGTTTATTCCACACTTGTCAGGCGGTCATAACGGTGCTCTGAAGATCCACGTTTGTCTTTGCAGCAAAACAAACACCTGGCGCAGAACAGGAAGGATTTGCAGAGGTTCAACAACGAACTGGACTCTCAAGACGTAAGAATCATACCAGAAGTCACCAATTCGCGTCTGCTTTGATTTTACAATGTCTGTAACGGCTCCGTTCTTTGGTTTCAGCCCGAGTCCAGTGCCGTGCGTCAGCGCATGGAAGAGAGATTGGTCAAGATCAAGAAGCTGCAAACTCAGCAGAACAACGTGGAAGACGAAGTGTTCAAGGATTTCTGTCGAACCATCGGCGTTGAAAACATCAGGTAAACCCAAACTCCGAGTTTCCCACTTGGTGCTGGACTCGGTGCAAACTGGCGTTTCCAGCGATTGAAAACGCAACGTACGAGGGGGAAATCTTTTCTGGAACGATGAGCTACGTGAGTCGATGGCCATTCAAATAACTGGTGGGGCCAGATTCACCAACAACCAATTGGGCTAGATCCATCACACCAACTGATTGTCCAGATTCACCGAACCAGCTGGGCCCGATTCATTGCACCAACTGGTGCAACCAGATTCATCACACCAACTGAGACAGCCAGATTCACCACACCAACTAGTGGAGCCTGTCTGCCATACCAACTGGTGGGGCCACTGGAATGACATAGCCGTCTAACCAACCGGCTGTGTCTTCATCGTTCTGTCAGTTGAGAATTTCCCTTCGTCTGCAGTGTGTCTGTCAACATGCGGTTCGGGTGTTCGTAATGTTGTGCTGTTGCAGGCAATTTGAGGAGCGCGAGCTCGCAGTGCAGGAGGACAGGGCCAAGAAGAGGCTCGAGTTCGAAAACGCCAAGATGCGGCTCCAGAACCAGCTGGATTTCGAGAGGTCCAGGGACACCCAAGGTTTGTTGCGTCAAAAGTCATTTCCAAACTGTTACACACGGCTTTGGTGACAAATTGAAATTGTCATCTTTGGAATCGTGATTTCGGACAGGTGGAATGCGCTAGCAGGTCCGCATGGACAAGTTGGCAATTGACCGCTCATCTTTGCAGGAAACGTTCGCAAGTGGGAGCGCATGGTGGGCGAGGACGAGAAGGAACTGGAGAAGCTGAAGCGAGACGAAGCCAAGCAGATGAAGGTGCGACACCAAATTTTTCTATGGACTCTGTGTCCCTTTACCAAATCTTACGTGGACACAATTTTGCAGTCTGATGCAACTTTGATACACCGTGTGTCCCTTCATGAATGTAGGGTTTCTGTTTGATGACCACAGTCGAGGCGCATACGTACTGCACTGTACGCACACAAAAGAAACTGCCGCAAAATGCAGTCGTCTCTGCACATTCCATTGTCTTCACAGACGATCGACGATGAGATGCAGAAGCTGGAGTCGCTCAAGCAGCGCAAGATCACGTCCAAGTCGGTGGTGGACGACAAGGAGGGCGAGATCAACGAGGTGCGCAAGCGCGCCGCGCTGCAGGCCAAGGAGATCGTCGGCTACCAGAAGGCGGTGACGGCGCTCGAGACGAAGCTGGAGCAGAAGCGCGCCGACAGACACAGCCTCCTCAAGGCCTGCAAGGTGCGGTGCTCGTGGTGCTGTGCGGCGAGAAGCTTCTGTTTGCGTGGAGATCTGCTCAGTGATATGCGCAAGCAGTCAAACTGCAGCTGTTTCTGTGTGATGAGCAGTGGGGGAAAAGTTGACTTTGGTACATTCTTCTGCAGCGACACCTTGTTTTCCATACAGATTGACGTCACTCGATTCTACAGATTTCAAATGTCCCAAGTCCAGTCAAATTTGTTGATGATACAGCAGTTTGTAAAGCCTTTGTTTTGATGGAGGCCAAATGTTTCAGCAGAAAAGTAGCGTCAAGACTTGTTTTGTGCAGATGGACGACATTCGGCTGCCGATGATGTCTGGCACGATGGACGACATATCGGAGGAGGGCGAGGGCGGCAGCAGTCAGGACACGCCGCTCGACTCCATGAGCAGCCAGGTGAGGCCCGCACTTCTTGCCGCTGTGGGTGGCTGCAAACTTGGAATGCACTGGGTGGCGTATTCATGTGTGCAAGTCGCACCCAAGTGTGTGACGCACCCCAAAATTTGCCTTGGTTTTGACATTGAGATCTCATCGACACAATCGTGAAGTCACATCCATGTGCAAGACGCTCCCCTGCATTTGATGCTGAATTTCGGGGCAGAAAGGTGGATACGGTGTTCATGATTTTGCGTTGTCCCTTGCACAGGGACAGAAGTTGATCTACGAGCGGGAGGCGAGGATCACCCTCGACTACAGCATTCTGGACGATGAGCTGCGAGACGTGAGTATCCCGCACACTCTGACCAGCTGAATCTTTTGTTTCATTCTCCCAAGTTTCAACATTTGAAAAAAGTAAGGCCAAAACACAGTTCTCACAAACAATTTCAACAAGTTCTCCCGTTTGTGTTGACGCATTTTGTTTTGATACTTATTGTGTAAACATCCAGTTGGAAGAATTGAGCGACATAAAAGCCAAGCAGGAGGAGATGCTGAAAGCCTTCACAGACTTGAGCGCCACCATGCATCGAATAAACGCGCCCAATATGAAGGCCAACGAAAAGTAGGTTTGAAAACTTCGGGGACGTGTGCTTCTCGCCTGGTGCCTCCCTCTGGTGAAGGGTTCACTCCAAAACACCGCTTTTCACATTGGGTATTGCACACTTTCCTCCTGAAAGAAAACATGGTGCTGGTTTGGTGGTGGTGAAGTGAATTTCTTGGACCCTTGTCACCCCAATTCTCTGGTGATCCCCAATGTGAAGTGTGCAAGTTATTTTTCAGCAGCACAGGCGGGGCAGGCAGCGAGAGGACGTTTTTGAATCTGCCTTCTTCCTAAACTGTCTCACCTCTGGGTGTTTGTAGCTGGACGATCAGCGCGACGTGAAGCAGGAGCTGGAGCGCCTCACTAAACACGTCTCCGATATGACGACTCACTTGCACAGAATCAATGCGCCCAATATGAAAGCCATCGAGAAGTACGCAGCGCTCGTTTCGTGGCTGTGTCGTTTGTCGTGGAGACGTTGACTCGTGCAGGCTGCGCCCGTTTGAAGTGAAAGCTCATTTTGCTGAAGTGAACTGTTTCGTTCACAGTGGCGGACTTTTTGGCGAATTTCGCTGTTGAATTGATACGGAATCCTGCTGGCAAAAACGGTGCAAGATGCACAAGCGGGCGCAGCCAAAATTTCACCAGTCACATTATTGTGGAAAATGTTTCGTGTATTCTGTTCAAAATGTTGACTTGCTGTTGACCACTGATCAGTAGTTGTAGTTGGGTGTGGTTTGGTTTGCTGCCGGATTTCTGAGATTTTCTTTTGTTGCGCAGCATGGCATTTCGTCAATGTGAAGGATTGATATTGATGTCGCCTCTCCAGATGTGTTTCTTGAAAGAGGGGTGTATTCTGTAAAAAAAATATTTCACGCATGTAAAATGACCAACCTCATTGACGGAATCTTCACACTGCAAATTCAAACGCTCAACACAGCCAAGGTGAAAAGAGCGCAAGTTTGTCCGCAGTTGAAACACTCGTACCCTGCCTTTGTCAGGTGTGCAGACAAGAGTGACAACAAATGGTTGTGTCTGTCGAACAGGTTGGATGGTGTCCGAGAGCGGTTCCAAGAAACGTCCAACGAATTCGAGAGCGCGCGCAAACGCGCGAAGAAGGCGAAGCAGGCGTTTGAGAAGGTGAAGCGGGAGCGATACGACCGCTTCATGCGCTGCTTCGAACACGTGTCCAACAGGATCGACGACATCTACAAGGTGAGGCGCTGCCACGTGTGCACGGTGCGTGCGCAGCACGTGTAGGTGCGAAGAGGGTCGGAACGAAACGTAGGTTTGCAAGATTTAGGGGTTTCACACCGATGACGCGGCGTCAAAATTTTGACACGATGCCAGGAACAGACTGGACTATTTTTCTGATGCTCCCCATTAGGCATCATGTTAAATTTGATACCTGCGCATCAAAATTTAGACACCAGCGTCAAAAAATCTGACGCATCCTTGCCTGTGTGGAAACCCCTGTTGAGGACAGGCAAGTCTTCTGTCAGACACTGGTTTCGGACTGGTTGGTCACTTATCTCGTGTTGACTTGTCCGATGATCGCAGGCGCTGTCGAAGAACCAGTCAGCGCAGGCGTTCCTCGGCCCGGAGAACCAGGAGGAGCCCTACCTAGACGGCTGCAACTACAACTGCGTGGCGCCGGGAAAGCGCTTCCGCCCGATGGACAACCTGTCCGGAGGAGAGAAGACGGTGGCGGCGCTCGCGCTGCTCTTCGCCATCCACAGGTCAGTGCAAACACAGCGAGGATTCAACACGTGATGGGCGAAGCTGACCAAACAGAATCACCGTGTCCACCTGTGAAAGTTGCACCCACCTGTAACACGCGCCCCAACGCCTGTCTTTTTACTCTAGAGTCTCATTGAAACAATGGTCAGGTCACAACCGCAAAGAATATAACATGAAAAACAAAAACGCGCGCCGCCTTTTCATCAAATTTGGGGTCAAAACATGCGTGTTTACGTTGGGTGGGTGCTGGGTCCAACTCTGAGCGCGTGTCACAAAAGTGCCGAAGAGACAAGCAGCAATTCTTGAGGAATTTAGTTTCTGGATCTCTTCTGTTCTGACGCACAAAAACTGTTCGTGTTGCAGCTACCAGCCGGCTCCGTTCTTCGTGCTCGACGAGATCGACGCCGCCCTGGACAACACCAACATCGGCAAGGTCAGTGCGGCAGTTGAGATTTGTAGCTGCAGCGAGTCTGTTAGGAGAACTGTAGCAAACCAAATTCATTCAAGTCGCACCCAAGTGCAAGACGCACCCGATCGTTTGGCTCCGTTTTGTTCAAACTCCCATTGCAACAATGGCAAAATCGTACCCATGTACAAAAGACTCGCTCCTTCTCGTGAAGCTCAGTGTTGGGGTGTCAAGGCGCGTCTGTTACACTGGTGAACAGCGCCCTCCAGTTGAGGCTACATTTTGCCTGTGCGCTGTAGGTGGCGAGTTTCATCAAGGAGAAGTCTGAGGACAGCTTCCAGTGCATCGTCATCTCGCTCAAGGAGGAGTTCTACAACCGCGCCGACGCGCTCATCGGAATCTACCCAGAGGTACGTGCGCAGTCACGTCGCAGCTGAAGCGGGTACAGGGTCGGGGAGAGGCGAGGGACCCACCTCAGAGGGTGAAAAGAGAAGTACGAGGGACAAATCTAAAAGTCGAAGACAGAAAAGTGCGCCTTCAGCACAAAATCAGGGGGATAAGTTTGATTGTTGAGGATTTTGGTGGGGCACAGACATGTCGAGTTTTGTCTGCGGCATCGTGAAAATTCGGTCGCACCGTTGCGGAAGAGCGATTCTGACCCGTGTGCTTTGTTGTACAGATTGGAGATTGCCTGATCAGCAACGTGCTGACGGTGGATCTGACTGAGTACCGCGACAGCGAGCCGCCCCAGTCGCCCGGGATACACATGCGCTGAGCATGCGCACAGCCCGCCGCGGCACGTGGACGCGGGACACGCGTGGAAACGTCAGAATACAGCGATTGCATTGCGTCTCATCTGCTGGTGCAGAATGACAGGATTTGTGTTTATGTTGAGGCGTATGTTGAGAACCACTTCCGAGTGGCTTATGTTCCTGTGTAACGTTCGTGTTCTTCAGCTTTTGTGCAAGTTTCACGTTTCTTGCTCGTAGCATCAGGTTTCAATTGAATGTTCAGTGGAGTATCTTGCTGGTTGGTTGGCATCATCTCAAAATTCGTTTTTAGATTTGCTAGAATTAGTAGTCAAGTTGTATTTTCCCGTGCGTTGTGAATTATGTTCGGAAACGACAGAAAATCACATTGGTGTACAATCTGTGTCGTGGATTTGGGGAGCAGTTCCGTGTGGGTGTCATCACCCAGCAATTTCCATCTTCAAAAAAAAAAAAGTCCCAAACGTGTACAGATTGTGGAATTCTGTCTCGGAACGACGAAAAGCGAGTCAGATCTAGCATTTGTGTTACAAATACCAGCAAGTAGTTCGGGCACGTGTTTATTGGTGAAGATTTGATCCATTTTGATCTTTGAACAGTTCCGGTATTCTTTGACAGTTGAGAAGTTCAGAAGTTTGATTGTAAACGTCCCGTTGTCGAGTTCCAGTAATAAAGCAGCAGTCGTCTACCGATGCAAATCGTTGCATTCAGTTTGTTTTTGGCGCCACGTGCTTGGGACCATTGACATGCGAAGGTTAAGTTGGGCCCGGACTTGGGCCATCGAATGCTTCTCAACCCTCAACTTGTTTCTGCGGTGGAAGAACGAAACGCAACTGCGAGACGATGCAGCGCTCGAACAATCGCGGGCGATGTGATGTGACTGGTGTGTGTCTGGGCCTCAAGAGTCACGTTTTTCAGCACCGATGATGCGTTCATTTGTCTGACTTAGTGTGGTGGCGCATCGAGGTGCCATTCCATTCCATTATTTCAAAACACGAGAAAAGATACTTGACTAAAATACAAAGCAATCTCTTCAAGTTTGCCCAGGACCAACACACCTCCTTCAAATATTCGCAATACCTGTTGTAAGCAAGCACAAAGCAAATACTGGCGATACACCATTGAGTACACTCAGAATTGTGGGAAACGTGTGGGGTGACAGCCTTCTTTGGAAGCACGTCTGACTAAAGTCCACGAAGAAAACCATCCAAAGGGGCGGTCTTGTGACGAATCGTTCTTGCAGGGCCGACATCGTGCTACTCTTTGCAATGCAAGTTTGAAACTTGATGACATAGTTGATTTCGTCGAGGAGCACCTGTACAAATGTGAAGATGGATGCCATTTTTCGACTGGTGATAGGTGTTTGCGTGCTGTGCTGCACGTCAGGTAAGAAGACCACGAAGAAAAGGCAAAAAGCTCTTGTCTGAGTCGGAAGCATCGTTCTGGGTTTGTTGACCCAATCAGAAGATACACCCAAGCGCAAAAAAATGGCCATCGGGCATTTCTGTAACAACCCTTTGTGCGGCAATCTCACCTGAGGGCACGACTGGATGAACAAAATCATGCGAGGAACTCGTTTTTTCCCCGCTCCTTCTTCCGCGGAAGGACCTATTCGTGCTGCACTTCTGCGGCTTCCTCAGGTTTTTCTCCAGCCTGTATGCTCTGCTCCTTCCCGGCAGCTCAGAACTGCGACCTGTTCAACCCGTGTCAGAACGGCGGTATCTGCTTCACTGACGGCAACACTCCCGGCAACCAGCGCGACCGCTGCATGTGCATCAACGGATGGAGCGGGGACACGTGCACCATCGCGCCCGCCGGTCAGTCACTGACCACGCCCTTATATTTTGTCCATGATCTGGCGAGGGTGGGGGGGGGGGGGGGCTTTTGAAGCAACTCCAAACTTTGAGAAAGTCATCATATTTTGCGCATGCACGCGCGTTGAGGCCTGTTCCGCATTGGACGAGCCTTGCGTTGCGTCTGTGGGCAGTGGGCGACGCGTCGTCGTTTGCAAAAGTCGCACCCGGTGACACATCCAGTGTGAGGACGGGGTTGACGCACTTAGCAGTGCAAGCGACGACGTGGCGTACGTTCACAAAATTGGGCGTCAAACTTTGAGCAAATCTCCTTTTTCGACAGAAATTCTTGCGCAATCTTTGTTGAGAAATTCAAAATGAGTTGTCTTGGTCAAAGTGGCGGCCTTTTGTTGTCGATACCGTGTCGAAACAAGAGCTTGACCCAAAGACTTTGACGCTGCAGACGTGACGGTGGCGAAGACGGACATGCGGCCGGCGCTCCGGGAGCTCGTCGAGGGCGTCATCACCGCCAACATCGTGTCGAACCCCGACATCCGCGACAGCGCCCGCAAGGTGCTGTGTGCAGCTGGTGGGACATGTGATCCCAAAATGTCAAAATTCGTCAAAGTTCCCTGCACCTATCATGGTCACAAAACCTCTTGCACGAATTTGTTCTCTCATCACTACAAACATGGGTTCTCACCCTCTGCAAAATGGAGCCTCGAACACGAGTTTCTATTTTTGAACAGGAACCTTTCTTGTGAGTGGAGTGCATGTGTTAGAACCCTGTCTATATTTGAGGGCTGATTGTCACTCGTGAATGTTCCTGCTCTCCCTGTGTGCAGCCAAGTGCACAGACTGGTTTGTCACAGATTCGGGACGAGCTGAACCGGCAGTGGCCGTGCTGCTGGGACGTGATCGTCGTGGACGCCAGCGTCGAGCTCGGCTACGGCATCTGGTCAGTTCACAGCACACGTACACACCACACACACACACACACACATACACACACACACACACACACACAGCATCTGTGCGATCATCCGCATTCATCGAAGAACATCGCCAACGACTTAATTGGTTGCAGATCTTATTTTCTGGTCGGATCCGGAAAACCAAACTTTGCCCCCGCCCTGAACCCTGACAAATTTGCACCCCGTGCGGTACAAAACACACCAAATGTTCCAAGAGTAGCAGTCCCTCCACCAATCAAGATGTCCCCGATGTCGATCCTGCACGGATCTCAAAGGAAACGCATCTCAGGAAGTGTCTGACCTGACAGGTACGTGCCCGACCACCACCTGGACCTGACGATCCGAGCCCAGGCCGGACACGCGCGGCGAGTCCTCGTCTCCAAGGACAACTACGACTACATGACCATCTTCTACAACCGCAACAGTCAGAACTACGACGCCATCATCAACGCTCAGATCGGCAAGAAGTGATAGAGATTCCTGCAGACCCGAGAGACCAACCCTGTCCCTGCAACCAACACCTGTCCACCATCATAGCAGGACAAGAACGGATTCAGGGGAGCCAGGCACCTGCTTCCCCAATTACGGAAATTATTTTTGTGCACCACGGGCGAATTTATTGTCAAATGTTTCAAAGTCAACATTCAAAGAAAAGACACAGACCTCCAGACCTCTGAGGCAAAATCCGAGATTCACTGGAAGATGAGCTCCAGTATCTCGACTGATTCATGAGATTCTCATTCCAGCTGGGAAAAGGCTACCCGCCTCCTGAGTGACTGGCTGCATGGAGGGGAATTCTCACCTGAAGTGTCATGTCAGACGAAACCATTCACGAATTAGATTTGTGAACCCAAATCCCTTGTTTCCAACAACAACCAACCGGAGCTTCTACTTTGTTCCCAGCCTGATTTTGTTTGGAGAAAAATTGTTTGGGTGTTTCTAAACCTCCTTTTTTGTGTGACAGACCGGGTGTGTGACAGACCGGACGAAGGGGAAGACAGTTTTATCTTTGCCATCGGCTTCAGACAAGATCTTTTTTGTGTCCATGACTCTTTCAAAGACGTTTGGATGTTTTCAATTGTGAACTCTAGTGAATCAATAAAATCAAACTCCTTAACTGCAGCCTGTCAACACGCAAAAAAATGTGTTTGCTGTTGTCTCATGTTTGGTTGGAGAAAAATTGACCCTCAGCCTCAGCCAGGTTATTGGTTCACAAGAGCGGACAAACAAACGCGTTGTCAAAAGGGTGTGGTTCAGGGGGTCATTGCGGTAATCCGGGCCGTGGTGTGTGCTCGTGTGTGAGAGAGAGAGAGACAGAGAGAGAGAGAGAGCGACAAGACACCCAAACAGAATGTCCTCGGTGCAGGCTGCCCAGATCAGTCCTTGGCAACGCATCGCACAGGTAAATTTTTGAGTCCAGTGTTGTATATATGAGTGAAGCCCCAGTAGTGATGTTGTAGTATAGTTTATTGTAGAGTATGAGTTGGAGCTCAGTGGTTTAGGCTACCTTCCTCTATGGTGTCAC
>JAAUXT010037559.1_pt1 | contig 13280 bp, 13 predicted proteins | sample 7278171 | NCBI WGS metagenome assembly JAAUXT01 (sample SAMN14350112, study PRJNA611818) | marine sediment metagenome | isolation source: surface marine sediment (1.8m) | place: French Polynesia: Moorea | collected 2018-08
AAATGTGTCTAGGACCACATAATGACTGGTCGTTGTCCAGTCCTAGGTGGTCGTTGTCTGGTCCTGAAATTTCAGGACCACACAACGACCAAATAGTGTGGTCGTTGTCTTGTCCTGGTCATTGTCTGGTCCTGTTACACCAGATAAAAGAGCGAGTGGTCGTTTTTGCATTGTTTTGCTTCTTTTATAACCATTCGCTGAATGAGCTCCTTGGAGTATCTTGCTGTGTGTCGTTCTCAGAAATGATGCAAAACTGGTAATCTGGTCAAAATCCATCCACAATTGAACCGCAGAACTACGATTATGTTTCTGTTTCAAAATCCATACCGCACAATGCGAAGTAGATAAGTTTGGGTTGTGGTGTTCACTTTACTCGTGGGGTTTCGTTGTAGGATCTACCTCTACCACATGATCTACGACTCGCAGTTCATCGGGAGTCAGATCGACGTGGACGCGCTGTCGGACGGCGAGGAGAGTCCGTGGACCGTCATCGTGCTCGTCCTGCTCAGCGTCGCCGTCGCCTTCGTGCTGCTCAACATCCTGTGAGTCGCTCCCGCTTCCTGGTGCGAGACACGCTCTGTGTCCCACGGAACGAGTGATGATGAGTCAAGGCTTGGACCTGGCAGAGGAACCAAAGAAACCTCTGCAGTTTTCAAAGTCATTGGACACCAACGAACAATCTTTGATGCGTTTATCAAAAAGGATTCAGCAACAGAAAGCAAGAACTCCCCACCCTTTGAATTAAACAGAATTTCGTTTGCTCGAATGCGCAGGTACGTGTACTTCGAGTACACCAAGGTGAAGAAGTTTTACGCCAAGAAAGAGGAACACAACTCGCTGTACGCTCACGGCGACGCCGGCCGCATCGTGCACCACACGACAGTGAACAGCAGCGGCGGCGGCACCTCTCACCACCTGTCGCAGAAACAGTACATGTTCATCGTCTCCTACGTCGTCTTCAGAATCGTCTACAGGTTCGTACTTGCACATGCAGATGCATACACATGGGGATGCAACAGGAACAACAACATCACAGCCCATGAAACAAGCATCAAGAACACACTTCTGCCTTTCGTCAGAGTTTCAGTTGCAAGTCTTGCGTTTTTCAGCCTGGTGTTCACCTTCACCGTATTCGACGCCATCCTGGGAATTACGCTGAGAGAAGACATCTGGCAAATGTCTGACATCTCACACTTCCAAATGGACAAGTACAATGACTCCCGAAAGTACTCGATGGAAATCGAGAAATTTGGCCAGGCGGAAATGCTTCGCCAGGCAAAGAAGGTCACAAACATGCAAGGGGCATGCAGCAACTACATTGAAGAACTGTTCGATCAAATGCTGGATCAAATTGACAACGTCACTCTCAGCCAACAACACTCAAAAATGTACAGCCAGGACACATCCCTGGGCTCGCTCATTGAGGATTTTTACAAGCACAAAACCGGAACATACTTGGACAAGGTTGGGGTGTACAGCAACCAATACCTGTCCAAATTCTCCAGAGATATCAGGCCCACAATGAACGCGTACAGAAAGTACCTTGAACGCGTGCACGACAACGACTGGTTCCAGTTCCCACAGCTTTTGTTTAATCTGTCAGACTTTCCACTACAAAGGGAACAAGTGTTCCAAAACTCGAACCTGACTGGAACTGCCGTGGACTACGCTGCTTTCTTGCCGGTGGAGGAGGTGGAGGACGTGCAGCTGTGGCCCATTCAGTGGGCGGAAAGGTAGACAATTCACCTTGTTCATCCCACCAAGCTCGAAAACATTGAACACAGTCTTTTCAAGTTCAATTGACTGATCTTTTGAAGGACAAAAAATTCACATCCACCGTGTTGTTATCTTCCAGGTTTGAACGCATGAGACCAAGAGCTCCACCCGTATCTGCTCCAGTCATCAACCCTTCAGCACCTTCCTGTGATACAGACGACCCATCATTCGCCCACAACATGTCCATGTCAACCACACCCAAATCTCACCTCGACTCGAGCAGATTCTACAGTACGCCACTCCCTGGGAAGTCGGTTAAGGGACCAACTGTCAACTCCAAAAACCTTCATCAGGAATACAAATACCTAGCTGACATTGAGATGAAGCCCCGCACGGAGCCCTTGTTTTCTATGGACAACTTTGTGAAGGATCTCAATCTGACTGTTGTGAGAGTGATTCTCCTCGCTCTGGATGTTCTGGTGTTTGTGTACAGATGTTGTAGAACTTTCATGACGACCAGGACCCTATGTCAGGGCTTTGAGGAAACCAAGACAATTCCTGCTGACAAGAAATTCATGAAGGAAGTGGAGAAGCTCCACGAACAGATCAACACCTCCAGAACAGGAGCCTCCACAACAGACAGCGAGTTGTCTGGGACACAATTGAACTTACCAGACTACTTGACTTCTATAGATAGTCACAAGCGAATGCTCCATCCAACAGCCAACAGCAATTCCACTCAGAACGGCAGTCGCCACTTTGCAATCAACGAAAAAGCAGATCAAAAACGGAGATGGACCGAAAAGAATGGCTTTTGTCAAAAACTACTCAAAATTATGCAAACCAGTGCCGTTCCCAAACTGGCCATTGGTCTGGCCGTGTTGACGTTGTTCATCATTGTGGTTCAACTTGTTTCCATATTCTTTTCTGCTGATGTGTTTGTGGACATCAACGGATTCCGCTCGTTTCTTGTCGGTCTTGACACTCAAGTGAATCAGACCAATTGGTATCTCAGAGAACAGGCCAGACACTTCAACAAAATCACGATTGAAATTTACAAGGGCCAAATGAGATCAGAGATGCTTCATCTTCAAAGTCTCGTGGAGTATTTCAACCAAGGTTCGTGGTTTCTCAGTCGCACACGCACAAAATCATCCGCATCCGACCACGAAAACTACAACCTGTTCAAACTTGGGTGCAGCGAATCATTCCATTTCCATTTCAGAGCAAAAAAGACTTGCAGATAACTATGTCGCTGAGGGGTGCATCATCAGGAAAGGTGTCATCGGTAACCGCACCTGTGATATCTCAGTCAGTCCTGCTCAGCTTGATATTTCCATGGTGCCATGCAACTTCATACCCATCCAAGCGCAGCTTTACACGGGTACGAAATCAAATTTTGTTCGTGAGCAAAACTTGCAATGCCTGCAGGGCATAAAAAGGGAAACGGTTTCGGTCCCTGATAAAACACCTGTTTCAACCTCAATTGATTTGTTGTGGCATTGAAAGGAAAACTTCAACATGTGAAGAACTCATTTTTGTGGACGTCACTGTCAAGAGGACAACTTATCTTTTCAGATCTTCAGAAGCTGTTCTCGCCCGCGCACCTGGCGAGGGACTTCTCGCCCATCCTGGACGCGCTGCGCAGCCTCATCCTCAAGTCGGGCTACGCTGTTCTGGTCATCACTGCCATCATGCTGCTTGTTCACTTCATCGGGGTCGTTCTCTTCCACTTCCTGCGCACGCGCCACAAGTTCCCTGTGCACAGGTCCTATGTGACGTCTTTTCCCAACGTCATCGCCATAGAAACGACCAAGTCACCCCAGGAGGGGGAGAGTGAAGAAGAGGACGAGGAGGATGAGGAAGACCACAATGAACTGAAAACGTACCAAACTCGGGTTTCCTCCAACTCTCCTGAAAAGTTGAAAGGATTGCTCGCAAATTTTAAGTACTCTGAAACCAAAGTATAGCGTATGTGGAACCCTAGTTGTTTTGAATGGTTTCAAAGCTTATTTTTGTACCAAAGACATTTTTGTGTGCGTGACAAAGCAACTGTACTCATGCTGTCTTCAAACTGAAGGGAGATTAAGAAAAGCATTACTACCTACAATGATATTATGGTGCTTACAAATCATCATGTCAGTTCTGTGTAAGTTCAGTAGCTGGTTTAGTGCACATTCAAATCCCTTTTCTCCTCCCATTCACGGACAAGAGCCATGTATATCCAGCCTGAAACTGGATGAATACTATAGATGTTGCGATGCGAGTCTGGAAGCGGAAACATGAATTCGACACGCTTGTTTGCTCCTTTGCTGGCCCTTTTGACTGAGATCCGAGTATTACAGAAGCCCTTTTCTGCTTTGCACTTCAGACAACCTCTCCTGACAGAGATAATTTCTTTTTTGAAAAGTGCAGTGGAGATAAATTCTTGTGTCCACTTGTCAAGTGTTTTTCCTCATTTCGAGCGACGCAGCTGACGGATCGTGTCAAGAACCAGCATGAAACTCGAATGAGGAATCGCGAGTGTGGGTGTGTTTGTGAGAACAAAGAAATCATTGTTGCCGAGTCGTGCAAGGACTGAATGGTCATCTGTGTCATGTTTGTACTTTTCTGATTGTAAAACTTTTCATTGCAAGATTCGTGTAAGTGTTGCAAAAATATATTATACATTTTCCTACAGAATGACGTCCCAGTTCTTCAACCGCTGCGAAGAAAGTGGTTCTTGCGAGTGAAAATCAAAGAAATCCTTTTGACATATGTTTCGAAATTGTTGAGTGAGATTGTTTGGATTGAGGGATTCATTCAACTCCACCAAAGAGCATTTGGAAGAGTCGAATGCCACTCACTTCGATAGCCGCACACTTCTTCTCACTCATGTATTCTCGACGTTTCAGTGGGCCTTGCTTTCAGATTCACATGACCCACCACCCTGCTTCCACCTTTGATGCATGCTGTTCAATTTTGTCAAAGGAGGGCTTTGGGCCTTGCAAAACTCTAACGAGTACCGAAAAATGACGCTGAATAAGAGCGTTAAATCTCACACCTGTGCGTCTTCATGTCACGGTACCGCTTACACTCGAGGCAAGGCCGTGTGACAGACTGGCAGGGGATTGTGTCGGTATGGACGTTTCATAAAAAGCAAACAACAAAGAAACAAGACACAAACTTCGCCTGGAATTATATTGTGACTTTATTTCACACCAAAAAAAAAAGTCCACATGTTCTACTAAAATAATCAAAAACGTTCTTGTCTTAATTAAATAAATGGCATTCACGAAAATGCCAACACATGAAACGGAAGAATATCACAACAAAGGAAAGACAAAATCAACAGAAATGCAAACTCTGATCTACATGAAACCAATGCACAACACAGGAACAGGATCGGCGTTCGAGCCAAACAAAAGCTGATGACAGGGGAACAGAATTGTCTTCGTTTCTCCTCGGTAGTCACAGGAAGAGGACAAAAGCCTCGATTCCTCACGGGAAAGTGGTCAAAAATCGGGTTTCCGCCGAAGTCAAATCAACTTATGCGTTTCATGTAGACCAAGTCCACGATGACAGCACAGCGAGACTGAGGCGAAATCGGCACAGTTGCAGTTGTTGGCTGAACATGTCAGAAAAGTTTGGAAATTGATTTGCAGCCCGTTCAGATGCTTCAGCACCGCAAAAACCAGTCAGTTTGCCCTCAGAACAACTGTGTTTTTGTTCATGGGAAAGAGTTTTGAGATTCATCTCAAAAAACACTCTGCACAAACATTGCGGATGTGAGAAATTGTTTGTTCAATCCAGGATTCACGCAGTTGTCGCGTGTTTGCAACAACTCTGCAGCAACTCCACTCTTCGTCACCTCCGAGGCATCAGCATCACTTGGCACAAATACAATGCCTTGTTTGGTACATCCCCAAATGGTTCGTTACAATGTCGTTATGCGTAAACTCCTTTGAATGTAAAGATGAAAAACTTTCAAAAGTGTTCACAATTTGAGAAAGACAAAGTGTCAAAAGACCTCCGTGTAGCAAAAATAGATGAGCTTTACTCTCTGTACAAAAATAAGCGCTCCGTTTTGAGACCCTTCTGAAATACATCTGACACACTCTTGACGACTCTTTACATCGAGTCCCTCTGTACAGATCACGTAGGTTCTGCCACGGCCCAAGTCTACAAGTACAAAACAGTCCTTGCCTTCGAGAACAGAGATCTGGCATGTCACTCTGCTTTCTTTGGCTTGAGCCGTGGTGACCTCACCATCTCGGAAGCTCTGGTTTGTTCTCATTCCGACCCAAGGTCTGATGAAACAATCCCAGAAAATTCCTCCTTTGAACGAACAGGTACCTTCACACAGCAGTACCAATACATTCAAATTACTCTAGGGTTTTACACAGTACAAGATATGCGTGTACGTTGAATACAGGAGCCTTGGAGTAAAGCGTCATCTTGACAAGTAACCGTTGTTCAGGCGTTTTTTGCTCTGGATGGATCTTTTGATTTTGAAAGAGGATTGTCGTTGCCCACACCTCATCTTTCACCACTCATTGTGTGCTCACAGGTACAACAGCTTCAGGTGCAGTGAGCCTTTGTGGTTTCTATAGAGTTTGGGACAAGTTCCGGAGTTTCAACACTGCAAAGCCACCTCAAGTAGAGAATGCTTCACGTGTAAATTATTGACTAGTCGTACACTCTGGGATAAATACGAAAAAACTAGACTGAAAGTAAGTTACGAGGAAAACTACCCCTAAGCGGTTCATCGCTGCTTCAGCTCAGTCAGCAACTGATTCTGTGAGACGATGCACGTGTTTGTTCAGAAACCACCTGATATTGCTTCCAAAATACACAAGGTATCACAGACAGGACAAGCAAAACATGATTTTCTTGAACAAACATTTATGATCGTGTCGTGGAATTCATTTGCAGTGGCCAGCCCATTGCCTCGTTGGTTCTTTATTGCCCTTGTTGTGTTGTTGGCACAGATCGGGCAAACTAACTTGCTTCCAAAAGGTAATTTGGCCAAGCCAGTTTGCGAATCTTCCAGTCGGCCATCAATTTTCAAAAGTCTTTGATTTCCCAAAAAGAGCACAAATTGCAAGAAATTTCAGTGTTGCAAAGATGAGGTATTACTCCCTCAGCAAATGAAGACCAACCGGAAAACAAACATACAAGTCGATAAAAACGGTTCAAATATTACAAACCAGAAGCACAGATCTTCTAATGAGGTGGAAACAGGGAGGGAAAACGACTGAAAGAGTCTAAAATTTGTGCGCATGTTGTTCGCCTGCCTCCTAATGGGCGCGCACTCGAGACAAGGGGTGAGACGCTCTCGACTACTCATCAAACTTCAGCTTCGGATGCCAAACACATCAATGTTGCATCTCATTGAATGACAACAAGGAAATATCGCATCAAAAGTTAAAGTCTGAAAGGTGTATCTTACAGACGCAATCACAACACACGCAAACCGTAGCACGCTCGTAGACAGCAAAGACTCCGTTTCACAAGGCGCAACCCAGCACAGTCGTTTACAAACCCACTCTAACACGAATGCGACAGCAAAATATGCGCCAAATTTTTGCTGGATCAAGCAAAATGAGGCACATAGTTTGCATCGTGCATTGCCATCATTGCGTGTGCCCCCCTTCGGAAGGTGGTGAGAAATCTGTGAGAACCGATCGTTCATCTGTCCGACTCGCGCAGCCGATACCGTGAATCCACACGTTCTCAATGAACTGAAGAGCGACACACGAAATGATTGTGCTTCTTTCTGCTTCAAATACAAACTTTCCAGAAGTCCTTCCCTGCTTGGGTGGTCAGGCGTGAGTCCATCTGCCTTTCTCTTCTCGACACTCTTGCAGTGCGTCGACACTTCGTGCGCATCTCACACTTGCCACAGGACCTTGGAAAGCTGATCGCCACCATTCTGCTGCATACTCTGGAGCAGAGCAGCCTGCAAACAGAACAAAAACGCTGTCAATTGTGACTGTCCTGCTCACGACATGCCAAGACGTCTTGAAGAGAGTAGTGGTCCTTTGAAGTCCCTCTTGCCTGTGTGTGTGTGTGTGTGTGTGTGTGTGTGTTCCCGTATGTGTGTGAAAGAGTGGGCTGGTGTGTGTGTGTCTTTTCTTTCTCTCTTCCTCACCCTCTCTCTGTCTCTGTCTCTGTCTCTGTCTCTGTCTCTGTCTCTGTCTCTCTCTCTCTCTCTCTCTCTCTCTCTCTCTCTCTCTCTCTCTCTCGCTTACCTGCGCGGCGATCCTTTGCTGCAAGTCTCTGAACGCGGTTGTGCTGGGTCCGACGCTGCTGGCGGAACTTCCGCCACTACCTGCAAAGAAACCACCGCAACTCAGAAACTGATTCGGTGAGGGACTTGTGTTCGTTTCTGCCTTCATCACCGATCCAGTTGTGTCTTTCGCAAGCAAGCAGAAAAAGTATGCAGTGTCTTCAGCAGAACAGCTATAAACAACTGATTCTGCTGTACTTGTGCGCACGGTTCAGAAGCGTTCTTGCAGAAATTCTTTCCTCGTCGCGTAGCAGCCCACGAAGCTCAACGCTCTTCCAGTCTCTCTGACAGCTCTTCGCCAAGGCCGGTGTGCGTGTGTGTGTGTGTGTGTGTGCGTGTGTGTGTGTGTCGGGGCGGGATGGACAAGAAATACGCACTGGACTTCGTGTGGTTCGCGGCCTTCGCCTCGTGGAAGACGGAGTTTGAGTCGGTGCTGACGGTGCTACTCTGTCGGCTGCTGGGACTCGCGGTGCCCGAGGGTGATCCGACACCCCCAGCGCTTCCGACGGCTCCAGCGCGAAGAGGAAGCGACTGCGACATGAGCGATGCAACGGTGGAGGTGATGAGGGAGGACAGCGGCGAGCTGAGGGTTGGCAGAGGGGAGGTGAGCGGAGAGCCACCCACCCCCGACCCGCCACCCCCGGCCCCGCCCAGCAGGCTGCTGACGCTGCTGTTGGGACTTCCGCTGAGGGAGGAGTGTTTCTGCAGGACGGCAATCATGGCATCCCGCTCTGCTAGTTGTGCGGCTTGACTCTTGACCCTACAAGACAACACAACAAAACCTTTCTGAACTGAAACATTGCGTCATTTACACTTCAGTGACGCGCACCAGCACGCCTGTGCATGTTTGCAACACGTACTGAGCTTCCAGTTCTGCAGCGCGTCTGTTGGCCTGGTACACTTCTTCCAGATGCTTTAGTCTGTCCGATCTGGCGTCTGCAATGATTTTCTCGGTCTCCGCTGAACTCTGTTCCAGGGCTGCGATCCGCATGTCCCTGGCAATTGAATCATTGACATGAAATCAGGACAGACCCAACGACAGTCTGTGAAACTAAACAACTACACTGGCGCCTGTTTGGCATAAACAGCACGCCGTCGAAAGCAGAAACGCACTTCGGCATGGATACGGCATCAACGGCGAGGTGGCGCAGCGCCATTTCCTCGAGGTAGCGCTGCTCCCACTTGAGCGTGTCTGACTCCAGCGCCAGGATGTGCTGGTCCTTCTCCCGCAGCTGCTGCACGAGGCCCTGGTGCTGCTGGAATCCCGAGTTCGACTCGCAGTCGGACGCGATGCCTTCGTCCGTGTCCGACACTTTACTCGCAGTGATCTGCAGAAAACGAGGCAATTCCTTTCTCGAGCGAGGTATTGACATGCAGAAACACTTGTGTTGAAAAACGACACAACGAAACCAGAAAGTTGAAGAAAAAAAAATCCAGTTCTTACACTGTGACGTTCTCGGAGGTTCCTGATCTCTTCCTCAAGCTTGGTGCGGAGTCTCTGCTCGACGGCCTCGCGCTTCGCAGCTGCCAGTTGGAGCTGGGACACGGCCCTCTGCAGTTGTTCTATCTTTTCATCCTGGATTGCCTTTTTCCGGAGCTGAGCAAAACACAAAAGTGTCAAAGCACACCAGTCACTCGAGGCGCATGGGCAAGTCCTGTGTGTACCAGGTTCCACTCGATACTTTTTCTCGGTTCAGATGGTTTTCAAATCTACCAAAGCTCGGATTAGAATTTCACCTCATCTTCCATTCGAATAATGTTGGCTTGTGCATTGGTGAGTGCCTTGTCCAATATTTCTATGTGTGCTCTTTGTTCTTGAAGCGTAGTTCTCTGGGCTGCAGCCTCAATGTCCAAACGTTCCTTGGTTGAAGTTATTTCTTTGTCTGAAGGAGAAAAAGTTGCGTGAAGTTTCTGCTCTTTTTTGCCTTGAATGCTGGAAGAGATTGTTTGACCCAAGTTCGCATCTGTCTTTTGAAAAATAAACGTGCTTACTTTGGGAAAGTAACTTGGAAATCATGGAATCTTTCTTGTGAAGTTCTCGAAGCAAATCAGTGTCACTCTGATTGTAGATATCTTTGTGTTGCAGTTGCGACAAAGCTCTGTCCAGTTGCTCTGAAAAGTCACCACAAATATATGTGCAATACGACCTTTCCTGAACTCACACAGTTCTTTCCAGTGAATGGGCGTCAAGATTCAAGGGTGCGCTTTGGTACCTTTCAGCTCAAAGTTGACAGCTTTGAACTTCTTCATCTCCGAGTCCAGCTTCACTCGCATCAGTTTCTCGAGGTTTTCCCGCTTGTGCGAGTGCTTCACCAAACTCTCGTAGGCGTCGCTGATCTTCTTGATCTCCATCTCAAACTGAAAAAGGCGCTGCGGTTCGCAAAACTACGAAACTGAGGGAGCTCTTTCTCAGTGAACAAGGTGGGAAACCATTTTGACAGCGAGAGTCAACGAACTCTTTTTGCTGGTGGAGTCTAACCGCAACTTTGTGACACGTTACGAAGTAAATGTTAGCAACGAACAACCTTCTGAAGTTTAGAAAGTTTGCCACAGTATCCTTGCAGCTGTTTGCGAAGGACGTTGTTTTCCTGCGAAAGACGTTCCACCATCTGAGTGGCTCTGGATGCTATCGCAGCGTGGCTCAAGTCCGAGACCGTGCTCTGTGGGCTGCAAAAAGATGTTTCCGATTGCATAGAGTGAAGCAAAAGATACATTTTGTCACAACTGTCAAAATCGACAGAGAATTCTAAGAACTTTTCAGCAAAATTATGTTGTCCTGTGAGTTCGTTCCGCAAGACCTCTCAAGAAAGAACGCAATTTCTTTAACTTTTCTGGGCGTGAAAATGCAGGGGTGCATCTCTTGTAGAAAAAAATACTGACGTGCTTTTGACCCAAACATTTGAGGATATTTTACAGTGGAAATATCGAAAATGCTGTGTGATTGCGTGGTCTCTCGGGAATGCACTTACCTCTGTTCAGTTGGTGTTGGAATCGGTTGTTGAGCAGGCTCTTGAAAGTGGACTTGTTCCTGATGCTGAACCAGCTGCGCTTGTGAGTGCGGTGGACCTGGTTGCGTTGTTGTTTCTTCCTGAGGTTGTGCGGTTTCCCCAAAAAGTTGTTGTTGATGCTGCTGTTGTTGTTGTTGCAATGTTATGTTCTCAGTTTCTCTCGTGACGGGTAGATTGCTTCGAAGGGAGTTCAAATCGAGCTCGGTTCCGCTCAAGGCCAGTAGCATTCTCGGGGGATCGTCCGGATTAGCTGTGAGCAGTTTGGTGAGGTCAGGCTGAGAGAGAGTCACGCTCTGCGTGCGTTCTGCCATCTCAAATGAACGGCGCAGTTCTCTCGGTTGTTGCTGTGGTTGACGACCTTGCTGTTGTTCTTTGCGTGTCTGTGTGACATGTGCTTTGTCGGCTACAACTCCTGGATATTTTGGGGGTGGTGGATGCTCTTGCAACGTATCAGGTTGTTGTTGTTGCTGCTGTTGTTGTTGTTGCTGCTGCTGCTGCTGCTGCTGCTGCTCTTGCTTAGCGTTCCTCGCAGCCCTTTGATTGCCATTTTGGCTGGTACCATTGACCATGGGCTTCACCTTCAGCTGAGGTTGCGGCTGAACGTTTTTCGATGGCTTCAGTTTCGGGACGATTTGCCCTCCACTGCTCTGCCTCTGAAGGACCGGCCTTGGTGGACCCACAGGATTCAGAGTGTATCCCTGGGGAGGCATGGGCAGTGGCAGTGGCATGGCCATGTACGATGGGCTTGACTCCCCAGAGGAAGACTGGCTCGACTCAACACAAGCTGCGGTGTCATTGGACTTGGAGGTCTCAGTCGAGTCCGTCACAATCGGGGCCTGAGTTTGCATATTCGGTGGCGGCGCTGGCTGGCTTGGCGTTGGCACAGTGGTATCTTGGTAATGAAGGCTGGCCTGGCCTTGAGGGGTCGAACCGAGCTGGACTGACATTGGCCTCTCTTCAACGACGTTGTTCCCTCGGAATCCTTGCACGTGAACGTGGTGCGGGGGAACAACGTGCTCCTGGGGACGCAGTTGTTGCTGCTGCAGAATCTGCGGCTGCAGCTGGTGAAACAAGTTCCCACCGTAGTAGTGGGATGAGAAAGGGTCTTGGTGCTGACTTTCAATGAAGAGATTTTGATGCTGTTGCAATTGACGTTCCAGATCGTGTTGCTGTTGAGCGAGTTGTTGATGACGCAACAGGTGTTGCTGCAGAGCTGGATCCTGAGTTGCCTGCAGGTATTGCTCACATTGCTCTTGCAGAAACCTACTGGCCTGTTGGAGAAAAATGCATAAAATGCGTCTGGTGGATAAGCACACAAAATGCATCATTCAGATGGAAATATTCTGTTGTTTGCATGTTCATCCGCAATGAGTTTACGAACTTGTTGCTGTAGATTGTGAACGACGTCCTTGGTCAGTGGAACATTCGCACTTTTGGGTCTCTGCAGTTTCTTTGAGCCATCAGCCTCCAGGGGCACCTGCTGTTGCAGCACTTGTTGTTGACGAAACTGCATTGATGGGTGCTGCGCCTGGTGCTGATGCTGGTTGGGTGCCGTGGAGTAGATGGCCGCACCTGCACCTGAGTTGAAGCTCTCTGCCGGGGACATACTGGTGTAGCTGGGAGCTCCTGTGCTCGCTATGAACTGCAGAATACTGCTGATGTCACTGATGTCCGATTGTGGAGACGAAGTGGAGGAAGACCTGTCAAAGCAGTGAGCAGAAATCGTAGCGTTCGGTTGGCAACAGTTGCTGTCCAGAGAACGTTTGTTGATCTCGATAGCAACAATTTTCAAAACAGACTGTTCGCAAGAGTCTGGGAGGAACAAACATCAGCATCAGTCGAGTTTGTTCAAGTTTATAGTCGTTCAAGAATAAATATCAGATCCAGTCCTAGAGAACGCGATCCAGAGGAAGTATCGCATTCTTGGAGTCACAAACCAGGTCAATGTTTGTTTCAGCAGCTTTTGAGATTTCCCAAAAGACAACACCGCTGACTTTGCTTCGACAGACTGCATTTGATTGCTGGTGAAAAGGGCAACTTGTCGGCGTCAATGTGGATCCCAAACAAAACAAATTGAAAACGGGGATCCACCTGCAGGAAACATGCAGAATATGCTCCCACCTCGTTCAAGAGGAACGACCTGCCGTGAAATCCTTTCTGATTGTGTCATTGTTGTGTTATATATATTTACCATGACCACCCCCCTAAGACTGCCATGGCCTTCCATAGCCACAGCAACAGCCACAGCCAATCATATCATTCCCTAGATGGAGCCACTATCCTAA
>JAAUXT010053568.1_pt1 | contig 13279 bp, 12 predicted proteins | sample 7278171 | NCBI WGS metagenome assembly JAAUXT01 (sample SAMN14350112, study PRJNA611818) | marine sediment metagenome | isolation source: surface marine sediment (1.8m) | place: French Polynesia: Moorea | collected 2018-08
ACATATTCCCAACCATGCCTGAAGTTCCTGAACAGGGTTCCTGACGCTGGCAAAGTACCACCCCCACCCAGCTAGAAAAAGCAGTCCCCAAAAAGCCCCCCCCCCCCCAAATAAAGCTCGTGCGTAGGTGTGACGGACTTCGTTCTTGTGCTCATCAGATTCCCACTTGCAACCCTCATGTGTTCCCACTGTCCTTGCAGCGACGTTGGGTGTGGTGTTGCTGGTCGTCGCGCTGATCGGGTGTCTGCTCAGGGACGTACTGACCAACCAGCGCGGCGAGTACCGGACGCACGAAGCGCGCGACATGACCAAGTTCGACAACGCAGACGCAGCTGTCACCATGTCCAAGACAGGGCAGCCAGAGGTGACCACCAGCAAAGAGTGGTACATCTAGAGGAGAGTGTCTGCGTGATTGCAATATGTTCAGATGTGAATGTGTGTGACAAACTTTGCAACCATCTTTTCTCATGTCACACCAAAGTTGATTTCACTTTGAACCGAAAAAACTTGTGACTTGCTGGAAGGTTTTGTGTGCGCTATTGTGTGTTTTCGGAACATACGTACTCGTGTCAGCAAGTGCGATGCCCAAAACAACTTGTTACAGGGGCGAACTGATCAAGAGGGCGCCCCTTTGGGGGCCCAACTGCGTCTTTGAAAAATATTCCATTCAAAAGTGAATTTTGCCACCCCCAATCCGCCCCTGTGTGCTAAATCTTAGATTTGTGGCACTGGTGAAAGGAAAATTTTTACTTCGAAGCTCATTTCCAGCGCACCTACGCGAGGCAAACTGTTTTGGTATCTGCGCTTTTGCTGTCGCCCATAGCGGATTTTGCGATGGTAACTGCGATTTTGTGGGTACCGCAGTCTTCGCAAGTCCTTGGGAGTGTGGCAAATGCAATTGACGATTCTCTTTTTTGGAAGATCTCGGTTGCTGTTCTATTGTTATTTTGGTTGCTGGGTCCATCACCTCAAAGATGTGCTCTGTTGAGATGTGCTCTGTTGTTTTTTCGTTTGTGCCAAAGATACTGTTGTGCCACGCGTGCACGTGCGTCTGTTGGCATGAAGGCGATTATATCGGGCAGAATGGGATTTCCTCTCGTCCAAAAGTGCACCATTTTCTTGATATGACCTGTTGCTCAACTTGACTCAACTTTGACACCCGAATTGTGCACGGTTTACAAAAATTCACAGGTCGTGAACTTGTTGCACGGGATTATTGCGTACTTGCATTCGGAGACGGAATCCAGAAGGAACACGAGGTTCTTTTTCAATCCAGGTGAACGACCATTGTGATGATGATTGGCAATCTGTCACGCGAAATCGATTCTTCCAACTGCAGGATGCAAACAGTTTCGTTTCCTGTGACCACTCTGTTTTCCTGTTCACGCAAGCAACTATGGAGAAAATTTTCAGTTTTTCGTGCACGTTTAACATGCCCTGAAAAGAATCTCAGCGTCACTCTTGTCAGTGAGTATTTCTAGTCACTGCATGGAACAACGAGGTTTTTGGGGAAACTAGTCGGACGGAAACCGTTTCCAGTATTTGATATTGTCTTGTGCTCGTAATTGTCTGGAATACGACAGGATTCACTGCAAAAATTCGCAACGATTGACGCGGCTACACCAGCCTGAGAGTGTAAAACCGCCTTGCATGGGGCGAGGGGCGACTTACCGCGAACACCCATTTCTGAATTCCTTCTTTGAAAGTAAAATTACCCGACTGAAAGGTGCTTCGTGTGTAAGGGTGGATACAGTGATTTTTGAAAGATTTCTTGTGTAAAATGAAGAAATGTAGCTGCGGCGCAAAATGAGGGCGGGGGGAGAGAGTTTCTCCGGAGGTTGGGGCAAGGTTCCCCAGGAGCTCGCTTTGATATAGCCCCTGCGCTCCTGAGGTGGAAAGAACAAACACTATTCGCACGTGTGTAGCGCAGCTCTTAAGAATTATTTTGTTGTTGTTGGTTGGCGCACACACAATTCGAAAACTGTTCCCAGGGGGAACCGCAAGCGTACGATGTGAAGTCACCGTCTCTTGCCTCACAAGCAGACCCGTTGTTGTTGTTGACGTTGCAAGTGTGAAATTGTGAGCCGTTCATCGGTCCTGTGCATGTGTACATCGAGTCCAGAGAAGAAAAGAAGGTCCTGCCTTTTAACGACATGAATTGATGGGTTTGAATAAAGCACGTATTTTAAACACAAAACGCCTTTTGCTCGTGGCATGCTCGAAAGAAAATTTTGCACGCACGTGTGTGCCAAGTTCTTGTGCAGAATCAAAATCGAATCACAGACAAACTGTTCAAATTCTTTGTCTCAGACTGGGCAAGCTTTAGGCGTGTCCTGAAATGCACGTTTTCAGAAAATCGCAGCATCCTCCATGTTTGCAGAACGATGTGCGAAAACTGATTTCACAGAAAACTTGCGATGAGGGCCCTAGTGTTTGGGCGCTCGGGTCCTGAGTCCGGTCGTGGGTCTGTAGTCGGACTCTGGCGGCAGCTCCAGACCCCGCGCAACAGCTCTACCCGCCGCCTTCTGTAAGGGATTGGGACACTTGAAGTGACGAGGTTTCACATTGCGAACGTGCTCAAGTTCTGCAAACAGGCGATCGGGACAGGTTCAGGCAAAGCGTTCTGTCTTGATGCTGGTTGATTGTGCGCGAATGTCTGGCGAAGCTGTGTCAGACGTCAGAACGTTTAGACTCGGTCTTGAGTGAATGTGCTGCGGAGAATTGGGGGACAGTACCCGTTCCTGATAGCGCCGCTCGAAATACGCCATGTCGTCCTCTCCGTTCGTCTTCATGGCTGACACACGCTCCGCCATGTCCTCGTCCAGTCGCTCGTAATCTGCCGCGAAACTCGCCCAATGGTGCAACGAGATTCTGGTTTTTGGCTGTGACTGTGCCTCACACAGGTGCGATGGCGTGACACTCATGTGCTGTACGATTGCCTCCACCTTTTTTCACCATGTGCACCTTTGAAACAGCTCACCCTTGTTCTGACGTCTGCGCGCCTGTATGGACGGGACTGCTGCGCGCAGCACCGGGTTGTCGGACGCTGTGATCTCCTGGCCGAGCCAGTCGTCGCCCGGCGCGCCGCGCCCGCTCGGGTCGAGCCGCATGTAGCCGGCAGCGAGCGACGAGAAGCCCGTCAAACCGCCCTGAGCCTGCAGTGCAGACAGATTGCACAACAGTGCTGTCGATTTGGTGAAAGGAGACGATCAAACTTCAAGCACTTGCTTGGAAACATTTTGCGTTTGAAAATCTGTCGTTTTTGTCTGATCGCTGCAAGCATTCTTTCAGCTACACAGAGGTCACAGAAATGTTACTCGTAGAAGACGATGAGCACTCTCCGACAGGATTCGGTGCCCAAGCACCGTACACTGGGCGGAAGACCGCACCTGGTAGAGCGTCGCCTCTCCGACGGGGTGTCCGCGCTCCTCGCGCTCGGCACGGGTCTCGACGATCATAGCGTGCTGGGAGTACGCCTCTCCGCACCCGCACGTGTACGAACTGCGGAACCCCGGACACTTCTGACAGATCGCTGCGGTCAAGGAATTGGGCCTTGGTTGAGAGATCAAACAAGTTCACTGAGTCGAAATTCTCACCAATTGGTTGTCCCGAGAAAGATGACGGAATGTCTCAGGCTCTTGGCTGCATGGAGTGGGACAAAAATGTCACGCTGCCATCACTCTCAAGTGTGTCTGAAACGTACACTTTGCGCAGAGATGCGGTGGTTTCGGGGAGTGCTCGTCCGCCGGGTGCTTGCAGGTGCAACGGATGGGTCGTCCCGACAGCAGGGGCACGTAGTGGTAACTCTCGCACTTGCAACCCGAGCTCTTACACAGGAGCAGAATCGGACGAGAATCCGGGATAACCTTGAAGTCCGTTTTGTGCTGCTTGTATCTGAAAATTACATTGACCGGATTTGGGCTGCGAGGGACCCTACTCATCACAGCCATCGTTTGAAGGAGCGCGTTCTGTGCGTTGCAGAAAATGAGTTCTTAAGAAGCAAGTCAATACGTTCTGTAGATTGTGTTGGGACAAGTTTAAAGTTAGCAATTGAGCCCCAAGCCCATGGCAGAGACAGTTCGAAGAACGACAGACCTGTGCTGGCAGAAGCATGGCGTTTCGGGCCCCACCAGCTTGCAGTCCATCCCAGTTGAGTTGCTCCAGCTCGTGAACAGACGGTTCTCCACACGCTGTAACAAAAACGTTTGCACAAACCTGTACAGGAACAAACTGGGAAAAGTTGCGCGGACATGCAGTGGAATCTATTTTGGTTTCTGAATATCAGAGAGACTTCGAAAATCAGTTTTCTTTGGACTAACTTTGGTATGCACAATCAGGAGTCAATCAACGGTGAAATTTTGAATATTTCCATCAAACCCGGACACCGTGCGTGGAGGAAATGTGCAGTCAATTGCAAGCAACAATGTGTCTGTGTTGTACTTCTTACAGAAATTTGAGCTTGTCGTGCCGCCCATGTTTGATTTTGCCTTGAGACAATATTTGAGGCAATTAGCATTTCCCAGAATTCGAACTCACCATGGGGAGAACCTTTTTCTTGTACTCCTCGTATTGCTCGGGAGTGAACAGCTTCCCCCCGTCGTCGTCCCCGACGATTCTGTTGATCAAAACGTACGGTTACATGTTGGACGTGCAATCGTGGAATTTGTCAATCAGAAGCGAAATCTGATCAACTGATCACTTGGTACATTTTCAGTTCCTTTTGTGTGGTGCTCTGAACACAAACCGTCTGTACTCCAGGTACTCGTCAACAGCTCTGGCTTTGTCTCCGTCGAACTTCAAATGATACTGTCTTTCAGCCATGTTGGCAGCAGTGTCCACACCTTGCAAGAAATTTCTGTTTGTGTTGGGAACCTCGTGAGGTGTGTGCAGGTGTCGATTTACACAAATCTCTGATCTGCTTGTGCACATGGAGTGACACAGTGGATCCCGCAAAGCCGTTAAAATTGAGAATTTTGTTTGACTTGCGGACTTGTTACCAAGAGCGTCAAGAGTTTTGGGGACAAAAACAATGCTCAAGCAGAGCAATGTGCTTTCAGTCGGGGTCACAAGAATGAATCCGTCTTTTTCTTTCCCCTTTGCGTGAAAATTGCGCACTTACAGTGAGGACCTACAGCAACGGGCAAACCTTCTGATGTTTGAACTCGCATGTGCACGCATCTGTAAATCCCAGAACTGCATGGGTGGAAAATCACAAAACATGCAGATAAAGCGCACATGAGTGTTCACACACACACACACACACACACACACACACACACACACACACACACACACACACACACACAACTATAGATACAGGTCCATTTCGGATAATTCGAATCTCCATAATTCGACTTTTGCATAATTTGACTTTTTTTCAAAACAGGTTTGGATTTGTGTGTGTGTTAAATAGGTTTCATAATACCCTGATAAAGTTGTGAGAAATTCAATGGCGACACAAAGTGAATCAACGCATGGGCACAAGAGTCACTTTTGCCTGTCAGTCACGCCAAGCCAAAGAGTGGGCGAGGGTGCGTGAAAAAGCCCCTTCTCTTCATCTGCAAAAAAGCTCAAATTAATCATTAGAAGCCCACACGTCTGTGAACCCCGATCAGAGTTCGTGCCAAAAATCCCTGACTGTTGTAGAAGTCCTTAGTTTTGTGTTGATGACATCAACTGTGGTGATCATAAATAACTGGCTGCACTTGGTTCAGGATCAGTTGACAAGTGACAATTGGACCAAGAACGGAGTGGGAGTTGTCGCCCCATTCATTGGCAAACATGTCTCCGTTATCCTGGAGCTAAATTTAGACAAGGAAAATAAGTTTGGGGTGGGCGAGGAATGTCAGGTTCTAAATTTGCTTCAAAGTTGTTTTCCTGTTGGGAAACTCGGTCCAGTGGAACCGGAAAAAGGGGACTGATGTTGTGGTCTGAACCAACTTTTGCGGGGGACCAAATGTTGGGATTGCGCTCTTTTTTCACAGGTTTGAGTTTTGTTCTTCAAACATCGAATCGTCCGACAACAGTGCGGCGAAATCACAACACAGAATTTTGTGCGAGCAAATAGCATGCTGTTCTGTTAGCGTGGAAATCTTGGCTCATCCTACTTGCTGTTACATTTATTCATTTCTCTTTCATGTGCGATTTGGTGCCTGTGCACAGTGATGATAGTTTCTTCGTTCGCGATGCCTGACGCACTTTTGTGTGCTCATGATCCCTGAACCTCTTCTGACACTCGTATTCGTCTCCTAGAAAGGTCTTTTTTCTCACAACGTGGACATGAGGCAAGTGACTAATCCGCATACTCGCGCGGAGGAAAGGGTTCACTTCATTCTGGGACAAAACCTACGCAAGCATAAACCAGGACATCGCATCAGCGACACCAATCGCGCGTGCTCACAACAACAGTACACCAAAAAGACAGTGAACTGAGAGCCAGGAAACGGAGAACCTGACACAGAGAGACTGGACGACAACAAGTTGAATGGATTCACTCAAATTTGTTGGGATCATCGTACTTTTGTTGAACGACGGGTGGAAATGTGTTGAAGGTGAGTCTCGTCCATCTGATCATTCAAGCCGAACGAACAAACTGTGTTTGGAGAGACGGCCGAAATGTCAATGTCGTGATCGCATATATGTGTGGATACTTCGTGCAAACCTCCCAAGGCGGGTATTGCAGACATTTCTGCCATAACAAGTGGCACCATCGCGGAATGGCAATGCAAACAGGCGGCATTAATTGCAACGAGTGACAAACTTTCCGCAAACCCGCACCCTTTCTTTTTGGCACGCTTCGCGCCGACTGTCAGCTTCGCCGTCGATGCCTGTGTTGTTGTCGCACTTTTCCGGAAATTGTGCAAGAATCCCCTCCCCACCAAGAAAGTTGGACCCCTCTGAGTGAAAATATTCTCACAAAAACACAAAACATCAGGAAACAGTTCAGCAGGACCCCAAGCCATCAGAAATGAAAGTTTTCAATATCTGTCCCAACAACATCAGAGATCAGAGTGCCCTCAGAACCCCCAAACAACAAAGTGTGCGCTGTAGTTTGTTGCTTGGATGGATGCCAGAGAGCCGGGTTCACAAGTAATGGCGGCTTGGCGTAGCACTGTCTCGTGTTCTTGTTCGTCGAAAAGGGAGGACAAACGCCCCTTTGCCTGCACATGCAAGTTGGAAAAAAATGTTGCGTTCGTTTGTCTGTGTCAGAACTCACATGAAAAGTATTTGGGAAGGGAATGTTGTTGCCCGCACGCGCGGTTAGCACGAGGCGTGCGTGCACGGCGGTAGAGTCCATGTTCCGTTCTGTTTTGCATTTCATGGTGGAGTGAGCACATACACAGTCTCTCGAAGCCTCCCCCCTTGGTTCTTCCTCCATGTGACTTGCCCTCACCCCGATTGGCGACTTGCCCCCCTGTGGAGGACTCCCTTACTGCGAAATTATGATGTTGGTCAGTACTGGTCAACAACGGTCAAATCATGTGTGTCTGTGTTCGTCCAGAGGTTGAAATGGTCACCCCCCATGTGGAAGATGTTACCCCCCTCTGTGGACGACAGCCCCCTGTAGAGAATATCAACTGCCCCCGTTGAAGACTTTCCCCACCCCCTGTTGAAGATTGTTTCTGAGTACTCCGTCGCGCGGGCTCCGGAGTTGCTTGCCAAGACAAATCTTTTTTTATCTCTCTGTGAAACGACGACGTTTCTGGCGGGTGTGATACAATCAGGGTAAAACTTCCCGAGATGCAATCGGAAAACCCCCTTCCAAAAGCGCTCGGTCGACCGTCATCGGAGCTGAGATCGTACTTGATTTGGCCGAAAAGTTTGTGTGTTTGTCGTACAGAAACTGCCATGTTGTGAGTCACCTTCTGGTGAGGCACAATATGGCAGTGCGAAGTGCCGAAGTTTCCAATCAAATGCTTTGTCAACTCATTCGGTCTTTTTCTCGCTTTGGGTGTGAAGGTAGAACGACAACTGCAGAAGATCATTTGAGGCCCAGTGAAACAATTATATGTAGCTTTTTGGTCACCTGTTGTTGACATGACAACTCTGGCTGGGTGCAACTTTTCGTTTGTGTGTGGAACGGGCGGGTCCAAAAAGAAACTGGAAAATCACAGATTTTGATACAGTATTTGTCGAACACACGACAAAATTATGTTGCCCGAGAGTGTGATTTGGTTGATTTGTTGTTGTTGATCTCAGCAAGCAAACATTCAGGAAGATTGTGAAGAATCAGAGACAAATCTTGATTTTTCTCAAATCCTTTCACGGCCGTTTTCTGGTGTTGCATGTGTGCAGCTTCCTTTCAAAGGCTCCTAACAAATTGTCAGATGAATGTGAAACAACCATGAGTTCACCAAAATGTCTGTGAAAAAGCACTTGTTGGATCATACATGTATGGAATCCATGATGACCATTGATCAGCCAAATACACACAATTTCTGTACAAAAAAACAAAAGCTCCCATGGTCATCTGCAAAAGGTAGCAGACTCAGCATGGTGGCTTCGTGTGACAACTGGCAATTGCAATGAACCAATGACAGATTGAGCAATTTGTTTTGACAAAGTGAAAATTGAAAGGACAACCTTGACCAAAGGAGGAAAAGCAGCATAGGTCTGTCAAGAATTTGTATTCGTTCACAGGAATGGCCCTGATGCGCACAAAAACATTGCAGGCCTGTCTTCCTGGACCACAGGAGCATGGGAGTGTGCGCCTTTGAGACATTGGAGTGTGGCGTTTGAAGTCGAAAAGTCCAAATGTTTGTCACTTCCCCCTCTGTTTTGTCTCGAAATGGACTTTTCAGTTTCATTTCGTTTGGCAACAAAGTGAAGCAAGTCACTGAAATTGAGAAAGTCCCCAAATGCACAAACCGCGCTCCACATAATTTTTCACCTCTCCATGGAAAAGCAAACTGTCCCAGCAAACACCACTGACAGATGCTGAGTGTGGAGACGTCGTTCACAACCAACAGCTCTGTGCTTAGACTTCACATGAACGCAAAACGTCAAGAACGAGTGTACGCCCTGCAACCTGTTTGCGATGCACCGTTCAGTTGTGGCTTTCCAGTTGACTTTGAGCTGCCAAAGCAACCTCAAATGGAGCGATACCTTTTCATCAATTCGCGAGTGTACTCAAAAGTCAATATTAACTTTCACCACATTGTTCTCCAGCGTACTGAGACTGCATGATAGCACAATAATCTCTCTTGCAAGACGTTTTCAGAGAATATGCACATTCGTTGCTTAATTCAGCGTTTCAACCGCCCTGCCTTGCTGCGAGTGAAACCATTATCGGGTGTGTCCACAGTTGTCCATATTGCCAACACAATCGAAACTTCGGAAAGACGGGCATCTCATGACAACAAGGCAGCCAAATATGAGCCTCTGGGTACGCGAACAGTGAGTGGGAGATTCGAGTCCTGTGGTTGCTCGTCTGCATAAAGAGGAAACTATTGACCGTGATTGGCTCATTGTCGCAAGTTTTGTCCGAGCCGTTGGGTTTTTCGCCACAAGAGTGTGCGCGCACTTCGTCTGCCCTCATCGAATCGTCAAACTTCGCCAACAAGAGCACAAAGTGGAAAGGAGACGCGTGTGCATGCATGGAATGAATGCTAACAGGCATCATTCACGGGTTCCACAGGAACAGCGGGCGGGGCACAACACATGTCTTGCACGAGTTTCCCTTTTTGCCCTTTTGAAAAGTGTAAACACCTACGTCCTGCAATCAGACAAAGCTTCCTTGGCAAAGGCGGCCCGCAGATGTCCTGGTCTGTTGTTTTTCGTCCCTGTTGTTGTGTGTCATACGAGTAAATCGTCGCCAGTGGAATCACGCATTTTCAAAGTTTTTGTTTGTTTCTCTGCAGGCAACTATTTGAGAGACAAATGCTTCGGAAACCTCTGCTACCGCTACATGGACCAAGCCCAACCCTACAGCGAGGCTAGCCAGATGTGCGCCGTGCTGGAGGCCGGGCAGCAGGGGTGGGTCGCCTGGCCCACGGGCGAGATCGAGCAGTGGCTGCTCAGCAACATGGACTCGCTCAGACACCGTGAAGTCTGGGTCGGAGCCAAGCTGGTGCTGGTTAACAGTGGTAAGAGCAGCCTCAAAAGACCAAAGTTTCAAAGTAAAGTTTCAGGTGAAAGTTTTTGCACAAACGGGCCAAGAGTCTTCTTCGAACCAATTCGGATTCTTCTCTGAGCACGCAGGCACCCTGAACAACTTCACAACACACATGTGCACTCATCACAAACTTGCCATTCACAAGAAGGAATTTCTCCACAGGAGAGTGTGGGATGGTGACCTACGACCGCCGCCGTCGGGGGCACTCGCACCTCAGAGATCGCCGGGAGCCGTGCCGCGAGAGGGCTTCCACTCTCTGCGTCAAGCCTCGAGGTGCGAGCCTTCAGCTCAACTGAACGCCGATCAAAAAGCAAACACGTACAAAAAGCGCACAGGTCCAAAAGTGCGGGTGGTTTTTTTTCAGTTGTCACACACGTAAATTTTTTCGTTGTTGTCGGAGGCAACAGTTACCTTTGATCATACTTGGAAATTGCCTTTCTTCTGTCTGGTGCGTGGACATAATTGTTTACAACTTCATTGCGTTGACACAAGAGCTCACTAACTGTATGATGAAGTGAAAACCTTTAGATGTAGATTGGTGTGTTTGGTTCCTGTTGCATCATGTTGTGTCGATCGATGTGCTGTGAACTTTGTTCGGGCCTGTGTCGGTCAATGTCCCTGCATGTTTTGACAATTAGATGCAGGTCCAGATGGTGAAGGGAGTGGCGCAGGTGGAGACAACTACGACCCCGATGGAAGCAGCCAGTTTCCAGGAAGTCCAAACCAAAACCCTTGGGAACCCATTCAGAATCCTGGTAGCAACTCTGGTGGTGCCGATCCGTTCCCGGTGGGCCACAACTCGAATGCAGGAACACACAACCCAGACTCAAATATTCCAAGATTTCCGTTTGATACGGGCACGCAAGGTTCTCAAGGTTCCTTCTTCAACCATGCAGCTGGATACAGACCGGATTTCAGGACACGCCAAATGGATTCTGGCCAGCAGAATTCTCCTCCAGTTGACCCAGTTACAGGAATGAGTTCTGGACAAGCAGGTGACCAATCGATTGAGCCTGCAACGGAAGGAAACCAAACGGAGACAGAAACAGACAACAACCGCACAAGAGAAACTTCAGGCAGGAGTAATCGACAAAAACGTCAAGCTTCGATGAGTGGAGGATCACGAGAAGAAACGCCAGATGCAAGGGCGGAACCAGAACCAGAGCCAGAACCAGAGCCGATCTCTCCCCAAACAAGAACTTGGGGTCGAGGTGTTGGCCACCGTGGTCTCCCACCCTGGGGAGGTGGACGCTGGCCTCGGCCAAACCGGTGGCCCGGGGTGGGCTGGGCCCTCCCAGAGAGGGGAGCAGGCTTTCCGGAGTTCCCTCCCAGCTTCCCCGAGTTCCCCAGCTTCCCGGAGCCTCGGCCGGGGCAACCAATGTTTCCGTCGCACAGCAGTCCGCTCAGCGCAGGCAGTGCACGGCCTGAACATCCAGGCGGTACAGATAAATTTGTCAATCATTTGGAGAGGAAGAGTTGTCGATTTTCTCGCACACGAGTGGAAAGTCTGGTCAGAGGGGATTTCGAAGATGCACACTGGGGTGTCACTGGCCACAGTTGCACAATTTCAAAAGAGAGTGAGCGAACGGCCTCTTCCTATCCATCCTTGTTTCAAACTCTTTTTTTCCATTATGCTTTGCGAATAGTAATGCACGACAGAATAACAAAGCACGTAGATCTAACAACGTTTCAACACCAAAACTGCTTGTTTTGTGCGTGACACCAAGTTGTGTTGGACTTGTGAACTAACTGTTAACTCTGTCAGAAGGAAATTGTTTTCTACACCTCATTCTTCTTGTTTTTGTTTTCAACTTTCTCGAGTAATTCGTTGGTCTTTCTTGCAGGCTCTGGTGGGTGCACGGATGGCTTCCAGCCATGTTCTGCCAACAAATGCATGCGCAACATACCATCCAGGGCCGGATTTTCATGGCAAGTCGCAAGACAGAAATGTCTCGTAAGTCAGTTCTTTTTTGACTTCTGCTTCTGCAAACAAATGCTGAAGTGTATCCCATTTTTGATCGCTGAGACACCAATAGTTGTTGAGTCTACGGTGCCTTTTGATCTGCAGGAGAAAGAAGCGCGATTGTGGGACCGGACCCTTGATCGTGACTGCTCCAACGACAGAGGGACGTGGTGGACGAACGACGCCGGAGAGGATATCCAGTGGAGTGATGGTAAGATCAATTCACTCATTCATTCGTGCATTCATTCGTTCGTTCATTTTTTGAGAAAAAGCGGCGTTGTGCAAAACAGAAGACATGCCGGATGGTGTCAAAGCTTCCGTCTTTCCTCTTCTGAAAGTTGTGCTTGTGGACTGACTTGCGACTTTTCAGAAGTGTTGCAAAACTGAAGGTATTGGGAAGGAGAATGTGTTTGCGATTCCACCAGTTACTCTACCTTCGGATGACTGCAAACACACACACACACACACACACACACACACACACACACACACACACACACACCATGTGTATTGCAGGAAGAGAGTTCGACCCATCCAGAGACATGACGGACTGGAAAACATCGGAGCCCTCGAGGCGCGCAGAAAAAACGTGCATCTCGTACTGCAAAGGAGAGGGCTGGAAGATGCAGCGCTGCGAAGAACACCTGCCTTTCGTCTGCGTGTCAGGTAGAATTCTCTCGCTATCTCCCTGAACCAGTTTGGAGGAGATGATTTGACTTGACCACGCGTCGTGCATGCGATGGCGTGTAACGTATCACGGTGGATCGCTGACCCTTGTCGCTTCCTTTCCGTCTCAGTGCGGGGCGTGGGGCGAGAGTCCGGCTTCCCGGACGACGACTCTGATCAGAAGACGACGACCACGGGAAATCCAGTCGTCACACAGGACAAAACTGACGGCGGCGACTCCACTGGTGCGTATCACCGCTGTTCGCTCTTTCTTCTGAGTGTGAGTGAGAATCAAGGACCTCACAGTGACAGTAAGACTTTCTCAGTGACCCCACCAACGCGCCATTCCTGCTTCTGTTGGGTCGGAAATTCAACTTACCGTAAAATCCCGCGTATAAGACCCCTTCACGTATAAGACCACCCCCCTTTTTAGGTGATTTGAGGAGCTTGGTCCGATTTGTGAGCTTTTGGAAAAAGTGAGCGAAATCGGAGTGAGCGAAATCAAATCACCTATAGGCAGCCTCTTCCAAAAGTAT
>JAAUXT010104529.1_pt1 | contig 13276 bp, 11 predicted proteins | sample 7278171 | NCBI WGS metagenome assembly JAAUXT01 (sample SAMN14350112, study PRJNA611818) | marine sediment metagenome | isolation source: surface marine sediment (1.8m) | place: French Polynesia: Moorea | collected 2018-08
CTATAAGGTACCCATCAAGTAGAGGATTCGTCCCGTCGAGGCAGATGCTCCTGCAGCGTTCATAGGCTGGGCCGTTCCGCTCCTTTAGGAAAGGAACGACCCAGTGTTTATGTGCATTTCCTGCCATCGCCCCTTTTATAATTCTTGATGCTTTGACACTCTGCATCAGAACTTGGACAGAAGTACGCCACTAAAAATTATCCTAGTCAAGGCACCCCAATTTGCAGGTTATACACGGCCCCAGGACAAAACCTTCGCAAGCTGCCATCTTGAAATTTCAAAATGGTCACATCACAACGAAACATACCGTAAAATCCTGCGTAAAAGACCCCCTTTTGATGCCAAAAAAATTATGCCAAAAAAGGCGGGGGGTGGTCTTGTATGTGAGGATTCGACTTTTGATATATTCATCAACAATATTTAAAAAGTCATGAGTGAAGAGTAGAAATGAGAAAGCAAAGTATGAAAGGAGAGTGGGATCAGTCAAGGAATCTTTAAAATTGTGTTTAAATTGGGATAAAATGGAATAGAGTTGCCTGAAAAGGGTACATTTGTAACTTTGGAGAAAATTTGAAACAAAAAACATCAGGATAAGAAAAAATATTTGGAAAAAATATTTGGGAAAAATAACTTTGAAGCAGAATTTCTGGGATTTTTGATTCAGAAAAACCTACAAAATGCATACATGAACAAATTTTCTGAAAATGTAAAAAATGGCTTTGAACTGATTTTGTGTCTGAAAAAGGGGGGTGGTCTGACATGCAAAGGGGTCTTTTTCACGGGATTTTATGGTAGTTGAAAATGTGTTTCAGACCAAAAGAAAATTTTCTTATTTTTGGACCTGGTGGGAATCACACCCCCCGCCCCCAGTTTTGAAAATTGTGAAATTTTCTGGGAGGTCCAGATCTGGTGTCAAAAATTTTAAAACATTTTTACCTTGTTTTTTGAGAAAAATTTCAACCTGGTGGCAGCCTCCCCCCGCTGTGAAAATTGACATATTTCACGGGAGGTCCAAATTTACGTTTTGGACTTTGAACAATTTTGCCTGGTACTCTGATGTGCCCTTGGAACACATTAATCGGCATTTCGTTGCGCGCAACATCTTGTCGGTTTTTTTCTGATGAAAGTCAACACCCGTTGAATTGTGGAGAACAAATTGATCACAAAGCAATGTTGTAGATCTTTAATTTCTTTCAAACAAACGAACATTACGTGATTACATTATTTTCCGAGAAAATACCACCAGATTTCTTCACACAACGCCGCCATTTTCGTTCTGTTTGCGGACTGTTCGAGTGAATCCAGATTAAAATTTGACAACAACAACAACAACACCTTGGAGCCAAACTTTTGTGTGAACTGGCGAGTTTCTGAAAGTTTCTGAAGACTGGAGAGCCCCACACCACTTTTTGAGGGTTGGGGTTGTGAGGGGGGGGGGGTTCTTTTTTTTTACCCTGCAACACCATTCACAAACAAAACGGACCAGACGTGATCAGGAAACAACAAATACTGAATCTGGGTCACGTGATGCGTCACTACAAAACGAGGTCATCACGGGTCACATCCGGTTTGACCTTCAGTTTCACTTCCGGTTATCGTCGTCACGTGGTACGTATCGCAATGTCACGTGTGAATCACTGTCCACAATATTCCTCTTGTGCGCACGTAAAGGTGTTTTCAATTTTCAAATTGGTGGCGTGCGTCAACTTTTCTGACGTCAGCTGGACATGAAGAATGATTTGCACCATAAGTTTTTGACACCCACTATTGGGTCCTTGTCAGTGTTTGACCTTTGCGTCAAAAAAATTTGTTGTCAGCGTCAACATCTTGACGTTGACGCCATGACGTCACCAGTGTGAAAACCACGTGTTTCTCACGGCAGGTAGTCTCGTTCAATTCAGTTCCTTCCTTCCAACATCTCTCGCATCGTCGTTTGTTTCCGGTGCCGCCATCTTGTGTCAAGATTTCACTTCCGGTTCTAAGGATTTCACTTCCGGTGACTTCCGTTCCTTCCGGAACGCCTGGTTCGGGAACAGCCCTGTCGGGTGTACGTCCTGTTTCTGCCCATGAGTCGTCTGCGTGTGTCGCGCCAGGGCAGGGTCTGTGTTGAATCCCTCTCCACACACCTCACAGTGAAGCCGGACCCCCTCCCCTCCCTGCTCTATCAGGTCAGTCAATCCACACTCCTCACACTTGAGTGTTCCGTGAGGGAAGCTTCTACCACACGCGTTACACTGGAGGATTCTGTGCTGTAGTTCATGATTATCTCTCTCGGTGGCGCTGCTGAAGCTTTGTCCACACAAGGCGCATCCATACGTTGCGTCCACGTGTTCCTGCAGGGAATCCCCCACCACGTGGTCATTTTGGGGATTCCCTTCCACGTGACCTGGGGCCACGTGACCCTGAAGGTGGTCCCCCAAAGCCTTCTGGGTACTGAATAGTCTGTCACAAATGCAGCAGATGAAGCTCTTGGGTTGTGTCTGGGTTCCTCTGGTGTGTACCAGTTTGTGCCTGGAAAGATGGCTGCTCTGTGTGTAGCATTTATCACACTGGTCACACTGGTAGGACCGGACCCCTGCGTGGATCCTCTTGTGTCTGGACATGTCTCCGATCCGACTGAATCTTTTACCACACAAGTCACAACTGTATGGTCTCTCCCCAGTGTGGATCCGTCTATGTTTAGCCAGTCCACCACTCACACTGAAGGATCTACCGCATTCCTCACAGTGGAACGGTTTCTGGCCCGTATGGCTTCGTTTGTGCTTGGTCAGACTTCCACTGTCAGCACATCTGTACTCACACATGTCACAGGCATAGGGCTTCTCCCCAGTATGAGTGCGCGTGTGAATGGTGAGGCTTCCTCGCTGGTTGCACGTGTATTCACACAGGTCGCACTTGAAGGGACGCTCACCGGTGTGAATACGCCGGTGTGTGGTGAGGAGGGAGCGCACGGTGCAGGTGTAGTCACACAGGTCACAGCTGTAGCGTCTGGGGGTGGGGTCTGGGGTCGGTGGGGTGGGGTCCAGGGTGGGGGCAGTGGGGTCCAGGGAAAAGTCTGCAGGTGGGAGGGTGCTCGGCTCTGTCCGACACGGGTGAGGTTTCGGGGTCTCGTCATGTTCATCGCACAGCTGCTTGTTTCCACCACACTCAGCCAAGCTCGGATCTGTCCTGCTTGGGCCTGGCTCCTTCTGAGTCTCTTCACGCTCCAAATCTTGCTCCAGATTTCTCCCCACGTGGTCCGCTGCAACGCGTGATACCCCCTGGTGCCCCGCAGCGGCGGTGGTGGTGGTGGCGCCACTGTCGTCCGGTGGCTCCATTTTCATTACAGTTGCCATCTGGGGAGAGTGGAGGTCCTGAAAGAACAGGAAGGCGATTTGTAAAGATTACAACACATTGGCGGGGTGGGGGGGGGTCTCAATGAATGGTCCAGTTGTCACGCTGCTGAACATGAAGTTGAGCGAGCAACAGACACAGGCACACACACGCTTGTCCCCAACACACACACACACACACACACACAGCCAGACACATCCAAACACATACACACTCATGGGATTGGCGAAGTCAGGACCTGCACCTGGGTCACACGCACGCACACACACCTGGAGGGTCTCAATGTGTGAACACACACACGCACACACACATACTCACAAACCCAGTGAGAAACACGAACAATCGACTGTCAATAACAGTCAAGCTGTGGGCGATAAATGGATGACCTTCATATTTCGGGAAAAATGTCCAATGCACAAATGCCTTCGACCGAGAAATTGAATTTCACCTGATGCCACAACTGCATAGAAAGCATATCTTACCACATTGCTCACGTCAGTTTGCTTGGATGCCAAATTTCACGAGTTTCGAACTGTTGTTGACTGCAACTGGTGCGCACAGTTTCTCCTGAGGATTCTGTGCGTAATGTCTTCCAATAGGGACAAGTTGTTCAGCGGTTTTTGCTGAAATTTCTTTTGGAATCTCAGTCAAAATTTGTATGCTGAACAGAACTCAATGTTTCACATTTGTGCTAGGTTGAGTGGACTCTCCGAGTATGAATCAAGAGAAATTTTTGTGAAATTTCTTTGGATAAAATTTGGTGTTGTGTATTTTGAAGGAGTAAACGCCGCGGTTCTTCATATCCGTTTCTCCAGCCGCGCAAAACGTCCCGCCGAATCGAGCGGTTTTACAGTATCCTCCAGTTGGACAAAACGTGTGGGTTTTCCATCAAAAAAACAATATTACGGGTGGAGTTGAGTTCTTAGAAGGTTTGTGGTCATTTTATCTCAGATTTTATGTGTCAGAGATTTTTGTCGCCTGCCTTTAATGCGCCCCAGTATGAGTTCATGACCAGACACTCGTCTGTTCGTTGCGTCTTTCAAACTCTGGTGTTCGGCACATCCAGAGGCAGCTGGAAAACATAGATTTTTGTACCTCAGTTCTCGTTCTTCCGTTTTTGCCTCTATGACAGAGATCTGTTTGCTCTCGTGAATAATATGTTCAGTACCATTCGATTTGAGTGAACAGATGTAGATCCAGATTCTACTGGCAAAATTTGGCAGTTTGGATCACCACAGATTGGCCGAACTGTTCACTTTGATGACCGCGCTTTTCAAAAGCTGGTGAGGCCAGATTCACCGAACCACAACTGGTGGGGCCGGAGTCACCATTTCAAGTGGAGAGACCTACTGACCGACAGAAAAGAATTCCCCCAGAAAAGAATTCCCTGCGTCTTCAGCCTGGGCAACCCAAGTCTGGCAGGAGGTTGGGGGCGGGCGTGTACACTCGTGTGTACATGGTCGATGACTGGCACGTCCTGAAAAGGCATGTGAGGCTGTTGTGCAAACTGGCAGGTGCTCTTGTATTCTCATAGTTTGTGTCGTTGTTGACAGTCGCGTGCCTGGCAGCAAAGGGAGCGTTCGATTTATCCTTCCGTAAGTCTGGAATTGCTTCAGAATTCCCAAAAAGAACAACATGTAAACAATTCCAGCCATTCAGGATTGATCTTCCAAGGCCATTCCACTCTGCATCATAGAAAGGCCATTCTGGAATTGCAACGAATGGACGGATTGGTAAATCGAACGCTCCCAAACACTTGACGCAATGACCACCACTCGCCTCTGTGCTCTTCAGGGGGGGGGGGGGGAGGGGGCGTGCTGCCATTTGTGGTCACAGGTTTGAAACGTTTCCTTATCTTCTGCAGAAATCAACGACAGGTGACGTCACTATGGAAGACGCTGTGTACCGTCACCAGGACAACGCCACCATGGCAACCCACGTCCATAGCAACAGCCACGTGCCTGGCGACGCCGAACCTCCGGATCACTTGGGTCTGCGCGCGCAGCAGCATCCAGGTCCCAAGGTCGTCGTCAAGTTCATGGACGAGAGGAGAAATCCAGGGGAACTGGAGCAGAATCTGGAGCAGAATCTGGAGCAGGTCCCAGTCTCGCAGGACCTCGTGTACTTCGACGGGGACCAAGGACTAAATGTGGGTCAGGACACACAGGTGCACATAGGTCAGGAGGGAAACGCCCACGTCCAGTCTGACTTTCACCTTCACAACGGTCAGCAAGGTCACGCGGTGGAGCTGGAGCACGTGACAGGAACTTCCGGTCACGTGGCTTCCGGTGCGTCAGCTGAGCAGGAAGGCCACGAGGAAGCGAAGGAGCGACAGGAGTCAGCAGAGAAGCCACAAGCGCCAAAAAGTCTGTCAGAGGAACTGTGTGAAGTACTGAAAGAGCAACCACCGTGTGAGGATGCAGGGGATGGGGAGGGTGGGACACTCATGGAACAGCCAGACGCTGGGCAAGAAAAGGAGGACGAAGCAATGGGAGAACAACAAGACGCACAACGTGAAGGGGAGACAGAAGCAAAGCCAGAACAGCCAGACGCACCGTCTGAAGGCGAGGGTGAAACACTGGTGGAACAGCCGAACACGCACAACAGCCAATCTAAGGCCACGTCTGACGCGACAGAGGCTGAAGTGACGAACTCCCCTCATGAAACAACTGAAGCCAGCAAAACCCACGCAGCAGGAAGCCAACAAGAAAGTGGTGCTGAAACCCCCTCTGCGGAAAAAGAAAAACCTGCACGAAAAAAGAAGAGCAAAGGCTCCAGGTATGAGCCAACCGCTCAGGCGACAGGGAAAACACGTTCCAAACAAGATGGCGTCACCGCGACGCCATGCGCCTCAGAAACGCCAGCGTCCAGCCGAAAACGCTCCAAGCCAGACGATGACGACGCAGCAGAGGACGCAGGCAAGACGCCCAAGAGGGTCAAGAGAGACGGGGTGACGCTGCTCCAGTGCGACGTTTGCGGTAAAACCTTCAGCGACATGTGGAAACTGCGTCGCCACGAGGGGAGCCACTCAGAGAAGCGTCACGTGACGTCACAGGACTGCGCTGTCTGTGGGAAGGCGTTCCCGGACACGTGGCATCTCCGGACACACGAGGCAACCCACGTGGAGTACGAGGCCACTTCCGGTCCCGCGCCGTTGCCCCACGAGACCGCGGGGGACGCTGGGAGAACCCGACACCAGAGGGAGCGTGCGTCGCTGCAGGAGACGGAAGGTTCAGAATGGTCAAAGACGGAAACGGAAGAAACAACGTCTGGTCAAACTTCAAAGGAAGACAAAGTTGCAAAGAACGAAACCAGAAGTGTCAAAAAGGACAACAGCGACAAGTCACGAAAACGACAGAGGAAGAAAACGGAAACTCCCGAGGGCGGGGCGGAAATAACCGACAGAAGAGGCTCCAGGGGGCGCTCAAGTAAGACGCGAGACGAACCGGAAGTAGCCGACAACAGCGACGCGACGGCGTCGCCACGAAACGGACGATCCAAACTCATGTCGTGGAAACCGCGACTCGCCCTCAAACCGGAAACGCCCAACCGGAAGCGATCCAGCCTCACTGACATCACTTCCGGCGAGTCTGCGCAGAAAACCCCGCGCAGCTCTGGGAAGAAGCAGGGAGCCACGTGGTACGGGTGTGACACGTGTGGTAAAGCATTCAAGGACGCTTGGCACCTGAAGAGACACCAGGAAACTCACCTGGAGAACCGGAAGAAGAGTTTTCAGTGTGAGATGTGCGATATGGCGTTCACTGATGCGTGGCATCTCAACAGGCACTCGAGGACACACAGCGCGAAGAAGAGCGTGAAGAAAACGTAGAGATAGAGGAGACCTGAGACTGTGAGTGATGTGATCGACGATTCATTGAAACTGTGGGTGAAGAGTTCGGGGAATCAGGCGTGGAACAAGACCCGTCAAGAGAATGTACAGAGGGATCTGTAACTATGGGGGTCAGTTTGACGGAACATGCAGGGGAAATGTGTGAGAAATACTGACGTTTGTGCTGTAGTCGCCTCAAGGAATGGGAAACTGAAGGTGAAGAGGCAACTGTGAATTGTGCGAAGCAGTGGGTGCGATGAGTGTGGTAAAATATTCAGTGAAAGTGACCAAGGTGCAGAGGTAACGTGAGATTGTGTGACGGATGTTGACGAAGATTTGGCGAATGAAACTTGTTGAGGAATATGGGTGGAGCACACTTCGGTGTGTAAGTGAGCAATATGTGGAGATGGGTCTGATGTTGAAGCTGGCAGATCGACTGTGATGTGTGTGGTAGGGGAACTGGAGAAAACAGTGTGACGTGTGTGGAAAGGGAACAAGAAAAAGAACCAAACTGGGTCACGTCTTCTGTTGGATTCCCACGACTGCGTGAGGAATTGTGCAGAGATCGGGATGCGAGAACGTATGTGCGTGCGTGCGTGTGTGTGTATGCGTGCGTTTTTCGAACAGCCGGTTGTAAATTTGATACATAAATCGAACTTGAAAGTGTGGAAGAACACTTGGGTGCGTTCTTGGTTCTCTCGCCTCAAGGAAAGAACGATTTCCTTTTCTTGTCGCGCTCTTGTGGTCCGTCGGTTTTCTCGAGACGTTCGCTCACGTCGTTCTTCGGGTCAGTTTTGACAGCTCTTGACCACTAGGTGGCGTAGGCGCCTAGTTTTCCTCTCACCCTTGCGTTCGTGTGGGTGTGGTTACGTTTTTTGGGGGTGGGGGTCGCGCAACTGACCACACTATTTGGTGCAGTAAAATTGATGTATGTGGCGCTGGCCTTCTTGTTGATTGTGGTGTGCGTGGTGCGTTCTGGGTTTGTAGATACGTTCAGTTGTCACTCAGCAGTTTGTGTGTGTGTGCAGGTATGATGTGTGTCAGCAGTGTGTGTGATACGAGGTGGTATCAGGAAATTCGTATCGTTGTCATGTCGATGCCTGGTGTTGTGTACTGAAGCCATCGACATGACGACGGTACGAATTTCCTGGTACCACCTCGTACGAATGTTCTGTTGCCATTCGCTATTCTGTGTGTGTGTGTGTGTGTGTGTGTGTGTGTGACCCACCAACATTGGACACGATTGTGGGTGTGTGAGGTGTGTGTGTTTGTTTTGCGTGTTCAGCACAACTGCAAGTGGAGTGTGCAGACCGATGAGTAATCTGAAAATATGGCAGAACTTGCGCTGGCTGTGAGTGTGTGCATGTGTGAGTGTGTGTGAGTGTGTGCGTGTATGTGTGCGTGTATGTATGTGTGTATGAATGGATCCCTGCGATGTGAGTTGCATGCTTCTGTGGTCTCTGTGTGATATTGTGTGTGTGCGCATGCGTGTGTGTATGTACAAAGCAAATCTTTTGTGTTCCAAGGAGAGAAAAAGCGCGCAGCCAGGGAAAGGCGTTTGCAAACAAACTAAAAACCCTCACCACATAGTTTCATGCACTTGGCCTGTTTCTGGTGTCCGGGGTTTGACCCCCCCCCGACACCGCAGGGGGGCGACATGAGGTCGGGTGGGTGGGGGTTAGGAGCGGACGAAAATTCATATTGTGCGTACGAGGGAGTGAGAGAGCGAGCGAGGAAGGGAGAAAGGGAAGGAGCAATCTTCAATTTTACGAAAACCCAAACCCAGACAGAGGAGAGGGAGAGGGAACCCAAATTCAGAAATTGTTCAGGTGTGGGAGAGTCTGGTCCTCCGACACCCCCCCCCCTGCGGCCACCACAGATTTGCCCGTGGGAAGATCTGCTCATGTGGTTAAAAACTCCACCTGTTTTCACTGAAGAACAGTCAGCCATTGAGTTCAGATAATCAGGAGCAATGTTTTGCTGGCATTTCTGGAACAAGTCTCAATTCAGTCTGGCAGGAAACCACAAGATAAGTTGTTTTCCTTCTTGCAGTGGAGCCTGTTGACAGAATTTGTCAGACAGTGTTCAAAGAACAGCAAGCACCCAGTTTGGGACAACTCTCTGAAAGAACCAGATAAAACTGGTCTTGTGAGTCAGTTACCACTCCCAAAGGGGTGAAGACTTGATATTTTCCTTCCAGAGGAAGAAGTTATAAATTCTCTCTGGACTTTGTATCCAACTCAATTTGCAAAATATCCTGCAAAATTCACTGTGATTATTGTTGCTGATATTTTGATTGTTCTCTGTCATCCGAACAGTCCAATTGTGTCGGTACATCTGCAAATACACAGATGTTTTTTGATTGCAAAATTTTCAAAGAAATGAAAACACCCAATTCACTGAAAGGTTTTCTGAAAGAAAAATATCCACCTGGTCAGGCTGACAGAATACAGCAAAGAAATCTGCTCAACTGATTTGTGTGAGATCATTCTGTGAAACAACATGAGAAATTTGTTTCTGCTACACTTGATGCTACTGGTGACTTTCCATGCTGTCAGTGGGCACAATATGGTTCACAAAGATGAGTTGAATCTTCAACTGCTTCACATGAGGAAATCATGGCATCTTTATGTGAAGCAATTTGCTGGAGATTGTTTGTACAAAAGTGCAAATTCTTGTAGACACAGACAAAAGACATGTTCTTTGTGCTTTCTTTCTTTGTGCAAAATGTTGATTAAAATGGACAGTAATACAGCAAAGAATCAACCAAGGCTCATAACTTCCATCACAGGTCTGATAAATGTCTCTGTTACATTTGCCAGATACTGGGGTGATCTGTACTTTGACAAACATCCATTTAGGCAATGGACCTTCACCTTGGACAAAACTCTAAGGCTAAATTTAACATTCAGTTTCACCAAATTCTCTTCCAGCAGAATTCACATCTGTAGTTTTCAAAATTTAACAGTCAATACTTCTTCAGCTGAAGCAAATGATGTGTTTACTTTCTGCAAGAAACTTTCCCAGTTTCATGTCTTTCCACAGTTTCAGTTTGTGAAAATTGAAATGTTTACAGCAGATCACAAATGGAACTTTCATTATTTTGTTTATAAATTTACCATATCTTACTGTATTACAGATCTCCACATTGTAACAAGTGTGTCCATTGCAAATTATAGTCTGTGTTATCCAACAGAGCCAACTTGGATTCTGAAAACTGAGTCAATCATTATTTATAGTATGAGCATTGCTGTCCAGAAGTTTCAATCTGTTCAAATTCAAGTTTTCAACAAAATTATATCTTGTGTAAGAGTCTTTGATGGCCCTGGTACAGATACAGACTTGGCCAGTATGAAAACAAGTGGCAGTATAACTATATTTGCAGCCTCATCATTTCAATGTATTATTCACCAAAGAGTCTCCAACATTTGTAGCCCAGTAAAGGTGATTTATCATGCAAAGGATTTTAATATCTCACTCACTTTTAACTCCTCTTCTGTGTATTCGTTTAACTCTTCAAATCAAGCAGTTCCAGTTCTTCTCAAATTTGTCAAAATTCATGGTTTTAATGCAAATATTAGTGTGCAACATTTGCAGATTCAGGGAAGGTTCCCTCATCTGTGTGAATTTGGTGGAATAACCATTTTTTTAATGAATTCTTCTCATAGCTCTAAATTTTTGGAACACAAAACCCACTGTAAATGTCATACAAAAGTTTTCAAAACAAAGAACACTTACCTGGAGGAATCAGTTCTTGTTGTGATATTTAATTATCCAATATACAGGATAATGTCATTTGATTTGTTATTTTCAAGAACCATTTGTTCTGTCACCAGAGTCAAACCCTGCCAACCAGCAGTAGCATATGGTCCTCACCTCAGATACTTTAATTCTGCTCCTTACAAAGAAAGATATGAACAAACCTGGAGATTTACTTTGTTTCAGTCCAAATGTGCTTTGTTTGAGTTCAATTACAAGCACAATGACAGAAGAGAGATTTGTTCTTTGTCATTTTATCACACAAATGTAAAATCAGAAGACCTCAATTTTCAGTACAGCACCACAGTGTTCATGCCAGGTGATCAAACTTTCATCTGTGTTGGGAGTGAAAAACAGGATTGTCTTGTTTGTTTCAGCATCTTATTTTCTGAAACTGTTCTGCTTTGTTTCTTTCTTGACCAGGTTATGCATTTCAAGCAATAGCCTGGAAACATTCCAGGAACATTTGGTACAGACAAACAACCAGTTCAAAGAGTATTGTGAGTTCAAAATGTAATCATATTGAGTCATTTCTTGCTTGTCAAAAATTTTATTGGGAGAAAATGGACATCTTGATTCACATGATAACACAAGTAAAAACCCCATACAAAAATGACAGGCAGGCACCTCTACTAGAGATCAAATTTACAACTGAGAATGAGGCTTCAGTGAATGTGCATTTTTCTATGTCTTCTCAGATGAAGATAGAGACCAAATCATTTAGTTCAGTCACAAAAGAAAACATTCCAACACATTTACCCCCTGGAGTTGTGCACAAACTGAGATATGTTGGGCAGGAATCAGAAGTTATGTTGATCAGAAATGCCAAGCATATGAAACCAACAAATTTTGACATTACAACTGAGACAGATCCTGCCTATGTTCAACTGTACCATGGAGGTTACTCAGTCATAGTACAGCTGCACTCTTGTGGTAGTATGAATTTCCTTGTTTCATTGCCAGGTGCTGTGAAAAGTGTGAATATTTCCTCCAGAAATATATTCAACACAACAGACTTGATTCACACAATAGTCTTGTGGCTGGACATGCAAAGTTTGCTGCAGGATATACTGTCCAGCATCACATCTCCATTGAAAAAGATTCTCAGAGTTTCAGGTTTCAGCAAAACATGTTCCCCATTTCAGTTTTCATTCTGTGTACCTGTTTCTTCACAGGACACAAACTATGTACATTTGACACACAGAGAGGAAATGAGGATGACAATACCACAAAAATTTACTTGGCTGAAAGCATCACAAATCTGTAAACTATATGATGCTCATTTGCCAGTGTTTCATTCAAGGAAACAGCTTTTCAATTTTATTGATCTGCTGAAAACAGACAAAAACCTTGTTCCTACAAATTTCATGTACATTGGGTTGACAAAGCCTTCACAACAGGTAGAAGCTAATTCAATTCTATTGCATCAAAATTTGTGAAAATGTGAATTTTTGTTTTGGTTAAAAGACACATTTCTGTTTTGTAGAAGAATTTTGTTTGGGAGACACATCACAAAGCTTCATTCCAAGTCTGGTCAAATATAAACTTTGGCAAAACAATTCTCCCAATTTATCACAGGCATTTTTGGAATCGCAAGGACAACTCTAACCTTGGCTCAGCAATTGAAATGTTCTTAATCCGTACACTAGGGTATGAAGACAAATTCCACTTGGAGCCTGCTGGAAAAACATCAGGAGATGGGCTCCTACCACAAGAAGAAGCCAATCAGGTTCTGAGTCCAAGACCAGATCAGCACTGTGTGGGAATGTTGACAACCAACCTTGCATACCCAGAATGGGTGTCTGTTTCATGCAACAGAAGCCTGGTATCAGTGCTCTTTTGTCAACAAAGAAACAAGAATCAAACAAATCCAGTTCTTGGCAACTTCACAGCACCAACTTTATCCTGTGACAAGAGTGATATATACAACAAGAAATGTTTTCAGTTCAGATGGATTCCATGTCAAAGGCCAAATCTTGTTGCACATGTCAAACATAACACTGACATTCAAAAGTTTCAGTATTTGTTTGATGCCATAAGTTCTCCAATAAATATGTTTATACACAACCTGTCAAACTTTGTCACAGTGAGAAGGTTTATTAAAAAGTACAGTTATGAACATCACTCTTCAGACAACACAACACAGGGTTTCCTTATCAGATCAGCACCTTTTCTTTTCATCAGAATTGGTTCAAATGTTTTCAAATGTGCCTCAAAGGTTCACATTTCAATTAGTTCCATTTGCAATGGTATTTTGGACTGTCCTGGGAAGGATGATAGTGATGAAGTTGGCTGCAATTGCACAGAACATGGCCAAGAGAATGAGAAATGCAAGTATATTTCCAAAGCCAAGCA
>JAAUXT010141037.1_pt1 | contig 13272 bp, 10 predicted proteins | sample 7278171 | NCBI WGS metagenome assembly JAAUXT01 (sample SAMN14350112, study PRJNA611818) | marine sediment metagenome | isolation source: surface marine sediment (1.8m) | place: French Polynesia: Moorea | collected 2018-08
GTTGTCAAAGGAATGCAGCGCAGTCAGACTCGACGGAAACTGTTTCGTCCAGCACAAAACGTTCCACGGCTTTCAAAGGTTACTCTTCAGTTGCGTATTCCTTTGCACAACACGACGAAAAAGCATCATGGGAAGGTGTTCTCGTCCCACACGAACTTCGGTGAGTTTGGCTTTTGTTTTGCAGCAAAATCGTCTTGGAACTTGCGCACCAAAGATACCGCAAGACGTCAATTTTCTTGGCTTCATTCATCCATCTTCACGTCCCACAAGTTTTTCTTTTTCTGCCCACAATCTTCCTTTCAGCGATCAGCCTCAAAGTTATTTCAAACTTGTGCGTGGGATTCTTCTTGTTTCAGTCACTTTGAAGGTTGTTTTTTCCCTCACAAAAAGGCAAAAGTTTGAAACACACTTTGTCTCTGTCGTTTCTTCTGTGGTTTTGTCTCTGAAGCCTGCGGCGTCGCCTTTTTTCTTTTTTTCAAACATTCCCGCGGACTTTTCACAAACTTGTCGGAAATCAGACCCACCTTTTTGTCAGAGATTTGAACTTCAGATGTGATAATTAGAAAATGCAGGTTGAAAGCTTTGTGGGGCGCACAAAAGCTATCACGTGAAATCGGATCAACCCTTGACATTTGACGCAGCATTTGTTGTTTCGTCTCTAACCTTTCGTGCTGGGGGGATTCACTGCAGCTGAGGGGGCTCCAGCCTTTCAGAGTGAGTGGTGCTGACATTAGCATCAAAAGGGGGATTTGTGACTTTCATTCGATCCATTGCGCACAGTTGACAGTGGGAGTGACAAGGGCGTCTGGATGCTGCTTTGAAAACGCCCTTTTTTCTTCCCCACTTTTTTGCCTGTTGATGAAAGCTTCAGCAGGAAATGGAAACAATGTCTATTGTCATCATTTTTAAAGTTGTGAGATGTGTGTTTCTGCCACAAAAACTTTTTTTGCTCAAACAGGATGATGTTGCAGAAGAACCTCTTGTAAAGTCAGAAGAAGATCCAGGCCACAGTCATGTAGCCTGGTTGTCCCTGACCCTCAGATCTGCTCCACGAGAGCTGAACACGTCGTGTATCGGATTACAGTTGACGTCTGCGATACCAAACACATCCATTGTGAACCCAGCCCCAGCCCCAGCCCCATCCCGAGCCCCAGCCCAAGGCCCAGGCCCAGGCGCAGCCCCAGCCCACGCCAAGCCCTAGCCCTAGCCCAAGACCCAGGACAAGCCCCAGCCCCAGCCCCAGCCCAGCCCAAGCCCAGCCCCAGCCGCAATACGTGTGAACCCCGTCCCAGCCTCAGCCCCAGGTTCTCCTACTTGCAAACCTCCACTGCTTCTCAATCACAGGGTGAATTTGAAGCGACGCATGACAGGGAAGAAATTGAATTCTGCAATGGGCATTTCTCTCTGTATTCCCACTGCAGACAGGCCTATCAACACAGAAGCCAGCGTCGCCCAGGGGCGGAGCACAAAATCTGAGAAACCAATATTGATCCCATTCTTGTGGGTCAATAACTTCCTTTTGCAAACCTTGAAATTTTATCTGGGACAAGAAAAAGTGCACTTTGAGTGCTTTTTGTTCAAGGCAAATTGAAAGCACGACTCAAAAGTCTGAGCAATTTGTTTTGCTTTGTTGAGGTCGATAAGGCTAATTCATTTCCAACTCCAAACTGAATCGCAAAAAAAAATGGCTCCATTTCCAACATTTACCAGAGTTGAGTGCCTTGCAAACTTCAGAGATCAGAACATCATAAAACATGGCCGCCACTGTGGAGCCAGGTCTCCGTCATTGATTCGCTCATAACTTTGATAATTACCAAGGTGACATTCACCAATTTCCTTGTTTTCCCCGGCGTTGAACTTTCGGCACAAGAAAATGTATTAGCATTCACGTGGAGACCCATTGTACCAGGAACAGGAGGCATTATCATTCACATCTACAATCACTATGCAAATAACGTTGCGACGATTTGGCCGCGGAATAGGCAGTTTCAGCTTGTGCTTCCTCTGACTCGTGTCGTGACACTGTTTCAGGTGCAAGTGAGGCTGCGTGAATCTTACACGTTCTCCTGCCAAAACTTTGGCGAGTTTTAGCAACCACTCCGTGCGGTGTCCCAATTGTGAAATCGGAAGCACAGATGACCAAATGTGCACTTGATAGCCCATTTCAAGTGATCAAATGGTGTCTGTGTCACGGTCTGGCAACTGGGGCACGTCGGAAAAGGACCGGACGTATCCTTTTGGTCTCCCTGGTTCCTGGTTGTGTGATGAGCACCGTGGAGGCACAGTGAGACGTCATGAGTGCGTCATCTCACCGATGTCCGATCTCACGGCAGACTCCTGCATGTTGATCCGGATCCGGAGGACACGCTTTGTTGCAGAGTTTGACCAAGAAAAGCAAAACAGGTGGCACTGCAGCCTGTGCACGAGCTCTGAAGTGCTGAGAGGAAACGTTTTGTGCCTCTACACAAATCAAAATGTTCTTCCACGTTTTTTGAGCTGTTCGCAAGCAGAGCAGACCTGAATTTCTCATTCACATTCTGCCTTTTTCAGTGCAACCTCGGTCTCCCTGGAGGCCTCGACGAAGCTGAATTATTCTGTTTCAAGATGCAATGTTTCATTAAACTCCACTCTGATATTAAAATGACTCGCAAGGTAATTTTTCACAGAGAGGCTTGTCTCCTTGATGGAGGCCTGGGTTCACTGCGCTGCATGCCTGATCGTGCAGTTGTGGAGTGGAGGAGCATTTATTTGTTGCTGAATGAATGGAGAGGGATGAAAAGGGGCCGGGTGGAATCCATGCGTCTTCGCCTAATTAACTCGGACTTAATCATCGCCTGGCACCGCGTGGAGAGAACCGGGACCCCGCGCCGCCGATCTGTCAGGAGGAATCACGCCCGGCTAATTGCGCCGTCTCTGCGCAGAATCAGCGCCGCTGCGCATGCGCAGGTCGGGTCTGTATGGGATGGACGCACCACGAACCACGCGCCGTGCGTAGGGCTACCGGACAATGGGTGCTGCGTCTGTTTCCAAAAGCAACGCATGATGCATTTGCCTGGTCACGCAGCGTCTTTGACCAGTACAAGATGTTTTAAACTACGGGAGAACAAGAACCAAGGGCAACAAGCGAGTCCCAGCATTCAAAAGAAAGTGCTGTTGTCTCGGTGGTGCGTGTCCGCCACGCAGTGGGAACATAAAATGCTGTTCTGGATCCTGGCGCACACAGTTTGTGAAAAGTCAGGCAGCACGATCGTCGTCGTCCAGGGGGGGGGTCGTGGCGTTTGCCTGACGTCAGACCTTCCAGGGAGAGACCCCAGGAGCTCCAGTCCGACCCTCACGCAAGACAGGGGGGGGGGAGTCACAGCGACCTTGATCGGAGTGAATTCCTTTCGACTTGCAACTCGTTGCAGAACTGACCAGTTTGTTCAAAGCTGACTTTTCCCTGCAGCTGCCTCTTCACCCAAGTCACTGTGCTTGATCGTGACTATTTTTGCTCAACCTTTCAGGATGGTGCTGGAGCTCAAAAAACGCCGGAATAAACAGCGTTTTACTCAATTTTGCTGCCCTGCTGCCGACAAAGCGAGTCGCGGCTCCCTGAGGGTGCGCGAACAATTCCGCAGCTGGTGCGCAATTAGGAACAAACCTCGAGAATAAGCGCCAAAAATGACTTCCATTTCAACTGCAAATTGAATTTATACAATTGAATTAGCACTGACAAATGTGACCTGTGGGGGAGAATTTTCAAAGTGAAATTGCGAAATGAAAGTGAGAGAATTTTCTTGGGGGATGGGATGGGGGGGGGAAGACGCATTGGGAATACGAGCGAGTTGGACAGGCGAATCATCTGTTTCAATTAGTCCGATGCAGACTTCTCCGGAGGAGGGAGCTCCGGGCAAGGAGCCAGTCTCCTGCCGACTGGAGCTTCCCGTGTCCCCGCGAGGTTCCCCTTTGGGCTTCTCCCTCGCACCTTCGTTCAACTCGCTTCAGTGCGGCCAGAAATCACGTTGCACCACCTCGACATCAACCCTGTGGACATGGGGAGCTGTGACACGCTTTCCGTCTTTCAGATGTTTTGAAATGGCAGTGAACGCCAAAATCAAGACGTTGCAGCCAATAATAGGGAGATGAGGCTGTGGCAAAATGTCCCCAATGCGGCGTTTCCCAAATACGAGGGAAGTCCGGTTGAAATCGGCTCCTGTCCGGTTTTTTGTGGTTTCTTTGAGCAAATTAGACACGTCTTGATTTCACAGTGTGGCACACATGTTGAGCGATGTCTGGGGTCACGAATGTTGTGTCTGAGTGCGGACACATGCTGAGTACAGAGGATCAACTTGGCCTCTTGTGCTTTGACTGTCGCTGGAGACAGGTGTGTCAAAGATGTTCAGCCTTCTGTGTTGGGTCCTTGTGTTCATGCCACCGCCTGTGCAGACACCCTTGACACAGCACAAGGAAGAACAACGCACTGTCCTCAAGTTTCTGAGTAACACGGGAGCCACACCCATCCAGTGCTGGACCCAAATGCATGCAGTTTTCGGCAAGCAGACCATGTCCAAGACCAGAGTGAGGGTGTGGTTCAAGTGATTTCGGGAGGAGCAGCGCCAATCTGTGAAGGACAACAAGCATCCAGGAAGAAGGAAATCGGCCAGGAGTGCAAAAAACATTGAAGCTGTTGCAAGGTCACTCTTGGATGACTGCAGGAAAACAGTCCGGATGATCTCAGAGGATGTTGGAGTGAACAAGACCAGTGTGCATGACATCCTGAAGAAGGACTTGTCTCTGTCAAAAATCGCACTGAAGCTGGTTCCCAAGCTGCTCACTCATGAACAACAACAGTTTCGCTGATGCCTTTGTGAGGAAAACCTGGCTTTTGTCCGTGACAATCCAGAAAAACTCTTCACTGTGATTACTGGTGACGAATCTTGGGTGTCCATCAGAGAGATTGAGTCCAAACAGTTCAGCTTGGAATGGATTCCAAAGGGATCACCAGGATTGCGACCAGTCAAGGCAAAGAGGCAAAGATCCGCAAAGAAACTGATGCTGACTGTTTTCTTTGACTGTGATGGACCAGTTCTGATTGACTTTCTCCCTCCCAAAGAAACTGTGGACACAGACCAGTATTTGCGGGTACTCAACCTTCTCAAAGATCAGATTCGCCTGAAGAGACCAGCCCTGTGGAAGAAGCCTGACCCAGCCAAACCAGAAAGGAATTTTATCATCCATCAAGACAACGCCCCCTCACACACTTGTGCCCAGACTCTGGCCTTTTTTTTGGACATTCCTCTGCTGGCACACCCACCGTACTCACCAGATTTAGCTCCGTGTGACTTTTTTTTATTCCCTTGTTTGAAGTCTCAGTTGGCCTGCCTGCAAATCCGGAATCTGGAGGAACTCAAAGTTGCTGTCAAGAAGGAGCTCAAGGCAATCCCAAAGGAGGACTACTGTGCAGCTTTGAGGCAAATTGTGGTCCGGTGGATGAAGTGTGTCACGGCCAACAGGTCCTATTTTGAGGGCAGACACTTCCCTGTCGATCCTGCAGACTTTAGGTTAGAAGTTCTCTTCCAGTATCCAGATGGTGCAGCTGATCTGGAATCCGATGCATGAGGACTTGTTGCATTATTGGATTGTTCCATTTTAATGTTTGGAGTGCATGGTTTGTTCCATTTTGGACTTTAGAATGTTCATTTTATGTTTTGGTTTGTTGGAATAAAAGTTCGCATCACCAAACCCCGGAGGAACCACTTTTTTCCGGACAGGAGCCGATTTCAACCGGACTTCCCTCGTACACGCGATTTGCGAATGGAATAGAGGCAACAGGAGGTTCACTACGGATGCTGGGCAAGCCAAAATTGTCTGGCGTCAGAAGATTCTCTTCAAAGTTTGTCATTTCGACCAAAAATAGAAGCTTGAGGCCCTCCGAGGCAAGCCACGTGACGACCTATTTATCACATCTCCGCAGGACGCAAACGTTCACCATCTCATGAGGACTGCCGCACATCGGTCGAGCCCTGCGCTTTGCGTTTTTGCGCAAGTCACAGGGCTGCGTCACGTGTCAACGCAGCGCCCTTTGACTTTTGCAGAGACGCAATGCACGACGCATTTAGTGTGAAACAGTCTTCCCTGGCGCCAATTCTGCAGACATGGCCACCCATCCACAACCGACCCTGCGCCGTCCAGGAGGCCCGTCTCCCCGGGTTCCCTCCCGCCCCAGCCTCGGGCCATTCCCAACTCAACAAGGCCAATTTTCCTCCATTTATCTCCACGCGAGATACCCCGAGAAATCTGAAAGAGAAATCTCGATGAAAGGTCAGGATTGAATGGGGATCAAGAAACAGATTGGGCACGGCTTAACCGAGCACTTCGCAGCGTGGTTTGGAGAAAACGATCGATGGTCGCCAGCTTGCGTGTCTCCCTTTCTCTCTTGTGTCTGTGTCTTTTCTTAGACTTGGTGCCTGCACGGCCTGGCCCTTGCCTCAGACGCAGTTACGGTGTCGGCTTATTGGTCTGGCTGCAGAATCTCTTTCCGTGACATCTGCAATGGGACTTCAATTTCCATCTCAGCATCTCTGCACCGTGTGCGCACGCACGCTGCTTCTCAGATTGGACAGTTAAGCAGCACGTCACTTGTTCCCGTGACTGGAGCCCCTGTAGCACATCCAGACATCGGGGAGTTTTTGCAACAACTGTGCGTTGTGCCAAGCTGAGTGCAAAGAACATCACACATCCGTGGAGTATTTTGGTGTGCCCCTTGCGTCTTTCGTTGATTGTATTTTGTCACTGTTTATTTTGTTCTGAATGCAACCGGCGTATCCAGGGTGCCTGTATTGTTTTTAGTTTTCCTGCAGCAGCACCAGGGAACCACGCTTGAGCAGCGGCCGGTCCCACGGGCGTCGGGGCAGGACACAGATCTATGGCTTCAGTCCCTTTGTACTAATCTCCATGGATCCACTCTCGATACACCCAGCCTTCATTCGCATGCAGCCCGAGTATGGGAATGCTCTGTGCAATTTGCATCTCTGGCAATGCATAACCACGAAGCTGAGGCCACAAAGCGGCCGGGATAACAGGCCATACAGTTTTGATGTAAGACCTCGTGCATTTCTGCATATTGAAATGGGCCCTGCGAGGCACATTATGCTGTGCTCTATCCGACAACACAAAAATTCCACAAGCGCTCTGGGGGAGAAAAACCCTGCAGTCTTACAGTGGTAAATGCCACAAAACGCTGGTGTGAAGCCGTCTTGAGACGTCAATCAAACCTCCAAGCAACAATTTTCAGCACAGATGAAGCAATTTGGACTGAAGTTTCTGCAGGCCAAACCCACCAATTGAGTGGTGATGCCTTCTTCTCAGAAGATCTTGAGAACATCCTGAATTGGGGTCTGGTTCACACAAGATGCGTCAAGTAATGGATTCCCCCTTCGAGTCAACGGGAGAGCCTTCGACGTTTGACGCGCAACCCAGGACTTCCAGGACAAGGACCCTGGCCAGTGAGCGTCCCACCCAAGGCACCAAAAACCAAAACTGCTTGAGTGAAGATCTCCTTGTGAACCACTGAACACAGTTCTTTAGCGAGTGTTTGTTTCGTGTTTTGGCCGCAGTGGTTCGGTGAAGAGGATGCTATGGATCAATAGCCCAATACTCCAGGCCACTCAGAGGGGCCCTCGGGAATCCAAACGCCTCGTCTGCATACTGTACGCCTCGTGTGCGTGAACAGAAAAACTCAGGATTGTCTGAAGCGTCAGTTGGATGAGGTTCAATCACTGGCGAATACGCCATGCGTTTCAGCTTCGTGCCAGTCAAAGGGCGTTCTGCTAAGACAGTGATACAGTGTCCGTGGGGATTGTGAAACAGGCCAAAAGAAAAGCCAAGATTTCCAAACAAGAGATTCTCCCAAGGTCCAGCGCACACATTCACTTGATGCCACACAGACTCAGTGGGCTGGTCCGGATCTGCCACTTAAATCTCCAGATATCGCACTATTCCATCTGGGGCAACTTGAAACCATCGCAATCACGAATACGAATGCACTTCTTACAACCATTGTAAACCATGAATCAAACAGTCACTTTGATCTGAAATTGAAAATTTGGACAAGGCCAGGACGCTCGTGGAGAGCGGGGCTGCATGTAAAGGAGCCGTGAAGCATCGCGACTGCGGAGGGAGATAGGACGCATTGTACCGAGCAGAGATAACTCAGCCTCCACCCCCCGTTTCACACTTCATGCGCCACGCGTTGCGCGCGTGTCAATGGACGCTGCGACAACGGAGTCAAGTTGGCGTCTGTGGTCTTGGACTGGGACGCAGCGCACGACGCACCTGGTGTGAGACGCGCCGGGGGGGGGGGCGGAGCAGCCTGATCGCTGACAGGAACCAGCGCTGAATTGTAAGGCGGGAACCAGTCGAAATGAGAGCGTCCATCGGCATCCGGAATCACAATGCCAAACGAGGGCGATCGATGACAAAAGGAACCATGGTTCTTTTTTGGTTCAGACATTGATTTTCCATCAGAAACATCATTACTGTCATTCGTCAATTCGCATCAAAGACGGAGGGAGCAGCCCTGCTTCCCCCCCCCCCCGCACGGCGGGACGCAGACCGGAGTCAAGGCTGATCAGGCCCCAGGGGCGGACCAGGAGGGGGAGGGCGGGAGGGGTGGGGTCTGCCCTCTTGTCCCCCGCCAATCATCGGCTTTCACTAATCTATGCTCAATGCGTGTAACACGCAAACACAAAGTCGAAATCGCCCTCCTTTGAAGAAAGGCACCCTCTGTATGGGATCCTCGGTCCGCCCCTGGACCTCAAAAATCGGTCACACACCTGGTGGGTTTTGGCTTGAGGACTGAGTTGCGAGAGTGGGTGGGGAGACAAGGGTGAAGCCTGCGTCTAGAGCGGTGCAGGTGCACTGGAGGATGCGGTTCAAGACGGCGGTTCAAGACGGAGCAGCCACTTCCAGAACGCTGCAGCCACAAAGCCTCTCGTACGTGACTTCATTGTTGCAGAAGTGAGTTCATATACATTGATGAAATGGTACCTGATCAATCACACAACTCTTTTCTCGACCAAAGGGTCTCGACAAGTCACTGTGTGATATCAAAAGAATCATTGTATCAGCGTGTGAGAACCCTTACACACTCGATGTGCCTTCTGTCACGTTTCTGTACCAGTCAACCCAACGCCCTGTCACCAGATCAACGCAACGTCTTTTAGCCTGCAGGTGCAGAGGCAAAATGGCTGACGCATCCAATGTGAACCAGGTTTGTGGAAAATCTGTCTGGCGCATCAGTCCTGTTGTCAACTGATATGGCAGATGCACAGACGCACCTCGTACATTCAGAGGGCGTCGCCACCTGGGCCACGCTTTGATAACGAAGGACGCTGCTCATTCATTCACTGAACCCTGTCTCAAACCGAGTATGCCAGGCGTTCATCATTGTGCAAGTCAATGGGCGGCAATGTTGGCACACCAGGCTTGTCGTGCCCAGTGTGAAACAGGCCTGACATCGCCATTGAGGCAACGGGGCTTAAAATAAGCTTTTACAGGTGCAAACGAACCCGCCTTGTGCCGCGGCTCTGCACACGGAACACGTCTGAGATTGTGCATGCAGAAACACCGTATGAATTGCGCCAAATGGTCGCTTCCTGATGCCGGGACGCACGCCATGCCACGGCCGCGCGCGCGCGCAGGCAGCAGCCGAAGAACCTCGGGACCACGGGTGCTAAATGCGATTTGCAGCGGAGGCCGCGCGCGGTCAACAGTGCCCTGGACCCACCATACCCCGGGCGGGCGAGCGCAGGGCTAATCCCCCGTCCACTCAGGTCTGGTCGCGGTGCAAAGTGGCACGGATTAATGTTGTATCCGCCCAACTCCCCGCAGTGGACATTATTTATGTTCGGAGACCAGTACAACGCGCTTGCAGGGGCGTCCATTGTCAGCACAGATCGATACATTGTATTGCGCCTATTGAGAACATTGCTATTGGCGACCGAGTGAGCGAGCGAGCGACCGACCGACCGACCAGCATGCCTGGAATATTGCCTTTGCTCCTGGGGAAAGAAAGTGAATTGTTTGGCCGGGAGAATACCAATCGCTGCACATTCAATAGAGAACCTGGCTGCCAGGCGGGGGTGGTGAACGGAAGCGGTAAACGGGGCGGTTTCCTCGCCACGAGGTTGGGTCTGAGCCGTCGTCTTCGGGTGGAGTCTATAGCAACGCGCGATTGAGCCTGTTTCTCAATGCGAACCCAACACCCGACACATTTGGCGTGCACCAGGCTTCTTGAACTCCCGAACGTGCACCCCTGTCTGCTTGCAGCTTCGAGGCACGAGTGCTTTTCCCACCCACTACCTGCGTTGTGAAAGATTCGCACAAGGGACTGGACAACGTTCAAATCCACACAACAGTCCGACAATGGTGAGAAGATCCACGGCAGATATGGAGAAGTCTTCCTGCAGAAGAACTGTCAATGAACAGCAATGCGATTCCTCACAAAGGGGGCAGTATGTTTTAACACTTTGCACACCCAGGTTTCGTTCAAGAGCCTCTCGTTGCCAGGGAAACAGCTGCGAAAGGCTTGAATTCTTTCTCACAAAATCTAAGAACCTTTTTGTTGTGAGAAAAGCATTTGCAGGAAGTTTTGAGAGACTCGAGCCGGAAGTATCGTGCCACACTTCCGTCGCTCATCCGCAGCTCTGGAGAATCAAGGGCGGGGTGGATGCTTTGAAGGGAACACCTTGTCACAGTGAAACCCAACCAGTTCCAGGGAAAGTCAACTCCAGAAGACACACACCCACTGACAGCGCCGCACTGCATGATGAACATTGTGAAAGCAGAAGCCACGGTGACAAAAATGTGCGTTTGAACTCGACACGTCTGAAATGAAATGGAATCTCCACCCAACGCTGCCACGGTGGATTTTTCGTTCAACATCGCGCTTCTGACGTCACCTGTGCACGGCCTCCAGAACGAAACAACAAAGAGCCGTTTCATTTCTGTCGCTCCTGTGTTTCAAAAACGTTTTGTTGAAAAAGACAAAACAAAAACACACGCTGCCGTGGGTGTGTTCGTTCCATCACAGGTTTCCCACATCAACTCTAAGAATTCGTTCCAATTGGTTGATACATCTCCCTCCACTGTGCCGAGCAGTTTTGGGATTCTGTAGCTTTGGGCTTGTTCATCAAGACCTTGGCAAGCGACACAATATGCACCAACAGAAGAGCACTTTGAGGACTGCGTTGCACTGGGCTTTGGATGAGGTGCCAGGTGGAATGAGACTCCACCTGGTACAGGTGGGCAGGGGCAGGAACCACGGGGTAAGGTGCTGGTCCTTTGTCCTTGGTTCTTGGATATCAACCAGAAAGTCTTCAGGAAGCAGTGTTGCTGTTTCAGACATTGGTCTAATCTGGGGTCAGACTCTCGAAGTCTGGGCCCCCATCTGACCCTGGAGTCCTTCTGCTGCCTGACACACAAGGCAACAGTCAGTGACGCAATGCGTGACGTACATGTTGATGAAAAGCTGACGTCACGCGGCGGGAACATGGGGTCCCCACGGCGGACCACGCATGCGCATTGCACCGGGAACCGAACTGCACACCGCCCCTGAATGAATGGGCGCAGGGTTGGCTGCCAGACGGCCGGGCCGGGGCCACACTGGACGCGCCGTGCGCTGTGCCCCTTCACGACCCCACGAGCGCTGCGTCATCGCCTTTGGACGCAGACCTCGTTGACTTGTCCAGGGGGGCAGCCAGCGCGCGTGAAGCCGGCGTGAGACGGTTTTGGCTGCAGCCGAACGAGAACCTGGGGAACGGCTGATGTTTACGAGGCTCGGTTGCCGAACCAATCCCCGGGCTGTAAATAATTCAGCGCCATTGTAGCTCCGCAGCAGCAGCTGGTTTCGGGGACAAATTATTTATCATTGCGACTCATAACGACAGAATCAGCAGAAATGCGCATTGTGTTCGTGCATTTGAACTCGGGGCCTTTGATGTGTTGCTTGTTGTGTTTCCGTTGCGTGGAGACGGGGTTCTGCGCTGGAGATGTTCCCACGCCCACCGTATGGTGTGCTCGCTGCAGGTGTCAATGGGGAGGTTTGACATGCCTTGGATTTTCACTCGTACAAACACCAGAGTTGTGGAAAAACAATAAAAGTTCAAGAATGACCTCATTTGGCTGTTCATCACTGATTGTTCTTGTGGTATTTGGTTGTTTGTACCACTGATATTGCAATTGGGGCACGTCAGCGGAGACCGGACGAATCTGCTGGACCTCCCTGCAGGAGCGATCCCTGGACGCAATGTTTCCTGCGCTTCGAAACAAAGATCTGGATGCGAATGCCATGTGTTGTATCACTGTAGCTGTGTCGCAAGGCTGACGCAGGAACAGGACGCACGGACCTCAGGGTCATTTGAAAACGACACGCAAGTTGAAGTGAGGAAAATCCGAACTCTCCTCGATGCTGCGTCGCTTGGCCGAGTCAGGACCAAATCGCTTGACGCACCCCCAATGTGAAGAACCTCAGTGTCACCCAAAATGACACGCATGCCAGCAGTGGAAAAAGCTGAGTTTCGCCGGGCTGTATTGAGTTTCGCCCGTCCGGAAACACATCGACCTGAATAGCTCCCGGCAGGTTATTCGAGCCACGGTTCGCAGTTTGGAACTGATAAAAACATCTTTTTCCCAACAAGGTCACAGGAGGGAACCTCTCACTCCAGCAGAGACAGGCGAAGCTGCTTTTTCTGCAGCAGGTGCAACGTCTGCAATATTCAATTAAACTTCAGAACTGCTTATCTTAAGCGCTTTCATTAATTTAACCGGCTTCGTGTTCCTTTTCGCTTCTCTGTGAGAGTTGGATGGTGGAGTTCTTGTTGTGCAGTTCTAATCTCAGGGAGTTACTCAGGGATAATTACATATGTCTTTGAGTTCGTGTCAGGGCTGTTTCACGCGAGCTGCATCAGGCCGTTGTATCCCTCGACAAACAGGCAGGTCATATACAGAGTGTTCAGTGGCGTAGAACGCAATGCCAGAACGTAGCTTTCCACGTGTGTGAAAAAGAGGTGTGGAATGTAGAACGAAGTTGTACATTTGCGCTCCACGTCAACGCTTCCCTGCGTGATGTGCCGAGAGAATGGGGAGTTTCAGCAGCAGGCTCCGTAGCCGCAAAATGTACACGTAGCACGTAGCTTGTGGAAGCATCTCCCCTGTTCTGGAAGAGTCCACAGTAAACTTGGCAAGAATTTATTGAGTGACAAAACAAAGGAAAAAATCTGGTCTTTTTCTCCA
>JAAUXT010042447.1_pt1 | contig 13268 bp, 9 predicted proteins | sample 7278171 | NCBI WGS metagenome assembly JAAUXT01 (sample SAMN14350112, study PRJNA611818) | marine sediment metagenome | isolation source: surface marine sediment (1.8m) | place: French Polynesia: Moorea | collected 2018-08
CACATGTGAGCAACTGTCCAAAGATTGCCATGTGTGATGGTTGACCCGGCAAACCCAACAGTGAAGACGTGAGTACCGCCGACCCACATCATTGTGAAGGAGCCTCGTACATGACTCCTGCTGGACAGGGCGCATATCATCAGGAGCCACAGGTGATGCTCATCCATCCGGACTCCAGGCTGGCCGGCAAAAACCTCACGTAAGCACCCTTCACCCCGTCAGCCTTACAGGATGATGTGCAATGTTTGTGGAAGCTGGAAAGAAACGCAGCTGTCTGGCTTGTCTGCCACTTGTCTTTGTTGTCAGGAACTGGTGAACACCAAAAAAACATGATTCGTTTTGAACTGTCGCTCAGAAATTTGCCTTTTGTTGTGGCAGCACAGCAGAGTCGGAGCTGAAGTGAGTTTCGTATCCCAGCTGTTTTCAGTCCTTACCAAAAGAAGATTTTAAATTGCAAGAACTTTTCTGTGCGAGCGCAGTGAAATGGAATGACATTGCCAAGCATTGTTTGTTCCCCAGAAATACAGGTGTTTCTCCCTTGAAGGTGCTCTCACGCGATATAAAAAGGAGCGAAGGACGTTTTGTTCTGCATGGCCTCGTCTTCTCGCCGCAGGTACTCGGACGCGGCGGCGGAGCAGCGCGCGCGGGAGGCGCGGAAGCAGCAGCAGCAGGAGGACTGCTGCCTCATGGCCTGTCTCGGAGCGACGCTCTGCTGTTGCTGCATGGCCTTCAATTAAAGTTTCATCAAAGTTCGCCAGGCATTGACGATTCTGTTTTTCGTGCAGGCAATTGTGCTGTGAACGAACTAGTTTGGTTTGTTGGAGTGGTTTTTCGCCCAAAAGTGACGTTCGGAAACAAGAAGGGGACAATCACTGGTGACAAGAGGGGTCTCTTCGTCTCTTCCCATACATTCACGATCTCGAATGACAAGTGTAGGCTCTATCGTGAAAAATTAATTTGAGTGACATCTGTGTTCAGTATAAGAATTGCCCTCGTGTCGAAATGCTGTGCTGGGCTGCTGGTGTTTGTTGCAGACTGAGAAAAATATGCTTTTCAACACGAGTGAACGCAAACTTTTCAGTGTATTTCCAGTGTATTCGCTGCTTGTTTGGTTTCTTTCTTTCTTGCTATCGTTTTCACACTCGCCGGAGGCGCAGTGTATTGTACTGGTACTTTTGCCCCAGATTTCTGTGTTGAACAACCCCGGCACCTGCCACACCCCCACCACCCCTCACCACCACACCACCCACCAAATGTCATGTAACTGAGAGGGGGGGTTACCCAACATTCAAAATTTGGATGTCACCTGACGTCCCACCCAGCATCGAAACATTTGGACATGACATCAGATTTTTCAAATGTGATGTCAGGTGACATCATCAGGTGACATCCAATTTTTTCAATCTTGGGTGACCTCCCCACAGGTCACCCAACATTTGAAAATGTGATGTCAATCTGACACCCTTTAAAATGTTTAAAATGTTGCCTCCCCCCCGGCCATGTCACCAGACATTGATAATCTTGCATACACATCTGTCTCCATGCAAATGGAACTATTTTCAGGAGAGAGAAGAAAGCAATGAATATCAGTACTCCGGCGAGTGTTCTTGCAGTCGGCAGACTCATTGTTTGAAAAGAAGACAAAACGTTTGCGACAAAATTGCACAACGCGAGCGATCTGTTCAGTTTCTGACATGACTTGATTCGCAGATCTCATGACATGCTGGTGTTGTTGACGCCTTCAAATTTAAATGAACCTTCCATGCATGTTGTGGGTCAGGAACGTTGCAGTTGGAGTGTGAGAGTCCATTGCAAAGCTGTTTTCCCCGTGTGTGCCAACTGTGCATTTTCGTCAGGATCCGCTGTTTTTCGCCGTCAAATTTGACAGAATTCGTTGTTCTTGTGTTGGACGGTGCCATCGAGAAGTTGGCCCAACTGTTATCATTTCGTGTGTCTTTGAACATGTACTCGCATTCACGTTCGTGTTTTATCAATAAATATTCCCAAATTCGACCATCGTTGTGACCAATCTTTGTTTGTGAATGACTGTGTCAGTGCAGTCACAGCAAAATTGAAAACACTCGTTTCAAACAGGACTGGAGTGAACCCAACGACGCGACGCGATGTACCAGCCTCAGCCGAGTTACTCGACGGTCGTCGTCGGACAACAGCCACAGCCGAGTTACCAGGTGGTGGTGGCGCAGCCCCAGCAGTAAGTCACCAGAACGGTGTAAGTGGCTTGACTCGCTGATCGCGTTGTTTCCTGGCACTCACGAAGCGTGATGTTCGCGTCAGATCGACCAGGTGAAGTTCCGAAGAGGACACAAACGCGAACAAAACGGTTTGAGTCAAACTGAAAATTTCGAACTTCTGTGAACGAAGTGGAAAAGGGGGAAGGAATTGTTTGATTTGGAAGAATTGGGCCCAACATTGACCTTTTTCCTTTTGCTTCGGATCTTGAACACGAGGAAGGCTCGAAGCACAAAAAAGGACGAAAAAATGAAAAAATAATTGGGGAACATGCGCTCCATGATCTCTGATATCTTGTTTGCTGGGCAAAAGCAATCAACACGCCCAAAGCCTCGAACTCACTCGTACAGGAAAAGCTATTGCATCTTGATTTAATGGCTGTGCTTTTGAGGCTTTGCTTAATCTGTTGCAGGGTCGTAACAACGCCAAAGCAAGAAGAGACGAAAGAAGACAACTGTTGCAAGTGGTGCTGCTTCACCTGTCTCTGCACTTACGTGTGCTGCTGTTGCATGCGTTGTTGCCGTCCGAGATTCAGACGATATTGACAGGGACCATGGACGCCGCGGTGCACGCGATGTGCACAGGGAAAGTGACAAGAAAACAGACCAAGTTGGATTGCACATTGGAACGGCTCAGACATCTCCATCTGGATTCAGCTCTGCCCGGCCGGGGATTTCGAACAATGTGTTTTCCCCTCACCAACGAAAACGGCTTGTTTGATTGAGATTTAAAAATCTGTTTTCGGAGAACATGTTGCGGGACACAAGGGTCACACACGCAGAGCTTGCGTGCATTTGGAGGGCTGGTGGCTACACCTCAGGAAGAGGAAATTTATGCTATTTTCTGATTGGCATTGCACTTTTCCTGAGTTGTCTTGTTTACTTGTCTGTTGGCCTCGCCTTCTACCAAAGCTGTGGGGCATTTGTTTCTGACACCGTTCGGTATTCTTGTTTGTGGTTCAGAAAAGAGAACAAAAATATGTTGCAGCCCGATCGAAATTTGGTCCGTGGGTTTGAGGCAGTTTCAGTGTGTCCTTTCAAATGTCGACACACAACGTCACTTCAGATCCACAGACGCACGCGTGCAGCTGGTAGCCTGCAGCATCCAAATGAATACACGCAGCAGAATAAACCATACATCGGTTGAATAAACTTGCAAGACGTGTGAGGTGACAAATAAACATTATCCACAGACAGTTTTGCTGGTTGATAAATTCTGCTTGTCTTGTTGATACTGATTGAGTGTTTTGTTGGAAGTCATGGCAAGTCGTCGTGTAGGTGAGTGCACAGTTCTTGATTCTGATGAAACAGGTGAGGGGAAAATGCAGGTTGTTTGTGCACCCAACCAAACAAAACCTGATTTGAAAAATGTCAGTTCATGAAGCAGCTGCTTGAACAACGCACGAAGTAAGCTCTTTCCAGCAAGCAAAATATGTCAAGCGCGAAATACGCCGTGGACGCCACTGTTCTCGCAATTTATGTGCGTCACAAAGTAAGGCAGCTCGTCAATGTCACATCTGGTGCTTTGACAGCCCCAGGTGAGAAGCCCCCGCCCTACCAGAGGGACCCGCCCGCGTACCGTGCGCAGCCTCCGTCAGAGCATGAAGCCTTTGGTTCGGAGGTCGCTCCGTCATCTGCGCTGCCGTGGGACCACCAGGACCTTTCGCCTGACCTGTGTCTGCCTGGGGTAGGTGTACGTATGGAATCCGCAAGACGCTGGGCTTGTGGAAAAAAAAGCAGCTACTGTGAGTCCCGTGCCCCTTGGGTACTTTCTTCGTAACAACCTGCACCGCAGGATGAGGTCCTGTGGCTCTGAGAAGACACTTCCCATGCAAAAGCATCAAAGCCAAACAGGCGAGCGATGAAATTGAATAAACAGCAATCTCCTCAGCAACAAGCCCAACGCATCACAAGATTCTGTAGTCTCGTACAGTTCCCAAGACAACTACATTCTTTTCCAACAGCGGGGCCAGCACAATGGGGGGTTTCTTTTCGTGCACGTGGAACAAAATTGTGCAATCCAAAAGGAATCAAAAGTCTGTCTTCATCAAAGATATCAACTTCTCCACAGTTAGAATTCAAGATTACCTTGTTTTAGAGTTGGCATGTTAACATTCTGCAATCCAATGTTGTCAAGACCAAAGCTCTGTCAGCTCCTGATTCCGGGTTTGATGCAATGGGATGCAACAAGGCGTGGGATCTTCAGGCTGAGAGGTTGTAGGTGGGATGTGGTGAGATGGTTACTTGGGACACGGGACATGTGGCCCAAGATGCCGCGCATAAAGAAAGAAACCCCACAAGTGTTTCCGCATGCAGAACAACGTTGAGGATACAGATCGGTTACAGACGAAGGAGCGGTCCATGCACGTATTTGTTTCTATTTGGCTGCTAACTGGTGGCACATGCATGTTTCAGGTGTATCCGGCTGCCATCACATACCAAACACAACCGCTCGCACACGCTGGAGTCCACGACAGCTGTTTTCGGGCCACTGAAGCTGGCTTCCACCAACCACCGAAGCAGATAGAGTAGGAAAACTGCAAACAAACCAAGCAAAACCCAGATTTTTGCCGTAAACTTGAATGTTTCGCATGTTTCGCTGGCAGCTTTTTCTTTTCTTTACATATTACTCTCCTTTCCCCTGTTCGCCAAGATATCCCCAAACCAACCTGAGGGCTTCTGAATTCGATGAAGTCGACACATGTACTCGTTGCACAGGTACGGGTATGTGGAGGGAGCGGATTCAACTGCCGAAGCCGAGCAAGCGTCCGACGAAACCAACAACTTTTTGTTCATCTGTTGTGCGACCCTCGCGTGCTCAACATGCCTCTCCTGCCTCCTGCACCTCGCCTGACTGGGGACGCTTCCTTCATTGTCTTTTGAGACTTGAGAAGAAACAACGCATGTCATTTGGGATTTTGTAAAGTAAATGTGCGTTTGATTTGTTTCTTGGAGTTTGTGATGTCTAAATAGAAGAAAACTTCTCAGCACAAACTGAAAAGTGTTGGCTGCAAACTGGACTTAACCACACAGGTTTTCGCTTTCAAGAGGTGTGACAGGTGAAAACATTTATCATGGAAAATATATCGTCTGCAAGATCTCCGAAAAAGATTGTAGGGTAATTTGTTCTTCGAACACTGAAGTCAAAGATAATGGTAACAGGTTTGTTTTATTGCCACGTGTTTGTGGTGCAGCTGTATATGACATAACGTTTCAAGGTTAGTGGCAGCGGCAGTTTGTTCACCATGTTCAGAATGTTATGCTCTGTCCCTGAAGAGAATAAGCGTCTCCTCACAGTCAGTCTACACAAGTGGCGCATGCTTGGCGGCTTCGATGAATCTTCTAAAGGGTCAAAATGTTTCATATATGACTCCATAGCACGAAAAGTGTCCCCTCCACAAGCGTAGAGGCACAAGGCGTAGCTCTTGCCAGATTCGTGACCCTCACGAACAAGACGCTTTATTGTGTCACAAATCAAAATCTCATCAACACCGAAGACTCCAAAGCTGATGCCAGATTCCAGGAGCAAAACAGCCAAATCAAAGTGATTTCCACACAGAGCGTAGTACAGTGGGCTCTTCAGGTTGCTCATGTAGTTGACATTAGCTCCGGCTTCAATCAACATTCGTGCTGTTTCAACATCTGCGTGGATTTGTCGCACGCATTCAAGGAGAGGAGAGATTCCAGTGTGATCCACCACATTGACCTGAGCGTTATGGGACAGCAGAAGCCTGACGCTGCGTGAATTATTTCTTGCCGCAAAGAACAGAGGCGTTTTGCCACCCTGCGTTTTGAGGTTCGGGTCAGCACCGTGTTGCAGCAGCAGCACAACGGCGACGTCGCGGCTGTCCCTGGAGGCGTGCATGAGCGCCGTCAGTCCGCGACCGTCCCTCTCGTCCACTGCAGTCTCTTGGAGTTGCAACAGAAATTTCAGAGCCTCTTCGTTTCCATTTCTAACGCTTTCGATAATCGCAGATGTTCCTGAGATTCCAGCGATGTTGAGTGTGACGCCGTGCGAACGCAACATGGTCAAAAAATCCACTGCGTCATTTTTGAATATTGTGGCCGAACAAACAGCAGCAGAAAAGTCAACATCTTGAATGCGTCTTGAGTTCTTCAAGTGTTTCAGGAGGAAATCTAACACAGACAATGATTTGGACTTCACTGCCGTGTGGACCGCTTCACTCCAAAATTTACCATCAGGGTTCACTTGGGAGTCAAAGAAGAGTATACGCTGCATGATGTCCAGATTTCCTCTCCGGGCGGCTACTTCAAGCGCCGACCCGAAGCTGTTGTGGGAGAACGAGAACTTCGAGCTACTTATGATAATCCTGGCAATTTCAGGGTCCGTACTTTCTGCGAGGGCGTACCACAAAGGTTCTTTTCCTGTGGAGTCTTTTGTCACATTCACTGGGTATCCTTCCTTCACAATCATTGCCACGCAATCTTTTTGCCCGCTTCGAACAGAGTAAAACAACGCAGTGGTCAGCATCTGAGTTGCGTTTGTTTCAGAGATGCTTCTGCAGACGAACTTGAGCAGCAGTGAGAGGCAACCCGCGTGGTTCCCGTTGATCGCCCTCGTCACTGGAACTGTGAACCAGTTGGCGTTGACATCTTCGGTGCGCATGTGATGCTCCAGAATTTCCAGGCACTTTATATGACCTTCAAAGATGAGAGATTTTTTTCCAGAACTGTATGATGTTGAACTCAAAATAAGACAGGAAGCTTACAGTGAAACTGAAATGCAGACGCAAAATCACAGGGATCTCACCATTTCCTGCTGCGAGCGTGACTGGTGAATCCCAGTCACACGACACCGGAAACCTCGAGTCCACCAAGAGCTGAAGACATTCAGGGTGACCGTGTTCTGATGCCAATTTCACCAAGTCCTCCTTGTCCTTCTGAGTGAATATGTGGCTCTTGTTCGTGATCGCTTGCTTCAAGAATTCCAAGTCGTTCGCCATGATGTGGTCACGCAATGAAGAAACATCCATGGCCTTGCCTTGAGGGGAAGCGCACAATTTCGTCAACGGCTGCAACTGCTGCAGCTTCTACTGTATAACCTGTGTACTGTAGATCTACCGAGAATCTGGATCTTTGTGCTTGCTGCAGTCTGGATCTCAAAGCTGCAGCGCACGCTGGATGTGATGGATTCGACTGGCAGTCGGAGCAGATGCTCTGCTCTCGGCCGCAGAACCAAGGATCCTCCAGACCCACTAAGATCATACTGTTGACAACATGAGTATTTGCTTTCATCTTCCACCGTCTGAAGACTGCCACAAACAAAAAGAAATGGTCGGAAAATGTGCCCTGGTTTCCACCTTCAGTCCGTGTTGAATCTCTCGGAAACTTGAAAATACATCAAGATAGCCCAGGGACACTGTCACATGTGCGTGCGTGATCTGTTCAAACACGCACACATAAATGGTTCTGTATGGACTCGGCCAAATTGTGAAGCCACTCCAGCAGAACTGCCAAAGCAATCGAGGACAAGAAAGATTTGGATGTTCTATATCAAAATTGATCAGTCTGAAGTTTCGCTGTGGGCTCGTAAATATTGTGGATGGAAGGCCAGAGCAGCGCTAGGAATTTGTTTGGAGCGCAAGTTCCCGTGTGTTCAGGAATTCCTCACAACAGTGGTGGCACTGAAAATGAGGTCAGACAAGATTTATCCGAACAGAGAAGGACCACATCCCTGCGCTGAGTCAACCTGGGGGCCACTTGGGGGCACGCAGGGGCAAGTATGAGGAGAGGAAGGTGGGAACAGATACGAGATGGGCAGAGTGTAGGCAGGTGGGAGTTGCGACGGGGCAGGTGGAGGTAGTTAGACCAGGGGGTGGTTGGGTGAGGCAGACAGGTTAGAAGATTGGGGCAGGTACGGTGAGCAAGCAGAGGAATGAGCAGGCAGGGGGCAAGCTGGTGGGGGACAGACAGAGGGAAGGCAGATTGTTTGGGTGTCAGAGGGAATCCCTTTTGAAACAAACCAGAACAAACTATATTGGTGAAACACCTGAAACACAAACTCACACACACACACACACACACACACACACACACACACACACACACACAGAGTTGCTTGGTGTACTGCTTCTTGTTGGACAGTCTCTTGTTCCTGTCAAACGGAGTGTTGATAGCCAATCCAATGGAGATAGGTTGTGGAGTGGTTGGCTTGGAGGCAGTCCTTCACTTGCAAGTGGGATTCCCACGAAGATGCTGACACAAATTCGAAGAGACAACAAATTGTGTGGGGTTGTCATTCATTTCACACGCCCCCAAGGGAGTCAGTCTCAATACATGATTGTGGAATTGTTAGACCTGATCGCATGCAAGGACATACTGTACAAGGAATTGTAAGATCTCAACTAGCACACGGACTAGCACCAGCACAAAAGAGGGAGGGGGCAAGAATGTATCTTTGTTTTCTCGCTTGTAAGTGGTTGTTGGGGTTTTGACAGGAAAACAGAATTTTGAAACAGAGGAGCACGAGGAGGGTCATTCACCCAGACAGGATTTGCGAAGAAGTAAGTGTAGCTGTCTCCTCTCCCTGTTGTCTGCATTTGGTCAGCTCTGGAGTCACATCTTGCCAACCAGCACAGAGACTTCGTGAAACTCTCTCACACACCAGCAAAAAATATCCCGATATTCTTTTTGTGTCAAAGCGACACCAATCGCCAACAAAATGTGCTTTTCAAAAGAAACAAACGTGTGCGATTATCTGTGTCAGAACTTTCGTTTTTATACAACATAACTTTTCACGCCTGTCAGTTCGTACCCATTTGGCGCTTGTTGCAAGGTGTGTGCGAGCAGTTTTTATGCCTTTTTTTTGGCAGGTTTGTGCGGTGGGTTCGTCCAGCCACAGTGCAGACATGCAGCTTCGCCACACACTGTACTTTGCAGCTCATTTTCCAGTTGTTTCGTGTGCACAAACGTATACGCAGCTTCACTCATGTGCGCCAACTGCAGGAGACGCTCTTACATAACATTTCCACGTTGTGTCACACACGTATCGACCGCTGACGTGTACAGCCTGCATTACAAAATTTTCACAGTGATATCTATCAGGTTATCTGCAGCAGCTTCATCCATGGAACGCACCACGCTTTAAAATATGCATGCACACTGCTAATTCTTCTGGATGAATATGTGATGCAATCAATAGAATTATAGACAAAACTACTTGTACAGAAACAAATGATCGAAACACAAATAACGCAACATGCACGGTGTTTGGCACTCGTGTTCGCTTCTCGGTCCACGGCGCAGCTGCCACACAGACGTCTGAACACACAACAGGTAAATATATTGAGACATGTCATTTTTGCATCAGAAAAATTGCAATGCTTTGCGTGTGTTCAGCTATTTCGTTTTTGAAGGTGCGAATTTTTGAACACAAAAGTGCTTCCGCAGACAAAAGCTCAAAATTTTTCGTGGCAAAGCTTCAGACATGACACACGCGTGTGTCTCCGTGAGCGTGGTGCGGTTCGCAGTCATAATCTGCTCTGTATGTGTCTGGAGATGTGCAGGGAGAGAGTGAAGTATGACAGTTGAACGCAGACAACGCATCAAGATGGATGATACAAACCACACCAATGGGATCTCAGTTGAAACACAATGACGCCTAGTTTCGGTGTCAGACTAAATTATGTCTGTATTTGTCGAGGTGGAACAGGTGGTAAGTTTCCATGGCTGCATTTTTTTGCGTACGTGTTGGTCGACGGAAAGCAACGACTTCTTCAACTGACGCCTTCACAGAGACAAATCCTCACATTGGGCAGCCACGGGACAATGCCCCTGGAACGGGCTGCAGAGGGATGCCGTGGGGCGGCAGCAGAGCCAGTTGTCATTGGTCTGGACCGGCTGAGCTGAGCAAGTGAAGTGTTGGGTGATCGTAGCGTTCGGCTTGAAAAACGCATTCCTGCCACAGCACACCAGTGTGATATTCAACTTTCAGAACAAAATCTAGCCAGAGCTGGACGTACCAGATAACCGCAAGAAGGATGCTATCCACACAGCCGGCAAAGGAAACCAGCGTCATGCAGATCATGAATCTTCAGACGATCACGCAGACTGCCACAAGGGAGGCGGACTCGATCACGTTTTCAGCCAAGTATTGGTGTAACCAGTGTGATTTTGCGTGCACGCGTCTTCCCGAGATAGAGCAGCACGCGATGCGAGAGCACTGCAGGGTGCACCCGTTCGTGTGCAGGACGTGCACCGTGTCGTGCAAGGTGCAGGAGGACGCCGTGCGCCACGTGACAGCGCCGCCGGTCGGGCACCACCTGCCGCCGCTCGTGGAAGAGAGACCCGAGGAGCGCTGGAGCCAGTTCCTTTCCGTCATGGCCTCGTACACAGTCCACCTGACAGTCAGATGCAGATCCGACGTGTATTTCCTCTGCCGAATGTGCCACTACACTACAAACAGCGCAGACACGGCCGTCAGACATTTAATCCGTCACGATTTCCCGAGCAGACGTGTCGTGAAAGGATACTGTGACATTTGTACATTCTATGAACTCACCAGACTAGACAATGTAAAGCACCTGAAAGAATTTACCGGCTGCACGCAAGGGCTTTCCCACACAATTGGATTTTGCGTGCTCTCCGCGTGGAAGATCAGCCTTGCGCCCATCTACGGGACAATCGCCTTGAAATCAGACACCATCAATTGCACGGAGCTATTTGCGAGAAACCATCGGCGCCCAGACATTACTCACAGTGTGCGTTCTGAGCATGTGCCCAGTCCGAGTGTGCCAGCGCTCAACAGTCCCACGTCTCCTCCCCCCATCAGGTACTTCCCCCGAGGAAACGGCTGCTCGATCCCTGTCGATCCCAACGCCGTGTTCAGATGCAACCCTTTCGCAAACTTCGGCTTCCATGCGCCAAGGCCGACCGCCGCCCCACAGCCACCCAACGGCTTCAACGGGCAGCTGGGCGTCTTGTCTGTGGACGAGTGTCTGGCGCGGGAGCAGAGACTGTGGCGAGAACAACAGGTCTTGAAAAATATTGAAAAATCCGTGGGAACGACACGAATTCCACACAAGAGAAACATCCTCTTGACAGACAGCTTCAACTCGCCACCTCCGAAAAGAAGCAGATTGCCCAAGAAACCAGTTGTTGTCATCGATTTGACCGGAGCGGACGACGACGACGACCGTGAAGGGGACCGTCCGAACACGGCTGAGAACCCAGTCGTTGGTGCAACTCATGTCAATGGGTGTTTGTGTTACGGAGAAGCTGACTTTGCCCCAGCACTGAACGGTGACCCCACACCGTTTGTGTTCGAGCAAGAAGAGATTTTTCTTGAAACAGACGACACCTTGGTGGACACCCTGCAAGACGACGATGAAGACACCAGAGACACTCAGATCTTGGACTTGTCGATCAAAAACAGTCCGGAGTCCAATCAAGAGACAGCGAAAGACAACGCAGATTGATGCTTCTTGCAAATTCGTGTGGTCTGCACAAACGGTGTGTGCTCGTATCATCACAGCGCTCAATCCGACAGCGTGAAAATCCGACTTGTTTCCCGATGCGATGAGCTTTTGTTTCATTTTGCTCGAGCGAGACGCTCGCGTTGACTTCAATTTTCTTCCTGTGCAATCAATCACCTGTATATAGATTCCAAAGGATGCTCAATTTTACAAGTATGCGATCACAAATCAGTCGTATGTGCTCGCATCGTCATAGAAATGGGTTTTCCTGTTCAATCACACAACTCCTTTCTGGACCAAAGGCCTCGAAAAGTCATTGTGTGATTTCACAGGAACCATTTTTGTACAGTGTGACAACCCTGTCAAAACAGCGACTCTTCAGTGAGTGTTTTGTGTCTCCGGTTTATCACCCTTCGAAGTCGCGTTTGTCAGAAGTTGATGTTGATGAATTCATTGTTCATGCACATTCGGTGTGGTTCTTTTTGTCTGTAGATCGAGTTTTACAACATTTTTTGAAAAAAGATGCTCGGATGTCTCGCATCTTGGTGACATTTGTGTAACATTCCGTTTTATGGCATATGAATCAAGACCAAAGAATCAGACATGTTGGTTTGAACGACATACAAATTTCAAACGAGCGCAGTTCGGGATGGACGCATATACACGTCATCTGGCTTTCTTTCACGCACTAAAAGACCCTCCGCACCTCATACCCACTTGGAGAGCATGTTTGATGTGACCACACCCAATGACACACCAACCACCCAAGGACTCAACAAAGATTCCTCCCTGTTACCACCACATCCAATTCCAGCGGGAATGTGGGCACAAAGTTGAGCTTTGAATTTTTGACACACAAAATGCGGGCAAGTGTAGGTTCAATTTCGGTCTCCTCAACTTCCCTGCCACTGCTTGCACACTCAACTCAGTGAAATCTTACTGGTTCTTGCAAACAACGGTTTTCGTCACAGCATTGTTCTGAGAACACCACTTTCTTCATTCCGTGGTCATTTTTATTCATAGCATTGTAGGATCCCAAAACTTTCAGAATTTCACCTTCGTTTGTTTTGGTCACAAGTTTCATTGGAAGAAGTCACTGCTGCGAAAACGGTCCAGCTCACTCATTTGGGAGAGGCCATTCAAAATTTGTGTTCTTCTCTTTTCAAAAGAAAAACAAACCACCACATCGAAGGATGGAGTTTTCACAATGAATTTTTGTCGTGTGCCCCTTTGATTTGAGGGTAATTTTACACAATCGTGTCTGGCTAACCCATTTAGAGCTTTGCTCCAGTGCCCGACCAGCTCCAGTAGCCGACCACCTCCCAATGTATTCCCAATGGGAAAAAACTGAAAGTGGTCGGCTACTGGAGCAAACTTCAGATTTGCTCCAGTAGCGGACCACCCTGAATTTGACCCACTTCTAATTGTCTCAGCAAGATAAAACTGATATCACCTGAAAGCTCTTTTTCTGGCCTCTCTTTTGGTATAAGCAGTTTCTCTCTGAGAGACACAGGGGCTGAGAAAGTCAGGGTGGTCTGACATTGGAACAAATCTGAAATTCCAACAAGTTCTGTTTCTCAGAGAG
>JAAUXT010033703.1_pt1 | contig 13263 bp, 16 predicted proteins | sample 7278171 | NCBI WGS metagenome assembly JAAUXT01 (sample SAMN14350112, study PRJNA611818) | marine sediment metagenome | isolation source: surface marine sediment (1.8m) | place: French Polynesia: Moorea | collected 2018-08
TGAATAAATTTTTCATTGGGGATCGCCCCAGCCCCAGCCCCAGCCCCAGCCCCAGCCCCAGCCCCAGCCCCAGCCCCAGCCCCAGCCCCAGCCCCAGCCCCAGCCCCAGCCCCAGCCCCAGCCCCTTGGTCCGCCAGAGCATACGTTCAAGTTTCAAGTGCATCTCCACTCAGTATTTTTGTTTTCGTTGACGATGATAATGGTCCAGAAGATCTGCCCAGCTCTTTTCGAGTGACCTTGATGACGTCCATACAACAACAATCAAATGGTCAGTACATTTCTATTTCTTTATTTTGCCTTACTTTGTGCCTGACACGCATAGGCGAAAATTTTTGAGCAACTCGACTCACAAAACGTTTGTGAGTTTTTGGACAAAAATAAGAGATCTGCAAATGGTGACATTGTTTTCACTCGCTCCAACTGGACAGTGCAGAAATGGGATTCCCGGAAACAAGGCAACCAGCAATTACTGTTCGAGTAATTTCTGGGTGTGCCATTGTGCAACGACATTTGTTCTGAAATTTTTATGCTCGATCACATGTCTTTTGCAAGCGACACCATGCCAGCGCACATCAGACCATCGAAGGGTATGATTGTTTTCATTAAAAATTTGCATTGGCGACAATCATTTGTCATTACCCTGATGACCATCTCTGAAAGGCGAAGGCTACACTTGCGTGTGCATGTGACAGTAAACTGGGGAAATGATGTGGGGGCTCCTGTATCTGCCGGGCCCCCCATATTGACAAGGTGCACATCAAAGGCCCACTGCACTCGGTGAACTCGATGGTCATTTTCAGCTGTCCATCAAACTGCTGTCCAGTTTCCACGAAAACGTGAAAAACAAACTGCATTTCCAAACATTATTTTTGTTCACAATGAATTGCTTGTTCATTGTTCCATGATAGATGCATCCTGTCAGCGCATTGACCTGAACAACAAGTTCGAAAGGTTTGGTCCGTTTGTTTCAAGACATTTGGGTGGTTGGTAAATTACCCAACAACACTTGTGGCACAAACAATCACGTTGACACAGAAGACCTGTAAAGCGGAAATAGAAAAAGAACAGAGCTTGTTACGTTTTCAACCGACTCCAACGGGAAACGCGGAGAGCTCGGACAGGAGTGGATCTCAGTCACCCAGAGGAAACTGGACGACCAGAGTCGTTCATTTCACGACACAATTTCAATCGAAGTCTGCGCACATTGTGAACATGCAGTTCTTGACACCAACTTTCCAAGAGGCCGTGCACAAACAAATCCAGGAGAAAGACCAAACAAGAACAGGAAAAAGTGGACAAAGCAATTCATCACTTGAGCAGCGCCAAGTGCAGGTGAGGATTGGCCGGTGTGAAAATTTCTCATCAAAATGCCTGCAATTTTCTCACCATTGTGTATGCTCAAGTGCTTCACGCACACTGACCAGGACTGGCCACATTGGCTCCATATTCCACTGTCTGTTCGCCTCAACTCACAAACTCATTCAAACCTTTTCACCCTGTCCAATTGAGTCGAAGCTCTCTGCCCTGAAAGCACTCACTTGTTCATTCCACCAGGAATTCTGAAAAAAAGAACTGCCAGAGCGAATCAATCACCATGTGAATTGACCAGAACAAATGACCACTGCATTTACAGCAACAAGATAAGCTATGGCGCCAAGCGAAAAACGTATCCCTGTCCGACGTGGTGCATGCTGTGGCGACAAAATAACGGTTTACACATCTTTGTGCAAACTATTTCAGCGCGTTCGTGTTCGGTGTCCGTTTTTGGTTTGTTTGGTTCTTCGAAGATCGAAACACACACACACACACACACACACACACACACACGTACGCACGCACGCACACACACAACGACAACAACAACCACATTCAGACGCACTCAGCACTCACTTGTTCACTCCGTCAGCACCGTTTCTGCTTGATTTTTGTCACCGAGCGCCAGTGAAACCAACTTGCAAGTGAAACCAACCAAACAAGAAGAAAGTGTGATCAGGGGTTCTCGCATTCAATACTGTTTAAAAATTTTCCACGAAATCAGAAAAAATCACTTCGACATGAGACCAAAATGCTGTGGCAAAGGTGTTCGTTTGAATGGCTCTCGCCTCACAAATTGCATTTCCCCAGAGGGAGGGTCAACCACCCGAACCTCTTAACCTCGTGCAGAACTGAGTCTCTTTGATGCGGCTGATTCATTTCATCTCCATTGAAAAGCAAGTTTGACTCTGGGTCAGTGGACAGGCCAAGAGAGGCATCCCAAAGCATCTCGATCTGCGTTTCACAACATGTAAGGTACCACCACCACCCACCGGGCGGCCTTCCTGATGCTGTCCCTGCAGGTAAAAAGTCCAGTAATTGGTTCTGGCATCAGGGTATGGCAGATTGATCCTACACAGCCTCAGAGAGTGAAAACAACACCCCGACTGCCTGTGAGTGCTCCCACTAAGTGGGGCTGCCAAGAAGGCATTGGGTTCTGTAAGCGAGACCATAGTAATCAGGCAGCCTGCTGAGAGGAAGGGAGGTCACACTGTCAACTGCAAGGAACGATCTCCATTCCTCTGTCGCGCGGAGGCGGGTACAACAGGTGGCTCGCACGTCGCGCCTAAATCAGTGGCACCTGTAGCTTCCCAACTCACTCACTTTGGACAGCAATTTGTTTTGGGAGCTGCACACAGATGAAAGAACTCGCAGTCACTGGAAAAAATTTACTGAGCGGATTGGATCAGAGTGTAAAATTTGTAAGTGGTAAATTCGCCAACATTGTGGGTAGAACCACATTCTACGCACTGAGAACTTGGAGGCCTGATGGACTCTGACAAAGTGCCACCGTTCCTACAACTTTCAAGGGGGCTCTTCAGTTGAGAGAGCCACAATGGCTTCGCCTGAAATAAATTGTCAAAGTTTGCGTGCTCCGCATAAATTAAAATTTAAGGAGTATTCTTCGAGCCAAGGAACAAGATCTACACTGCGTGTCTTTCAGCCAGGAGGTGTCTTCACCGTGCCAAAGGCTTCAATCAACATCACGCAGCGCCAAATGCAAAATCATTTCAAATTATGCATCGTACATGATTCAATTTGGCAAAAAAGGAAGAAAAGAGATGGGTTAAAATGTACTATTAGAGGAGATTTTTTCGACGAGTTCCCTCCAATTACCCACCACCGAGGGAAATGAACTCCCGCAAAATATTGATGTTTCAGTCATTCGACCGCTGCTAAGTCTTTCTGAAAACGTAAACTTCAAAAGGGGTTGATGCGTTGCCTGGAACTTTGTGGTGTACTTTTATGCCGCCCATACCTCAACTTTCCCACTCTAAACTTGTGGTTGTCTTCAAATACTTTGGATCTGTAAACGTTCCAATTCTCTAGACAGCGTGTTTTAAATTGGACGCCAAAAATGTTTGGAAATTCTTTCTGCTTTCTTGGCTGAGAAAATTTGTTGGCGAACTACTCCAGGCTCCACGTGTTTTTGGCCGACAAAGCAGCAAATCTCCAGTTCGGTTTCAGAGACTCTCGGTGCGGATAAAGAATCTCACCGCAAGCTGTCTTGTATCAACAGGTCGCAGCTTGCTGCGGTCCTCGTGCATTTGGTGCACCGCCCGAGTCGATTTCCCCGGATCCGTGCAGTGGAGAAGTACGGGGGCGGTGACAGCGTGCTCCGGGGAACTAGGTCGTTGAAAATTGCGAATGAGAATGGTTTGCGCTCGACCGAGACCTTCTGTTTGTTCTGACCCGGGCCTTGGTTCAGAGTCAGCTGGATCCGCCAGTGGGCCACGAAGACAGCGATACACATCGAGGCCATTCATCAAGTTCTTCAATCAAAACGTGTAATTACGTACCATCGGTGGAGGCCTGATTCTCAGAAAAAAGTGACTTTCACTGAGACAACAGCAATGTGACACCGGGTTCTGAATCCAACCAACCGTGTCCTTTATTTGGACATTTGGAAAGGACAAAATCCACACACACGCACACTGGGGTGACTAAAATTTCGAACCACATTTTTTCTTGCTTGTCTTACTTGTCTAACTTGTCACTCACAGCTTGCCGTTGGTGGAGAGTGACTCAAGGTGGGTTCTGCAAACGGGCAGTTTGTTGCTTTGTTGCGTTCTGTGCCCAAGGAAGTCTTTTGTAGCCACAAACATCTCCTAGCAAGGAGTTATTTTGAAAACAAGGGCAACCAAGGCGCTTTTTTGGAAAACCCCAAAAAATGATTGTATGTAATTACGAGAATAATTTGCAATTACATTCATGAGTGATTGACTACAGGGCCTGGGTCTGTGGACCAGTCGTGCAATCATGGAAGGCCAATTCAATAAAATGTACTCGGAAAATGATAACGCCAACAATGCCCCCTCTTTGGCCCCGTAGTTGTGTTCGAATTTTGACAAGGGCAAAAAATCGCCATTCATTTCCAAACAAGGCCAACTCAAGAATAGCTCGTATCGTTTGGAAATTCCTTGTCAAAGGCCTTCACTGACTCAACCTTCAATTGTTCAAGGAACACGGGGACAGAAGCAGAACCATGCCCCAAGAGCCAAGCAGCATTTGTGGCTGGACAAAAACAACAAGGGTGCGGTCAAAACATAGGGTCCAGATGTAACTGTTGCCACACAACCAAAACATCTGAACATGTGCTGTCGTCAACCCAACGGACAGGATCGCCATACCGCGCCTGTCCACGAGAATAAATTTTGTTTCAACAACCGTGTCGCAGGTTGCCATACTCTAGTGAGTCACCTCAAGAGAACCGAAGCTTCGAGTATTGACCAAGGGAAACCATAACTTATTCTTGCATCCGATATTCTTGTTTGATACGGATGAGAGACCCTTTGGTCTTCTGGGTGGATCCCTTGGCTGTGCTCGGAAATTGCACCAGCCATATCTCTCTCTCTCTCTCTCTCTCTCTCTCTCTCTCTCTCTCTCTCTCACCGAGGATCCAAAGTGACAAAGTGGCTGTTGTTGGTCATTGTCCCAACACTGTACCGAAGCCAGATCCAACTGATAATGAAGTCCTCTTGTCTGGCATTCAACGTGATCAACAAACTTGTTCAGGAAACACTGTCACTCCGGGTCATTTGGATGAATATTGGATCCGCGGTTGGGCGCACTGTAGCGCGTACAACCACTACTTCACTTTTTTCGGGTTTACGCAGAATGAAAACCAGAAACGAGACGCGTCGCCATGTCGAAAAGCAAGCCTCAATCAAAGTTTCTTTGTCACCCAAATGTTTTCGATGAAACACCGAAAGTTATCAGTTCTAAAAATACACCAGTTTGTTGCCCGAGGTACTCAAGAAACAAGGCACATAATGCCACCCTCTTGAAATTCCTCTGAGCTCTTTGATACCTTTACCCCGGGTTGATAATATCTTGGAGAAACTTTCCGCCACTTTGGTTAGCAAAACATAATAATGGACATTCAAGATCCACCCCTACCCATACCCTGCGGGTATGATTTGAGTTAAAGTACAGTCAGCTGATGGAAAAATGGGATACGACCAAATAAAGCCTGTCACAGTTCACTGCTTCTCTGTGACCAAGGTGAACATTTAAAGGATCACATCGAAAAATGTCAGAGAATTTTGGCGAATCTAATTTTGCAAGATTAACGGTCTGTCCAAGCGTGAAAAGCGACGCACTTTTTCAGAAGGTGAAAGTTCATTGGAGTTGAGTTTCAATGCAACGTGAACGACCTTTTGCCTCGGCGAGAAAGGACAACATGTTTGTCGGAAATCTCGAATGAGTGAAATTGTGACCTGATCCACCACAACAAGGTTTCAGAAATGTCATACACACGTAAACACACACACGCACGTTCGCGCGGGTCCGGGTTACTTGGACCTTGCTTCAGACTGCTTCAGGCAAGAGAGTTTCGAGAACGTGTTTTGTTAAACCTAACTTCAGTTCAACTATTTTCGAGGGTGTTTGTTTTCCCACAAAAAGTCTTTAAAATCTTCTGCTTCTTCAAAACGCAATTTTGCATCGTTGCTTCCTTTTGGGGGATTAACTGTCGGGTTTGAGAAAGTCTTTCCATGTTACTAACACACGAAAACGCCAACTCTGCAAGAAAGGTGTCCTGTTTGGTTGCTCAGATCAGAATGATTCACCGGGCACACAAAAAGTGTGATGCGGTTGTTGACGGAGTGAGGAGGATTCACGTGTGTGCGAGTAATTTCGAGCGGGAAGAGAATCACTTGTTTGTGTGCTGATTCAGCGGAGCCCTGCTCTGACCTCACATTCAGAGAAACATGCGCTTGAGTGACACACATACGTACATGTACATGACAGTGGCTGCGATGGATGCTTGCCAAATTTGTGGATTTTATTCTTGAATGAGCAATGATGTTTTGCCAGAACTGTGTGTTCGGTGTCGAGTTTTTGAGTTTCATTTCGAAAAATATCTCTGGTTTTCGTACTTGAAAAACTTCGACAGCCTGGATCCGCAAGAAGAAAATGGGAAAGAGTCCTGCTGAGCGGAACTTACTTTTCGGAGCCAAACATATCTCTTACATTGTACTGACACCCAAGAATTAGTCTTGCCAGGGTTTCGTTGCCAACATTCAAAGGAGACTTTAAACAAATTTAATTTCAGGGTGTTTGTGTCACGTATGAAAAGATCTACGGTTGGTAAACAAGCAGACATCTTGCCAAAACAGGAGAGAGTTTCAAAGTTTTCTGGCAAAAATTCCCTTGGTGATTTCAAAGGCTGAGAACAGCTGCTGTAAACCGTAGATCTTCATGCGCACATTCTGAGCCAGAAACCACGCCAACGGGACACAGTTCTGGTTGAATTGTTGTTTTTTGACAACGCGCTATGTTTCAGAAACTTTTGTCGCAGTGGAATATGTTGACAGCTTCACGGTGTTCAGATCTTCTTAGGTTTGTTCCTCGTTCGGGACAAAATGTCCTTTCCAAGTGGTACAGCGAGACACGAAGCACAAATGACTCCTTGTCCCATGCAAACTCATTCGAAAAAAAAACCCCAACTGCAGGTGAAAGTGAAAAACAGCAAGACAAACTCAAGATTGAGCGAGGTCTTGAAACAAAATAAAATCTGGACTTTGGTGTTCTGCCTGCGTTCTGGTCAAATGTTAATTTTCATTTTCTACAACACATGTCGTCAGCTATTGACCCCACGTGCACGTCTGCTTCACATTGCACGGGTTCTGCAATGTGGGTCTGTGTGGGACAGACTGACATCGGAGTCTGCCTGTTTTTCGTGGAGCGCAAATCCGGTGTGATTTGCCGCGTTCCGTGATTGATATACTTATCAATATTGACCATGTTGACATCATAGATACGCAGTCGACATGTATTTCCTTACTACTAAAATTGACCTCCTGACGTTATTGGCCTGGGTGCACTGGGTGACTCCAACGTAGTCGGTCCTTCACAAACAAAACACTTATGTTGGGCCCTGTGTACCTCGGGTTGGGCGGAGAAATAGAGATAACATTGTGATACTGGTGTCATATTTTTAATATAAAGTACAAAATGTTGCACCAAGCTGGTAATTGCGTTTCATTGCCGATAAATTGTGTGATAAAATGTGGTATCGATGGTAGCGATCAAATGTCCAATAAAATTTCCGATTCGTCAGGTGCCCGTACTCACTTTGGCCCAGCCCCTTCTTGATGACTTAAAACTGATTTTTGAAATTTGGAAAGGAAATCAAAACTCCGACAGAAAACTACAAAACCAATCAGTTTCACTTCTGGGTAACAGAGTTAGACACGACAATGCCTGAACCTGAACACAATCTATGAGCCTGCCTCTGTCATACAGGTGTCTGACCTCTTGTCAACGAACGAGGAGTTATCACGTCCGACACTATGGTACTCATTGTACGATGTCTCTGGTGAATTGTGCGTTATGGAAAATAGCAACTGCAGGCAAATGCACCGAGTGACACTTGTTGCAGTGTGTAGGGCAGTGAGCACAGGCCCCGGGAGGCTGTAATCTGATGCCCCGGAGCCAAACACCCCGTTAATTGACAGGACATTTCGCTGTCAAACTGCGCCATCAATCAGCCGTCCATCCAGGAAGAGGGAAGGAAAACCCCGCTCTGGACCCGACATTCTATTCTTCCAATAAAGATTCAATCACGATAAGATAAGTAACACAAAATGCCACAAGTTCCTGGAAAGACACCTTGGAAAATTATTTTGCTCGCGCGATAATTTTGTTTGTGTTCTGATTTTGAGAGTATTTCAATCAGGTCATGCTGTGAAGTCATCTTGGCGAACGTCACATCACAGGAACAGCAAGAAACCACGAAGTTGCAAGAGAACACATGTTTCTCTTCAAATTGTGAAACCAAAGCCACTCCGAAGTGAAGAGATCCTCGGCTCCATCATTGTTAGCTTGAAGGACGCAGCAACTCGTTCGTGGTCAGCAGCAACCAGGGGCCTGCATGTGTAATGACGTGGCCGATGAATTATGTACAATTTTCACAGTTCAAGCTCGGAGATATGATAACAATATAACATGAAATTGAGATTTATGTGGACCTGAGCGATCTGGCACAGAGTAGCATTTTGCTCACGGTGTGAACATAATCATATCAATGATGCCATTCATGAATACCTTGGGCCGAGGCAAAATTAGAAATTCTTCTCGCAGAACGACAAAATGATCAAAGGTGGATCGAGAGTTTTGTCGTTTTCCTTTGACCCGACATGATTTCATGTTAGTTTTCTGAAAATAGCCATTGGTCATTGTTGGGCATGTTTCCCAGACCACAAGTAACTGTGAGTGGTTCCTTCACGACTGAAGATAGCAAAGCCACAAACAACCTGTCTTTGCCAATGTGCAACCGCATGACTGAAGAGTCGAGAGGGAAAACTCAACAGGAACAGTTCATATATCCGTGATGCGATAGATTATCACGGTTTGCGTTTGCCTATCGTCCGATTTTCTTGGCCGTGATATTTCGATTCCGGTGGGAGACAGATTTTCCGGTTGGCGTTGCAACAGTGTGTGTGCGTGAATACGATGTGTCAACACCCGCACACCACGGCGTTTTTCGTCCACCATAGTGGATCCGATATTTTTGAAAAAAAAAAAGAAGTTATTGTTGAGGCTTGGTGTGCACAAACGTCTCGATTTCTACGTGTTTTGTCCCCTTTCTCGTGCGTGTCTACGAGTGTCTGACATCGCGCATTCCGAGCACAAACTCTGCATTTCCAGGGTCCAACGAAAACACACATTGTTCAGAAATTATTTTACATCTTTATTGTACCATTAGTATGACAGTTAGCGTCCAAATGGCACTTGATTTGATGACTGACCCTCTCTTGACACCACTGTGCATGTTTGGTTTTGTGTGGACCCAGAACATGTCACTGAAGCCTCAGGACACGCCAGATTCCAGAGTATTACACTTCAAAATGGCTTGCTCCAAGTCAGCATTAGCAAAAAAGAACTTGTTAATAATTGCTTCAAGATACGAACGCGCAGACTTGTCTCGGAGGGACCGAATGACCAGAGTCCATCACTCACTGTGACACAAGAAAGAGACGCATTCAGACGCGGAGACGCGGACTTCCGTGCGCAACACATTTCCTCCAATTGCGCTTCGTGTGAAACAATGACAAATATGAATAATATCCTCTGGCCTCAACGAACGAGCCAAACTCAGTTGCTTGATCATTTCACCAAGTTCATTTGCCAGTTGGCGTGGCTCAGTCCTAACACAAATACCGACATCTCTTTATTTAGCAGTGTTTGCGTAAAACGGAAAATCTCTTTTGTTCTCGGTCCAGAACGGAATTGCCCTTTTTGGTGGTTGGGCGAACGCCAACAGGCCTTTGCGGGCATGACTTTCATTTCTCATTGGTAACCTGCAAGTTTGTGGGTGCATTTTGTTTTGCTGACGATACCAGTGATCGGATCTAGAAGTCCACTCCACGTGCTCTTGCAAGCAAAATCAAAATTTGCAATTTTGTGTGCGAAGTACGAAATTGATATGAGGTCGGAAGAGGTCGGACGCTGTGACACAAGAAAGAAAGTTGGACGTTGCTGCCGTTCTGAATGAGAGGAAAACACGCGTTCTGCGTCGGAATCGATGTTTCGATCATCAGTATTACTTGCGTCATTTCCCTTGCAAAGGAAGTCTTTGGGTGAGAAAAACACGAACTCCGAACTGAGAGGCGAGATTGAATTGGGTTATCTGCAATGGAGTGGTTTTGTGGAAGAGCCGGGCTGGTGATAGATCTACGAACAATTAATTCGTCACAAGAGACCTTTTTAGGGCACAGAAGGCACAGTTTCCATCTTCAGACCCAACACATCCAATTGACGAAAAAAATTTTTATCTGCTTCCTGACCACATGTCCTTGCGCGTAGTTTTTCAAGTCAATATGAAATACTTGTCAACTGTGTCACTCACTCATTTATTCGAAGTGCACTGGAACAATTTACCTCCCGTTCAGTGCTCTCCCTGCACGCACCAATATCTACTCTCCCCCTTCCTCTCTCATTTTCTCCTCTGTCTCTCTCTTGAAATCCGTCTTCTAAGGGTGTTTGTCACGCAACGAACGCTTCTTTCAAGACCAATCACCAGAGTCAGATTTATGGAGGCGGCAGACCCTCACCCCCAAAGTTCCTTGTTTGTGTTCACTCCAATTCGCATCCTTTTTAAAATTGGGTGGGCGTCCCCTGGGGATCGCAATCCCTGAACCAAAGTTTGGATCCGCCGCTTAGCAAGTCGTCACAAAGTGGTTGTCGCACCCCCGGCCTATGAGGCAGGATGCATGTAGGATGCATATTTCCTTGCAAAATCGCTGCCAATCGAGGCAGCATTTTGAACACTCAGGATTGTTTCACATGCCCAAAAATTTTGAGGTTTTTTGTTTGTGAAGGAAGGTGCACAGAGTACAACACCACGAACAGCAGCAAAAGCTTGAAAAAATGACACGTTTTTGATATTCTCAATTTCAGGTGCCCCACTTCTCCTGTGAATTGGACGACAGCGTTGCACAAACAATATTGTTGACCTTTCTTCTGCAGCGCTTAACCACGCCAATGATGAGATGCGCCGGATAAGGCTGATAAGACACCCTCATAAATCCCGTTATCCGACGTGAAGATCCCACTTCAGCCGAAACTCACTGTGTGAGTGGTCAACTTCATGCATGTTGAGCGGTGACCCAATATATCTGGGAGGTCCTTATCGCACAGGTCCTTCAAACAGTCGACGCAAACTTTGAGAACAAATGGTACTTGTGTATTTTTTGTCTCTGCACGAAATACGATCATTACCACGATGCATCCGAGTTCACTTGAGGTCCACACCCCATCAAGTTTCTTGGCATAAAACCTCTGGTCAATGTAAAGGCGTTGGAGCGAGTTGTATGAGTACAGGTGTGCGATCTGACAAAGCATGATTACATGTGGACACATTCACCTGTGCGTTTGTCTATCGCTTCAAAACGACGGGACTGGCACTGGTACTAGTGTACCAGAACCAAAAATGAAAACTGCGTGGTAAACCACACGCATTCAAACGTTGGTCTCCCCCAAAACCAGGATTGAAAAAGTGTACGAACATAGAGGATCACGGGCTGACGCTTGTGGGTATTGAAATACATTTGATACAAAAGCTCTTGCGTCACCCCATGCTCCCTCAACAACAGCAAACAGTAAAGGTATCATACATTATGAGACTGGTTCTTGTGTCCGTGGGGCTTGGAAGCTTTGCTATTAACTGCTCGGGTTACACTTTCCTATTAACATCCTTCAGTAACTTCGAGCAAGAAGGTAAACGCTAAGATGTATCAAACTCACTCAGGACATTGCACCTCATGTTTGCTTGAAGTATTTTCAGAAACAAGTTTCGTCTCCTGAAGGTCTGCACCACAACTGTGAAATCGACGAAACTTTTGTCCACGACTACTCCAGAACGGCAGCACTGTGTCCGAGTCTCACGCACAGCCAGGTTGTAACCGCGCACCTGCTTCCAAATTTGAAGAGAACTAAGTGTTCTGAAACTGCGACAAAGCGATTTTGTCAGTGGGACATGTACGTACAAGTTCTCTGACCAAGCTCAGAAAATGGCAAAAAGAAACGAACCCAAGTGAAATGCATTTTCTGACTTCACATCCGCAAAAGGAATGCATGCATTGAATCTTTCATACAGGACCAAGTATTTTTCAAGAGAACACTACCTGTACGAAAAAGAATGAGGCCTCAAATTTGTGAAGATGTGCGGGGGGTTATTCAGTGTGTCGCATCCTGATGAAACTGTTCATTGCGATTGTCAAAGAAAAAAAACACCTCCACAGGTGAAGGAACTTTTGAAATCCTATCCCACGCGATGTCTTCAGAGGCACTTTTGATCCGCAGGAACGTTTGAAAAGATGTTGCGGGTGGATGGAGCGAGGCTGAATTAATGCTGGGGCTTCAGCATTAGCATTGTTCTCGCTGCCACACAAACGGAGTCATTAATCAACCTGCTCTGAGATTAGATTTCTACCGCAGATCCCTTTCACCGATATCGGTTTACTGTTCGTCGCCCACAAACAAGAATGAAAACTTGTTTGCTGCTTTGGAGAATGAAGTCTAACAAACAAGCCAAACACAATTTGATTGAATCTTTTGAAGACCAAAAGCAGTTGGGCTCCACTTGACACAACTGGAATTCATGGAACAATTCTGACGTGTTGTTTCTCAAGTAATTTCAGAATCTGCGTCTGCTGTGTCTGTTCCTGCCGCAATGTGAGAAATTTTGTGATCTCCAAAAAGTCGTACGAGGAATCAATACTTCTGAAAACTGCCTCGTAACCTTGATCCATCCACTCCATTTTCAAGTCTTCTCAAGAAATCGTTCAGCATCTGGATCAACCAAACACTTGTTAACCCGTGAGAGATTACCCAAAAAGGTTTGTGCCTCCCGATCTCAACGGTGCCTCCCAAGCACGCGTCACGTAGCAGAAGAAGTCATGCTTTTTTCACCGTACCTGTTGCACAGAAGTTAGCAGCCCACAAGTTGGGCCAACTCAAGTGCTAGATCAACCGATGACTAATCTGTGAAACCTGCACCAAAAATAGATAATTTAGCAATTGGTGGAACACAGAAAGTCACGCTGTGAATACCGCAGCTCGACGGAGCAATCACATGCAATTGAGCCTTTTCGAGACCGTTTTTCACAGCCCGTTTTTATAGGCCGATTTCTCCGAAAATCGGACTATATTGTTTTCACCTCTGTCAGTTTTTTTATTTGTTGCTTTTTTATTTTTTTGTATGTTCGCCCTATAACTTTTGAA
>JAAUXT010033273.1_pt1 | contig 13262 bp, 11 predicted proteins | sample 7278171 | NCBI WGS metagenome assembly JAAUXT01 (sample SAMN14350112, study PRJNA611818) | marine sediment metagenome | isolation source: surface marine sediment (1.8m) | place: French Polynesia: Moorea | collected 2018-08
CGGCGTCAGAATTTTTGACGCGCGCGTCAAAATTCAACATGACGCCCAATGGAGCATTTTGACGCGGGTGTCAATATTTTGACGCGCGCGTCACCAACGTGAAAACCCTTAATACGTTTTTGTTGGAATTCTTGTTATTTTTGGCTGCACACGGCCTGCCACGCTCGGTCGACCGCCTCTGTTGGCTTCAATGTAGCTCAACTTGACGCGATCTCCCGGTCTTGTCACTCATCTTACAAAATTTTGTGGTAGACGTGGGATCACTCACCCGGAGTGAAGCATAACTGGGAGATCGCTTCACACTGCCACACGCTATCAACATTCAAATGATCATATTTTTGCTCGATAGCAAATCTCAATGCTTCGCATCTTGATGACTAGATCTATCAAAAACATGATCATTTTCATGTTGACAGCGTGACACGATCTCCCAGTCACCGCCCCCCCCCCCGCTCTGGGTGACTGATCTCTCACGCTGGGAACACACTCCCGGCGACGCGGCAGCTGCGATGCAACAAGCGACCGCAACCATCGCCTCGCTGTATTGGGTTGGCCTTGGGCAGCTGTTACATCACCCCAACCGCTCTCAGAGCAGTTGAGGCTGGGATCACACTCCCAGAGAAACGCTGTTGCGTCGTGCTGCCCAGTCATGCTGTGACATCGCCCAATTGGGTTTACATGGAGGCTACTGTTGCATCACCACAACTGCTCCCAGAGTGGTTGGGGCAACGCAAATGCAGCCCAATGCTGACCCAATGAGGCGATGCAACAGCACGACGGGGCAGCACGACGCAACTTCAGTGTGTTTGTACCCCTAGTATAGCTTACACAGCACACCGCACTGCCCCGCATGGCTGGATGTACAGCACAGGTGCATGCGACGTGCCAGGCTTCCTCAGGCCCGGGTCACACGGAGAGCGTGGTCCCGTCACAGGGTCAACGCAACGCCTCTGCACCTGAGACGCACACGTTTCGTGCACGAATTTTGCGTTCAAACCGTCTCGAACGCATAAATACGGTACCGCTGCATGTATCACGGTCCAGCTTGAAATGCGTGTTCAAACTTCGCAACGCAGACGCCACACCTGCCCAGAACGAAGCTAGCTGTTTCCATAGTACGTCACGCGTGACGCACCCACTGCAACGTCTGTTGCCAGGCAACGCCGACTGGTCGTACCCCCAGCGTAACCCAGCGACAAGACAGAGATCCGTTCCTTCCAGGGTTTTCACAAAGATGACGCGGCGTCAAAATTTTGATGCGACGCCAGGAACGGACTGGACCGTTTTTTGACGCGCGCGTCAAAAATTCTGACGTTGCCCATGCAGCCTGTGTGAAAACCCTCAATAAAATCGGTGAGGGAACTTTGTTGGTGTCCACGTGAGTCACTCAATTCGTGTTATGTTGGGACTTTGTGAAAGATTTTTAACCAGGTGTAGGAATTCACACGAAAATATTTGGTCCTTCCTAAGAGCGGATGTTTTTCACGTGTTTCGGAGATTTCTACAGCAAAACAAGTTGAAACAACGTTCCGTGCTGAGCAATGACGTCAGAGGCAGGTGTGAGATCAGCAGACGTGTGAAATAAGCATTGCTGAACCTGTAAAATTTTCACCTGCACGCCGGGTCAGTCCCGATTTGTCCCAAAATAAAACTGATCAGCTCGAAGAAATGAAACACCGAATCGGGTTTATTTTTACAATTGCAGTCTGCATGGAACAGATTTCGTTTATTGGCCAGAACAAGGGGCTTTCATACGTATTATCAGCGATTTTTCGCAAATTGGAAACAGACGCAGACGTGAACGTAGACCTAGAATCTCACCCTGTGGGATGCAGTACTCCTCAGAGACTTCTCTTTTTTGTCTGTCTTTCTGATCTAAATTTTGCATTTTTTTTTCTAAACCAGAGGCAGTATGAAGAACAAGGGAAGATCTAAAATACAAACTTATAAACTTTAAGTCATTCTTTGCCTTGGATTTGACAATTTTGTGATGTAGAAGAACCCACAGGATGAGAGTCTACGTTTACGTTCATGCTTACGTCTACGTTTCCAATTTGCAAAAACTCCCTCTTGAGTGACGCGCGGTCGTTTTTCGGGCTGACGTCAAAAAAATCCACCATTGGGTTCAACGTGAACTTTTGACGCCGACGTGAAAAACGACCGAGTGTCACCAATGTGAAAACCTCTCAGTATGGGAAAATTAGCTCCATGGAGCTCCCGGTGATTTGAGAAGCGATCGAAACACAGTGGCTGAAATGCAAATAAGTAGATGCACAAATTATCAATATTAACAAATTTTATGTTGTATTTTATCACTTAGAATGTGCCTAAATCTAGCTAAATTGTCTGTAAATTGAAACTTGTCACCCAGTTGCAGATAAAGCTTGCCAAATTCTTCACCAAATATCTATTTTGAACACTTTTGGCCCCACCCAAAAGCCATGTGCAAAATTTTGAAAATGAAAAAAACAACAAAACAAATGAAAAGGCGCTCAAGCGCTGTATATACTGGAAGCCAATCACATGCATGTGCACTTAGTGCGCACTAGTGTACACTATTATGCACTATTATGCACTGTTATGCAATTGTGCAGCCAATTTGAAACCAATTTGAAATTCTGCAGCCAATCACATGCAAGCAGCTGTGTGAGGAAGCAAACTGACTGGCTGGTGCCTGGCAACAGAATGCACTTGACGAAGACAAGAATCGTCCCTAGATATACTTCCAGTATATAATGACACTGATTCGCAGATGCTTCCTTTGGGTGCTTTGATTTCGGTGGCTAGATCTACGTTTCGCTCGCTCTTTGAGCTCCCTTCAACAGCGCTACCTCCTCATATCACCTAAAAACAAGAGACACGGAATTCCAGGTTGTACAAGTTTTCTAGTGCCCCAGGCACACACATACACACACACGCACGCACACCTACGCACACGCACGCACGCACACACAGGTACACACCCCTGGATCAGCCCCAGTACACAACACACTTGGTCCCTCTGCTTACCAACTACTACACGCAAACACGCACACACACGCACGCACACGCACACACACATGCACACGCACGCATGGACGCACGCACGCACACACACACGTGCACATGCACACACACGCATGGACGCACGCACACACACATGCACACAAACGCACGCACGCTGGGCGCACACACACACGCACACATGGACACACACGCACACTCACACACACGCACACGCCTCTTGACCAGCCCCAATGCTCGACACACATGTTCCACAGTCTGGCGATGGTGAGACGTAGAGTCCTGCACTGCGTGTGACGTGGAAGACACGTCCTGAACCAATGTCATTGCGTCCCGAGAAACGTTCTGAGAAACTGCACACGCACACCGGGTCCTGACGTGGGTTCCAAGGATAGATCCAGGGATGGAAGATGTGCACACGAAGAAGATCCAGAGGCAGGTCAAGGGGCAGGTCCAGGGGCTGATCCAGGGTTGGAACTTGGGGCTGATTCAGGGGTGGGTCCAGGGGTGGATCCAGGGGCTGATCCAGGGGTGGAACTTGGGGCTGATCCAGGGGCTGATTCAGGGGGCAGGTCCAGGGGCGGATCCAGGGACGGGTCCAGGGACGGGTCCAGGGACGGACCCTGGAGCGGCTCAAGAAACACATCCAGAGGGACATTCAGGCTTCCCACTTTTGGTTAAAAGGGTAGGTCCAGGCGAAATCAAGGTCCAAGGTCAAGGGTCTACGGATGGTTCGACGGTCAGACCCAGGGGTGGCTGCTGCAAGGTTGGTTCGCTGTGCGGATTCAGGGGCAGGTCCAGGGGCAGGTCCAGGGGCTGATCCAGGGGGCGGATCCAGGGGTGGATCCAGGCACAGGTCCAGGGGCAGGTCCAGAGGTGGGTCCAGGGGTGGATCCAAGGCCTGTCCAGCCATAGCACCCACGGTGCACCAGATCCAGGAACAGCTGTAGGGCCATTCGACGCGGGGCGTTGGAGCTCACAAAAGGTTCCAAGAGTGGTCCACAGAGATGATCCAGGGCTTGTCCAAGGGGCAGCAGCTGTGTTTGCTCGTGGATTGAATCCAGGGGCGGATCGTAGCTCCAGGGTGGATCCACGGGGAAGTGCTGAGGTGAATCCAAGGTTAATCCAGGGGTTGATCCTCAGGTTTGCGCAGGGAAGTTCTTTCACATCCAGTAGTTGATATAGGGTGAAATAAGGGGTGGATCCAAGGGTGGATCCAATGACTGGGATTGATGCAGGGGCTGATCCAGGGGCTGATGTGGGGCAGATCCAGGGGCTGATTCATGGTGGATCTATGGGTGGATCCAGGGTGGGACCAGGGGTGAATCCAGGGTGGGACCAAGGGAAATGGTGTGGGACAACTTGTGCAAGTATTTCCTAGTTCTGTGAGGTGTCCAAAGTTGTTCCCTTTGCTCTGTCCATGAGGTTCTCCAGAGTTTTGCTGTCAAGAAGAAACATTGTTCCATAGCAGAAGCCATAGTTGTGTGGATCATAGAAATAGTCCCTTATTGTTCTGTTTTCAAGTCTGTACTTTACAAATTTTGATGTAGTTTTTAGGTTCCCAGACTTTCCAATCAAGTATTTTTTTTTAATATTCAAAATTATAACACCAAAATCTGTCCTGATTTTGTCTTGTGTCTCAAAAAATCCTGCTGTTGTAGTTGGGCCTAACATCACATCTTCTTGTCCTAAATAAATATGAGTGTCTCTGTTATCTGTGTCATTTTTATATGGAAGATAAAAACTGGGAAAACTCATGATCATGGGACTCTTTGTTCTCATTGCCAGTTCCTTGGCAACTGCATGGCAACCATCTCCATGGTTTAGGTAGTGCATTGAGTTTTCATTGAGAAGAACTTGAGCCAGAATGAGGCACTGATCTGGGTCATCAGGGAAGTGAGCTGCATTGAACCAATTGGTGTCATTCACAAAAACTCTGACAGCTGATTTACAAATTTGCATACCGCCTGGAGACCTGGAAGAGAAGAAGATGACAGAAAAATTGAAGAATGTGCCATTTTTGAACTTTTCTAACATTTCCTTTTCCTTTATCTCCACCCATGATTTCATCCCATACATGTGTCTGAGCAGTTGCTTCATTCCTCTTCTGGTCACATTTCTCTTGAGTTCAAATAATAGTTCCTTGTCTTTCGTGCATAGGGTCTGGATAACATCAAGGATTGTTGGGTACTTCTGAGGGTCATCATTGAAAACAAGCATCATCTGGAGATCCATCAGCTTCAATACAACATTTTGAATTCTGATATATTCCAGCAATATTGTTTGTGTCAAAATTTGTGAGACATTGTTCAATTTTGCAAAGTTATAATTCCACCGGTGGGTCACTGCTTTGAATTGTTCATCAAACCGCCCTGTGACTAAAGGATCATTCCACGATCCTACGAGAGGTACCACCACCCTTGGTCCTCTCCGCTCCGCTTCTGGCATGTTTTCTTCCGTCTTCAGATACTCCTTCGTGGCCTTATAGATGGTGCGCGGCACGTACCCTTTGATGACTGAGTAGTACTCGTACACCATGGTGACAACTGCATTCGCTGTGGAGTATGTTTTTGTGTGCTCTACCAGTCCCCACAGTTGGGGAAGCATCTTGGTGGTTTTCTTGGCCTCCATCTTGACCCGTCCGGAAAGGACTGAGATTCTCCTCCTGTTCCTCAAATTAAAATGCCACATTGCTGTTCGGTTCAGCAGAGACAGGTTCCCAACAATGGCGTCCGTTCCCGTTTCCATGGTTTCACTGGCGTCCAGCGCAGAAAGTATCACATCGAAGACAGATTTCATCGACCTGTCACGAGTTGGTTTCCATGCAGTTCCTACGGAGGCCTTCACTGAATCACAGTTGCTTAGCAACCAGTACCGTAGCAACGCCAACGCCAATAGTACGGCGATGACGCTCCATACCCTACGCCGTCTCATGTTCCCCCTGCTTTGATCAAAGCTCCCTTCAGGTCCGAGAGTTTTGAAGATCATATTACTTGTATGTCACTCGGTGATCGAGTCACTCACAACAAAACACGCAGGTGCGTCGTGGGGCTGTGAAGGTGTGAAAAGCCGTGCTCATCAGAGCGTGACGTTCTCCCCACGCTTCGTGGCCACGTGTACAGCGCAGAAAAACACGGCTTTTTGCACACGCTGCGTCAGCATGTTTTTTTTGGTCAACAGGTGTCAAGGAAACAGTCCCCACGCATGTGCGCTGAAAATCTCCCATTTGACACGTTGGTTCACGTGACTGGTGTTCGCGCATGCGCGCCATCTGCACGTGACGTGTCTGTTTCAATGTGACTCCTTCTGCACGCTCGTGCAAATATATATCCTGGCTCTGCGAATTTAGGAGGAACAAATTTGGACAGACCTGTCTCGGCGTGGCACTGGTGGAATCCTGGAGCAGGGTGAGGGATCCTGGGGCAGGCTGAGGGATCCGGGGTCAGGCTGAGGGATCCTGGGGCAGGCTGAAGGATCCTGGGGCAGGCTGAGGGATCCTGGGGCAGGCTGACGTATCCTGGGGCAGGCTGACAGATCCTGGGGCAGGCTGAGGGATCCTGGGGCAGGCTGACGGATCCTGGGGCAGGCTGAGGGATCTGGGGTCAGGCTGAGGGATCCTGGGGCAGGCTGACGGATCCTGGGGCAGGCTGACGGAGACCCAAACTGTGCACCGCCTGGATCGGGTCTGTGCTGACGAACCACTGAGCGGCGTCGTGAGAAACGTCCTCGTTGCCATGGCAGACTGCGCGGTGTGACACACTTCATTCTGATTGGCTCAGCGTCAAAAAATGTGAAACACGTGATTGCGCGTCTGTTGCTGTGCGTTTTGAGCCCTCCACTGGTGACACGCGTACGTCCGCTGGTATTAGCGATGACGTAAGCGGCGGAGGAGCGGCCCTGCTGCTAAACGTCTCTGTTGTGCCGCAGATAGAAGGTAACGCGCGGCCACACAGACGCCGCTCTCCGTGCGCGACGCCATGTTGTCCAGTTGCCACAGCAACACAAGCAATTCATATCCACCTAAACCTCCAAATTTGTGATTCTCAATGTTGTTCCTTTTGCATTGTCCATGAGCTTATCCAGAGTTTTGCTGTCAAGAAGAAACCTTATTCCATAGCAGTAGCCATAGTTCTGAGGGTCAAAGAAATAGTTCAATATTTGTCTGTTTTCAAGTCTGTACTTGACAAATTTTGATGTAGTTTTTATGTGACCAGACTTTCCAATCAAGTATTGCTTTTTGATATTCAGAAATATAACACCAAAGTCTGTCCTAATTTTGTCCTGTGTCTGAAAAAATTCTGCTGTTGTAGTTGGGCCTAACATCACATCTTCTCTTCCCAAATAGATATCAGGGTGTTTCTTGTCAGTGTCATTTTTATATGGAAGATAAAACTGGGAAAACTCATGATCATGGGACTCTTTGTTCTCATTGCCAGTTCCTTGGCAACAGCATGGCAACCATCTCCATGGTTTAGGTAGTGCATTGAGTTTTCATTGAGAAGAACTTGAGCCAGAATGAGGCTCTGATCTGGGTCATCAGGGAAGTGAGCTGCATTGTACACATTGGTGTCATTCACATAAAATCTGATAGTTTTCTTGCAGAATCTCATATTCTTTAGAGACCGTGAAGTAAAGAAGATGATAGAAAATGTGAATACTTTTTTGTTTTTGAACTTTGCCAACATTTCTTTCTCTTTTGTCTCCACCCATGATTTCATCCCATACATGTGTCTGAGCAGTTGCTTCATTCCTTGTCTGGTCACAGTTCTGTTGAGCTCAAATAACAGTTCCTTGTCTTCAGTGCACAGTGTCTGAATTATGTCAAGGATTACTGGGTACTTTTGAGGGTCACAATTGAACACAACCATCATTTGGACATCAATCTTCATCAACAGAATATTTTGAATCCTGATGAATTCCAGCAATAGTGTTTGTGTCAAAATTTGTGAGACATTGTTCAATTTTGCAAAGTTGTAATTCCACCTGTGGGTGATTGCTTTCAAAGCATCATCCAAGTGTCCTGTATTGAAAGGATTACTCCACCATCCCATGTCAGGGGCAACCTCTTGAGGACCTCTCTTCTTCCTTTTTGGCATATTCTCGTGTGTCTTGAGATATTCCTTTGTGGCATCATAGATAATGTCTGGAACAAACCCTTTGATCACCAAGTAGTACTCATACACCATTGTCACAATTGCATTTGCTCTAGAAAGTGTTTTTGTGTTGTCCACAAGTCTCCACAGTTGTAGGAGCATTGAGGCTTTCTTGACCTCCAGCTTGACCTCTTTGGAGAGGATTGAAATTTTTCTTTTTTTTCCTATGTTTTCTTTCCACATCACTGTACGATCCAACAAAGACGGTTTTCCAACCATGGGGTCAGTTTGGGTATCCTGGGTTCTGCGGGTACGGTTACTTCTGGTAGGTTCCGTTTCCTTGGGTACACTGGCGTCCATCTTGGAAAGTATATCCTGGATATCTGATTGCACCAACAAGCGAGATGTTCCATGTTGGTTGCCCGAGGTGGTATCCTTGACACTTTCCCCAGCTTTCTTTGTGATTAGACCAACGTTACTTGGCGTCCAGTACCATAGCAACGCAAGTGCAAACGCTGAGGCAGCGACGACGCTCAGTTTCCCCCAGCGTCTCATTATTCTCTGTTTGTTTTGCGTTGATCTACACCGTCACAAGTCTGGTCTCTTCAGTTTTTTGAAGTCTGAGATGTCCTCGCACCGGAGCACAAGCAGGTTGCTCGGGATGCTCGCGATTGTACGAGTAGATCTATTGTCCTGTGGTGCCACGGGTCAAAAAACAACGAGATGGAGACTCCATCTTGTTCGCCCCAGTACGCATGACAAATGCGTCATGCTTCGCGTACAGCGGAGAAATAAAAATGGCACAAGAAAGGCTTCGGGGTCCCCGCAGGACCTAACGACACTTTGGTTCACTGGCGACTGCGTGGTGCGCGTGCATGCCATGCCGTAAAAAGCACAAGTATTTCCTGGTTCTATATCTCGTTCAAAGTGATTCCTTTCGCTCTGTCATTGAGTTTCGCCAGAGACTTGCTGTCATGGAGAAACCTCATACCATAGCAGTAGCCATAGTTACGGGGGTCGTGGAAATAGTCCCTTGCTGCACTGTTGTCAAAGGAGTACTTCACGAACGACGACCCGGCTGCAGACGAAGAGGACGCAGATGTGTTTCCAGATTTTCCAGCCAAGGTCTGCTCTTTTACATGAACTTGTGAAACACCTTCTTCTGTCCTATTTTTGTCTCGTCTCTGAAAAAATCTTGCTGTGGTCACCGGGCCCAGTATGACGTCAGTTCTTCCCAAATAGATATCCGGGCTGGATTTGCGAAGCTTGTCTCTGTACGCAGCATAAAAGACAGGGTAGCTTTTTATCATTGGACGCTTCGTTCTCCTGGCAAGTTTCTTAGCAACTGCATGGCAACCATCTCCATAGTTGAGGTAGTGCATTGAGTTTTCATTGAGAAGAACTTGAGCCAGAATGAGGCTTTGATCTGGGTCATCAGGATAGTGAGCTGCATTGTACACAAGAGTATCATTCACATAAAATCTGATAGCTTGTTTGCAAAATCTCACTTTTCTTTTGCTCATTCTGAAGAAGAAGATGACACTGAAAGTGTATGTTTCACTTTTGAACTTTTCCAACATTCCCTTTTCCTTTAGTTTCACCCAATTTTGCATTCCATACATGTGTCTCAGCAGTTGCTTCATTCCTCTTTTGGTCACAGTTCTCTTGAGTTCATACAACAGTTCATCAGTGGTACACAGGGTCTGAATGATGTCAAGAACCACTGGGTACTTCTGAGGGTCATTGACAAACACAAACATCATCTGGACATCAATCTTCAGTGAAAAATGGTTCTGAATTCTGAAGTATTCCAACAACAGAGTTTGTGTCAACATTTGTGAGACATTGTTCAGTTTTGCAAAGTTGTAATTCCACCTGTGTTTGACTGCTTTGAATCTGCTGCTGAAGTGTCCTGTTTTGAAAGGATCATTCCAGGGTCCAGTTCTTGGTGGAGCTTCTTCAGGCCTTCTCTTTCGCACCTTTGGCATATTCTCGTGGGTCTCGAGATATTTCTCTGTGGCCTGTTGTACGATGTGAGGGATGAATCCCTTCATCACGAGGTAGTACTCACACACCATCGCCACGATGACGTCAGCTCTGGACCGCGTCGCCTTGGTATCCACAAGTTGTAACAGTTGCGCGAACTGCTCCGTCATGTTGAACTCTATTATCGCCCATTTGGGAAGCGTCGCACTGTTGCCCGGGTTACCGGTGTTGTGTTCCCACAAGACTGAACGTCTTAACAACGACACGTTTCCGACTACGAGTACGCTTTGAGTATCCTGGTCTTGAGTCCGATTCCTCTCAGTACTATTGTTCCCTTCTGTGGTCGTTTCCATGGATACCGCGGAGGCGTCAACTTCAGCGTCTGTTTCCAAAGCGACTGTTGCCAAGGCGACTGAGTGCGTCACTCTGATTGGATACGCGTGTCGTTGCGCCCAGTTGATGTACATGAACCACAGCAACAAGCACAAAACAGCTGTTCCCAAAACACGAGACAATGTCCAGTGCCGCATTTTCTTTGGTGACAGGTATGGCTCTTGGCATTCTCATTCAGCTCACCCGTGGATACATGAATGAGGTCATCTATCAGGCCATTAAACAGGGCGTGACGACTCTGAATTGTTTCCCTCTCCCCAATTCAAGATAAACTTTCTCCATTGACTCGCTCCAGCGCGCACAAAGTACATGTGTGGGTGATACCTGATGCTCTACGTTGAAAGAGTGATACCCCCCAGGTGGCGGGTCTGTACAGGTGAAAGACGCATTCAACAGCCACACGGGTGCATCATTGCCATGGATACAGGCGAGTCGCCAGACAGACACAGCGCTTGATCACTGGCCAGTGAGAACCTTATTGGAGGCGCTAATGTTTGTTTTTTTGTTCCGTGGATGCAAGACGTTGAAAAATGCTTGGTTAAATTCCTTTGTGGGCAATTTTAGCGTCATATTTTTGTGAAATTCCGGGAGATCAGTCAGTGTGTGTGTGTGGGTGTGTGTGTGTGTGTGTGTGTGTGTGCGTGTGTGCGGATGTGTGCGTGTCTGTGTGTGCGTGTGTGTGCGTGTCTGTGTGTGTGCGTGTGGGTGTGTGTGCGTGTCTGTGTGTGTGTGCATGTGTGTGTGGATGAGTGCGTGTGTGTGTGCGTGTCTGTGTGTGTGCGCGTGTCTGTGTGTGTGTATGATTGACAGACGCTTCACGATTGTCCTGGTTTTCTCCCTCCCGAGGCTCCTCCCTTCTCTCCATCCGTGAGATTCTTCATACTTATTGTCTCACTGGCAAGAAACTTTATTCCGTAGCAGTAACCATAGCAACGCAGGTCAAAGAAATAGTCCACCAGAGTGCTCTCATTCGTCTGAGCGATAGTGGTAGAGATATTCCCCAAATCTCCAATCAAGTCCTTGTGAATATCATCGAGAAAGATCAAATCCACAACCCCCTGATTTTTGTTCTGTGTGCTGAAGAACCCGGCTCTGGTTTCTGGACCCAACATGACGTCTTCCCTCGCAAAGTAGATGTGAGGGAAGCTTGTGTCAGTTACCTTTTCGGTTTGGTTCTTGTATGCAGTATGTACAATGGGATAAGTAGTGATCATGGGACGTTTGTCCCTTCTGCCCAGTTCCTTAGCAACTGCATAGCAACCATCTCCGTGGTTCAGGTATTGCATTGAGTTTTCATTGAGAAGAACTTGAGCCAGAATGAGGCTTTGATCTGGATCATCAGGGAAGTGAGCTGCATTGTACACATGGGTATCATTCACATAAACTCTGACAGCTTGTTTGCAAAATTTCACTTTCTTTTTGCCCCTTGGAAAGAAGAAAACCACATGAAATGTGTATGTTTCATTTCTGAACTTTTCCAGCATTTCTTTCTCTTTCACATTCACCCAATCTTGCATCCCATACATGTGTCTCAGCAATTGCTTCATTCCTCTTCTGGTCACAGTTCTCCTCAGTTCATACAACAGCTCATCGTCAGTGGTGCACAGGGTCTGAATGATGTCAAGGACCACTGGGTACTTCTGAGGGTCATCATTGAATATTATCATCATTTGAAGAGCAGGTTTTTGGAAGATTCTTTTCTGAATTCTGAAATACTGCAACAGCAGGGTTTGTGTCAAAATTTGTGAGACATTGTTCAGTTTTGCAACGTTATAATTCCACCTGTGGCTTTTAGATTTGTAGCTATCATTAAAATATCCTGTTTCCAAAGGGTTCTTCAACTGGTCAAGTTTGAGAGCAACCTCTTGAGGACCTCTCTTCTTTATCTTCGGCATATTATCATGTGTCTTGAGATATTCCTTTGTAGCATCATAGATGATGTCTGGAACAAACCTTTTGATTGCTAAGAAGTACTCATACACCACAGTTACTATCTCGTCTGCACTGCTAATTTTTCTGGAGTCTGAATCCGCTGTTTCCAAGCGTTTCCATAGTCGCAGAAGTTCGTCCGTCGTCTTTATCTTCTTTTTACTGAAGATAGAACTTTCCTTCCATTTGTGAAAAATATGTCTCCATAGAGCTGATTGCTTCATCATGTAAGGTTCTCCCACCTGTGGCTCCATCACGGAACCTGAGTAACGTATCGTCCGATAGCATAGCAACGCGTACGCTACCACGGCAACGCACAGTATCCACTTGTTGTGTTTCATGCTGTTCCTGTATGCGCGCGTGCGCGTGGTGCGAGTCTCTATGTGGACTGGTAGATCTGTATGTTCAGTCGAAATACAGAGACACACTACTCTGATCGAGACGATTGTGAGTCAGTACCTAACTACGAGTACAGCTGTTGTTATCACAAAGATTTACCACGCATGACGTGTTTTGAAAATACGTATTTTCAATATAAAGTACGTACGGATATTCCTTTTTCCCAAGTCATCAAACACTGCGCACGCACATCTGGCATCTCAGTTGACAGTTGGCAACGACGTCGCTTGGCAACACGCAATGTCCTTCAAAGACGTACTCACCGGAAGCGGAACCGAGGGCGGGATGACATCTGTGCACACGTGTCCTTTCAGTACGCCTTTGGAGTTGCGTTTTGCCTGTCACATAAAGCAGGTTTTGCAGATTTCAAACGTAGACGTAGACGTAGACCATTAAGAAGAATGATAAATTCCATGTCTACGTTCACGGAAACTGTCCTACGCTCTGCAAAAGACGTAG